>Ga0247823_10002276_pt1 | contig 15893 bp, 10 predicted proteins | sample 13C_PalmiticAcid_2_FD_192426 | JGI IMG/M metagenome (GOLD analysis project Ga0247823, IMG submission 192426) | Soil microbial communities from agricultural site in Penn Yan, New York, United States - 13C_PalmiticAcid_Day30 | ecosystem: Environmental > Terrestrial > Soil > Agricultural land...
CGCGCGCAGGCGACCGCGACTTCGCCCTGGGGCAAGATGGCGACCTCGGCGGCCCGATCCGCGTCCTCCTCCCTCGGCCGGCAAGTGGCGAACGAAATCGGCCGCGAGATCTTCGGCGGCAGCGGCCGGCGGCGTTCGTCGAGCGGCGGCATCGGCGCGCAGCTGATCCGCGGCGTGCTCGGCGGGCTGTTCAGAGGCTGACAAGCGCGGCTTCAGTACGTCGTTAGCCACGCATTCTACCGTCACTCCGGCCGGAGTGCCGGGGTCCACGGTGCCGCGACGGATGGATTCGCGCCTCCTGCCCTTCCTCCCGCCTCCCGGTGGACCCGGCACTTCGGCCGGGTGACGGAGGTTGTTTGCTCCAATACGCCACTTGTGCCTAAGCTCGGCGAAACGTTTCCAAGGAGAGCCGAATGGCCACAGCCCCCCGTCCCGTTTCCGAACTCACGCTTCGCGGCGTCGTTCTGGGCGCGCTGATCACCTTGCTGTTCACTGCGGCGAACGTCTATGCGGGGCTCAAGGTCGGGCTGACCTTCGCGACGTCGATCCCCGCCGCCGTGGTCTCGATGGCGATATTGCGCTTCTTCCGCGGCAGCACGATCCTCGAGAACAACATCGTCCAGACGATCGCGAGCGCGGCAGGCACGCTCGCGGCGATCGTTTTCGTGCTGCCCGGGCTGATCATGGTCGGCTGGTGGTCGGGATTTCCCTATTGGACCACCGTCGCGGTGTGCACCACCGGCGGCGTGCTGGGCGTGATGTTCTCGGTGCCGCTGCGCCGCGCACTGGTGACCGGATCCGACCTGCCTTATCCCGAGGGTGTCGCCGCCGCCGAGGTGCTCAAGGTCGGCTCGAACAACCGCGCGGGCGATGCCGAGAACGCGCGCGGATTGCGGGTGCTGATGCTGGGCGCGCTGTTCTCGGGCGGGTTCGCATTGCTCGCCAAGATGAAGCTGGTCGCCGAGGAGGCGGGCAAGAACTTCGCGTTCGGCGGCACTGCTTCCGGCTTCTCGACGAGCTGGTCGATGCTGCTGATCGGCGTTGGTCACCTCGTCGGCATCTCGGTGGGTGCGGCGATGTTCTTCGGGATGATCATCTCGTGGACCGTGCTGGTGCCCTGGTTCGCCTCCACCGGCGATTTCTCGGCGGGCGTGGATGCGCTCGTCGGCGGCACGTTCCGCGGGCAAGTGCGCTTCATCGGTGCGGGCACGATCGGCGTCGCGGCGATCTGGTCGCTGCTCAAGATCATCGGCCCGATCGTCGCGGGACTCCGCTCGGCGCTCGCGGCATCGCGCGCCCGCGCCGGCGGCGAGACGCTGGCGCTCACCGAGCGCGACTTGCCGATCGGCGTGGTCGGGCTGGTCACGGTACTGACCCTCGTACCGATCGCCTGGCTGCTCTGGGACTTCTCGACCGGCGGCCCGGTGCACGACTATCCGGTCGCCGTGATCGGCGGCTCCCTGCTCTATCTGCTCGTCGTCGGCGTGCTGATCGCGGCGATCTGCGGCTATATGGCCGGCCTGATCGGCGCATCGAACTCGCCGGTCTCCGGCGTCGGGATCCTCGCGGTGCTCGGCGCGTCGCTGCTCCTCGTGGCGATCTTCGGGCACGAGGCCGATCCGACACGGACCAACGCGCTGGTCGCCTATGCCTTGTTCACCACCGCGATCATCTTCTCGATCGCGACCATCTCGAACGACAATCTCCAGGATCTCAAGACCGGTCAACTCGTCGGCGCGACGCCGTGGAAGCAGCAGGTCGCTCTGGTGATGGGCGTGATCTTCGGCAGCCTAGCGATTCCGCTGGTGCTCGACTTGCTCAAGGACACGCTCGGTTTCGTCGGCATGCCCGGCGCCGGACCCAATGCACTCTCGGCGCCGCAAGCGGCGTTGATCTCGTCGATCGCCAAGGGCGTGCTGGGCGGCGACATCGACTGGGGGCTGATCGGGATCGGGGCGGCGATCGGCATCGGCGTGATCGCGATCGACGAACTGCTCGGGCGCGCCGGCAAGATGCGCCTGCCCCCGCTCGCGGTGGGGATGGGCATCTATCTGCCGATGGCGCTCACCCTGCTGATCCCGGTCGGCGCGCTGATCGGCAATTTCTACGACCGCTGGGCCAGGCGCCGCGCCAATCCCGAATTCGCCGAGCGGATGGGCGTGCTGGCGGCGACCGGGCTGATCGTCGGCGAGAGCCTGTTCGGCGTGGCGTTCGCCGGCATCCTCGCCTGGGCCAACCGCAATTCGCCGATCCCGCCCAACGACGCCCCACTGGCGCTGATGGGCGAGGGTTTCGAGAGCATCGCCTTGTGGCTGGCGCCCTTGCTGTTCTTCGGCTTGATCGCGTCGATCTACGCGCTCACTCGCCGGATGGTCGTCAGCGTGCCGCCGGTCTCCGAACCGCCGATCGATCAGGACATCGCCAACTATCGGTGAGGTACAAAAATCCTCCCTCGCTTCGGCGGGGGAGGTGGCGCCGAAGGCGACGGAGGGGGCGTGGCCGCGAGCGTCGTCGCTTGTGGAGAGGCCCCCCTCCGTCAGCTTCGCTGCCACCTCCCCCGGTTCCCGGGGGAGGATTTAGGAAGTCAGTCCATCTGCTCGATCAGCGCCTTGATCGGGACGAAGGCGAACGCCACCGAGCTGTCCGCCACGCCATAGGGAATGAACAATTTGTCGCCGTGGCGGATCGCGCCGCAGGTGTAGACGACGTTGGGGACATAGCCCTCGCGGTCCTGATCGGCGGCGGCCAGCAAGGGCTCCTTCGAGCGCGCCAGCACCTTTGACGGATCATTCTTGTCGAGCAATGCCGCGCCGATCGAATATTTGCGCATCGCGCCGACGCCGTGGGTGAGCACCAGCCAGCCTTCGTCGACTTCGATCGGCGGCCCGCAATTGCCCATCTGGACGAGCTCCCACGGATATTGCGGCTTGATCAGCAGCTCGCCGCCTTCCCAATGGGTGATGTCGTCGGACGTGTGCAGGAAGATGTTCTCGCCGTCCTGCCGACCGAGCATCATGTAGCGCCCGTCGATCTTGCGCGGGAACAACGCCATGCCCTTGTTGCGCGAGGCGCCGCCGGTCATCGGCACCAGATCGATCGCGCGCCAGTCGCGGGTGCGCATCAGCTCGGACTGGATCACCGAGCCGTTATAGGCGGTGTAGGTGCCGATCCATTCCTCGCTGCCATCGTCATGGGTGAAGTGGCAGATGCGCAGATCCTCGAGCCCGTTCGACTGCGCCTTGGTGATCGGGAAGATCACCGTGCCCGACAGCGTCGAATCGCGGTGGCGATAGACCGTCACCGGCCCTTCGGGAATCTTCTCCTCATCCTCTTCGCGCGCATCGGCCGCAGTGGCGAAGGGCGGCTCGGGCGCGAGGCTGAGTTCGTTCCTGTCGGTGATGATGCCTTCGCGGAACGAGACCGAGGAAATATGCCCCTCGCCCACTGCGCGCAGCGACATCAGGATGCGCATGCTGCCGCGCGGCATTCCCGACTGATCGTAATGCGGCACCGCGCTGGGATTCATCAGCGCAGCGGCGGCATAGCTGTATTCGTGGCAGAAATAGGCACCGAGCAGCTGGCGCTTCTCGTCGCCGATCGTGGCGCCGTCGAGATTGAGCATTTCCTCGATCTCGTCGTAGCGCGTCATGAACACGCGGCGTGTCTGCCAATGGCGTGCCTCGAAATCCTTGAGCACGATCTCGAGCTGCGCGCTCGCCTCGCCGGGCGACATCGCCAGCACTTCGCTGACGATGCGTTCCGAGCGACTCGGCCCCGAGCCGTTCTGCGCCCAGGCGATATGGAACGGACGAACCACCACGCGCGAGGGATCGGCCCGAAGCCGCAGCGTGTGATTGAACAATTCCTGCATTCGGCCCCCGATACGTCCGTTAGCCGACGCGCAGGGTTCAGGCGACGGCGGTGCGGCGGGTGCTTGCCACGTTTTCGACGGGCTTTGAAAGTACGGAAATGGCGCAATTGGCCAATTGGAGCGCCAAAATCGACTCGGCGCCCTGATTCCGGTTCAAACCGTTGGGCATCAGCCCGTCGAAACAGCCGCCATCCTGCGCCGTCGCAAGCGGAAGCTCGAGATCGTTGGCACCGAGATACCAGCGATAGGCACGCATCGCCTCTTCGTACCAGCGCCTGTCCGAAGTGCACTCAAAGGCTGCGACGCAGGCATCGACGGTGGCCTGGGCTTCGAGCGGCTGCTGGTCGAACTGCAGCGGCTCGGCATAAGGCCGGCCGAAGCTTTCACTGCCCACCGCGCGGAAACGTCCCTCGGGCGACGTCTGACGCCCGACGATCCAGTCGAGCGTCTCGAGACCGACATCGACGAAATCCTGCCGCCCGAGCACCTTGCCGGCGCGCAGCAGCGCCTCGGGTAGACGGGCATTGTCATAAGCGAGCACGATCTCGAACCACTGCCATTCCGGGCGGCGCGCCTTGTCGAGCAACGCGATCAATTCCTCACCGTACCGGGTCAGGATAGTGCGCGAGAGCGCGTGGCCCGGATGCGCCTCGATCATCGCCGCGGCCCCGAGCATCGCAAAAGCATGACTGCGCGGTGCTTCGAGCTCGAGCGCGATCGCCGCGGTATTGTCGAACAGCATCGACGCCCAGTCGCGGTGCTTCTGCGCGCGCGCGTCGCGCGCCGTCACACCCAGCGCCCAGATCGCGCGGCCGTTCGAATCCTCCGATCCGACATCCTCGCACCAGGTGCGATCGAAGTTCATGAAGTTGCGGAAGCGGCGCTGGTCCGGGTTCCACGCATATTGGACGAAGCCGCCATAGATGGTGGTCCATTTGTCACGGACCGCCTCGTCGATATTCTCGATTCGGCACATCAGGATCAGCGCGCGGGCATTGTCGTCGATGCAATAGCCGTGGCGGCGATCAGGCACCGAATAGATCGAGTGCTGAAGCATGCCGGTCGAATCGCTCATCCGCTCGACTGCGGCGATATCGGGCTGGAGCGTCGCCAGCTCGGCGGTCGCTCGGGCGAAGCGGCGCGGCTTGGCCGCGACGATCGCGCCCAGCTCGGCCATCGCATTCTCGGCGAGCCGCGGCCAGACCATCGTGCGGCCGCGGGCATAGGCACGCTGCGCCAGCGCATTGCGTTCGACCTTGTCGGCGAGCAGCCGGTCGATCTCGCGCGCAAAGGCGGCGCTGTCGCCGAAATCGACGAGCACGCCGTGATCGTCGGCAAGAATCTCGGTCGCGTGGACATAAGGCGTCGAGATCACCGGCTTGCCGACGCCAACTGCGTAGGACAGCGTCCCCGACGTGATCTGCGCCGGATTGCTGTACGGCGTGACGTAGAGATCGGCTGCCTGGAGATAATCGATCAGTTCGTCATGCTCGACGAACGCGTCGATGAACTGGACGTGCCCGGCGACGCCCTTATCCGCAGCGAGCGCGTGCAGCCGATCGCGATAGGCTTCGCCTTCATGTGCGACGAGATTCGGATGCGTCGCGCCGAGGACGACGTAGAGCGCCCGCGGATGATGGGCGACGACCTGGGGCAGCGCCGAAATCATCGTCTCGATGCCCTTGTTGGGCGCGAGCAGGCCGAAGGTCAGCACGACTTCGCGGCCTTCCCAGCCGAATTCCGGTTTGAGGCTGTCCGGATCGATGAACGGGCGCTCGGGCACGCCGTGCGGGATCATGACGATGCTCTTGTCATCGGCGCCATGAACACGCTTGAGGATGTCGCGGCCCTTCTCGGCCATCACGATGATCCGTGACGAGCGGCGCAGCAGCGCCTCCATCACCCGGCGCTCGTCGGCGCTCGGGCGCTCGAGCACGGTGTGGAGGGTGGTGATGACCGGGATCGACAGACGATCGATCAATGCGATCAGAAACTCGCCGGCCGGGCCGCCATAGATGCCGTATTCGTGCTGGATCCACAAAGCCTGCGCACCGCTGGCCTCGATCGCGCGCGCGGTATCGAGATAGGCTGCACGCTCATGCTGCGGAATCGCGCGGGTGACCGCTTCGGGATAAGCGTAGCGGCCGGGATGATCGTCCATCGCGAAGACGTCGACCCGAAGATCCGGATACCGTTGCTTGAGCGCGTTGTAAGTGTCGGTCGTATAGGTTGCGAGCCCACACTTGCGCGGAAGAAAGTTGCCGATGAGCGCAAGATGCTTGATCCCCGGAGCGAGCATAAACGGCGCCATTCCTTATCCTTCGCTACTGCAACAATCAGGCTGTCGTAAGCCTGTTCACGCCCTCCCAACTCTCGCAAAGCAATATGGTTTCATTTTTGTTGCGATGCAACATAGAAGAATCCGACGAACCGTTTCGTAAATCTGGCGTTCAGCCCCGGCCACGATATCCGGGCACGTCCTGGGCCGGAATCCACACCCCCGCGGGGGGCTCGCCCGATTGCCAGAAGACGTCGATCGGAATGCCCCCGCGCGGATACCAATAGCCGCCGATCCGCAGCCATTTTGGCTTCATTTCCTCGAACAGCCGCTCGCCGATGCCGACGGTGCAATCCTCGTGGAACGCGCCGTGATTGCGGAAGCTGCCGAGAAACAATTTGAGCGACTTGGATTCGACGATCGTCGCGCCGGGAACATAGTCGATCACCAGATGCGCGAAATCGGGCTGGCCGGTGATCGGGCAGAGCGAGGTGAATTCGGGCGCGGCGAAGCGGATCATGTAGCGGCTGCCGGGGCGCGGATTGGCGACGTAATCGAGCTCCGCTTCCTCAGGCGTGGCGGGGAGTGCGGAGGTCTGGCCGAGATGCTTGGGTTCCATGGGCGCGCATGTAGGCGTTTGCGGAGCGCTTTGCATCCTTCTAGGAGCAAGAGCGATGGACGCACTCGTAACGACAGATTGGCTCGCGGCCCAACTCGGCGCCGACGGCCTCGTGGTGCTCGACGCCACCTATACCTCGACCTTGCCCGGATCGGCGAAGCAGGACCCGCGCGCCGAATATGCCGCTGGGCATATATCGGGTGCGCGGCTGCTCGATCTCGACACGCTGGTCGACGCCGACGACCCGCTCCCCTCGATGTTGCCGCCGCGCGATCTGTTCGAGGCGCGGATGGCCGAATTGGGGATCACCGCGGACAGCCGGGTAGTGCTGTACGACGACAGTCCGCACCACACGTCGTGCCGGGCATGGTGGGTGCTCGGCCGCTTCGGCGTCACGGCGAGCCTGCTCGACGGCGGAATCGCGAAGTGGAAGGCCGAGGGGCGGCCGCTCGAACGGGAGGCCCCCTCTCCTGCCCGCAGCAGCTTCGAGGCGGGCATGCCGCGGACGCAGGTGCGCAGCCTCGCCGAGGTGCAGGCGACCGACGAGCAGATCGTCGATGCGCGCGCTGCAGCACGCTTCACCGGGGAGGAGCCCGATCCGCGGGCGGAATGCGCTCCGGGTCATATTCCTGGATCGAAGAACATTCCGCAGGGCCGATTCTTCGAGGCGGACGGCACGTGGAAGTCGCCCGATGCGATGCGCGCCACGTTCGCAGACGCAGGTCTCGACCTCGACCAGCCGCTGGTCGCCACCTGCGGATCGGGGATCACTGCCTGCGTGATCGCCTTCGCCGGCCATCTGATCGGCCGCGACGTGCCGGTCTATGACGGCAGCTGGTCCGAATGGGGGGCACACCCCACCACTCCCAAGGCGCTGGGGCCGGCATGAGCGACGAGAAGGACGCGACCAAAATCGTCCAGGCCGGGCGGCGCGACGAATGGACGCAAGGGGTGGTCAACCCGCCGGTGTGGCGCGCCTCGACGATCCTCTACGATACGGTCGCCGATCTGCGCGCGCGGGGCGCCGCCGACACCCACCACAAGCTCTTCTACGGCCGCCGCGGCACCCCGACTCAATGGTCGCTCGCCGAGGCGCTGACCGAGCTCGAGCCCGGGGCGGAGGCGACCTTGCTCTATCCTTCGGGGGTGGCCGCGATCGCCGCGGCGCTGCTCGCGATACTCGAGCCGGGCGACGAGCTGCTGCTGACCGACAGCGCCTATGATCCGACGCGCAGCCTCGCCAACGGGCTGCTCAAGCGGTTCGGAGTCACCACGACTTTCTACGATCCGCTGATCGGCGCGGGAATCGCCGAATTGTGCACCGAGCGGACCAGGGCGATCTTCATGGAGAGCCCGGGCAGCCTGACCTTCGAAGTGCAGGACATTCCGGCGATCGTCGGAGTCGCCAAGGCGCGCGGGATCACGACCCTGCTCGACAATACTTGGGCGACGCCCTTGTTGCTGCCGGCGATCGCGCTGGGCATCGACTATTCGATCCTCGCCTGCACCAAATATGTGGTCGGCCATTCGGACGTGATGCTCGGATCGGTGACCGCGGCCGAAGGGCAGTATCAGCGGCTGCGCGCCGCGACCTATCAACTCGGCCAGACCGCCAGCCCCGACGATGCGTGGCTCGGCGCCCGCGGCCTTCGGACCATGGCGGTGCGGCTCGATCAGCACGGCCGTTCGGCGCTCAAGATCGCCGAGTGGCTCGAGGACCGCCCCGAAGTGGCGCGGGTGCTGCATCCGGCACTGCCCGATTGCCCGGGGCACATGATCTTCGCGCGCGACTTTCGCGGCGCATCGGGGCTGTTCTCGTTCGTGCTCAACGGCGGCGGCGAGGCGGCGCGCGCGGCGCTGATCGACGGCCTCAGGCATTTCGGCATCGGCTATAGCTGGGGCGGCTATGAGAGCCTCGCGATCCCGGTCGACCCGCAGCATCATCGCAGCGCGACTCGATGGGACGCCGAGGGACCGGTAGTGCGGCTCCAGATCGGGCTCGAGGATGCCGACGATCTGATCGCCGATCTCGAGGCCGGGCTGGCCCGCTTCGCTGCGGTGCGCGGGTGATGGAACGGCTCGGGGCCTGGCTGGCGGGACATAATCTGCCGGGCGCCCACGAGCTTTCCGAAGCCGCGATCGCGGGCGGATTGGCGGCGCTGGCGCTGGCGCTCGGCTGGCTGGCGGGGCGGCATATCGGCACCCGGATCGCAGCGGCCTGGGCCGAGCACATCAACGGCAATGCTGCGAGCTTCCATTTGCGGGTCTGCGCGATCATCCGCTGGGGCAGCGCGGCGATCCTGCTCGCGATCGTCGCGGCGAGCTGGCCATGGACGCCGCTGCCGGCATTGATCCTCGGGCTGATCGGCGGAACCGCGGTCGCGATGCTGGCGGCAGGCGTATTGCGCGGACTCAGTTTGCCGCGCTGGGCCGCCTGGACGCTGGCGGCACTCGCCTTCACCGCGGTCCTCAGCCATGCGATCGGCGGCTTCTCGGTCGTCGAGACGACGCTCGATCGAGTCGGCATTCAGATCGGGCAGCGGCGCTTCTCGCTACTCACCGGGCTGACCGTCGGGATCACCGTGCTTTTGCTGTTCGCCGGAGTGCGGCTGGTCAATCGCGTGCTGACTCATTCGATCGGCAGCGCCCGCGGGTTCGATGCGACCCAGAAATTGCTCGTCCAGAAGCTCGCGGCGATCGCAGTGGTAGTGCTCGCCTTCTTCATCGGAGTCGATCTGCTCGAGATCGATCTGACTGCGTTCGCGGTCTTCTCGGGCGCGTTCGGACTCGCCATCGGCTTCGGGCTGCAGAAGACGATCGGCAATCTGATCGCGGGGATCATCCTGCTGATGGACCGATCGATCAAGCCCGGCGACGTGATCGTGGTGGGCGACAGCTTCGGCTGGGTGAACAAGATCGGCGTGCGCGCCGTCTCGGTGATCACCCGCGACGGCAAGGAGCATCTGATTCCCAACGAGAATCTGATGACGCAGGAAGTGGAGAATTGGTCGTATACCGACCGCAACGTCCGAATCCGCATCCCGGTCACGGTGGCTTATGATTGCGACCTCAAGCTCGCCCAGGAACTGATGCTGCGCGCCGCCGCCGAAAGCCCGCGGGTGCTCGACAATCCCAAAACCAATGTGTGGCTGATGGCGTTCGGCGAGAAGGGCGTCGAGCACGAGATTCTCGCCTGGATCAGCGATCCCGAGAGCGGCGTCGGCAATGTGCGCAGCGACATGCTCAACCGGCTGTGGCTGCTGTTCAAGGAGCATGGCATCCACATCCCCTATCCGGTGCGCGACGTGCGGGTGACGCAATGGCCGGGGCCGGCGAACCCGACCCCCTGATCATCGTCCTCCCGGCGAAAACCGGGACCTCGGGCGGCCAAGGTACGCCCGCGGCATGAGACCCCTGCTTTTGCCGGGATGGCGGAATATGCCCCTCCCGCTTCGCCCCGACCGCGCCTATCTTGCGGCGGTGCGTTCCCAACCGATTACCGCCCGTATCGCCGATGGCGTCGCCTCGATCCCCTCGGCCGAGTGGGACGCCTGCGCGGGGCGCGGCAATCCGTTCGTCTCGCACCGCTTTCTGTCGATCCTCGAGCGCTCGGGTTCGGCGACCGCGCGTGCCGGCTGGCAGCCGCTGCCGATCATGGTCGAGGGCGCGGCAGGGTGCCCGGCGGCGATCGCGCCGGCTTATGTCAAGTCGCACAGCCAGGGCGAATACGTCTTCGACCATGGCTGGGCCGATGCGTGGGAGCATGCCGGCGGCAATTACTATCCCAAACTGCAGGTCGCAGTGCCGTTCACCCCGGTGCCGGGGCCACGATTGTTGCTGCGCGACTCGGCTGCCGCCCCCGCGCTGATCGCAGCGATCGAGGCAGTTACCGATCAGAATGCCTTGTCATCGGCGCATGTGACCTTCGTCGAGCGGGACCAACTGCACTGGTTCGAGGCGGCGGGATGGCTGGTGCGCGCGGGCACCCAGTTCCACTGGCAGAACCGTGGCTATACCGGCTTCGACGATTTCCTGGCGGCGCTCTCCAGCCGCAAGCGCAAGGCGATCCGCAAGGAGCGCGCGTCGGCGCTGGAAGGACTGACCGTACGCCATTTGACCGGGGCTGAAATCACCGAGGCGCATTGGGACGCGTTCTGGGCCTTCTATCAGGACACCGGATCGCGCAAATGGGGCCAGCCCTATCTCACCCGCGCCTTCTTCTCATTGCTCGGTGCCGAGATGGCCGACGCGGCGCTGCTGATCCTCGCCGAGCGCGACGGAGTGCCGATCGCCGGGGCGCTCAACCTGATCGGCGAAGAGGCGCTGTACGGGCGCTATTGGGGCGCGGTCGAGGAAGTGCCGTTCCTCCATTTCGAGCTTTGTTATTATCAGGCGATCGACGCGGCGATCGCGCGGGGCCTCGCCCGGGTCGAGGCCGGTGCCCAGGGCGAGCACAAGCTCGCGCGCGGCTATGCCCCGGTGACGACCTGGTCGGCGCATTACATTCCGGACCCGGGCTTTCGCCGCGCAGTGGCGGACTTCCTGCAGCGCGAGCGCGAGGCCGTCGAGCGCGAGCAGGAATGGTTGGGCGAGATGATGCCGTTCAAGCGGGAAGCCTAGCCCCCTCCCTGCAGGGAGGGGAAATTCAAGGCAAAGGCGAAGGCGAAGCCTCGGGTTCGGGCAGATTGCTGGTGAACTGGCGGCCGTCGTTGAGGATGATGTCGCGTTCCCATTTCGGCAACGGAAGCTCGCCCGGGCGGATCACCGGCGCGGGGACGGCATGATCGACACGGTAGAGCCCGCTATTGCTGTGATCGTCGACATAGACGGGCACGAGGCCCTGCATGAAGCGCTGGGGGAATTCGGGCGGGCGGATCAGCCAGACATAATCGAACGCATCGCGCGGGAAGCGAGTCAGCGCCCAGGGGACCGGCCGCCACCATTCGCGCGGGCATTGGACGTCGGTGACGATCTGCGAGGGATCGTGAGCGAAACGCTTCGCCGCCTTATAGCGAACGGTGAGCAATTGCGCCCCGGGCATCGACCATTGATCGTTGGTGTAGGCCAGCCTGCGCTCGAGCGCGAGCGCCGGGACGTGCTGGAGGCGCGTCATCTTCCACTCGTTGTAGCAAGTCTCGCCGACGAAGCTGACCAGGCGCGCGCCCTCGGGCAGATGCTCGAGCGCCTTCAATTCGCGGTCATAGGATTTGTCGTAGAGGAAGAAGCTCCACGCCGTCGCGGCGATGCGGGCGGTGAAGAACGCCATGCCGAGCGCCGCGACCAGCGCCGCGCCGCGCATCGACAGGCCGGGCTTGGGGCGGATCGCGACGATTCCGATCGCCATCAGGAAGGGGACCAGCCGCATATCGGCATAAGCCGAGCCGAACACGATCCGCGGCAGCAGCACATAGACCGCCGCGAGGAACAGGAACGATAGGCCGAGATTGCGCGAATATTGGAGGTTGGGGTCGCGGATCGCCTTGAACAGCAACAGGAACAGCACCCCGACCGAGGCGATGTCGAAAAGCTGCCAGCGGTCGCGGAAGACCTGAACGATCCACAGCATCTTGGCGCGCCAGTTGAACCAGTCGGCGGTCTGGCCGGTGACATGGCCGCCGCTGCGCCACATCAGCATCAGCAGCGCCGGCGGAGCCAGCGGGAGGCACTGGATCCCGGCATGGAACCAGGGGAGCAACCACCGGCGGGCAAAGCCCTGCCCGCGCTGCGCATCGTGGCTACGAACCAGTTCGGCCGAGAAAGCCAGCACGCCGAGCACGCCCCAGCCGAACGTATGGGTGATCCAGATCAGCACCGAGATCGGCAGGAACACCATCGCGCGGAAGCCGAGCTTGCCGAGCCGGCCCAGCCGCAGCCACCAGCCGAAGCCGAGCAGCGCCAGCCCCATCGACAGCGCGAAATTGACGAAGCCGAAATGGAACGGGAAGGCATAGGCCAGCGGCAGCGCGAACAAGGCAGTCGCCGGGATGCGGCCATGGACCTCCCGCGCGATCATCAGCAGCCCGGCGATGGTCAGCGCGGGGATCGCCATGACGATCAATTTGACTGCGAGTTCGAGCCCGAACAGCTTCGACAAGGGGATGACCAGCAGGTCGACCCCGAGATTGCCCATCAGGCTCCAGTTGAAATTATACCATTCATGGAGATGCGGAACCTGATCCCAGACGAGCTGGACGCGGTAGCGCCCCATATGGCCGGGCAGATCGACGAGCGGCGGAATCTCGGGCCAGAGCAACGGCACGACGGCCATGAAGGTGGCGAGCGCCACGAACCACCGTGTCTGCCACCAATGCAGCCTTTCGCCCCTGTCCATCGCGCCGCTTTAGTGCGGAGGATTGGTTCCAGACAAGCGATGGTTGTCGATCCGGTACAGGACATCCGAATCGTTGCGCCAGACCGGGGTCATCCCCGCGACGAGCCGCGGAGAAAAGGCGGGCGGATCGATCAGCCAGACATAGTCGATCTGATCGCGCGGCAGGCGGGCGAGCGCTACCGCGAGCGGCAGATAGCCGGGCTCGGCCGCGCACCAGTCCGCCATCACCATCTGCGAAGGGTCGCCGTCGAAATCGTGCAGACCGGACACCACGATCTTCAACGGGGTGCTGCCCCCCAGACGCCATTGATCGTTCGAAAAGGCGGCGCGGCGCGCGATCGCGAAGCCGGGCAAGTGATTGGTGCGGCGATGCGCCCAGGGTTGGCCGCAGCTCTCGCCGACGAAGCTGATGAGACGGCTTCCGCGCGGGACATGATCGAGCGCGGCGAGATGGCGTTCCCAATTGCGGCCGTGGAGCCACAGGCTCGCGGTGTTGCCGGCGATGCGCGCCCCGAAGAATGCGAGGCCGATCATCGCCATCGCGGCCTTTTCCCGAGCGGACATCTTCTCGCCGGCCCGCAGGCTGAGCAACGCCAGCGCAGTGAGATAGGGCGCGAGCCGCATATCGGCGAAGGCCGACATGAACAGCATGAAGGGCAGCAGTATGAAGGCCGCGAGCAGCAACAGGCAGGCCGTGACCAAAGCGGGCGATTTTTCCACGCTGGCGCTGCGAAACCCGCGATAGAGCAGGATCGCGATCAGCGCCGCCGAAGCCATGTCGAATTCGGGCCAGCGATCGCGGAACACCATCGCCAGCCAGCCCGCCTTGAACTGGAAATCGAAGAAGTGGTGCGTGACGCTATGGCCTTCGTTCGATCGCCAGAGGATCAGGAGCAGAAAGGGCAAAGCGAGCGGCAGGCAGGCTATTCCCGCCCGGAAGATCGCGGCGAGCCAGCGCCGGTCCTCTCCGCGCGCACGCGCGAACTCGGCGCCGTAGACCATCAGACACAATGCGCCCCAGCCGACGACATGCGCGAGCCAGACCAGAACTGCGAGTGGCACGAAGACCAAAGCGCGCAGCCTGAACCGTTCCTGCTGGCCGAGCCGCAGCCACAGCGCGAAGGCGTTGAGCGCCACCGCCATCGCGAAGCAATGATTCACGAAGCCGAAATGGAAAGCGTAATTATAGGCGAGCGGCAGCGCGAGCAGCGCCCAGGGCTGGACGCGGCCATGCGCCTCGCGCGAGATCCACAAGATGCCGCTGGCGGTCAGCCCGACGGTCAGCAGGATCGCGAATTTGACCGAGGGTTCCAGACCGATCAGCGGGCTGAGCCCTGCGACGATCAGATCCACGCCCAGATTGCCGACGAACCGCCATTCGTAGCGATAATATTGAGAGAGCATGTCGCCATCGGTGCCGAGCATCACCCGGTAGCGGCCGATATGTCCGCCAAGGTCGGTGAGCGGAGGAACCGTCGGCAGCAAGAGAGGCACGAGCGTGATCAGGATCGCCAGCGCGGCGAACCAGCGCGTCTCCCACCAGGCGGTTTCGGTGCGGCTCAAGGGTGAGGCTCCATCGTCGTGGGAACGAAAGCGAACAAGGCCGGCGCTTCGCCGGAATGCGAGAGGGGGCGCAGCCAGGCCGGCGGGCGGCCGCTGCGCAACGCGCCGCTCAGCCGGGCGGGATTGGCGGCCTGCGCGCCGAGCTCGTCGAAATCGCCGGGACAGAGCGCGACATAGTCGACTCGCCATTGCCGGGCGAGCAGCGCGGCCTCGTCGACCGGACCGAGGAAGAAGCGGTACATCGCCCCGTTGCCCGCACCGCCCCGATGATAGGGCGCCGCCACGACCCGGTGTGGAGTCGCCGCGAGCGCCCACGCGCCCATGTCGATCGGCGCCATCAGCGTGCCCCGCGGCAAAGCGGCGAGGCGGGCGAGCGCGGCGGGGCTGGTGCAGTCCGCCGTCGCCGGTCCGGCCGCGCCTTGCGGCGCCAGCGCGGCGCCGGCGATCGGATACAGCAGGCCTGCGGAAAGCAGCCAGGCCGGGAGCAAGGCGAGCACACCGCGGGCGCGGGCCGCCGTGATCAGTGCGGCAAGCGCAGGCGCGGCGAGCAGCGCACCGGCATAGGCGCCGCGGAGCTGGACCAGAGTCAGCACCAGTGCGACGAGCTGGAGCGCGAGGAGAATTGGCCAGCGCGGATCCCGCGAATGGCGCCAACTCCAGATCCCGGCGGCAATGCCGGCCAGCATCAGCCCGGCATAGCCGATCGCATGGCCGAGGGGTGCACCAAACAGCGGCTGTGCCTCGGCGACATTGGCCAGCCAGAGCTGCGCGAGCAGCGGATCGACCTGACCATAAGGCTCGACGCAGCCGGGCGAGAGCGCGAGCGCCCCGAACAGCGCAATCGGAGCGGCGACCAGCGCGGCGGCGAATCGTGCGCGCGGCGATTCCGTGGCGAAACCGGATGCGGCGAGCGCGAGCGGCGCCAATGCGGCAAGCTGCGCCGCGCGCCAGAACGAAGCGGTGAAACCATCGCAGCCGGGCCAATCCCAGCCGCTGGTGCGCAGCAGCGCCGATGCGGCGGCGAGCCCGAGCACCAGCGCCACGGCATAGCCCGCGAGCCGCGCCTGCCCTTCCCTGCCTTCGCTGACCCAGCGAAAGACGATCGCGCCGCCGCCGATCGCGAGCAAAGGGGCGGTCTCCACGCCGATGACGAGTCCGGCCGCGCTGGCGAGCCCGGCAGCGGCACCGGCGGCGAGCCTGCCTTTGCCGACCGCGGTGTGCGCGACGACCA
>Ga0247823_10002277_pt1 | contig 15892 bp, 14 predicted proteins | sample 13C_PalmiticAcid_2_FD_192426 | JGI IMG/M metagenome (GOLD analysis project Ga0247823, IMG submission 192426) | Soil microbial communities from agricultural site in Penn Yan, New York, United States - 13C_PalmiticAcid_Day30 | ecosystem: Environmental > Terrestrial > Soil > Agricultural land...
CTATATGACCGCCATTCACCAAGGTACGCCGATGGCCGAAGCCGCCGCGGTTTTTGGCGACATGCGCAAGCTGCAGCGCGAGGTTTCGGCCTATGCCGGGCGCAACGGCCTTGACTATGCCCGCACCGGGCCGCCCGAACTGCCGCCCGAAGATCCCTCGATCACCCTTCTGTCGCCCGCCAGCGCGGCGATGCTCGAAGCGAGTATCGAACTCGAATCGCGGTTGGATGCGAGCGGTGCCCACGCCGATACTGACGGTTGGATCGAAGAGGTTCGCCGCGAGGCAGAAAAATTTCCCGGCGATGCCGATGCAATGCTGGTGCTGGCCGAGGCCGAATGTCGCGGGGGCCGCTATCTCGAGTGCCGGGAAGCGGCGGGACGGGCCCTCGATAGTTCACGCGACGATGTGCGTGCGCTGAGCTGGAAGGGGCTGGCGCTGGCCGGTGAGGCGGCAGCAAAAAAGGGCGATAAGCGGTTGGACGAACTGCGGATCGGGCGCGCGACTATCGCGCGAGCCATAGGGCTGGACGGCGACGCGCTGCAGCCGCGCATCGCCTATTTCCAGTCCTTCGTGCTGGCGGGCGAGCAGGTGCCCGATGACGCGATGGCGGGAATGGCGCAGGTTGTCCGGATGGTTCCCGCCGCGCCGGGCCCGCGGCTTTCGCTCGGCACCGAACTGATCCGGCGGGGCGAACCCGATCTGGCCCGCAAGCTCCTCTATCCGGTGCTGTTCGGCCCTTATGATTCCCCGGAACGGAAACAGGCGGAGGCGATGCTCGCCGCGTCGGGAGTTGCCTCGCCGAAAGGGTGACGGGCCCTATGCCGCGAGCTGCGGCGTGAAGAGCAGGCTCTGGCTGATTGCCGCGCGCACGGTATTTTCGCGGAACGGTTTCGAAATCAGGAAGGTCGGCTCCACGCGGCCGCCGGTGAGCAGCCTTTCGGGAAATGCGGTGATGAAGATCGCCGGGACCGGCGCGATCGCCAATATGTCCTGCACCGCGTCGATCCCCGACGATCCGTCGGCAAGCTGGATGTCGGCGAGGACGAGCCCCGCATCGGTTTCCTCGAACGCCGCGACGGCATCTTCGTGCGTCGTCGCGATGCCCGCGACGCGGTGGCCGAGATCGCGCACGATCTGTTCGAGTTCCATGGCGATCAGCGGCTCGTCTTCGATGATCAGGACCGAGGTTTGCGATTCGCGGTCGAGTTCGCCGACCGCATCGGCGAGCAAAGTTTCGACCGTCGGTCCGTCGGTGCCGGTGATCAGCCCCGCCTCCTCGACCGAAAAGCCCTCGAGCGCGGTGAGCAGCAGAATCTGCCGGCCGAGCGGGGTGATCTGGACGAGGCGCCGGTGCGCGGCGCGGACGAGCGGGTGCTCGCCTTCATCGCTGTCTTCGCCCTCGTCGATATAGGCGCTTTCCCAGATGCGGTGGAAATTGCGGTACAGGTCGATCCGGGTGCCGTCACCGCTGTGGAATTCGTCGGGTGCTGCGACAATGACTTCGAGCGTCGTGTGGACGAAATTGTCGCCATGTTGCTGGCTGCCCGTCAAAGCGCGCGCGTATCGGCGCAGGAAAGGCAAGTGTCCGCGAAGTTCCTCACCCAATGTCATCAAAATTGCTCCCTCTTGAGTGCAGTCATACGCGTCCCGGCGCGGGTCGGTTCCGCGTGGCGGCGGAAAGAGTGGCGCCGGTCGTTGCAACTTGTCGCGTCCCAATGCGTAGACTCAGCCGGGACGCTATGAGAATGCGACGTAAGTGAGTGGAATGTCACCGCTTTCCCTTTGTGGCGCGAGTATGCTTTTGTAGGGACCATTTTCATGGCAGAGCGGCGCCCCGGGGACATGTGCGATGTGGGGCTATCGGCATCGCAGGACAGCGAGGGACGGAATTTGGCGGACGGGGGAGACGAAGTTGCGGCACGCGCCGAAAGGCTGCGCCTCGACACGCTTCGCGAATATCGCATCATGGATACCCCGCCCGAACAGGCGTTCGACCGCGTGACGAAAATGGTCGCCGAGCTGTACGACGTGCCGATCACGCTGGTCTCGCTGGTCGACGATTGCCGCCAGTGGTTCAAATCGGCCTATGGCCTCGATACCCCCGAAACGCCGCGCGAGATGAGCTTTTGCCAATATGTCATCGCCGAAGACCGGCCGGTGATGGTGACCGATGTGCTGGGTGATCCGCGCTTTCGCGATAACCCGCTGGTGACCGGCGATCTGCATATCCGCTTTTATGCGGGCGTGCCGCTGCGCGCCTATAACGGCACGATCCTCGGCAGCCTGTGCCTGATCGATCGCGAGGAGCGCGAACCGTTGACCGCGGTCGAACTCGAGCGGCTTGAGGATTTCGCCGGGATCATCATGGCCGAGGCCGACCTTCGCCGTATCGGCGCCGAGCGCGACGAAGCGCGCCGGACGCTCGAACGCGCGCTCGATTTTTCGGGGATAGCGACTTGGCAATATGATCCGCGCACCGACCGGCTGCGCACGCAGGGGGCCGGCGCCGAACTATGGGGCTCCGAATTCCAGGCGATGCTTGCGACCGGGAACGGATTTTTCGATCTCGTCCACCCCGACGACCGCGCCGCATTGCGCGAGATACTGAAGGAAGCGATCGCGAACGGCACGCCCTATGCGGCCGAATATCGCGTTCTCAATCCCGAACGCGGCGTGCGCTGGAACGCCGTCCGCGGCGACTGGGACGTACGGTCGGACGATGCGATGCTGACCGGGGTCAGCATCGACATCACCGAGCAGAAGAGTCGGCAGGAAAACGCCAATCTGTTGATGCGCGAATTGCACCACCGGATGCGCAACCTGTTCGCGACGGTCAGTGCGATCATCTCGCTGACCCGGCACGCCTCGCGCGATGTCGACGATTATGTCGAGCGGATCAGCAGCCGATTGGACGCGCTCAACCGCGCGCAAAATGTGCTGCTCGGCGCCAATTTCATGACCGGGTCGATGCACGCGCTGATGCGCGAGGTCGAGGCGGCCTTTCCGCGCATCCGCTGGTCGGGCCCCGATCTGCTGCTGCCGGAAAATGCGCTCGTCGCGATGGCGCTGGTGTTCAACGAGCTCGCAACCAACGCGGTCAAGCATGGCGCGCTGGCAAACGACGCGGGCCGCGTCGTCGTCGATTGGTCGCAGGACCCCGAGGGCAGCGAACCGCGAATTTTCCGGCTGACCTGGACCGAAACGGGGACGCAGGGACTCGTTGGCCCCCCCGACCGTACCAGTTTCGGCACGTCGCTGATGGAACGCAGCGTGCGCAACAATCTGGGCGGATCAATCGCGCGCCATTGGGAGCCAACGGGGCTGGTCGCCGAAATCGCGCTGCCCGCCAAGTGGCGCGAGGCGTAGGGCTCCTAACCCAGGTTATTTTGTTCTCTATATGTTCCGTGCTAGGCATGGGGCATGTCCACCAAACCGATTCTGGAAAAGCTCAGCATCCTTGCCGATGCGGCCAAATATGATGCGTCGTGCGCATCGTCGGGCACCGTGAAGCGCGATTCGGTGGCGAGCAAGGGCATCGGGTCGACCGAGGGCATGGGCATCTGTCACAGCTATGCGCCCGACGGGCGGTGCATCTCGCTGCTCAAGATATTGCTGACCAACTTCTGCGTTTACGACTGCCGCTTCTGCATCAACCGCGCATCGAGCAATGTCGAACGCGCGCGGTTCAGCCCGCAGGAGGTCGTCACGCTCACGCTCGATTTCTACAAACGCAACTATATCGAGGGGCTGTTCCTCTCGTCGGGGATCATCCGCTCCGAAGATTATACGATGGAGCAGCTGGTCGAGGTCGCGCGCATCTTGCGCGAGGAGCATCGGTTCGGCGGCTATATCCATCTGAAGACGATCGCGGGGGCCGATCCGGGGTTGATCGCGCTTGCGGGCCTCTATGCCGATCGCCTGTCGACCAATGTCGAATTGCCGACCGAGGCGGGGCTGTCGAACTTCGCACCCGAGAAGAAACCCGAGACGATCCGCAAGACAATGGCATCGGTGCGCGTCGGTGCCGACGACGCGATCGAGGCCGCGAAGGGTCGGCTGATCGGCAAGGCGCTGCCGCCGCGCTTCGCGCCCGCGGGACAGTCGACGCAGATGATCGTCGGGGCTGACGCGGCGCGCGACGACGATATCCTGAAGACCGCCACGAACCTCTATTCGGGGTATCAGCTCCGCCGCGTCTATTATTCGGCATATAGCCCGATCCCCGATGCGAGCAGCGATTTACCGCCGGTGCGTCCGCCGTTGATGCGCGAACACCGGCTGTATCAGGCCGATTGGCTGCTGCGCTTTTACGGCTTTGAGCGCGCCGAGATCATGGCGGGGGCGAGCGGCGGGATGCTCGACCTCGCGATCGATCCGAAGCTCGCCTGGGCGCTGACGCGGCGCGAGGCGTTTCCGGTCGACATCAACCGCGCGCCGCGCGAACTGCTGCTCCGCGTGCCGGGGCTTGGCACGCGCGCGGTCGACCGGATCGTCGCGGCGCGGCGGCTCGGCAAGCTCAGGCTCGGCGACCTCGCGAAGCTCACCGCGTCGGTGAAGAAATTGCTGCCTTTCATCGTCACGCCCGACTGGCGTCCGGGCAAGCTCACCGATAGCGCCGATTTGCGCGCCCGCTTCGCGCCGCCCGCGGAGCAACTGGCGCTTGCGCTGTGAGGGAGGTCGTTCTCGCTGAACCGGGCGATTTTGCCGAATGGCGGAGCGCTGCGCGGAGCCTGCTTGCAGGCGGTATCGCGCCTGAGAATGTGAGCTGGCGGGACGGCGTCGAGGGCGCATCGCTGTTCGGCGATGAGATGGTGGCGACGTCTGCGGGCGTGGTGTCGCTGCCGCGTGAATTGCTCGAAATCGCCGAGCGCGTCATCTGCCTCCGCGACCCCGGAGTTCCGGCGCGGCTTTACCGGATTATCTGGCGTGCAGCGCGCGACCGGCAATTGCTCGCGCGGACGACCGACGCCGAGGTCGACTGGCTGCGCAAGGCCGACAAGGCGATCCGCCGCGACGTGCACAAGATGCACGCCTTCGTGCGCTTTCGTCGTTTGGGCGAAGAGGCGGGACGCGAGAGTTTTACGGCGTGGTTCGAGCCATCGCACCGCATATTGCGGCTGACCGCGCCCTTCTTTCAGCGGCGTTTTTACGGGATGGACTGGGCGATCGTGACCCCCGACGCGCGTGCGATCTGGCACGATGAGAAACTGAGCTATGGCCCCGGGGGGACGAAGGACGAGATACCTGACAGCGACGTCGTCGAGGATCAGTGGCGCACCTATTATGGCGCGATCTTCAACCCTGCGCGCGTGAAGATTGACGCAATGCGCGCCGAGATGCCGAAGAAATATTGGAAGAATTTGCCCGAGGCGCAGGATATTGCGCTCTTGCTCGCGGGGGCCGGGGCGCGGGTGGAACGCATGCGCGAAGCGGCCGTTTCTCTGGCGAACCCTTTGACCGACAAATGGCGGACGCGTTTGCCCGACGAATTGGCTCTCGATGACGATGTGAAGACGCTGGGCGAGCTCGCGCGGGCGGTCGATCGCTGCACGCGCTGCCCGCTCTATTGCAACGCGACGCAGGGCGTGGCGGGCGAGGGGCCGGAGGCGGCGCGCATCATGCTCGTCGGCGAGCAGCCGGGCGATCGGGAGGATCTGCAGGGACGGCCGTTCGTCGGGCCGGCGGGACAGGTGTTGAACGAGGCGCTGGAGGAAGCGGGGCTCGATCGCAGGCGGCTGTTCCTCACCAACGCGGTCAAACATTTCAAGTTTGAGCCGCGCGGCAAAAGGCGGCTGCATCAAAATCCGACGACGGGCGAGATCGACATCTGCCGCTGGTGGCTGGACAAGGAGCGCGCGTTCGTGAAGCCCGATCTGATCGTCACGCTCGGCGCGAGCGCGCTGCGCGGCGTGACGGGCAAGAGCGCGAGCATCAAGTCGATGCGCAGCGCGGTGCACGAACTGGAAGGCGGGACGAAACTGATCGCGACGATCCATCCGTCCTTCCTGCTGCGCCTCGCCGATCGCGAGCGCGCCGCCGGGGAGCGGAAGGCCTTCGTCGCCGACCTGATCCGCGCGCGGAAACTCGCCGCCTGATGGCGAAGGCCAAGACCTGGATCGAGCCGCATTCGAGCGGCATCTATGTGAAGCCCGCCGACCTGTGGATCGACCCCTCGCGCCCCGTCGAGCGCGCCGCGGTGACCCACGGCCACGCCGACCATGCGCGGAGCGGCCATGGATCGGTGTTCGCGACCCCCGAGACGCTGGCGATTATGGCCCTGCGGTACGGCGTCGATGTGGAGGCGAGCCACAATCAGGCGTTTGAATATGGCGACGGGTTCGAGCGCGGCGGGGTGCGTTTCAGCTTCCACCCCGCCGGCCATGTGCTCGGCAGCGCGCAGATCCTGATGGAATATCAGGGCGAACGAATCGTCGTAACGGGCGACTACAAGCGCCGCTCCGACCCGACCTGCGCGCCGTTCGAGGTCGTGCCGTGCGACATCTTCGTCACCGAGGCGACCTTCGGCCTGCCGGTGTTCCGCCACCCGCCGACGGGCGACGAGATCGCCAAGCTGATCGGTGCGGTTAGGGCGGAACCCGATCGCTCGGTGCTCGTCGGCGCCTATGCGCTGGGGAAGGCGCAGCGCGTGATCGCCGAATTGCGCGGGGCGGGATGGCATGCTCCGATCTATATCCACGGCGCGCTCGAGAAGATGTGCCAGCTTTATGCCGTGCACGGCGTCGATCTCGGTGAACTGCGGCTGGTGAGCGAAACCGACAAGACCGAAATGGCGGGGCAGATCGTGCTCGCACCGCCGTCGGCGCTCAACGATCGCTGGTCGCGGCGCCTGCCCGATCCCGTCACCGCGATGGCGTCGGGCTGGATGCGCGTGCGCCAGCGGGCGCGACAGCGGATGGTCGAACTGCCGCTCGTCATCTCGGACCACGCCGACTGGGACGAACTGACGACGACGATTTCGGAGGTGAACCCGAAGGAGAGCTGGATTACGCATGGCAGCGAGGATGGCCTGCTGCGCTGGTGCGAATTGCATCAGCGCAAGGCGCGCGCGCTGCACCTGGTGGGCCGCGATCTGGAGGAAGAGGCGTGAAGCGCTTCGCGGCCCTGATCGACCGGTTGATCTACACGCGCTCGCGCAACTCCAAGCTCGCGCTGATCGTCGATTATCTGCGGCATACGCCCGACCCCGATCGCGGCTGGGCGATCGCGGCGCTGACCGAGAGCCTCGATTTCCCGGCGGTAAAGGCGGGGACGGTAAGGGCGCTGCTTGCGACGCGGGTGGACGAGGAATTGTTCCGCCTGTCGCGCCATTTCGTCGGAGATACCGCCGAGACCGCTGCGCTGCTGTGGCCCGATGCGCCGGGGAAGAAGGCCGATCTCAGCGTGTCAGAGGCGGTAGATGCACTTGCGGCCACCAGCCGCAGCGATGCGCCCGCGGTCGTCGCCTCGCTGCTCGACCGGCTCGACGCCGACGGGCGTTATGCGCTGCTCAAGCTCGCGCTCGGCGGGATGCGCGTCGGTGTGTCGGCGCGGCTGGCGAAGCAGGCGTTTGCGCAGGCGTTCGATGTGCCCGTCGACGATGTCGAAGAGCTGTGGCACGCGATCCCGCCGCCCTATGCACCGCTGTTCGCGTGGGGCGAGGGGCGCGCCGAGCGCCCCGACCTCGCTGATGTCGCTTTCTTCCGTCCCTTCATGCTCGCGCATCCGCTGGAGGAGGAGAGCGTTGATCTCGCCGACTATGCCGCCGAGTGGAAATGGGACGGTATCCGCGTGCAGATCGTGCGCGGGGGCAGTGAGACCCGCATCTACAGCCGCGGCGGCGAGGAGATCAGCGGGGCCTTTCCCGAACTGGTCGCGGCTTTCGATCAGGACGCGGTGATCGACGGCGAATTGCTCGTGCGCGGCGAGGTGCAAGGGGGCGAAGCTGCGAGCTTCAACGCGCTCCAGCAAAGGCTCGGGCGCAAGGTCGTGTCGAAGAAAATGCTCGCCGATTATCCCGCCTTCGTCCGCGTCTACGACCTGCTCGCGGTCGACGGCAACGACCTGCGCGGGCTGCCGTGGACCGAGCGGCGGCAGCAGTTGGAGGCATTTGTCCCGCGTCTCGCGGACAGTCATTTCGACCTGTCGCAGGTCATCGACGCGACCGACTTCGACGACCTCGCCGAGCGCCGGGCCGGCGCGCGCGATGCCGCGATCGAGGGGGTGATGCTCAAGCGCCGTGATGCGCCCTATGTAGCGGGGCGGCGCGCGGGGCTCTGGTATAAATGGAAACGCGACCCGCTCACCGCCGACTGCGTGATGATGTACGCCCAAAGGGGCAATGGACGCCGCGCGAGCTTCTATTCGGACTATACTTTCGGATGCTGGTCCGAAGCGGGCGAATTGCTACCCGTGGGCAAGGCCTATTCGGGCTTCACCGACGAGGAATTGAAGTGGCTCGACAAGTTCGTGCGCGACAACACGCTGAATCGCTTCGGCCCGGTGCGCGAGGTCGAGAAGTCGCTCGTGCTCGAAGTCGCCTTCGATTCGATCCACAACAGCAAGCGTCACAAGTCGGGGCTCGCGATGCGCTTCCCGCGCGTTTCGCGCATCCGCCGCGACAAGCCCGCCGAAGAAGCCGACCGGATCGCGACCTTGCAAGCGATGGTGACCTGAAAAATAACCGCGAAATTTGCGGTCACAGGGTTGCAACCCGCGGGCCCGATACCGAGTTTAAGGCCGCAAACACCCTCATAATAAAATGGAGACTGCCATGACGATCGCCCATCCTCCCCTCCCATACGCTCAGGACGCGCTGGAGCCGCATATTTCGGCCGACACGCTGGCGACGCACCATGGCAAGCATCACAAGGCCTATGTCGACAAGACCAATGCCGCGATCGAGGGCACCGAACTGGCGTCGAAGCCGCTCGAAGAAATCGTCCACCACGCCGAAGGGTCGGGGAACAAGGGCCTGTTCAACAATGCCGCGCAGGCTTGGAACCATGCCTTTTATTGGGAAAGCCTGAGCCCGTCGAAGACCGCGCCGAAGGATGATCTGCTCGCCGCGATCGAACGCGATTTCGGTTCGCTCGACGACCTGAAGAAGAAGCTCAAGGAAACCGCGGTCAACCATTTCGCGTCGGGCTGGGCGTGGCTCGTCTCGCGCGACGGCAAGCTGTCGGTCACCGACACGCACGATGCCGGCACCGAACTGGTCGCGGGCATCAAACCGCTGCTCGTGATCGACGTGTGGGAACATGCCTATTACATCGACCGCAAGAATCTGCGTCCGGCCTATGTCGACGCGGTGGTGGACGAACTGCTCAACTGGGATTTCGCCGCGGAGAATTTGGCGCGCGACACGACCTGGACCTATCCGGCGTAATGCCATGATCCTCCCTGTGCCGAAGGCATGGGGAGGATTTCCTCCCTGCCGTAACGAAAATTGGCCCGCGCGGGCCTATCCCCATGATCGCGATGCTCCTATAGGGCCGCCATGACGATCAGCCTGTTCGAACTCTTCAAAATCGGTGTCGGTCCTTCCAGCTCGCATACTGTCGGGCCGATGGTTGCGGCGCGGCGTTTCACCGTCTGGCTCGACGAGGTCGAGCTTCTCGGCAAGGCAGCACATGTCGAAGCCGATCTCTACGGCTCGCTCGCGCTGACCGGGAAGGGACATGCCGCCGACACTGCGGTGGTCGCGGGCCTCGCCGGCGAAATTCCTGCGAGCACCAGCCTCGCTGCAATCAAGGCGCATTGGGACCGGGCGGAGAGCGAGGGCTTCCTCTATCTGCTCGGCCGCCAGCGCGTGCGGTTCCATCCGGCGCGCGACCTGCATTTCCAGATGCGCCAGCGCCAGCCCTTTCACAGCAATGCGGTGAGTTTCACCGCGCGCGATGCCGACGGCGAAATCCTCGCCAAGCGCATGTATTTCTCGATCGGCGGCGGCTTCGTCGTCGACGAGGATGAGGCGGGGCGCAACAGTCGCGGGGCGGAGGACGAGGTCGAACTGCCCTATCCCTTCACCTCGGGCGCCGACTTGATCGCGATGGGCAAGGCGTCGAGCCTCAGCTTTGCCGAAATGATGTTCGCCAACGAAGTGCGTCACCGCCCGCCGAACGAGGTGACGGCGGGTATCGATGCGATCGCCGAGGCGATGGATGCCTCGATCGATGCGGGCTGTTCGAGCACGGGCATTCTGCCCGGGGGGCTTAAGGTCAAGCGCCGCGCGCCGCAGATCGCCGACGACATCCGCAACCGCCACGAAACCAATTTGATCGACCCGCTCGCGATGATGGACTGGATCAACCTGTGGGCGATGGCGGTGAATGAGGAAAATGCCGCGGGCGGCAAGGTCGTCACCGCGCCGACCAACGGCGCGGCGGGGATCATCCCCGCGGTGATCCGCTTCTACCGCCGCGGCTATCGCGGCGACGCCGCCGGGGTGCGCACCTTCCTGCTCGCGGCGGGCGCGGTCGGCGCGCTGTACAAGCGCAACGCCAGCATCTCGGGCGCCGAGGTCGGCTGCCAGGGCGAGGTCGGCGTCGCCTGCTCGATGGCGGCGGCGGGGCTGACCGCGGCGCTCGGCGGCACCAACGCGCAGGTAGAGAACGCCGCCGAGATCGGCATGGAGCATAATCTCGGCCTCACCTGCGATCCCATCGGCGGCCTCGTCCAGATTCCGTGCATCGAGCGCAACGCGATGGGCGCGATCAAGGCGATCGACGCCAGCCGCATCGCGATGATCGGCGACGGTACGCATGTCGTCAGCCTCGACACGGTGATCGCGACGATGCTGCAAACGGGCCGCGACATGCGCGACAAATATAAGGAAACGTCGAAGGGCGGGCTGGCGGTCAGCGTAGTCGAGTGCTGACACGCTGATCTTCTGACAGCGATGCCATAGCTATGTTTCCGCGGGCTCGCTCTTGCATTGCGGCGACGTTTGCGGGATGGGAACGCGCGAAAGGGAGATACGCCATGAAGACCCGCGCCGCCGTTGCGTTCGAAGCGAAGAAGCCGCTCGAGATCGTAGAGTTGGACCTCGAAGGCCCGAAGGCGGGCGAGGTGCTGGTCGAAATCATGGCAACGGGCATCTGCCACACCGACGCCTACACGCTCGACGGGTTCGACAGTGAGGGCATCTTCCCGAGCGTGCTCGGGCATGAGGGCGCGGGCGTGGTGCGCGAAGTCGGCACGGGCGTTACGAGCGTGAAGCCGGGCGACCATGTCATCCCGCTCTACACCCCCGAATGCCGCCAGTGCAAAAGCTGCCTTTCGGGCAAGACCAACCTCTGCACCGCGATCCGCGCCACCCAAGGAAAGGGACTGATGCCCGACGGCACGACGCGCTTTTCGTACAAGGGCCAGCCGATCTTTCACTATATGGGCTGCTCGACCTTTTCGAACTTCACCGTGTTGCCCGAGATCGCGGTCGCGAAAATCCGCGAGGACGCGCCGTTCCAGTCGAGCTGCTACATCGGCTGCGGCGTGACTACGGGAGTCGGCGCGGTGATCAACACCGCGAAGGTGCAGGTCGGCGATAATGTCGTCGTCTTCGGTCTCGGCGGGATCGGGCTCAATGTGATCCAGGGCGCGCGCCTCGCCGGTGCGAACCAGATCATCGGCGTCGACATCAACCCCGACCGCGAGGAATGGGGCCGCAAGTTTGGGATGACCGAGTTCCTCAACTCGAAGGGCATGAGCCGCGAAGACACCGTCGCGGCGATCGTGCAGCTGACCGATGGCGGCGCCGACTATACCTTCGACGCCACCGGCAACACCGAAGTGATGCGGACGGCGCTCGAAGCGTGCCACCGCGGCTGGGGCACGTCGATCATTATCGGTGTCGCCGAAGCGGGCAAGGAGATCGCGACGCGTCCGTTCCAGCTCGTCACTGGGCGCAACTGGCGCGGCACCGCGTTCGGCGGCGCGAAGGGCCGCACCGACGTGCCGAAGATCGTCGACATGTATATGACCGGCAAGATCGAGATCGACCCGATGATCACCCACGTCATGGGACTCGAAGAGATCAACAAGGGCTTCGACCTGATGCATGCGGGTGAGAGCATCCGCAGCGTCGTCGTGTTCTGAGGCGGCGATGTTCAGCCATGTGGCGCTGGGCGCCGACGATATCGAGGCCGCGCGCCGTTTCTACGATGCCGCGCTCGGCGCGCTCGGGGTTCCGCCCGGCGTCGTCGACGAATGGGGGCGGCTGATCTATTCGCACGCCGGCGGGCGCTTTCTGCTGACGAAACCGCTCAACGGCGACACCGCGAGCGGAGCCAATGGCGGAACGCTCGGGTTCGTCGCGGCATCGACTGCGGAGGTCGATGCCTGGCACGCCGCGGGTGTGGCGAACGGCGGCACGGCGATCGAAGACCCGCCGGGTGTTCGTCAGGTCACCGCGGGACGGACGGTCTATCTCGCCTATCTGCGCGATCCTGCCGGCAACAAGCTGTGCGCGACGCACCGGATCGCCTGATGGAAGCGGACCAGCCAGCCTTCGTCCTGACCTTCAGCTGCGTCGACGCGGTCGGCATCGTCGCGGCGGTAACGGGGCTGCTCGCCGAGCGCGACGGGTTCATCCTCGACAGCCAGCAATATGCCGATCTCGATTCGGGGCGCTTTTTCATGCGCGTCGAGTTTCGCGGTGCGGGACCGCATTTTCCGGGTGATCTGGCCGCGGTGCAGGCGGCCTTCGCGCCGATCGTCGACCGTTTCGCGATGGATGCGCGGATCAGCGACAGCCGCGTCAAGCCGCGCTTCGTGATCGCGGTGTCGCAGGGCAGCCATTGCCTCAACGACCTGCTCCACCGCTGGTCGACCGGCAATCTCGCGATCGACATCGCCGCAGTGGTATCGAACCACGAGCATCAGCGGCGGCTGACCGAATGGCACGGGGTGCCCTTCCATCATCTGCCGGTCAGCGACGCCAATCGCGCCGCGCAGGAAGCGGCGATCCTGCAGATCATGGCCGGCGCGGGCGCCGAGCATCTGGTGCTCGCACGCTATATGCAGGTATTGTCGCAAGATCTGTCGGCAAAGCTGTCGGGACGCTGCATCAATATCCATCACAGCTTCCTGCCGGGCTTCAAGGGCGCGAAGCCCTATCACCGCGCGCACGAACGCGGCGTGAAGCTGATCGGCGCGACCGCGCATTTCGTGACGAGCGACCTCGACGAGGGGCCGATTATCGAACAGGCGGTCGAGCGCGTCGATCATCGCGATTCGGTGGAGGAACTGATCCGCATCGGCCGCGATACCGAAGCGCAGGTGCTGGCGCGCGCGGTGCGCTGGGTCGCCGAACAGCGCGTTTTGATCGACGGACGCAAGACGGTGGTCTTCCGTTAGTCATCGGGGCAAGATAGGTCCCGAATCGCAACCATAATCAGGAGGAGCGGAAGCCAATGTACAGTCACAATATGGTCGGAGCGAACGACATCGAGGCCGCCAAGAAATTCTATGACGCGACCTTCCAGGCGATCGGCGGCAAGCCCGCGATCCAGGACGACAAGGGCCGCCTGATCTATATGCATAACGGCGGACTGTTCCTCGTCGGCACTCCGATCGATGGCGAGCCGGCGACGGTCGGTAATGGCTGCACGATCGGCTTCGCGATGGAAGGCCCCGAGCAGGCGAAGGCATGGCACGACGCAGGCGTCGCCAATGGCGGCACGTCGATCGAAGATCCGCCGGGCATCCGCGAAGGCGGGTTCGGAGCCATGTATCTCGCCTATCTGCGCGATCCGTCGGGCAACAAGCTCTGCGCGCTCCACCGCGTCGTTTGAGCAGGTAGGGATATGCGCGGCGAAGCGGGATTGCGAGCGGACCTGAGTGCACTCGGAATCCCCTTCGCCGAACATGCGCATGTCGCGGTGTTCACCGTCGCCGAGAGCGATGCGGTGCATGCAGCGATGCCGGGAGCGCACACCAAGAATCTGTTCCTGAAGGATGCGGGCGGCGCCTATTGGCTCGTCACCGTACCGTCCGACGCCCGCGTCGACCTGAAGGCGCTGCCCGCCGCAATCGGCAGCAAGCGCGTCAGCTTCGGCAAGGCCGACGATATGGAGCGCCTGCTCGGCATAACGCCGGGGTCGGTGACTCCGCTCGCGGCGATCAATGCCGTGCCGGGGAGCGTCACGGTGGTGCTCGACGAGCTGCTGGCGGATGCCGACCCGGTCAATGTCCATCCGCTCCGCAACACCGCGACGCTCGGCCTGTCGGGCGCGGCGATCCTCGACCTGCTGCGCCATTGGGGTCACGCGCCGCAGGTGGCGGCGGTACCGGTCGTCGCGGCCTAGCCTAAGCGCGGGAAAGGGCCGGCCGGGGCGCGATGCGCGCGGCGACCAGCTCGGCCAGTTCGTTCGTCACATGCATCAACCCCCGGTCGCCGCGCGCCCGGCTGGCCCAGGCGAGGTGGAGCGGAAAGCCGTCGACGGGCAGCGGCGGATCATGGATCACGATCCGGTCGTGCAATCCTTCGAGGATCGCGTGCGCGGGCATCATCGCGATGAAATCGGTGGCGAGCAGGACATCGGGCACCATCATGAAGCTGGGGACCACGATCCCGATGCGCCGCCGGTGGCCGAGCGCGCCGAGCCGGGCATCGAGCGGGGTTCGTGTCTCGCCCGACCCCGACACCACGACATGCGGGAAGGCAAGCCACGCGTCGAGGTCGAACGCCGCAGCCGCAGGATGGCCGCGGCGCATCACGACTACATAATGTTCGTCGAGGATATGGCGGCGATCGAGTCCTTCGACATCGCGGTCGAACAGCGACATCGCCAGATGGACGTCGCCGCCGAGCAAGTCGGCATAGGCCTGTTCGGCACCGCGCCACGCGCGCAAGACGAGGTCGATTCCCGGCGCGGTCGCCTGAAGCCGGTCGAGCAACCGGGGGAGCAGCAGCGCCGCGATCTGGTCGGCGATCATGATGCGGATCGATTGCCGGATCTGATCCAGCGGGATCTCGGGCGGATCGACGAGCGCCTCGACTCCGCCGAGCAGCGATTTCAGCGGCGCGCGCAGCGCTTCGCCGCGCGGGGTGCGGCGCATCGCGGCGCGGCCGCGTTCGAGCAGCGGATCGCCGAACAGTGCGCGGCATCGCTGCAGCGCCGCCGACACCGCGGGCTGGGTCAGCCCGAGCCGCTGCGCGGCGCGGCTCACATGCGCCTCGTCAAGCAAGGCGTCGAGGATCACCAGCAGGTTGAGATCGATCGTTCTTAAATTCATCAAATCAATAATAGATCATATCATATATAAATTGGAATGATTTTATTGCGAGCCTCATATCAGTCTCATCGAAGCCAAGGAGGCAATTATGAGCAAGACCCTGATATTGATGTTCCACCCCGATCCCGGAAAATCGGTCGCCAATGCGGCACTGGCGCGCGCGGCGGCCGAGGTCGAGGGCGTCGAGGTGGTCGATATGGCGGCCGCCTATCCCGATCGCGAGATCGACCTGATGACCGATGGTGCGGCCGAGGCGCGGCGACTGCTTGGCGCCGACCGCATCGTCTTCCAATTCCCGGTGCAATGGTATTCGGTCCCGTCGTTGATGAAGGACTGGATCGATGCGGTGTTCACGCGGATGTTTTATGTATTCGCCGAAAGCGAGGGCGACCGGCTGGAAGGCACGCCGCTGATGATCGCGGCGAGTGCGGGGAACACGCCCGAAAACTACCGGCCGGGCAGCAAGATCGCGATTTCGCTCGAGGATATTTTCACGCCGCTCCGCGCGACGGCAATACGCGCGGGCATGCCGTGGCACGCGCCGCATATCCTCTACTATGCCAATGCGCTGAGCGAGGCGCAGCTGGCGGCCGCAGGCCCCGACTACCAAGCGGCGCTGCGGGCGTTCATCGCCGCGACTCCGGTAACGGGTCTCGC
>Ga0247823_10002278_pt1 | contig 15891 bp, 14 predicted proteins | sample 13C_PalmiticAcid_2_FD_192426 | JGI IMG/M metagenome (GOLD analysis project Ga0247823, IMG submission 192426) | Soil microbial communities from agricultural site in Penn Yan, New York, United States - 13C_PalmiticAcid_Day30 | ecosystem: Environmental > Terrestrial > Soil > Agricultural land...
CAGGCGCATCAGCTGCGCAGCCCCACGCCCTTCTTCAACAGCCACAGGCCGAGCGTGGCCAGGCCGACGACGAAGGCGAGCATCAGTGCATACGCAATCCACAGCGGCACGTCGCTGGTGCCGAGCAGGCCGTAGCGGAAGGCGTTGACCATGTAGAAGATCGGATTGGCGTGGGTCAGCGCTTCGGCCCACGGCGGCAGCAGCGTCACCGAATAGAACACGCCGCCCAGGTAGGTCAGCGGGGTGAGGATGAAGGTCGGCACGATGGCGATGTCGTCGAACTTCTTCGCGTAGGCCGCGTTGACGAAACCGGCCAGCGAGAAGATCGTCGCGCCCAGCAGCACCGTGGTGATGGTCACCAGCGGATGCGGGATGCGCACCTTGGTGAAGAACATCGCGATCACCAGCACGATGGCGCCGACCATCAGCCCGCGCAGCACCGCGCCGGCCACGTAGCCGAGCAGGATCACCCAGTTCGGCATCGGGCTGACCAGCAGCTCCTCGACGTGGCGACCGAACTTGGCGCCGAAGAACGAGGACGAGATGTTGCCGTAGCTGTTCTGGATGATGCTCATCATCACCAGGCCGGGCACGATGAACTCCATGTAGGTGTAGCCGCCCATGTCGCCGATCTGGCGCCCGATCAGGCCACCGAAGATCAGGAAGTACAGCGTCATCGTGATGGCCGGCGGCACCAGGGTCTGGCCCCAGATGCGCAGGATGCGGGCGACTTCGCGGCGGACGATGGTGCCCAGCGCGACCATGTTCGGGGAACTCATGCCGCCTTCTCCTTGGCGCCATCGCCATTGCCGGTCATGCGCACGAACAGCTCCTCGAGGCGGTTGCTCTTGGTGCGCATCGAGCGCACGCGGATGCCGGCGTCGCCCAGCGCGGCGAACACGCGGTTGAGGTCCATCGCCCGCGGCATGTCCAGGTCCAGCGTATGCGCATCGGTGGCGACCAGCGTGGTGCCCTCGATCACCGGCAGCTGCGCCGGCAGGTCGCCATCGATGTCGAACAGGAAGCCTTCCACGTCCAGCTTGGCCAGCAGCGCGCGCATCGGGCCCTGCTCCACGATCACGCCGTGGTCGATGATGGCGAGGTTGCGGCAGAGGCTTTCGGCTTCCTCCAGGTAATGCGTGGTGAGGATGATCGTGGTGCCGGCGGCGTTGATCTCCTTCAGCGTCTTCCACATGCCGCGGCGGATCTCGATGTCCACGCCGGCGGTGGGTTCGTCCAGGATCAGCAGCTTCGGCCGGGTCATCATCGCGCGGGCGATCATCAGCCGGCGCTTCATGCCGCCGGACAGCGTGCGGCTCATGACATGGGCCTTCTCCCACAGCTGCGCGCGCTTGAGCTCCTCTTCGGCCCGCACCAGCGCTTCGGCGCGCGGGATGCCGTAGAAGCCCGCGTAGTTCACGCATATGTCGAGGGGCTTTTCGAACATGTTGAAGTTGATTTCCTGCGGCACCAGGCCGAGCAGGCGCATCGCCCCGTCGCGGTCGCGGTCGATATCGACGCCGAACACGCCGACCTGGCCGCTGCTCTTGTTGACCAGCGAGCTGACGATGCCGATGAGGGTGGACTTGCCTGCGCCGTTGGGGCCGAGCAGGGCGAAGAAGTCGCCGGGTTCGACCTGCAGCGACACGCCCTTGAGGGCCTGCACGCCGGTATCGTAGACCTTGCGCAGGTCGGCGATGGCCAGCGCGGGAGCAGCGGCGGAAGCCGCGGAAGGAGACGCCATGGGAGCCTTGCGATGCGCCGCGAGGGCGCGGTGGGAGGGCGAACGCTTATTATAGGCGTCCCGCCGGGTCTGCCCGGGGCCACACAGTGTTCCAGCCGCCTTGGCGATCGCGCCCGCTCGTTCCAGAACGTTCCCGTTGAAGCTCGTCGGACGCCGCATGCTGGCGCCCAGCGTGGGCCACTACAGCTTCGTCCGCGACGATGGACAGCCGCTGGACTTCATCCCCGGCCAGTTCATCCAGGTGCATTTCACCTACGCGGACGGCACGGAAACCAAGCGCAGTTATTCGCTGGCGACCATCCACGACCATGCGATGGGTCCGGGCGAAGCGGTCGAGATCGCGGTCAGCTACGTCCCCGGGGGCGCGGCGACCGCGTTGTTCGAGGGCCTGCCGGAAGGTGGCCACGTCGACGCCAGCGGTCCGTTCGGCCGCTTCTGCCTGATGCCGGGCGATCGCAATGCGCGCTATCTGCTGATCGCCACCGGCACCGGCGTCACGCCTTACCGCTCGATGCTGCCGCAGCTGGAAGCGCTGATGGCCGAACGTGGCGTGGACGTCGTGCTGTTGCAGGGCGCACGCACGCCGGCCGAACTCCTGTACGGCGACGAGTTCCGTGCCTTCGCCGACGCCCATCCCGGCTTCCGTTTCGTACCGTGTTTCTCCCGCGAACTGCCCGCCGACCCGCATCCCGATGTGCGCCAGGGCTACGTGCAACAGTTCCTGCCCGAGTTCGCGCCGGACCCCGCGCGCGACATCGCTTACCTCTGCGGCAACCCCAACATGGTGGACGCCTGCTTCGAGGCACTGAAGGAACAGGGCCTGCCGATCCCGCAGATCCGGCGCGAGAAGTACGTAAGTACAACCCCCCAGAAACGCTAAGTAACAAGGTGACAAGCACGGGGGTTTGGAAGTAGCCTCTGAGTGACGCTGCCACCCGGTAACCGTATGCGCTGGGTTCTTCCACCCAACGGCTTCTTTCGAGAGCTGAGAGTGCCGAAGCTTGAGTTCGTGCCAATTCTCATTGATGGCACAGACGGCTATCCCCTTGAAGCCAATCTTTATCTAACCGAGCGATCCTGCGGTGAATGGGCTCCGGACCTCGAAGAAGGTGCCGACCCAGTCGTACCTACTCTGCGATCTCGCGGGAACATCGCTTCCAGGCTGTGCGCCTTCTTCTGCTGGCTGAAGAAGAATCCCGATCTCTGCTGGAAGGAGTTGGAGTACGCAGAGCATCTGGTTCAGAAGTATCAAGTGGAACTGCTAAACGGCGAAGGGAGCTCCAGCGGCCGGGCACTGACAGAAGGCACCGTCAATCTCTATGTTGATGAGGCATGTGCATTCCTCAAATGGGCAAGTGAAAGAGGACATCGATCTTCATTTAAGGTTCCAAAGCGTCGCTCGCGTGTTTCATATAACGCCGCTGTCGGATCACGCAAAGTCCGTATTGGAAAGCTGCAGGAAACAGAGAGCACTGAGCTTGATAGGCTGCCCCTATCCAGTGAACTGCAGTCCTGGTTGAACGATGTTCGCTGTCGACACCCTGTCAAGGCGCTGATTTTTCAGTTGATGATGAGGACTGGCATCAGGATCTCGGAGGCCAACCAGTTGCGACTTTCCTGCTTTCCGAGAGAGTCCACGTGGAAGAAGAGCTGGCTACGCGGTGGAGAGGTTCCAATTACGCTCCGGTATGGCGTAAAGGGAGGCAAGGTGACTCCCTCTTCGACGCTAAGCACAAGAAACAGAATTGTTGGTGTGCCACTGGACTTGGCGAGACAGATTGAGCACTACGTTGCGTTCATTCGCCCCACGTTACTCAGCCGATTCAAGAAGGCGAATCCCACGCTTAATGGGAAGACCGAGCGACTGTGGCTCGGCGAAAGGAAGATGCAGCCTGTTTCAAATCAGATGCTTTATGAGGCATGGACTCAAGGTCAGTTTTGTCCCGATGGATGGCACCCGCACGCGGCGCGTCATTTCTTCGCTGTTGAGAAGTTGCTTGCGTCCACCAAAGAGCTTCTCCGGTTCCATGAGATCAATGAACCACGAGGCATCTCATTCGGATGGCTGTTCGGTCTTATGGCCGGGCAGGCAGCAATGATACTGGCTCCCATTCTTGGGCATGTCAGAGAGGAGACCTCGCGCCGATACCTGAAATGCGTTCTCCAGCGATTGACGGCAGAAGTCGGTCATCCTGCGCTGGACTGGAACGCTGAAATCGACGCAGATCTATAGGGCATCCGATGCCCCGCTCACCGCGCAATGATGATCAGCGTTGGATCGTGCGATGCGTGCACAAAGACTATTTCGGTCAGACCGTAGATTTCGGCGAGTTGTCACAAGGCGCACCGGAGTCTAAGGCGGGCCGCTCCCACCTCTGGCGTGGTGGATTCTCTGGAAGGCCTGAGCTGGCGGAGGAGTTGATTGAAGCGATAAGGCTCCATTGCGCAACTGGGACCATGCCCTACATACATAGGGTGCTGCACTCGATGCGCACCTTCTATCGATTCCTCGACAGCTACGAAAAAGTGGTCAATGCCGAAGCGGCTGAGCCAGCCCGCATTGTGCATCTCCACCAAGTATCGGGGGCGCTAATCGAACTTGCCAGCCAACCTGGCCCGGGTGGTGCTTGGCGGCCATGCAACTCCTCTGTTATGTCCGCGATCCGAGCGGTGATAAGCCGAGCCGTGGATCACCACGAGCTTCCAGACTTGTCATGGGGTTCGATACGAAGACCGCGGCCCACTCCTCGCGATACGCCGACAGAGGAAGAGGGGTTGGCCATTATTCGTTTCCTGCGAACGAAGGTTCTGGGCATGCTCAGGCGCTGGCAGCGAGCAGATCTTCTTGCAAGCCAGGGGCGAGATTTGTCCCTGTTGTTCAATGAGGGCGGACATACGGCTTGCCGGCAAGCAAAGCCTAACGAAGCTGACGCGCATGCCACCTTTCGTGCACTGATGCGGACGACGGACAATCCCTTGCCCCTCGCAACCGACTTCTACGCTGCATTCAGGAGTGGAGGGGTCTTTCCGGCATGGTGGCCAAGGCATCCTCCAACATGGGATACAGAATGGATGCCGCCCTTTCATGCATGGTCCGAACTTGCGCAGGGGGTGTACCCGTCCAGTGAGGATGTTGCAACGTGTGCGTTGCTCTGCCTTGCGCGAAGCGCCTGGAATCCATCAACCCTGCTAAGCCTGGACATCGACGACTGGCTCTCGAATTTTGACTCTGAGAACGCGTGGGTTTTCGCATCCAAGGACAGGTCCAGAGGTTCGCTTCAATACACGATAAGCCCTCGCGCTCACCAGAGTGGCGTCTACCGGATTGTCTCTACTCTGATCGATCGCACTAAGCCTCTAAGAGGCCTATTGTGGGCAGATTCGGCACTTAGCAAACGAGCCGAGATTGGCAAGCGTAGTCCTTGGATTGGCCTAAGTATGAAACCAGCCGAGACTCTGTACGTGGCTGATCCTAGAGAGATCAGGACCCTCAACAACTGGCTAAAGCGACTCGTCGAAGAATGCAACAAGAACCTAGGTCCTGAGGCGCAAGTACGCCACATCACTGCTTCTGATTTCAGGGACATCGCCGCCGCTTCCACTTTCAGGCGCAGCAACTACAGCATGCTCATGTTGATGGTGCTGCTGGGCCACAAGACCATTTCCTCTGGCCGGTCATACGGGATGAAGAAGTCGTCTCGTGAAGAGTCCCATGGCCTGGTCATCAAGGTCGTTCAAGATATCTTCGAGCAATCCCGCGCCAACCAGGCCTGGGATCCAACACTTACGCGTGCAGCGGTAGAAGGTGTCGATGTATCTGAAGAGGCGCGTAAGAGACTGGACGACTATCGGGCGATGCGCACGTACAGCGGAGCGGTCTGCACTGATCCGTTTCATCCGCCTGTCGAGATTGATCCGAATCACCCTGGTGACGGCCGAAGCCTTTGTGTGCAAGGACACATGTGCATCGCCAAAGCCTGCCCTAGGGCAACCGTCCTAAATGACTCTCTTGATGACATCTGCAAGACGATCGCCGAGCTTGAGTGGCGCGAGCTCAATACACCCGCCGTGAGGTTCCAAATCAGTTCTGCGGTCAGCGATTTGGAAACCCTGAGATTGACGGCGCAACAATGGCCCGCCGCCGAAGTGGAAGCGAGACGATCTCACTGGCGCCGGTTAATAGATGACGGTTCGCACCGTCCACTTCTTTGGGCAGGGCAGCACTGATGGGTAGAGCGAGCGTTGTACTACCAAATGAGATTGAAGCATTGCCGCTCCAAATCTTGACATCGACTGGCATCTCGCCTGCTGAGTTGGCTGTATCGAGTAAAGAAGAGCTGCTGAGCCTTCAACGCCAGTTGTTGATGGGTTCCACTTGGGGTCTTTGGGAAGTGAGCCCAAATCTCATGGCAATCCGGCCCATGCAGAAGGCCCAGCATACGTACAGGCTAGAGAAAGCACTTCCCGCCGGCGTTGACCCGCAGTCACCCTGGGCAGATAGGATTTGGACTGAGCTACTTCGCATCGCCATTGCTTACAGGCTTTGGCCGGGCGAGCAGGGATCGAGAATCGCATACTCGACGATACACAAGTACCTGCATTTGCTTGGAATGTTAGCCAGAAGAATTGCGCCACACCAAGGTGAAGAGTTCTGGTCAAAACTCTCCGTCGAGGACCTTAAAGCCTGTTTGGGGCGCGCCTTCGCGCGTGCGCTGCCGTGTCTTGTGTTCATGCATGCGCGAGGAGTGATTTCTGACGTCCCCATCTCACGCGCCAGGCGTGCTCGCGAGAAGCCAAGGAGGAGCAGGATAGATGAGGCCGAGAATGTTGAAGCTGTCAGTGGCTCAGTGCCGTACCTTCCTTTCCCGGATGATTTTCTAGGCAAAGGTGGTCATAGGGCGATCTGGTTCTTGGAGAACATCGGCCCATCACTACTTAGCTTTCTCGAAGCTGCACATGAGCTGCCGGTGCGTGAGTACAACGATGACCCGCGGTCTTCTGGATATGGCGAGCCACTAAGCGATGGTCAGCGCCACGCGGTGGCCACAGCTCGAAAGAATGAGTTGGTGAGAGAGTGGGACTGGCTGGATGCGGCAGGAAAGCCGCTCAGGGAGATTCCATTTCCATGCACGCTTAGTGCAGCCCCGAAAGGCGAGTTCACTTGGCCACCTGACGAGTGGTCAAGGGCGTTGTCGATGTGCGGTCTCCTGCAGGCGTGCCATCTCTGGGTGATTGCGCTAGCCATGGGTGGTCGCCATGGCGAGATCCTCAGCCTGGAAGTTGGATTTGTTGGTCGACTTGAGTCACCGACACCTACCGCAACTTTCAGAACTTCCAAGATGGATATTGTCGGAGGGCGGAGCAAGGAGGCTCCGATTCCTTCAATTGTCATTGCAGTTGCATCTCAGCAAGAGCGTCTCAGTGAGCTGTTGAAGCGAATGTACGGTGTTGAGGAGGCACACCTTTGGGTTTCAACATGGACCCGTGCGGGGCGACCTCTGGTGAAGTGTGGCGCATATCTGAGCCTGTTGGCGGAGTCCTTTTGTCTGGTAAGTTTGCTCGAAGGCACCAACGCACACATGCATCGATTCAGGAAGTCGTTGGTACGAGCATGCGCCCTGTGCCTTGTCCATGCCCCAAAGGTGCTGATGGATGTGCTTGGACATCGTGATGAGCAGGTCACGGTAATGCGATACATCCTTAGCGATCCGGGTTTGCTCGCGGAGGTCCAAGAGACAGTAAAGGAGCTCGTAATTCTCAAAGGGCTGGAGGTTGTTAAGCGCGTAGACGAGATCGAAGGTGGAGCTGCGCCACGAATCAGGGAGCGCGTTAGGGAGTACGCCAAGAGGCAAGGCAAGAGCGCTCTTGAACCTCAGAACATGATGGAGTTTGTTCGTGCCCTGACCGAAGACGGTGGTGGTTGGGCCATCATCGCGCCCGGCATAGTCTGCACCGGTTTTACGCGCGGGGGCCTCTGTAACAAGGGTCAGGGATCTGCGAATCCGGACTACTGCCACCCGAAATGCGACAAGCAAGTGGTCATGCCTGACTACGAAGAGAGCGGATTCGCTGTTTCAAGCGCGATTGTCAATGCAATAAGCACTATCGACTACATGCTCAACAAAGTCTTTGAAGCTGAGCAGGCTGGCGAGTCCATGATAGTCGCCCAGTTCGTTGGACAGATTAAGGCGATGCTCGGGCGATGGAAGGCAGTGGATGAGCACTTTAAGTCAAACACCCTTCTGAGGAAGCACATCCCCTCAATCCTTTTGGAGACGAAGAGTGTCTAACGTACCAGCAAGGGTGGCGAAGTCAGCTGCTGTTCGGCGTGATCGTGTTGTCACTGCGCTAGATCGTGCGATGAAGCTAATGGAGAGCGAGATCGAGAGCAATGCTGGTATCTATTCACGCAATCGAGGCAGGGTTTCGCTCGCGGAGGTATGCAGGCGTGCGGGCGTTCATAGCATCACGCTTATGGGGCCAGCGCATCGTGATACGACACGAATAACCGTGATGAACTGGGTCTCGAGTGTTCAAGGCGGGAATCGCAGTTCGCGACACGCTGTTAAGGTCAAGAAGATCGACAGAACTGTGAGCTTGGACGCGAGTGTCAAGTTGCTTGCAGCAAAGCTGCAAGCGCTGCACCAAGTTGAGATCCCGTATAGGGACGAGGAGATTCAACGCCTAAAGGAGGAAGTCGAACTTCTAAAGCGCGAGAATGAGACGCTCAAAGACTTGGTGTCCTCGCGGAACGTAGTGCGACTTCCTCCTAAGAAGAAGTGATGCTTGCTTCAGTCGGTTGTGACGTTGGAGACGCTCGAGACGATTCTCAGGCCTCGCTTCTCGCTTGCGGGCTTTAGACCGAGTGCACGAGTCTCAACGGAGTGTCGGAGTCGGCTCTTCAATGCGGGCATCCAGATCAGCACCCTCGACGTCGTATCTGTCGATGAACTCAAACAGATATGCGTGCACGACGGCAGCACTTTCCGGAGTTTGGATCCGGCTGATCAGGCTTTGAAGCTCCCGGTCCAGCCAATCGAGCTGCTCGCGCCTCCGCTTACCGATCCATTCGTCCGAGTGCAGCCTCTCCTTGATCGGATCGAATGCCTCGCGAATGGCATCGGACATCACGTAGTTGGGATCTGCGGCGACCGCCTTGTAGAGATCGTCCAGCAATTCGTCACGACCGTCGCCGTAGCTCGGCCCTTCTTCTATGCGGCGATAAAGCCTATCCTGGCTATACATGAGGCCGCTGGTATCCAGGCCGTCACCAAGAGCATTGAGGGCGTCGAGTACACCGTCGCTCCATGCCTCGCAGTCTGACTTCTCGAGGAATTCGTCCAGCTCGGGGTCTTGTGCGTCGTAGTCGTCCCAGAACTGGCGGAAGGTATTAGACCGCGGATACCTAGCGACCCACGCGTCTAGTGCGTGAATGCGTACTTCTGCCTCATCATTCTTCATCATGCTGCCTTCGCCACTTGGTGCTCGTAGTAAGCCTGCGGCCGGTCATCGAGAATCGCCTGAAGCTCTTCGACCGAACGACCCTCCGGAGCTAGCCAGGCCTCAATGTGTTCGGGCTTGATCTGGATGATGGTGCGGTCATGGCCTGCGGCCGCAACCTCGGGAGCCGGGTCATCGGTGATGGCAGCGAAGGACAGCAGCGCATCATTTCCGTCGGGCGACTCGTTCCACAGGCAGGCTATGACCATGTCCTGCTCGGGCCTCGGCCGGAACTCCAGCACCACATTCTCTGACTTCTCACCCTCGGCCAGCTCGCGGTGCTCCATGTTGTGGCGCTCCACGTTCTCGAAGAACGAGTTGACGATGATGACGCCGTGCCGGTGGCCGAACAGCTTGTCCCAGGTCTTGGGGATGCTGTCTCGTCGCGCGTTGTAGGTCCCCGGGAACTTGCGCTCGAGCGCCTCGGTCCAGCCGGGTAGCCGGCACTGATAGCGCATCGGCTTGATGACCTTCTTCCCGCCCTCCATAACGATCACCGGCGCGTAGTTGCCCGGGAAGAAGCGGGCATCGCGATCCTTGGGCTCGGTCCGCTGCAGGTCGTCCAGGTCCAGCTTCAGCTTGCTGATCTTTTCGGTCGAGATGCGCACGTCCTCCTGCGCCTTCTTTGTCACCTTCGTCTGCAGCGCTCGCTCGGCATCGGCCCGGCGCTTCTTCTGCTTGAAGAGCTCCTGCTGCAGCTCGGTCTCGCGCTCGGCACGCTGGCGCTGGATCTCCTGCCAGATCTCTTGCGCCTTGGGATCGGCCAGGGTGCGGAACCAGTCTTCCATGGCCTTGGGGCGCCGCTTCTTCTTGGCCCGGTCTGGGGCCGACCAGACATTCATGGCGAACTCTTCAAGGCTCATCGTCGCACCGTATTGGCGGACGTACTTGTCGTAGTCGGCCTGGATCATCGCGGAGTAGCACATAGGCTTTGTCCTCGGGCAGTCGAACCGAATATACCGCCCGCCCCGTTAGTCGCTTGCAACCAGCGGGCGCTCGAAGCCGCCGGTCAGCAGGACGATCGACTCCAATCGTTCGAACAGCGCGACCTGGTGCTCCGGCTCGACCAGTTCCAGAATGGCGTTAGCCTCCGCGGCGAAGGCCTCCTGCCTGTCTGATGGCTGGACCGTGGCGTACATGGCGGGAAGGCTGTCCTGAATGGCATCGACCAGGACGTTGGCTTCGGAGGGCGTCAGGTAGGTAGGCATGGGGCCCATTCTTCGCCCAGCCGTCTCATCGGCTGCGACACGACCGGCGGTCTCAGGGCGTGGGATGGCGGCTATTACGATGGCCGCATGCCACTCCCCGATGCCTATCGATGGTCCGACAGCGTAGATGGCAGCAGCCACCTGTACTGGAACTATGGTTTCGTGGCGAGCGTTGCTTCCGACGGGGCGACCAAGATCAAGCTCTGGGACAAGCGGGAGATCCATGCAAAGGCGGCGAGCGTTGCACAGGCGAAGCGCTTCATCGAGCGTTGGCTGCTTGCCCAACGCAGTGAGCGTGCCCGCGAGTGCGCGCGGTTACGTTCGCGCTCCCGCGCAGCGTCTGCTCCTCAGACCAGGAAGATCGATGAGGCCTCCCGCTTTCTTAAGCAGCAGGCCCGTCCGGCGGGCGGAGACCTCTCGTCCAGGATCAGCAAGATGGACAATCTCCTGCCCGACGACTTCGAATCTATTGCGGACGTAGGAGAACCCCTACAAGCATTTGGGCCGCGTGCTGACTACTCCCGGATTAGGCGCCGGCGCATGCTGGTCATGCCCAGCGTGGGCTAGTACAGCACTCGTCCCGCCACGTTAAGCGCCATCCCTGGGATTGGTGGCGCCGGGCATCGCTGGTGGGTGGCGCTGTGCACAGCGCCACCCACCGGCATCCTGCTCGTGGAAATGAAGGATCTCTCGTCGTCGAGCTCTGCCATGGATACAAAACAGACCTCCGGTAATCTGGCGCGTAAGGGGTCTGGGTTAGGATTCGTAGTCGCAAGCTTACGTGGTAAACGACACCCAAGGTTCCTCGTATGGACAGCAAAGAGTTGTTGACCGTCATTGCAACGGCGCTGACGTCGATCACGGATCCACATTACTACGAGGACGAGCGAGGGTTCCAAGGCGAGCTCTACGCGCAACTGCGCCTGCGGGAGATGGCGCTGCCGGCGGGAGCTTTGATTCGCGAGGAGTACCAGAAGAGGTTGACAGAACATGGTCTGCGGCTCCGTCCGGACATCATTGTCCACGAGCCATACGATCCTGTTCGGCATGGTGGTCGGAATGAGGGAAACCATGCGGCGATGGAGCTAAAACGACGTGCCACTGTCGGCACCGCCGCCGATGCGTTCACGAACCTGGTGGCAATCATTGAGGCCCTGGACTACCCGCTCGGAGTGTTCATCAACATCGATTCGCCGAAGACCTGGGCCGAGTCAGTACCCGAAGCACATCGCGCGCGCATCGTCTGCCTCGCGGTCTATCTCGATGGGAACGGCAAACCTCTCGTGGTTCGCGGCTGACACACGGCACAGGTTCAAGTCGACGGAATTCGGGTTGGATCCCTCAACCTTGCCGGCCCAGCGCTGACCGCCTTGACGGCCTGGGACGGCTGGTGTTTCCTCTGGACATGGCCGGTATTCATACGCTCAACTCGCGCGGCAACGTCATGCTCCCGACCCTGCGCGAGCACTTCGCTTGGACCGATGCGCGCACCTTTAGGGAAATACAGCACTTCCACCGTGACCTTCTCGACATCCTTCGCGCCAAGCGCATTGACTACGCTTCCCTGCGAAGTGCGTTGACCCCACAACCGACCAAGCAGGAAGCGGCGTTTCTGTTCGACGAGCACCGCTGCGACAACACGTTTGTACCTGGCGTCGAGTGTGCTGAGGCGCTTTTCGGGGCGCTCGACCCCAAAACGACCCACAGCATCCTCGGAGGCGAATTGGTCGATGATCGGGACGAGTTCGTGCGCCCGCTGCTGGCACGTTCGGCGGTGGTTGCCAAGGACCTCGATTTCAAGCACCCGTGCTTCTGCTACGTCGTCTATGTCAACAACCTCTCGGCAGGGAGCGTCTCGGCCATCGATGGCAAGCTGCGTGCGAACAAGGCCTATCTCGGCTACGTTCCCTGCACCTATGCCAGCCTGGCCAAGACCTTCGTCTCGATGCACCTAGTCAATCTGACGATCAAACAGGGCGACACTGTGATCCTCGGTCACGAGGACGATCGGCCAAACACTGAGAACCGCAATCTACATTTCCATGACTACGCTGCAGCCGGGCTTCGTATAAAGAGCCTACAGTCGATGTACTTCAGCACCTTCCTGTCCTACAAGCCCGAGCAGATGTTCCTTCAAGAATCGGACGATGACTTGGAGATCGCGCTGCGGTCTATGTCGGAGGAGGTCGCACCGTTAGCCGAGTTCACGGTAGTAATCGGCGATGACAAATTCGAGAAGTACCTCAAGACCGCCAAGCTGGGAAAGCTCAAGAGGGCCGGCCTCGACGGCCTGACCAAGGCAGAGCTTGAGCTCGCCATTCGCGAGAAGCTGCGGATGAGCTACCTCTACAACATGGAATGGGTTGACGAGGACACGCACCGTCTCAGCAAGTTCAACATCATGCTCGAGTTCCCGAGACTCAACGGGCCACCAGAGCGCATGGTAGCCGTCCTCGAATATAGACCTGCCGACAGGGTACTGAAGCTGATCACGGTGTCCTGATCGCAGAGGGTCGATCGCCAGTCCTCTGTCCGCCCGTTGCAGAGTGAGACCTGCCCAGTTAAGAATTTCCGGGTTGACACGGGTTGGTTAGGTTTACGGATGAGCGTGAAGACGATCTCCGAGCTGGGGCATCAGCTCACGGTGCAGGTTTGGAAAAAGACAGATCAGTTTGGCAGGGCCTACTGGCAAGCCAGGGCCATGTTCAGAATTGCTGGCGATTCTGCTCGCGTGGACGTGATCACGGCATCGCGTCACGGCGCGAGCGAGGCAGCAGAGCGTGCGGTGGTTCAGCTGGCCCGGGACAATGGGTGGGGCCGAAGCTAGTCGGCTTCGCTGCGAGGACTAGATCACTCAAGGGCCGCTTCTGGCCGGAAGCGGACTCGAGCGTCCGCGCCATCCGTTGCGCAGGCGCCCCAGGGGCGCCAGTGCAGCTACCCGTTTTCCGTGACGCGTCAGGCTGAACGCGACGCGACGCCCGTTTCGCGTTCACCTCCGGCGCGACGCGACCGCCCGTACTTCGCGCGCGATCGTCACTGGATGGCGACCGTTACATCCTCGGGGAACCGGGCGCGCGAGCCATCCATCCGGCTTTCGGCATCTCGGCTCTCGTTCCACGTCCACTCGAAGTTCCCGGCGCTCGTGATCTGCCGGCCAGAAGCTACGGTACAGGCGGCGATGAAGCGCGCCTTCAGGCCTTGCACTGTGTCGCGCGCGATCCCGGACGATCCCGGCGGCAATGAGCGCTGGCCCCAGCCGGGCGGACCGGGACGGGTGATGACGTTCGAGTAGCAGGTCGGGTTTACGCTGTCGCCCGCTCGGGGTCTCAGACCGATGCTCATCACGAAGCGCAGCGGAGCAGCAGCGACGAACGTTTCGTCCGCCTGCGCGTGGGTGGATGTCGCGACGTTGCGCGACGGCGCCTCACTGGCTTCAGCGTCGACGTCACCACCAGCACGAACGCCGACCGCGTCAGAATCGACCTGTACGGCCGTCCCATTGCCGTGCGCCGCCTGCGCGAGTGTCATTCGTTCCGCTTGGACCATGGTGCGGTCCAGCTCGGCGCGTGACCGCGCTTCGTTGGCAGTTGCCACCTCTGTGGCCGCCGATAGCACAGTGTTCAAGCCGGCCATCGCGCCCATGAACGCGTCGTAGCGGCGCTCGGCCTCCTCGCGCCGCTGCGCCTCCGCCGCGGCGTAGATCGACTGCATGTCGCCCATGATTCCCGCCTCGCGCGCTGCGTCGATGGGAATAAGCGGCGCTTGGCGCTCGCCGTCCACACGGTTGCGGTGCATCAGCGCCACCGATCTATCGGGCCTTGCGATGAACGCCGTTACGAACGAGCCAAGCAGCGTCTTGTTGACGAACTCGACCGATCCATCTGCCGCGAGCGTGCCTTTGAAGTAAGGCTTTCCGCCATTCGCTTTCAGTAGGAGGGAGCCGTCGGGTTGCCTTTCGATCAGGTGCGTTCCGCACACCGCTCTCAGGTTGCGCAGCGGCCAGTAGCTGCACTGCGTCTGCGCGAGCACGTTGCCGCGCCACTGGAATTCGTGGAACGTCAGTTCGGTCGCATCGGAGCCGCGTGCACGCCCGGAGTTCCAAACGAACTTGCGACCCCCCAATTCGGTTAGCACGCCCCAACCAGCAGGCGTGCCGAGGGAACCGGCCTGGTCCTGCGCCGCCGCAGCCGGGCACAGCACCAAAAGCGCCGCGGCGAACGCCACGGCCATCAACTGTCGCTTCATCGTTGTCCCCTGTGCTGCGGCCGGAGGGCCTTCGCTGGCCGTCATGATAGCCCTGGAACCAAGAGGAATCCTGCGGGTTGGATCGATTCGGTGCCGGCGTGAGGTGCCGCACTCCGGACGCTGCAACGCGTTCTGGGCGATGCGGCGAGAGACGCCGCCTCCGTTGCCATCCGGGTCCGGTACTCTACAGACCTTATACCCCGCAAGGGCAAGCTAATCGGTGCGTTTCAAGCTCCTCGAGGTGCTGTCGTCGCACGCTCAGATGCGGATGCATCAAGCGCGACGCCGGATTGCCCCGCGTGACGACGGCCGGCCGACGTCCGCTTCCGACCCAAAGCGGACATCCTAGGAACGTCCGCCTCCGTTGCTCAGGGCAGCTGCAGGCGATCAAGCGGGCTGACCGTCCTGCGGACAGCTTGCTCCACGTGGGTATAGATCATGGTGGTCTTGAGATTGCGGTGCCCTAGGAGCAGCTGGATGGTCCGAATGTCCGTGCCCGACGCTAGCAGGTGAGTGGCAAACGAGTGGCGTAGGGTATGAACCGAGGCATGCTTGATGATGCCGGCTTGGCGCACCGCCTCCTTGAAGGCCATCTGGACCCCGCTTTCAGACGCATGCCAGCGAAGTAGGCGGCCGGTCTGAGGGCAGGCCCGGACCACACGAGAAGGGAACAGGAACTGCCAGGCCAGGCTCTGGCTGGCGCTTGGATACTTCCGCTCAAGCGCATTGGGCAGAGGCACAAATCCGGCGCCCCTGACGAGATCCCGCTTATGCAGCCTAGCCACCCCCAACAGCTGGCGCCGTAGCGGGGCCTGCAAGCGATCAGGCAACAGGGTGGTCCGGTCCTTGCCTCCCTTTCCGGCTCTGATATGGATCAGCCCTGCCTGTAGGTCTACATCCTTGACCCTGAGGGTCATGCACTCGGTGACCCGTAGACCTGACCCGTAGAGGAGGTGCGCCATCAGGGCGACCACGCCATCCATCTGCGCCAGGGTCGAAACCACCTCGTCTGTACTCAAGACAACCGGCAAGCGTTCCCTGCGCTGGACCCGCCGCAGGCCATTCAGGTGACCGACCTCTGCTTCCAGCACGTCGCGATAAAGGAACAGCAAGGCATTGAGTGCCTGAGACTGGGTGGACGCGGCGACGCCCCGTACCGCTGCGAGGTGATTGATGAAGGCCACGATGCCAGTC
>Ga0247823_10002279_pt1 | contig 15887 bp, 21 predicted proteins | sample 13C_PalmiticAcid_2_FD_192426 | JGI IMG/M metagenome (GOLD analysis project Ga0247823, IMG submission 192426) | Soil microbial communities from agricultural site in Penn Yan, New York, United States - 13C_PalmiticAcid_Day30 | ecosystem: Environmental > Terrestrial > Soil > Agricultural land...
TCCGGCGTTGTCGAGACGTTGATTCAGCAACTGAGCGCCACAACATTAGAGGACCGCAGCACCCGCTCTGCCCCAGCTCTGCCAGAAAGCTACCAGGCGTGGAGGCGGAGAGAAAACAACACGGCTCAGAGAGGTGCCCCTGTGGGAAGAGGCAAGGAGTATGGGCGTTTAGGGAATGGGGCAGTGCGCCGTTCGCACCCCGCTGCCGGTGCGCTCCTAGAATCAGAGCCTGTAGTCCGAGAGTTGAGAAAGCGGCCTGTTCTGAGGCGATTTGACAACCCGAGGCCTCTGAGGGCAGATGTCGGCAATGCATCCGCGAAGAGTCATGATGCCAGACGTTGAATTTCAGAGTGTGCAGCAATGTAACGAGGTGTAGTTGTTACGGTGGAGACTTTGACATCCGACATTTTCGTTCAGAGACATTGACTTCCACCAACCCTTTGGCGTTCAATCACAGTACTTCTTTTTACATCAAATCGATTAATTATCACCCTTGTTGAGATGTTGACTTCCATTCCTTGCTCTGAACTTCTGAAGGCGGCCGGCGACAAGTGGGTCCATGCCGGCGCCGACCTGCCAATTTTGGAAACTGGGTCCCGGGGGCTGCCCCACTTGGCTCCCGGCGGATTCGAGGGTTGCAGGTTGCGGTGGTGTGACTCATGTGATTTGTGTGACGGTTACGTGTTTAATTTGCTTCTTCTTAAAAGGTCCTTGTGTTGGAACCCGACCCATCAGAAAGTTTTGGCGAAACCCAAGAGCCAAGGTAGCGAAATGGCCTCGACAACATCCTCCGCATCCGCTCCGTCTCCGGCGGGGCAGGGCCTCCCCAAAGGCTACACCCTCCGCCCTGGCTACCCCCCAATCCCGGATTACCTGCACCTGCGCGCCGCGTCGGGTCTCACACCCAAAACCCCCGCACAGGCAGCTCCAGTCGCGAAAAACAGCTGGCACGGCTGCTACATCACCTTCACCCCGGACAATGACGGCGCACCCACAGGGGAGGACGCGGACACGGAAATCATTGTCGCAATGGGTCGTATCATAGGCGACGGCGGGTGGTACTTTCACGTCGCCGACATGGCGGTGCTGCCGGAGCATCAGCGCAAGGGGTTGGGGGACGCCGTGCTGAAGCACCTGATGCAACACATCAAGGAAAATGCGCCGCAGGACGGCACGGGGGCGTATGTGACTCTGTTTGCGGATGGGCCGGGCAGGAGGCTGTATGCGCGGAATGGGTTTGTGGAAACGACGCCGGGACAGTTGGGAATGATGATGCCCATGGGATGGGAGGGGCGGTGCAGTTGATGGGAGGAAACAATGGACCATTGGATGTGCTACATTGATGGCAACGTAACCATCAAGCCAAGGATGGCAGGGATTAAACTGAACCCTCAGCTCATATCGCAGGCACGCCTTCCGGACTGGGCTCCGGGACACTTAAGATGGAAAACCTCGCAATGCAGGAAGGGGCCACTTCTCCGCGCAGCGGAAGCCGCCATTTTAACTTTGAGCTCTTTCCTCCTGTCTCCGGGAAAACAATCCCACATCATTGATTGACCGGGTCACCGGGGTATAAACCCCCCTCGGATGGCCATCTCTGACGTTCTTTCCACTCATTTCTGGGAGTTGGCCATCACATCCACGATTCCCACAACCAACGGCCTGCGAAACCCGTCTGCAACTAACACCCGACAGCACCAAGGAGATCAGATCAGGTGCAACACGAAAGAGATTACATGAACAACCTTGCAGGACAGACGTGCCATAGAAGGTGGCCAGGCGGGAAGTTGGGGTCCGGGCAGTGTGGGATGGCAAGATGACCTTGCCATGCTGCGGAAGTGTGTGATTGGGCAAAGCATAAGTTCATCATCAAAATTTCACCTGTGTTAGGTTACCGACAGCTTCATTCTGAAATTGATGACAATTATCTACTGTCGCCGGTCAGCTTGCTGTCCTCGAGATTACGACCATGCATGGAAGGTTGCATCCGTTTTGTTAGACCTTGGCCCTCTACGCTTGCAGCGCCAGATCAACGCCACAACGTCGATCCAGCCCTACGGCGGGCTGAGTGATTGGGCCGCTCGCTTCTTCAGGGCCCTGTCCACCATCCAACCGGACTTGTCGGCATGCAGAGGTCTTCCGCTGCGCCGCACTTTCAGGGGTCCCATGCGCGGCTGTCTCACCAAGCAAGCCCAGCTCAGCCCAGCTTCAATCCTTTCAGAGCGCCGCCGTCGCACCCCACAAGCATCATCAACACCTGCTCAACGACCTGGAACCACAAACAAAACAACACATGGCGGGTCCTTGCTATGAAGTAAGCATGTGACAGACTTTCCTGTATTCTGGCCTCCCACCAAACTCATCTCTCTGAATTGGCACTCTGAAAACCCATGCGGGATTCCACGAATAGCAAGAGGCAGCATGGCGCGGCGAGGGATTGCGCCCCCGGTCGCCGCAGACAGGGAGGATCTTCTGCACGCGAGCGGCATGGGGCAGTCTGATGAAACCCTGCGCGCCTAAAGGCCTAAAAGGGGACCCGGCGGCACTTCAACGTTGCTTTCGTGATCCCATGCTGTCAAACTGTCCCCTTCTTTTTCTTCCGTCGCACAACCGGCGCCGCGTCCCAGGCAGCTGGGTCTCCAGCCCGCAATTGACGGCGATGCGCTCCTCGTCGGGCTTGCTCGCCCTGCTCGTATGTCTGGGCTGTGCAGGCGCCCAGAAACTGACGGATGCGCCCACACGAGAGAACTTCTATCGCAGAGGCTCCGTTTCCGGTTTGTGATGGCCCAGGTCCAAAGCCGGAAAACGCGCAGTGGTGTGTTCTAACTCTCGAGAAGCGACCGTCATCGGCAACTATGTCTACATCGATGGCGGAGAGCTGTCCCAGGTGCTGGACGGGAACCCGCCGAACAAGCAAAACTACGCCTCTAATTCAGGTCAGACAACGCCTTGGATGGTGAATCGGGCCATGTTGTGCGGGCGACCGGCGGTGCTAACAGTGCTCGACGTCCCCAGTCAACTCGACGCTCTCCATTGACATCTCCAAGTCATGGACCACCTCCGACGTCTCCTTCCAAACAATAAAAAGACCGTGGTATTCAAAGGCCAACCAGGCCATCTGGACCGACCAGGAGGCGGGCCACTTCTACGTCTGGGGCGGCAAGTGGATACGGGGCCGAAACATGACAGACAACGAGCTCTGGAAGTTTACCCCTGACGGCAACGGTGGCGGCACCTGGTCCACCGAGGCTCCCGCCAATTCAGAACTGTTCGACCGTCTCCATCAAAGCGAGTTTGGCGCCTTCACGAACACCAACGACACGGGATTCTACATTGGAGGAGTAGCATCGGGCTGGACCGAACATTACCGAGCGAGCACCCAGGTGGTGCCGGGCATGGTGGCCTTCAACATGAAGACGAAGACGTGGCACAACGGGACGAGCTCTTTCAGCCCTTTCGAAACAATCACTTCCGCATCAGCCCACTATGTCCCAAACTTTGGGCCGAATGGGCTGGTGATGGTCCTGGGCGGGATATCAATCCCGGTCGTGGGAGAGCCAAACTGGGAGACCGCGCCGCCCTACAATTTCCAGGACCTGACCTTCTTCGACCCGCAGACGAAGAAGAAGTACACGCAGAAGACCACAGGAAGCATCCCGCTGTCCCCGCGGGTCCAATCGTGTGTTGCCGGCTTTCAGAACTCCGAAGGCGGCTACGAGATGTGAGTGCTGCCCGTTTTGCCACTTATCCTTGCCTCGCTACCGCTAACGAGCCCAAGCCTCCTAACCGGAGGAGCGAATCGACGTGACAAGATCGTCTACGACGACGCCTACATCCTGAGCTTGCCTGGATTCGTGTGGACCAAAGTCTCCAGCTCACCAGCCGGCAAGCGTCAATCCGCCACATGCCTCTCCGTCGGCAAGCGGCAGATGCTGAGCATCGGTGGCACCATCACATCTTGGACTGACCAGGATCCAGCCTCGCAGGGGTTGCTGCTGTTTGACATGACCGAGCTGAAATGGAAGGACTCGTACGACGCCAATGCGGCCGCGTACGAGAGGGCCGCCGACATCAAGGCCTGGTACAGCAATGGGTATGTCTAGTCTTCTTCCTTGCGTGTTACTCTGGTCTTGCTTACACGGAATGATAGATCTCTTGACAAGGTCCAGTGGTCATCGGATGAAGTACGGCAAATGTTTGCACTCAAGTCGACTGGTATGTCCCAAGCTCTCCCAGGTTATGCTCGCTTCCTGAACTAACTCTGGACTTTCAAGATTCCCAAAACCCACCGCCCTCTCCATCGACAACCGCCGGCCCATCGACTACCACCAGCACCGAGCCCCAACCCACTTCCCAGTCAGTTTCCACTGGCGCAATTGCCGGAGGGGTCGTCGGGGGCGTCGCCGGGTTGGCCATCCTCGGTGCTGTTGCGTGGTTCCTCATCCGACGCCGGAACAGAACACACTCGGCCGTGGCCCCTGGCACCGAATACGATGAGCCTGCCCCCGAGTATTACGCCTCAGAGGCATTCAAGGCACAGCAGCCGGGACAAGAGCTTCCAGGGGCCAAGGTGGTGCCGTCGGAGCTCAACTCCTTCCGTGACCACGTCGAGCTAGGGGGAAGCGCCGCCTATGCAAACCCGTCTGTCCATCACATGGCGCCCGTTGAGATGGACGCCACGCCGCCAGCACGGTAGACTGCCTTAATTTGGGTGTCTCCATTGGTTGGGATGAGGGTCGGGGCTTTCACTTTGTACATACATATTTGAATAATCACCAGAAATAATCACACACACAACCACGTCTTGCGTCCGTGACACAGGACACAGGGGAACTCAATGCACAATCTAGAAAATTAGAGAACTCTGGTATTTCAACGCCAAATGATAAAAAATAATTACCTTTATGCTTCGGTCCCTGCCTCGTGATCAACACAAGACGAGCAATAACTCGCCGCCAGCGACCCTCCTCCTCCCACCCACCAGATACCTCTGTCTTGTTCCCAGCCATGCTCAAACCTAGAGACGTTCATCACCTACCTAGGATTCATGTCCATGCTGTCGAAAATACCATATCCGTCTATCGCAGTCGGGGCAGATACTTCTGATGACCCTGGACGGACGCCAACGATCGATCGGGCATCTCTGGCCTGTCAGCTGTGCCGGTTTGCACCTGCGGAGCTCGGGCCCCCAGACTTTGATTGCGCAGTATTTGCACTGCCATGTCCACATTCTACACATGGTTTATGTTTTAGTGTTGAGGCCGGGCGCGGCGGCGGCGGCTCAAGGGCGGTGGGTGGCTGTCTGTGGTTGTTTTGACAATCTCCTGGGCAGGTCAGCGGGCTTAGAGTACCTCTTACTTAGAAAAGTATCATGTAAGGAAGGTTGGGGAATGGTAGAGCGCTTTAAATACTCCGAGGCTTCTTTTTGTCAGGACTGGCATCTACTGTTCGCACGCAAGTCAGTGTCGTGAACTGAAACAAACAAGACAAGAACATATTGTTCTTGTTCTTGTTGTTTTTGTTGTAGAATAAGCTTAACGTCCGGGGGACAAGAACAAAACTGTGCAAATTTGAAGCTCCCATTGCCAGCTGGCTTGTTCTATAGCCGTCGACCATGCTACAACCCATCCCACCACTGTCCGGAGGCTGTCCCCCCTCATGCCTAGCCCAATTCTCATGCTCAGAGCAAACCCTCTCTCTCCCACCACGCCAGAGATATGTACAATTCGGGCATTCCCTCTCCAGATTGCTAACTAGGAACCTAGTCAGACCCAAAGTCTCACGACGTCAGCCGCGACACGGTCGTGGCAAAGTTGGGGTTGACCGCCTGCGCAAAGTCGTGCGACCAGTAGCCGTGGACGTCGTGGATGGGCAGGTTGGACGACGGGCTGTTGACGCTCGAGGGCTTGGTCGGCGAGTAGGCGAAGGCGAGCCGGTTGCCGCCGCGCGGGCTGAGGTAGCGCATCGAGCCGGAGCCGGCGTCCCACGAGGTGCAGCCCTTGCAGAGCGCCGTGAGCTGCCAGTGCGTCGAGTTGGACTTGGTGCCCGACTTGAAGAGCGTGTACTGCGCGCCTGCGTACTCCGCGGGCATGGTGTGGCCGCTTTGAGGGAGAGTCAGTCATGAAGGGTAAATAAAGCCTGGTTGCTGGCTGGATTGGGGCCAAGGGCGAGGTAGATGACTTACGTGGCCCAGCGGGAACTCAGGACGACATTGTTGCTGGAGCCCCTCCAGGCGACCAAGATCGGGTTCCGGGGCATCGAGCCGCCCCAAGCGAGACCGGCCCAGCCGACGTCGTTGGGGACGACTATTTGGATCACGGCGTCATAGGAGGTGTAGCTCTCGACATTGTCCGGAATTGCCACGCGGAAGGTGATGCCTCGGCCGTCGGCCTTGTACAGCTGGAAGTTGGACGAGAAGACGAGCCCGGTATCGGGATCCTGGTAGATGGCGTTGGCCGCGGCAGCTGCTGCGTGTCTGGTCAGCAATTTCCGGTCCCAAGTCAAACTACTTGCGAGGGCACTTGCCGGTCCTCAGCAGGCCCGCAAGGAGGCCGAAGAACAGAGTCCACATCATGGTGAGGCTGGTGCGGCCTTGCTTTGAGAGATGGTCGTCGAGTGGGTGTTTGCCAGACGGCCGCGGAAAGGGCCTAGTCGGACAATACTAAAGAGATCGCCGGTCAGCCAAGATACGAGGGAGGCTTGTTTACGCAATCGCCATGTCATGGCCGAGACAGGATAAAGGAACCAACGTACGTGGCGCTGCGGACAGAAACCGGCGGGTGAGCTTGGCGGCAGGAGGATACGAGACAAGAGCAGGACGGAGCGGCAGGACGCGCCTTTTAGTCGCCGGCCACGGGAGAGGAGGAGCTGGACCAAGACCGCCGAGATATGGGGAACGGGTGTATCCCGCCATGATTAAATATAGAGGGCGGCTTGGCACGTTGCTGCCGGCACCTGGAGATCGCCGAACTGGGTTGACCCAGGGCAGAGCTGGTCCGGAGCCAGACGCTGGAAGCCGCCCGGGGCCAAGACCAACCACTGGATGCCCGTTGGATAATTCTCATCGCGTGACGACACAAGCTCGGCGCTGTTAATCTAATCCCAGTCGGAGACGTTTCCTCCTGGGGCGCGGCGGGTTTTGCAGAGGCGTGCAGGGACGGGCCCTGGTTACGGTGTTGAGAGGTTGTAGCGGGCAAGGGACGGCATATGGCAAATTCTAGAGACTGGAGACTCGCAGTGCGGGGCGACTGGTAAAGATTGTCGTTCTCCTTCCAAGATCAGCTTCCATTTTACCCGAGCATATTGGGCAGGACGCTACCCACGCCGCCCCGCGGCCAACCTCCGAGGGTTAAATGGCCGTGATATATTAAAAGCTGTTCTGCTATATCCCCCCCAGAGCCGCAAGACCGAACTGGGAACGGGGCGACGTGGGCGGGCTTGGGTAGAAGTGTAACTGTTGTAAGTGATGTTATGAAACGGGGCTGCCCGCAATTCAGTTGACTGCAACCCTGCGGATATCTGGGTGCGGCAACGTCGAAGGCAAAGACACCTTCCAGAACTTCATACTGGGCCCCTGGCGGGCGAATCAGGGCGCTTACCAGACACCGGGCAACTTTGCAATACTAATTCCCCGTTCCTCACTGGTCGACCCCCTATCCGGCGTCCCATCACACGTTCGGTGCCCGGGTCCTGAATACCACAACATGACCTCTTTCAGCAAATTGTCTGGACTCCCTTGTTAGTGTTTTAATCTCGTCTGCCATCTATCTCCTAGGCCCAACCTCCACCAGAGTTGCCAGAGTGTTTGTGGTGCATGAGAGAAGCACTGAGAAAGATTCTAGAAGTCCCTTCTTCCGGGCAATTCGCCAGCCACCTGGCGTTCCAGTCCCATATTCCGGGTTCACACCTCTTGGCTTGTTAATTTCGCAAGCCTCCTCCATGTGCTGATGACGAGGCTGTCCACACCTCCTAGAGAGGCGCGAGTCCTTGGTGTGTCAACCTCAGGGGATGCTGATGGCTACGTCGTCTCTCATCCTTTTAAGACTGCTGTTCGGTGCAACATGTCTCGCTTCCGCCTGCGCCTACACTCGGAATGTATATCTGGTCCCGAAGGTGGGATCGGAAACAAATTTCATCGCCGGGATACCGTTCGCTTGTCCAGCGCTGCTGTGTCCTTTGAAGATGGTCCGCGCTCGACGATGATAGGTGCGCAACGAGGGGCCGAGATTGAGAATCCTCCAAATGGCCACCTCCGTGCACCAGAGGCTTGACTCTGTGGACATGGCCAAATCTCAGAGACCAGATATTTGGGTGCGATGGTCGTGCTAGAATCAGCAAGAGAAGTCATTTTCAACGTGTTACAGCCGCGTACCTATTCCTCGTACTTCGGTCTTGCGCAAGTTGCCCCGGCCGCTTAGCTCAGGAAAGATTCATGGATGTATCTTCTCGGGAGCTGGGCGTGACATCTATCAAAACGCAAGACAGCTTGACCAAGATTTTGTGGTGCCTCCATCTGCATCCCTGGCCTGAATGCATTGACAGCACTACACTATGTCCTCGGTCCCACTGAGGATCGCTCGCTTGAGACGGCCCTTGTGAGAATCTACGGCCTGACAGGACCTTGACTACACCAGCGGCCATGAGCTGCGAGACGACCGTGGAGCCACGACCAAAGGGCGTCGGTGGGTTTTCCCTTCTCTTAACCTTCTCTTAACCTTCTCGGTGGATCAGTCCCGTAGACTCGACCGAACCTCGGGTTCGAGACCGCGTTCCTGAGTAAGGTCGAGGGCGTTCGGGGCGGGATTGAGTGGTGGTACCGACCCGCCGGGATCAGATTTCAGATCTAGGAAGACAAGATCTCCACTCTGCCAGCAAGCGCCTCGAGCCTGGCAGCTTGGTGGACTTGGCAACCCCGGGCGGCATCTCCTGGAACTCCGAACCCCGGCTACCTACCGAGTGCTGGACCACCTCACTCATGATGGGATGCGAAGCCACCAGCCCGGCAACCGACTGGCGTCGTCGTGCTCCAAACAGTCAAATACCAAAGAGAGCCAGCCAGTCAAGCAGGCGAGCACGAGCAACAGCACGGTACCTCGGCCCATGGTTCATGACCCACCAAGCCACGGTTCTAGTAACGGACGGAGGGCGCAGCGGGTGACTGGCGATGGCAGGGCTTGGAAGCCCACAGTGCCGACTGTGCCGAGGGCTCAGATGGGCCCGATGGGTTCATACTTGTATGAACTTGGAAGCTGAACTGTGCCGGTGGGTGCCGTGAAACCGAACGATGAGGCCGGGCCGAAGTGGAAGAACGTCGGCGGCTCTCGGTGAGACTGATGGGCCTAGCAGCCGGATTCGGTCGAGTCAAAACTCGACCCCGGAGTCGGAGCCAACAAATGCACACTGCATGTGTGCTGTGCAAATGGGCCAAGAAGCACGAAAAAGAATCGCGCGCTGACTCACTGCGGGAAATCCGTCGCAACCCATTCCAAGAAACGACGGCCGGAGAGATGAAATGCGTGTCAAATTGGACAAAAAGTCGACGATGCTCGTTCGGTTGCGAGGGTTGGGCCGTTTTGAAGGGAGCAAGCGGTACGAGTTTTTCCAGGATGTGCTGTTCACGATAATTTCTCGCGATTGTATCCAAGTACTTGCTCCGCAACGATTCTGCGTGGGACACCCAGATCGCTAACAATTTCCTGGCGGACGTACCCGGTCACCCGTTTTGTGGGCTGGGATGGCCCGGGTTCTGGACTCGACCGCCATCAGCCCATTCCTTGCCCATTCTGGCCGATATGATCGTATTGTCGTCCCAGAAAAACCGACCCGGTCCATCGGCTCCGGGAGCTTGCGGTTGGGTGCCGGCCTCTGCCCTACGGACCCTGAACTTTTCGCCGCCATTCCCACATCGCCCTGCCCTGAGCTGGGTTAGGGACGAAATCGTTCCAGCCGAGAGCGAACAGCTTCGGACGTCATCCCGCTGGTCAATCTCGAAGTTGCCGCATCGCAGATTTGCATCTGCCACGTTTTGGTTTCAGATCAACCCACTCGAAGACGCCACAGATTCGTTCCTTGATAGCTGCCTTAGTGCCCGTCCAGCGCCCTCCGTTCAGGACACCCAGATCTGGACACCATCGTTGGTGCCCGTCCTGGAGGGTTAAGGATTGTCCGGCGAGTGGAGGGATTGTGTCTTGGACTGCCCAGCCTCGGTGGGGATGCGAATCGCATTCTGGTTTCCCGGGGTCACCTGCATGCGATTTTGGATTGGCATCGCAACAGCTCCCGTCGGTCCCTGAACTGGATGAGGGCCAGAAAAATGGGATGGACGACGATGAGCTCGCTTGATCGGCAGAAGTGGGGCACTTCGGGTTGGCCCTGCCAGTCAGATGGCGGTTCAGGCCCTGCGCGGGCGGCTCCGAGCTCCACTGCAGGGCCTTTTGTGCTGCGGGCAGCTGCGTGGGGGCTTTTCTTGCAGGGTCTCGACCCTCGAAAACCGGCCCAGTCCATCCTCGTACGACTTGACCAGAAATCGACTGTTATACGGGTTTCCCGCAAGTCCCTGGGCGCTGGAGTGCCACCATACACGACGCAGCCGAGCAAGCAATCCCAAGATGCGCGCCGAGTGGTGCCGACCACGATGTCGGCCGCTGCGGACGAGCTGACCTTTTAATAGCCCATGAGCTGCCCTGCCCAATGCATCAGATCACCACACGCTTCCAGGCTCTCCAAGCAACCACTTCAGCGAACGTCATCCATCGCATCGCCGACAAACAAAACAATCTCAAACACTCAAACGGTCATTCCACACGCTAAGAAGCTCTCGACATTGCCACCCGCGACTAGCCCACGGCACCAAGCAGACCACCCTTCCCAGTCAACCCACTGTCAATTCATCAATCACCCGACCGGCATGTCTGGCACAACCCTCGAGTCGACCATGTCATTCGACCCATTGGCCTACACAACGTCTTTTGACGCCTCCCAGCTTGTTAGTTGCCCTGCATTCCCCTTCCACTGTCCTCCCCTCCCCACAAGCGGTCTGTTGTTCTGCACAGCGCATTGTGTGGGGTAAGCCCCTCCACTGTCTTCCTTAAACCCCACAGCGGGCTGTCAGCACTGTAACACTGGAGATCTCTCTGCAGTTGCAGTGGTGTTGACGACCCCTGGGACAAACACCTCACCCACACCTCAGGTCTGGCGACGAACAACAGAGCTAACATTATCTCAGCAAACATATTCCGACTTTTCCCCAGTGTCCATCTTTGACAAGGAAGACTTCGCCACGGACTTCACATCCGACTCAGCGGCCTCTCCCCTGTCGCCGTGCTCTCCCGCACTCTCAGCCAGCTCGTTCGGCTTCCCCACAACAGACGCCTGGACGTCCTGGGACGCAACAGAGCTCTCCCCTGAACCCGACAACCTCTTTGGGTGCCCGAGTGTTACCTCGTGCCCGTCTTCAAACCCCCTGAGCCCGGCCATCAACCCCATGGACCTCGCCATTCCGGCACCACTCAAAGGCCAATCGCCCTTCTTCAAGCAAATACCCCAAGTCATGCTGCCCACCAGCCAGCGGCAGCAGCCTGCCCCGACGACAGCAGCTTTGCCCACTCCTCCCACCTCATCACTCACATCCCCCACCATCGACGCTGCCGCCAAGCGGTACCCGTCCCGCGCCCTCAAGCGCAAGTCCATCAGCGGCTCCTCAGACGACGAGGCCCCCGTCAAGTCGTCGCCGACATCAACAGCCCGCCGCCCGTCCGCCTCCAAGGCCAAGGACCCCTCCGTCCTCGGACCCAAGAAGACGGCGCACAACATGATCGAGAAGCGCTACCGCACCAACCTTAACGACAAGATCACCCAGCTGCGCGACGCCGTGCCCTCGCTCCGCCTCATGTCGCAGCGGTCCAAGATGGCCGAGGCCGGCGGTGCCGCCGACTTTGACGACGCCGAGGACGGCAGCCTGGCGGAGAACGGCTTCGGCGGCCTGGCCAACGGTGCCAAGCTGAACAAGGCCACGATCCTGAGCAAGGCCACCGAGTACATCCTGCAGCTGGAGCGGAGGAACCACGGGCTCGAGACGGAGAACAGCGCCCTGAGGGGCCGCATGGAGGGGTTGGAGATGGTCTTGATGAGCCGCGGGGGCGTTGCGGGGTGCTGGAACTAAGGGGGTTCCTGTCTTTTGTCTTCCTCACTTGCGGGCATCATCTATCTGTCTCAAATGGCGTTCAGGGTTTTAGGGTCACAATGATACCAAGGGATACGGGTTGCATTGTGGGGTATTGGCGGCGTACATTATTGGGACGGGAAAACAAAGGCTAGAAGATGGCCTCGAGGATTCCGATTTGGTCTCCATCTCGCTCATCTTTTGGGCGAGATTCTTGAATATAATATCTCAGCTCTGTGCTACCTCTATCACGGTTCACTTTGGCAAAGGTTTCTGTGAAAGTTTGTGTCATGAATGTATCATTCTTTTGCGGTTGGCTAAACCTGGCTACGTAGCAAGGGGAAAGAACAGTGTTTGTCTAAGATGCCTTGGCTCAAAACACGAGTTGCATTTCATGCATTATCTGCTCCCCCTTTGCTTCATTGCGCTCCTCCAAAGAGGACGCGTCTTACGTTAAGAGGGGAGGAATCACTGAGTTTTCTTCCCGTCCCCCTTCTCTCCTCCTACACGATCCTCCTCCCCCTTGTACTGCAGGAGCTTGTCCCGGTTATTCGGGTGAGGCTGCAGCGACTGATACTCCTTCCGGGTTTGAACCGACACGGCGCCGCGACGGAGAGGTTGCGCCGCTGGACCAGAGGCGCCGTTTTGTTCTTTGCTGGGGTTGGTGTCCGGCATGTTGGGTTTGTTGGGATTGGGTAGTGCGTTGGTGATGTTGATGGGTGCTCTTGTAAAGGTCCAGAGAGTAAGGTAGGTAATCAAGTCTCAAGTCGAGTCACTCTTGATCTGTGAGTCAAATTTTTGATGGTGAGAACGATGGGGGTCTTGGTGGTTTTATTTGCCCGTAGGTGTAGGGATATCAATGCACATGAAGTGAACAGGGCAAGGTTTGCTTGAATAAACGGAGGATGGGTATAGTCACGATCTGCAAATAAGTAATGTGTTTGCTTGGATTCTATTGTGCTCGGATGCGCGGTGTCAATGGGGCTTTGTAACAAGGAAGGTTGTTCAGCCCGCACGCATTCCTAGACGTCCACTGTTCACGAGTGTGTCTTTGTTAGTTTGACCTTGAAAGTAACCTCTTGGCTTTGTTCTATTGTTTGGCTCCCATATTTGGCCACAGAACAGACTCGATGGACGCGATACCCGATTCCGCGCAGCAAAAGTTGTCTATATCTTTAGGGTAGGGTAGGTAGGTAACCGTGCCTGTTCTCAGCTCGGAACACTTTGTCATGTTTTGTCATGGCCACAGAATACTATTCTGCAAGAAGACGGGACCCAGCAATTGGGGCCAGAGCCAGGAACAGGAACCTTGATGGGTAATGGGTAGAGGACATCCCAAAGCCTCTCATACAGGGGGGCTGTCCGGCTGACCATCAAGGTGCCCACGAGGATTCAGATTTCCATCAAGTTATCAACCAGTTGGCCGGGACCTCCACCGAGACCATAAGGGCCCTCGCGCACTTGCCCATCAAGGTTCTCAGCGATATGCCATACTACATCTATCATCAGCCCAAATTCACTTTTGAATAGCGTTGCTGTTCGACTAACGTGCCTTACTTTGACATATCAGGGGCTCTTTGAGGGTTCAAGTTGCATTCTCTTTCAACTCCAATAGAATGACAGTCAACGATGAGGCTTGCGCACGCGGTGATGGCAGCCCGAGTCCCGACGAGGCCGTCCTTCACGACATCATCATCGTTGGTGCTGGGCCCTGCGGTCTTGCCATGGCAGCACGACTGCGAGAGCAGAACCCGGCTGCCATTTTTACCGATGAGGAACACAGGCGCTTCCACTGGATGAGGAGACACGGACACAAGATGGCGTCCAAACACGCTGGTTCCGGGCGCGCATCCAATGCGGCACACGCCACAAGATCCAGTTACAACATGGTGGTGCTTGATGCCGATCACGACAGCTGGATGGGGAGATGGAACAAGCTTTTCAGGACATTCGACATTAAGCATCTGCGCAGCCCCATGTTCTGGCACGTGGACCCCAACGACCGCGACAGCCTCTTGTCTAAGGCATGCGAGTCGGGGCGGGAGAAGGAGCTCATCGAGATACGGCACTGCGTTGGGAACGCGGTCGGCAAGCACATGAGAAAGCGGAATCAATACGTCGGTGGCAAGTGAGTAGCATCTCTTCCGTCCGAGTCGTGCATTGTACTCACAAGGATCGTGCCGGTAGAAACGAATCCAGGGTCCCCATCAACGAGCGCGACCGCATCGACTACTTTAACCCAAGCCAAGCCCTTTTCTGTGACCACTGCAACGAAGTTGTCGGCCGCTACGGCCTCCAAACCGCCGGCCTGGTCCGCAAGGAGCGAGTCCTTGACATCTCATATGACCGAGTCCCCGGGATCTCCTTTGCAGACGAGAAGCTCTTCACCGTCCGCACCGATCAAGGCATCCGGTACTCCCCGATTGTCATCATGGCGGTCGGTCCTGGCAACCAGCCTCGCATCCCCGATATTCCGGGCATCACTACGCCCAGCACCGACGGACTCCCCCCCACTCCTCACCCACCCGGATGTCAAACACTTCCTCCCCCACAGGCACAGCCCCCCCAAACCTGCCACGCCATGCACATCCGCGAGTTCCCCGACCCGACCGTCAAGCAACGCATCTTGGCCCACCAACCCACCAACGTCCTCATCATCGGCGGCGGCCTGACCTCGGCCCAGCTCGCCGACCTCGCCATCCGCCGGGGCGTCGCCACGGTCTGGCACATGACGCGCGGCCCGCTGCGCGTCAAGCTCTTCGACGTCGACCTGGCGTGGATGGGCAAGCTCAAGAACGTCGAGCAGGCGCGCTTCTGGCAGGCGGATTCCGACGCGGAGCGGATCGCCATTCTTAAGGAGGCGAGGGGCGGCGGGAGCGTCACGCCCGGGTATTATGAGGTTCTAAAGGGGCATGTGGCAAGTGGGAGGCTGAAGTTGTTTGAGCGGACGAAGTTGGCGGGTGCGAGGTTTGAGGAGGTGCGGGAAGAGAGAGGGGGGATGTGGCATGTCCAGACTTGTCCTGCAGTGGAGGGCTTACCGCCTATGGATTACATCTACTTTGCCACGGGGGTCGAGACAAACTTCGAGGCGCTGCCTTATTTGCAGACTATGTTGGCCAGCCATCCCATCGTGGGGCACGGGGGCTTCCCTTGCCTGAACGACCATCTGATGTGGAAGGACGGGGTGCCCCTGTTTATGGCTGGCAGGTTGGCAGCTCTGAAGTTGGGCCCGTCTGCGCCGAACCTTGGGGGTGCGAGGCTCGCAGCCGAGAGGATTGCGCGCGGCATTGAGGAGGTTATGCGCAAGGAGTGTCGTGTGCTACATGGTGGCCAAGACAGCAGGCACAACGGTAAACGGGACGGGGACCTGATGAGCTACGTTGCGGGGACAGGAAACATGTTCAGGAGTCTCACGGAGGTTCCGTCCTGAGTACTCGGTACCGGGTTGTTGTTGTTGTGCAACGGGCCCGTTTGCCTCAGCCAATGCACTGTTTGGAAAGTTGAAAGTTGTGAGGTAAAGACTGCAAAAGCATCCATATGTGGCAATTGCAGCTGAGCATTCAAATACATGGGGCTGCTCCCGGTAGTCTCCCCAACGAAACGAAATGGAGAAAGCAATAGATACAACAAGCTTCCCTGGTCTTTCCCAAATTTCCATGCCCTTGTCCCTAGCCGGCATCAATATGAGTGTTCCGTCAGGGATGGATTAACACTCTCTAGATGTCCA
>Ga0247823_10002280_pt1 | contig 15879 bp, 9 predicted proteins | sample 13C_PalmiticAcid_2_FD_192426 | JGI IMG/M metagenome (GOLD analysis project Ga0247823, IMG submission 192426) | Soil microbial communities from agricultural site in Penn Yan, New York, United States - 13C_PalmiticAcid_Day30 | ecosystem: Environmental > Terrestrial > Soil > Agricultural land...
GATCCGCGACGGTGAACGTGCCCGGCGCCCGTTCCTCGGTCAGTCCGCCTACCGACGATACAGCGAGCACATCGGTCACGCCCAGCCGCTTCAGACAGTCGATATTGGCACGGCTGTTGAGCTCCGACGGCGAGATGCGGTGCCCGCGCCCGTGCCGCGGCAAAAACGAGACGCGTGCGGCGCCCATCCGCCCGGTGAAGATCGCATCCGACGGCTCACCCCAGGGCGAGGCGACGCTCACCCATTCGCCCCCCTCGATCCCCTCGACCTCGTAAAGCCCCGAACCTCCGATGATCCCGATATGCCAGCCGCTCACTGCACCCCCTTCGCGCTAACCCGCGGGCGGGCATAGGCGAAGTAGATGACAACCCCGAGCGCGTTCCAGGCGAGGAACCAGAGCTGGGTCTTGGCCGGCAGGCTGAAGAACAGATAAACGCAGCCAAGCACGGCGCCGGTACCGACCAGCCACCACAGCGGGGTACGGAAGGTGCGCGGCGCATCCGGCGCGCGGCGGCGCAGGACCATCATGCAGACGGCGACCGCGGTAAACGCAGCGAGCGTCCCCGCATTGGCGAGCGCCGCGATCTCATCGATCGGCAATAGCCCCGCGATCACCGCCACGATCGCCGCGGTGAACAGGGTGATGCGCACCGGCGATCCGCGGCGTGACACCTTGGCCAGCCCGACGGGAAGCATCCCGTCCCGCGCCATGGTGAAGAAGATGCGGCTCTGTCCGAACAGGAAGCCGAGCAGCACCGTGGGCAGCGCGATCACCGCCGACACGGCAAGGAAGGTTGCGAAGCCCGACTGCCCCAACTCGCGCAGGATCAGCGCGAGCGGCTCGGGACTGTTGGCGAAGCTGGTGAAGGGCGCGGCGCCGACCGCTGCCACCGCGACGAGCATGTAGATGGCGACGCACGCGATCATCGAACCGACGATCCCAATGGCCAGATCGCGGCCCGGATTCTTGGTCTCCTCGGCGGCGGTCGAGATCGCGTCGAAGCCGTAAAAGGCGAAGAAGATGATCGCCGCCGCTGCCATCACGCCACGTTCGACCCCATCGGGCGACATGGTCTTGGCGAAGCCGAACGGCGCGAACGGTTCGAGATTGGCGCCATTGAAATAGGGCAGCGCCACCGCGACGAACACTGCGAGCGCGATGATCTTGACCACCACGAGCGCGGCGTTGAGGGTCGCGCTTTCCTTGGTTCCGAAGCAGAGCAGACCCGCGACCACCGCGATGATGAAGATCGCGGGCAGATTAACGATACCGTTCGCGTGCGGCCCGGCCATCAACTCCATCGGCACCCCGGCCCACGCCTGAAGCAAAGGCGCGGCATAGCCCGACCAGCCGACCGCGACAGTGCTGACCACCAGCGAATATTCGAGGATCAGCGACCAGCCCACGACCCAGGCGATGATCTCGCCCAGCACCGCATAGCTGTAGGTATAGGCGCTGCCCGATGCGGGCATCATCGTCGCCATCTCGGCATAAGCGAGTGCGGCGCAGGCGCAGATCGCCCCGGCGATGACGAAGGACAGGATCACCGCTGGCCCTGCCTTGCCCGCACCGACGCCGATCAGCGTCAGGATACCGGTGCCGACGATCGCGCCGACACCCAGCGCGACGAGGTGCGGCCAGCTCAACGTGGCCGCCAAACGATGCTCGGGCGCATGATCGGCGGCCCCCTTGACGCTCTTCGTCCGAAACAATCCGCCGGCCATAGGATCCCCCTTCGTTGCAGCTGAGACTGGTGCGCCGCGGCCCGCGCGCCGTCAACGGTTCATGCGACAGACAGTGGCGCGGGCGCAGAATCGTTTCGCTCTCGCCTTTCGGAGGATTGATCGATGGACCGCCGCCTGTTCCTGTCGTTCGTCGGCCTTGGCGCCGCGACACCCGCGCTCGGCCAGTCGCGCGACGAGGCACGCAATCCGCAGATCGACTATTCGGGCTTCCAGCAACTCACCGGCGATGTCCGCAGCTTGCGTGCCGAACGGCTGCTGCCTTTCGCCCGGTTCAAGGCGGAGGCGGCTTCGCCGGGCACGTTGCTGCTCGACGCGCGCTCGGAGACCGCCTTTCGCGAAGGGCATATCCGGGGGGCGGTCAACCTGCCCTTCCCCGACTTCAACGCGGAGTCGCTGGAGGAGACGGTCGGCCCGAACGTGCACCGCCGCATCCTGATCTACTGCAACAACAATTTCTCGAACCGCACGCGCCCCGTGCCGATGAAGGCGCGGCCGCTGGCGCTCAACATCCAGACCTTCATCAATCTGGTCGGCTATGGCTATCGCAACGTGTGGGAACTCGCCGACGTGATCGACTTCAACGATCCCAGGGTGGATTGGGTGCGCGCGTAACGCGCACCCCGCCTCTCAACGCGCGACGAAGCGGATCGCGGTACCGCCACCCGGCGCCATTGCCAGATCGATCGTCTCGCCCGCCTTCACTGTCTTCTTCTCGATCGCAATCGAATGGCGCGCCGCCGTGCGGTAGTCGGCATCCGGCCCGTCACGATAGATTTCAGCGACGTAGCGCTTCGCCGGATCGAGGAAGTCGAGCTTTACGGTTACCTTGCGCGCCTGCTCATCGCCGACAGCGCCCAGATACCAGTTCTCGGACGCCCGGTCCTTGCGCGCGAAAGCGACATAGTCGCCGATCTCCGCCGCGAGCACGCGTGTGTCGGACCAGTCGGCGGGCACGTCCTTGATGAACTGGAACGCGCCCGGATATTTCGCGTAATTCTCGGGCAGGTCCGCGGCCATCTGCACCGGGGAATAGTAGACGACATATAGCGCAAGCTGCTTGGCGATGGTCGACAGGATCGGCGTTCCGCCCTTGCCCTCGAGACTCAACACGCCCGGGGTGAAGTCCATCGGCCCGGCGAGGAGGCGAGTGAAGACCATCACCGCCTCATGCTCGGGCGGGTTCTTGGGCTCGCCCCAGCCATTATACTCCATGCCGCGCGCGCCTTCACGGCTGACCCAGCTGGGATAGGTGCGGCGCAGGCCGGTGTCCTTGATCGGCTCGTGCGTGTTGATCGCGACCTTGTACTTGGCCGCAGTCTCGACGACCTGCAGGTGGTGGCGGGACGAATATTGACCGTCGTGCCACTCGCGCATCGGCTGGCCGTCCGGTCCCACCCGTTCGAGCTGGCCCGCGTCGGTGACATAGCCGGTCTTCACCACTTCGATCCCGTGCTTCGCCGCATAGGCGAACGCGGTGTCGAGCTGCTTCTCGTAATGGGTGGTCGAGCCGCCGGTCTCGTGGTGACCGATCAGGTGCACGCCCTTCTTCTTCGCATAGGCCGAGAGCGCATCCATGTCGAAATCAGGCGTCGGCTTGGCGAAGTCGAAATCATTGCCATTGCCGAACCAGTTGCCGTCCCAGCCGACATTCCACCCCTCGACCAGCACACCACGGAAGCCGTTGGCGGCGGCGAAATCGATGTAGCGCTTGACGTTGGCGGTGGTCGCGCCGTGCTTCGGCCCGGTCGACCAGGTCGATTTGTCGAGATGCATCTCCCACCACACGCCGACATATTTGCTGGGCTTGAACCAGCTGACATCGCCCAATTTGTTGGGTTCGTTCAGGTTCAGCATGATGTGCGACTGATAGATGCCGGCCGCGTCGTTCGCGATCGCCATGGTCCGCCACGGCGTCTTGAACGGCGTGCCGCGCACCACCTTCGGACCCTGCGCGCCCGGCTGGAGCACCGCCTTGAACTTGGTGCCCTCGACGCGCTGGAGCCACATACCCGAATAGTCGACCAGCGCCGCCTCGTGGAACGAGATATGGGTGCCGTCGTCGAGCTTCGCAGTCAGCGGCGTGTGTGCCAGCGGCACATCGGTCAGCTTGGTCGTGTTGTAGATATATTCATCGCGATTCCATTCGGAGCCCGGAATCCACCACGCGGTGCCGTTCTGCGCCAGCGCGAACTCGGTCAGCTCGTCGGCGATGTTGGCGGTCTTGAGATTGGGCTGGTCGGGCAGCTCGTAGCGGAAACCGAAACCGTCGTCGAAGATGCGGAAGACGACATCCATCACCCGCGCCATCGCGGTCGATTCCCTGAGGCGGACACGCAGTTCGGTGTGGCGGTCGCGGATCGATTTCCATTCGCCCCAGGGCTGTTCCCAAGTCGTGTCGGCGGAGGCCGTCTTCTGGCTCTCGACCCTGAACCCGCGCTCCAGTTTCGGCGCATCGGTGAGCAGGAAGCCGAGCCGGGAAGGCGCAATGATCGGCTTGCCGTCGCGCGTCACGGTATAGGCCGGGCGGCCATCGCCATCGACGGTCAGCATCACCTTGATCCGCCCGTCTGGCGAAGCGGCAGAAACGCCGCCGGCCTGCTGCGCGGTGTTCTGCGCGACATCCTGCGCGAGCGCGGGTGCCGCGCTCATCGCCGCCAAGGAAGTCAACGCTGTCATCGCGAACATTCGCATGTCACTCTCCTGTTTACGCGCCATCTTCTCAGGCGATTTGTTCGAGCACCAGCCCCGAATAGGCGGGCAACGATCCCGGTGCGGCGCCGTTGACCGCGGCCAGCACACGGAAGCGATCCGGCTGTGCTGGATGCCATGTCAGTGGCGTCTTGCCCAGATTGAACGCGCAGGTCAGCGCCTGCCCGTCCGCGGTGCGTGTGAAGACGAGCAATGCCTCGCCCGCTTCCAGCACCTTCATCGTGCCCGAACGCAACGCCGGATTGGTGGCACGCAATGTGATCAGCCCGCGCGTCAGATTGAGCAATGAGCCATTCTGCATGGTCTGACGATCCACCGCCAGCGCGGCATGATCGGGGCCGAGCGGCAGCCACGGCTTGCCCTGCGTAAAGCCAAGATTATCGGCATCCGCCTGCCACGGCATCGGGGTTCGCACGCCGTCGCGGCTCAGCGTCAACGGCCAGTTGGCGATCGCCTCGGGATCCTGAAGCTGATCATAGGCGATCTCGACCTGAGTCAGCCCCAGCTCCTCACCCTGAAACAGGATGGCGTTGCCGCGCAGGCACATGAGCAGCAGCATCTTCATCGCGGCGAAGACGTCGCGATGCGCGCCATCCGCCCAGCGCGACAGAGCACGCGGCGCATCGTGATTCTCGAACGCCCAGCTCGGCCAGCCGGTGCCCGGTGCGTCCGGCCAGGTCTCGACCGCCTTCTTCACCAGTGCCGGGGTCAGCTTGTCCGCGTAGAGGAAGTCGAAGCTGTAGGCGCTGTTGAGCCGCCCCTGCCCCTGCGTAAAGGCGTGCATCTCCGCCTCGGGCGTCGGCCCGCCGACCTCGGCAACGGTGAAGCGGCCACCATAGCTGTCGGTCAGTTCGCGGTGCCGCTCGAGGAAGCGGACGATGTCCGGGTGACTCTGGTTGTAGAGATGCTGCTGGAAGTCGAACGGCCGCGTGCGCGGCGCGCCGGTGTCGGGCGCGGGCGGATTGTCGCGCAGCTGCGGATCGTGCATCGCGAAATTGATGGCATCGACACGGAAGCCGTCGACGCCGCGATCGAGCCAGAATTTCGCCGCCGCCAGCGCCGCGTCCTGCACCTCGGGGCTATGCAGATTGAGATCGGGCTGCTCGCTGAGGAAATTGTGCAGATAATATTGCCCGCGCCGCGCGTCCCAGGTCCAGGCGGGGCCGCCGAACACCGATTGCCAGTTGGTCGGCGGCGAACCGTCGTCCCTGGCGTCGGCCCAGACATACCAGTCGGCCTTGGGATTATCGCGGCTCGCACGGCTTTCCCTGAACCATTCATGCTGGTCGGACGTGTGCGAATAGACCTGATCGATGATGACCTTGAGGTCCAGCGCATGTGCCTTTTCGATCACCGCATCGAAGTCAGCGAGCGTGCCGAACACCGGATCGACCCCGCAATAGTCGGCGATATCATAACCGAAATCGCGCATCGGCGAGGTGAAGAAGGGTGAGAGCCAGATCGCGTCGACTCCGAGCGTCGCGACATGATCGAGATGTGCGGCGACGCCCGGCAGGTCGCCGATCCCGTCGCCGTTCGAATCCGCATAGCTGCGCGGATAGATCTGGTAGATCACCGCGCCGCGCCACCAGTCGCGATCGGCCTGCGTCGCGGTCATGCGCGAAAGCTCGTTCACTTGGCCCCTCCGGTCGCAACGCACGCGACGTAACCGAAGGCCGGCAACGTCACCGTGACACTGCCGGGCGCGGCGGCCGCGGGCGCGCATTGGCCGACAAGCGCCCTGAAGACAGTGGAGCCGGCATCGACCTCGACCTGCCGCGTGATCGGCACGCCGCTGGTATTGAACGCCACCAACACTTCGGCACCGGTCACCGGATCGAAACGCGAGACCGCGAACAGGCCCGGCTTCTCATCATAGTTGCGCGTCACCTGCCGCCCGTGCGTCAGGGCCGGGGTCGCCTTACGCGCGGCGGCGAGCTTCGCGAACTCGGCATATAGCGGGTGCGCGGTATCGAAATTGGCGTCAGCCGTGGTCATGGCCGTGCCGAGCAGCCTGTTGTCATTGTAGACCGCGACCTTGCTCGGGAACATGTCCTCACGCGCATCCTGATCGTTACCGTCGCCGACAAAGCCCTGCTCGTCACCGGCATAGAGCGTGGGAACGCCGCGCAGCAGCAGGAGCATCGCATGGCCAAGCTTCACGCGCGCCAGCACCTCGGCGTCGCTCGCCTTGGGCAGACCCTTACGGACATCGGTCGAGAAGCGGCCATGATCGTGGTTGGAGAGGAAGGTCGGCAGCCGCAGCGCCGCCTGTGCGCCGCCCTCATAGAGCGCGTCGCGGTCGAACAGGGTCGCCAGCAGCGTCGGCGCGCCCTCCCCCGCGACCGTAGCCTGCACCGCGGCACGGAAGCCGAAGTCGAGCACGCTGGGCAGCTGATGGACGCGAGTGTGCACAGCCAGATCGCCGGGATCGCCCTCGTTCGCGACCTCGCCGAAGATGTGGAAATTGGGGATGCCCCTCGCTTTCGCGCGCTCGCTCATCGCCTTGGAAAAGACCTGCCAGAATTCCGGGTTGACGTGGCGGGCGGTATCGATCCGGAAGCCGTCGATCCCGAACTGATCGATCCATGTCCCATAGATATCGATGAACCCCTGCAGCACGCGCGGGCTTTCGGTCAGCAAATCGTCCAGCCCGACGAAATCGCCCATGGTCGAGCTTTCGTTGCGGAAGGTGGTGTTGCCGCGATTATGATAATGGATCGGATCGTTGAGCCATGCGGGCACCTTCACGCTCTCTTCCGCCTGCGGAACAAAGGGTGTGTAGGCGTAGCCCGGATCCGTGAGCTTCGCGAAATTCTCCGGCGTTTGCACAGTGTCGCCAAGGAAGCCGGGATTGATCGCGGCGCCCTTCACCCCGCCCTTGCGCTGGTAGGGATAGTCGGCGCGGCTGCGATATTCGCACGCGCTGTTCGGACATTCGCGATACTGGATCACGTCCGCGGTGTGGTTGGTGATGATGTCGAGATAGACCTTGATCCCGCGCGCATGGGCGGCGTCGACAAAGGCCTTCATCTCCGCGTTGGTGCCGAAATGCGGATCGACGCGGGTGAAATCGGTGATCCAGTAGCCGTGATAGCCCGCAGATTCCTGCCCCGGCCCGCCCTGAACGGGCTTGTTCTTATAGATCGGCCCCAGCCAGATCGCGGTGGCACCGAGTGACTGGATATAGTCGAGCCGACGGATCAGCCCCTTCAGGTCACCGCCATGAAAAAATCCTTTGTGTGCTGGATCATAGCCGGTCGCATAGCGATCGCCAGTAAGCCCGCCGCGGTCGTTCGAGGGGTCACCATTCTCGAAGCGGTCGGGAAGGAGAAAGTAAAGGACCTCCGCCTCGGGCGCGCGGGCGCGCATTTCCGCCGGAGCCGCCGTCTGAGCGGCTGCACAAGTACCTGAAAACAGAGCAAAAGCGAGGGCGAGGTTTCTCATGCGATACTCGACTGGCTGAAGGTGGAGGGCGTGGCGCAGAAGCGCGCGAGATAGTCGGAATGGCCCGGCATCCGCGCGCTATCGCGCTGGAAACTATTGGAAATTGTCGCAAGAAACTGGTCGAGCTGATCGTCGCTCAGCGCATCGGCGAGCGGATGCCAGCGTTCGGGAAAAATGCCTTGTCCGACAAGGACCTGGATCCAGCCGGGGACGTCGAACAACTCGTCCCCCTCGCGGATGATCCGGCCATTCGCGTGGAACATGTCGAGGCGGAATTCGAGACTCTCGGGAAGTGCCATGCGACATTGCGCCTTCCAGAAAGGGTCATTCCGTCCATTGGCGAAATAATGAAGCACGACAAAGTCGCGGATCCGGTCGATCTCGAAGTCCGAGAGCCGGTTGTAGGCATCGCGGTCCGCGCTCGCGACCGGGCCGTTGGGCAGGAAATCGAGCAGCCGGGTGATGCCGGTCTGGATCAGGTGGATGCTGGTCGATTCAAGCGGCTCGATGAAGCCCGACGCCAACCCGATCGCCACCACATTGCGGTTCCAGAACTTGCGCCTTTTGCCCGCGCGGAATTTGAGCAGCCGCGGATCGCCCTGCGGCGCACCATCGAGATTGGCGAGCAAGGTCGCCGCCGCCTCATCCTCGCTGATATGCGCGGAGGAGAAAACATAGCCGTTGCCGGTGCGGTGCTGGAGCGGGATGCGCCATTGCCAGCCCGCGCTGCGTGCCGTCGCGCGGGTGTAGGGAATCAGCGGATCGGCGCGCTCGCACGGCACCGCGAACGCGCGGTCGCACGGAAGCCAATGCCCCCAATCCTCGAAACCGGTTTCGAGCGAGCCTTCGATCAACAGGCCGCGAAAGCCCGAGCAATCAACGAACAGATCGCCCGCGACGCGCGTGCCGTTCGCCAGCACCAACGCCGAAACATCGCCGCTCTCGCCATCACGCTCGACCGCCTCGACCCGGCCCTCGACCCGCACTGTGCCGCGCGCTTCGGCATAGCGGCGCAGATAGGCGGCATAGAGACCGGCGTCGAAATGGAAGGCGTAGGGCACCGGCGGCAGTGCGCTGTCCCCCGCCCGTTCGACATGCGCGAAGCGGTTGGCGCGCGCCGCGACCGCATTGAGCACATAGTCCCCGAGCGGCGCGGCACGGCCGGCGGCATGCGCGCGCAGCCAGTAATGATGGAAGGGCAGCAGCCCCAGTCCGCGACCGACCAAGCCAAAGGCGTGCATGTAACGCTGACCGGGCGCGCCCCAGCCGTCAAACTCAATCCCGAGCTTCCACGTCCCGTGGGTCTCGCGCAGGAACTCGGCCTCGTCGATGCCGAGCGCCTGATTGAACAGGCGGATCGCGGGGATCGTCGCCTCGCCCACCCCGACCGTCCCGATTTCCTCGGATTCGACGAGCGTGATGGTCCAGCCCCGCCCGCAGAAGCGCGCGAGCGCGGCCGCGGTCATCCATCCGGCGGTGCCGCCGCCGGCGATGACGATGTTGCGGGGCGTGGGATCGGCCATCCTGCAATCCTCAAAAACACCCCCGCCATGGACAAGCCACGGCGGGGAAGCGGGGGAGAGGTCAGAACTTGAAGGTAAAGCCCGCCTGGAAGCGGCGGCCGAAGCGCTGGTGGTTCATCACCTCGAGCGAGCGGCCCGGATTGATCGCCACGAACGGCTCATCGGTCAGGTTCGAACCCTGGACGAACAGCGACAGCCCCTCGAGCGCGCTGCCCGGCTGGAAGTCATAGCCGATCTGCGCGTCGATGATCGTCTCATCCAGCGCGCGGCGGCGGGTGCGGACGGCGCCGACCCCCGAGAATTCGCCGAGGAAGGTCGAGCGATACCGGATGCTGCCGCGGACGTTGAAGCCCCACTTCTCGAAATAGGCGGTGCCGTTCGCCACCCAGTCCGAATAGCCGGGAATATTCTCCGGCGGCTGGGTCGGGTCGGGCTTGATCTCCGACTTGGTGTAGGAGACGCCGCCGGTGACGCCGAAGCCCGACAAGGCCGAAGTCAGCGTCTCGAACGGGAAGGTGCCGGCAAATTCGGCGCCGTAGATCGATCCGCCCTCACCGTTGAAGGGCTGCCTGATGCGGCCCTGCGTGCTCACCGGGGGAATGGGCTGGACGACCGGGTAGCTCGAGAAGTCGAACGGGCGTTCGGCGGTGTAGATGTAGTTGTGCAGCTTCTTGTGGAACAGCTGCAATGCCAGATAGCCGCGCGCGCCCCAATATTTCTCGAACGTGAGGTCGAACGCGGTGGCGCGATAGGGGCGCAACATGGGGTTGCCGCCTTCACCGGTGACGATCTGCTCCGCCAGGTTCGGGCCATAGGCGATGTTGACGCGCATATCGTCGAGGCGCGCGCGCTGGATCTCGCGCGCCGCGCCGACGCGGATCACGAACCCGCTGTCGAAGCGTAGCGACAGGTTGAGGCTGGGCAGAACATCCCAGTAGTCGTCGCCCAGCGTGCGCAGCTGGGGACCGGTCGGCGTCATGATATAGCCAGTCGAGCTTTGGTTGGTGTGCTGGCCCAGTACGCCGAAATTGCCGGTCAGCGTCGCGCCGCCGAATTCGGCCCGGACACCCGCCATGGCATAGGCGCTGAGCACCTCTTCCTCGACGTTGAAGCTCTTGAACAGCACGTCCTGCCCGGTGTTCGCGACCCTGGTGTAGACGCCGCCATTGAGCAGATCGAGCGGGTTGTAGCTCAGCATCGGGCCGAGGCCGAGATACGACAGGTTGGTCGGCGTCAGCCGATATTGCGAAGGAACCTGCGCCTGCAACGCGCCACCGGCGAGCTGGAGATAATATTCGTCGGGCACGAGCGACTTCGCGCGATCGACATAATTGGCGCCAAGCTTGATGCTCGAGAGGAAGCCGCCCTCGAACTCGCGCTCGACCTCGGCGAGGTAGCTGAACAGCTCATCCTCGACGATGCGGTCGTTGTAATAGCCGTGCTGGCGTCCGCCCGGCGCGCCACCGCCCCAGCCGAGCGGATCGGTGAGAACAATGGTGTTCGGGTTGCTGTAGTCGAGCAAATGCGAGGTGAAATAGGTGCCCTGAGGCGTGGTGCGGAACGTCAGCGTGTCGGTCGCCCCGACGCCGCCGCCCGGGCCCGTGCCCGCATTGGATTCGAGGATCAGCTCGCGCCGGTCGGTGCGCGACCAGCCGAAGTCGAAATTGACGTTCCAGCCGTCGGCGCCCTTGTGGCTGAGGTTGATGCCGCCCGAATAGAGGTCGGCCTGACGCAGGTAATTGTGGTTGTTGACCACGCCTTCGACGCCGCTGAAGGTGCCGCCGGTGACGACGCCGTCGGTGATCTCACGCCCGGTGGGCGAGAGCGTCGCGCCGCTCCATGCCAGCGGAAGCTCGATACCGCGCTTGATCTGGGTGTCGTCGAAGTTCGAGTAGAAGCCGTCGAGCGTGAGCATCCAGTTGTTGCCCGCGTCGAACTGCACTGTGCCCGACACGCCGAGACGCTTGAGCTGCGAGGTGGTGACGAACGGCTTGACGCCACCGACGATGTTGTTGCCGTCGGGCAGCGTGGCATAGCCCCACGCCTCATATTCCTCGATCTGATAGGGCTCATCGACATAGGCGGCCGCCAGCGCGATGCCGAGCCGGTCGTCCATGAACTTGCCGACATAGGTCGCGTTGAGGCGGTAGCCCCATTCCTTCGACCCGCTGTTGAGCTTGCCCATGTCGGTGTAGATGCCGCGCGCTCCGACGGCGAAGACTTCCTTGCCATATTCGAGCGGCCGGATGGTGCGGATGTCGACCGTGCCGACCAGACCCTGGGTGGTCAGCGCGGCGTTGGGCGTCTTGTAGACGTTGACCGCGTTGACGATTTCCGACGGATACTGGTCGAACTCGATGCCGCGATTGTCGTTGGTCGAGGTCTGCGGACGGCCGTTAAGCAGGGTCGAGGAGAAGTCCGGTCCGAAGCCGCGGATCGAGATGTACGAGCTGCGGCCCGAAATGCGCTGCGACGTCAGCCCCGGCAGGCGCGCGATCGATTCGGCGATCGATGCGTCGGGCAGCTTGCCGATATCTTCGGCCGAGACCGACTCGACGATCTGCTCTGAATTCTTCTTGGTGTTGATCGCGCTGGCGAGCGCCGCGGCGAAGCCGGTGACGACCACCTCCTCGCCCTTCGCCTCTTCTGCCTGTGCCGGCGCGGGGGTGTCCTGCGCGAAGGCCGGCGACGCGACGAGCAGCGCGGCGGCGATGGCGCCGCCGCTGGCGCCAAACGAGAAACGGGCGGCCGGACGGCCGGTGACGGTGTTACGCATATATCCTCCCCTATGCCGGTCCAGTTTCGGCCGGATCGCGCCGGATCAAGCGCGTTGCCCCCTTATTCGCGCCAAGCCGGCGCCGCGGCCAGCACACGGCATACGTATTCAACGCCGCAACCGTGCCCCACGGGCGCCGCGCGACATTGACGCGGGGTGCGAAAGGGAGTGAACATCAGGGGGTCAAGCGGAGGGCACATCCGCGGACGATAGGGGAGAAGTGCCGCGGCCATGCAACGCAAGCCGACATCGTTCGATATCGCGCATCTCGCGGGGGTCTCGCAGCCCACCGTCTCGCGCGCGCTGCGCGGCGGGACGGGCGTGAACGAGGCGACGCGCAAGCGGATCGAAGCGATCGCGCAGAAGCTGAACTACCGCGTCGACAAGGCGGCATCGAACCTGCGCAGCCGCCATGCCGAGACGCTGGCCGTACTGATCTTTCAGGACGAGAGCGCCGACGACAGCGCGATCAACCCCTTCTTCCTGTCGATGCTGGGATCGATCATGCGCGCTTGCGCCGACAACGGGCAGGACATGCTTGTCTCGTTCCAGCAGCTGGGCAGTGACTGGCATCAGGATTTCGAGGATTCGCGCCGCGCCGACGGGCTGATCCTGCTCGGCTATGGCGATTATGAGCTGTACCGCGACAAGCTCAATGAGTTGATGGCGCAAGGCACGCATTTCGTGCGCTGGGGATCGGTGCAGTCGGGCGGCATCGGCCTGACCGTCGGGTGCGACAATCATGGCGGCGGGCGCGCGGCGACCCGGCACCTGCTGAGCCTCGGGCGCCGCAACATCGCCTTCCTCGGCCATGCGTCGAGCCACTACCCTGAATTCCACGACCGCTATCGCGGGCATGTCGCGGCGCTGAAGGAAGGCGGGATCATTCCGCGCAAGCGGATCCAGTTCGACGCACTGACCAGCGAGGAAGCGGGCGCCGCCGCGGCCGAGGCGCTGATCGCGAGCGGCGAGACGTTCGACGCGATCCTCGCCGCGAGCGATCTGATCGCGATCGGGGCGATGCGTGCCCTCGCGGCACGCGGGATCAAGGTGCCCGACGACGTCGCCATTGTCGGTTTCGACGATATCGCCGCGGCGAGCTTCACCAACCCACCGCTGACCACCGTGTTGCAGGATACCCGCGCAGCCGGACGGACGCTGGTCGAAACCTTGCTCGGCCGCATTCGCGAGGAGCGCGTCCACGACGTGCTGCTGCCCGCAACGCTGGTCGTGCGCCGCTCCTGCGGCTCCTGATCATTCAAGGAACCTGAATTGGAAAAACCGCGTCAGGGCTTTTGGGGCCTGTTCAACCTGTCGTTCGGCTTCTTCGGCATCCAGATCGGCTTCGCGTTGCAGAACGCGAATATGAGCCGGATCTTCCAATCGCTGGGCACCAGCATCGACGACTTGCCGGCCTTGTGGGTGGCGGCGCCGCTCACCGGTCTGCTGGTGCAGCCGGTGATCGGTCATATGAGCGACCGCACCTGGCTGGGCCGGCTGGGGCGGCGGCGGCCTTACTTCCTCGCGGGCGCGATCCTTGCGGCGCTGGCACTGGTCGCGATGCCGCTGGCGCCGGTGCTGCTGTTCGCGGCGGTGATGCTGTGGGTGCTCGATGCGTCGCTCAACGTGTCGATGGAGCCGTTCCGCGCGTTCGTCGGCGACATGCTGCGCAAGGACCAGCACAGCGCGGGCTATGCGGTGCAGACCGCGTTCATCGGCGCGGGCGCAGTGGTGGGATCGATCTTCCCTTACGCGCTCGAGCATCTCGGTGTCGCGAACACCGCCCCGGCGGGAAGCATTCCCGACACGGTACGCTATGCCTTCTGGTTCGGCGGAGCGGCGTTGTTCCTCGCGGTGCTGTGGACGATCGTCAGCACCCGGGAATACAGCCCGGAGGAGATGGCGGCGTTCGACGGGCCGCGCGCCGAGGCGGATGAGGCAACGATGCGCGTGCTGGCGGCACGCGGACACGGGTCGAGCCTGATCTGGCTCGCGGCGGGCGCGGCGGTGGTCATCGCGGTTGGGCAGCTGGGGCTGGAGAAAGAGGTCTATCTGCTCGGCGCGCTGCTCGCGGGCTATGGCGTCGCGAGCCTGATCGCAGCCGCCCTCGCCCGGCGCGGCAACGGCGCGAACATGCTGAGCCACATCGTCGGCGACTTCGCCGGAATGCCGGATCTCATGAAGCGGCTCGCGGTCGCGCAGTTCTTCAGCTGGTCGGCATTGTTCATCATGTGGATCAACACCACGCCGGTGGTCGCGCAATATTTCTATGGCGCGGCTGAGGCCACGGATCCGCGCTATCAGGAAGGCGCCAACTGGGTCGGCGTATTGTTCACCGTCTATAACGGCGTCGCGGCGGTGGCGGCGCTGACGTTGTTGCCGCTGCTCGCGTCGCGGATCGGCAAGGCGCGGACCCATATCGTGGGGCTGCTGTGCGGGGTCGCGGGGTTTGCGAGCTTCTTCGCGATCCGCGATCCGCAATGGCTGATCGTCAGCGAGATCGGCATCGGCATCGCCTGGGCCTCGATCCTCGCGATGCCATACGCGATCCTCGCCTCAAGCCTGCCGCAGGCCAAGCTCGGCATCTATATGGGCCTGTTCAACGTCTTCGTGGTGGTACCGCAGCTGCTGGTCGCGACGGTGATGGGGTCGATCATGAAGCGCTTCTTCCCCGACGAGCCGATCTGGACGATGGCCTTCGCCGCCGCGACTTTGCTGGTCGCGGCGGTGGCGATGCTGCGGGTCAGGGAGACCTAAAGCGCGCTGAAATCGATCGGCGCATGGCGGTCGAGTGTCCTCGACTGATCGGGCATCGGGTATTTGAGGCCGGTCGCGCAGTTGAACAGGACCGCGCGATCGTCGGGCGAGATCAGTCCCTCCGCCAATGCCTTGCGCCACGCGGCGAGCGTCGCGCCGCCCTCCGGACAGAGCAGCAGACCGTCGAGGCGCGCGGCATCGTCGACCGCTTCGAGGATCGCCGCATCGCTGACCGCCATGGCAAAGCCATTGCTCGCGCGTACCGCGTCGAGGATCAGGAAATCGCCCACCGCCTGCGGCACGCGAATTCCCGCCGCCACGGTATGCGCGTCCTCCCAGCGGGTCGCGTGGCGCTCGCCCTGCTCCCACGCGCGGACCATGGGCGCGCAGCCTTCGGCCTGTACAGCGACCATGCGCGGGCGCTTCGAGCCAATCCACCCAAGCGCCTCCAGCTCGTCGAACGCCTTCCACATGCCGATCAGGCCGGTGCCGCCGCCAGTGGGGTAGAAGATGACGTCCGGCAACTCCCAGCCAAGCTGTTCGGCGAGTTCGAGCCCCATCGTCTTCTTGCCCTCGATCCGGTACGGCTCCTTGAGCGTCGACAGGTCGAACCAGCCATTGGCCTCCTTCCCCGCCCCGACCAGCTTGCCGCAATCGTCGATCAGCCCGTTGACGCGATAGACGCGCGCGCCCTGTGCCGCGATCTCGCGCACATTGATCTCGGGCGTATCGTCGGGGCAGAAGATCACCGCCTCGATCCCCGCCTGCGCGGCATAAGCTGCGGCTGCGGCGCCGGCATTGCCGTTGGTCGGCATGGCGATGGTGGTGACACCCAGCTCCTTCGCCATCGAGATCGCCATGACCAGCCCGCGCGCCTTGAACGATCCGGTGGGCAGGCGTCCCTCGTCCTTGACCAGCAGG
>Ga0247823_10002281_pt1 | contig 15876 bp, 14 predicted proteins | sample 13C_PalmiticAcid_2_FD_192426 | JGI IMG/M metagenome (GOLD analysis project Ga0247823, IMG submission 192426) | Soil microbial communities from agricultural site in Penn Yan, New York, United States - 13C_PalmiticAcid_Day30 | ecosystem: Environmental > Terrestrial > Soil > Agricultural land...
CGGCGCCGCGGACCTGTGACGGGAAATGCCGGTTGCGACTGACCAGGCCAGTCCGCGAGCCATCGCAGAAGTGAACGGCGGGGCTTCGACGAGACCACCGCCCGAAGCACTGCTCCCCCGCCGTTCGCCGCGTCCCGCCTTACAGGCCGAACAGCAATCTTCGTTCGGTGGGATCCGGGCCGCCACTGCCGATCACCAGAGGGCGGCAAAAGAATGGTGGGAACCGGCGACATATCGGGTGATGCGGGAGCGTTCTTGGCGGCGGCCGATGCACAATCGCGAAGGCCATTCTCGCACGCGTCAGAATCGCCGACAAATGCCTGGCCTTTGGAAGAACGGAAGGTGTAGCGGCCTGCCTCAAAGAAGCTTTTCCCTGGCCGCCTGATAGACCGTGCTGACAAGGGGCCTGAATCCGAGGCTGCGGGCCAGCGACGCATCGATATGCAGGTGCCAGGGATTGTCGAGCGGCGCGGACGAAGGGGGTACCTTCCCACCCATCAGCGTCGCCAGCTCGAAGATCGACGTCGGTGCTTCGTCCGCGATGTTGACGACGCGGCCATCCAGCGTGCCGGACAATGCCAGTTCCATCGCGGCGGCAATATCGCGATGATGAATGGTGCTGATCCTCTTGGCAGGGTGCATCTTGCCCGATGTCGCGTATTTGGGAAGCATCTCCAGATGACCGTCCTCGTCGCCATAGACGAAGGGAAAGCGCAGCACGGTCCAGTTGAGTCCGCTTTGTTGCAACTCCTTTTCGGCGGCGACCTTGCTCGCCGGGTAGGCATGCTCCGGCTCGAGAACGTCGTCCTCCCGGCCCGGATGTGAATTCGTGGCGTTATAGACGTGGGCGGTGCTGGCGAGGATGAACCTGGCCTCCGGCGCATGCGCCTTGGCGGCCGCGATGAGGTTGCGCGTTCCTTCGAGGTTCGTTTTCCAGATCAGATCGGTGTCTTCGGTACGGAACACCGCCGCCAGGTGAATAATCGCGAAGGCGCCCTCAACGGCCTGCGCCAGTGATTCCGCATCGAACAGATCGCCGCTCGCAGGCGCGACCCCGGCGGGAACTTCCTTGCCGACACGAACCAGCGCGCGGCAGTCATTGCCCGCGGCGACGAGCCGGGGAAGCAGGCGCGCGCCGACAAGGCCCGTCACACCCGTAACCAGAATGGTCATTCCTCTATTCCCTTGCAAAGATTGTTGAGGCGCTCGGTCGCGATCCGGAGGACGCGCGTCGCGGTGGCGATGTCCGCGTCCGGGATGACACGCAGCGGCGAGCGCCATGTGGTCCTCGCCCAGATAATTCCCGCTTTCTGGGCCCCGCAAGGCACGGGCCCGCACGGGTGCGAGTCTCAAAAATGGTCTCCTGAAGGGGTAGCGCCGACCGCACGAGCGGGAGACGGGTCGCCTGTTTGACGCGACTGGCTGTGCCTCACGGATCGAGCCTTACAGCAGGTGCTCGATGCGGATGGGCATGCGTCGGATGCGCCTGCCAGTCGCATGGAAGATGGCGTTTGCGATGGCGCCCGATGCCCCGGCCAGAGCCACCTCGCCCAGGCCTTTGGCGCCGGTCGCGTTCAGTAACGGATCGGGACGATCGATGAAGGCGACCTCGATCTCGCCGACATCGGCGTTCACCGGCACGACATAATCGGCAAGGTCGTTGTTGAGCCAGCCACCGTATCTCGGTCGACCTCGGTTTCCTCGCGCAGCGCCGAGCCGATGCCCCATATCACGCCACCGCGAACCTGGCTTTCGGCGATATCCGCGCCGCGGCAGCTCGACGATTGTCCGGCCGCCGATGAAGCCCGTGCCACCCGTGACGAGAACCAACTCTTTTTTCCGCTGCTCGTCCACGCTGGTCATCCTCTCATGGAGATCGCGCGCCGCACCGGGGGAATGGTGGACGCTTCGAAGCAGACGCCATTGCCTGCGGAGGCCCGGGAGCCGGGGCGGCGTTCCACGAACCGGGTGAGGCGTTCAGCCGGCCTTGCCTCGGGATGGAATGCAGCCCGTTCCGGCCGCGCTCCTTCTATGGACTGCGCCGCCCGTCGCATGGGGAAGCAAACCGGTGATGGAAGCATTTCTCCTCCGATTTGACCGCGATTTGTTTCCGTGTCGCCCGCGGAGATAGCGGTAAAGAAAGCGGGTGGGTTCGCTATCAAGGAAAGTATATAGCAAGAAGAAGCGCGGATAGATGAACATCACACGCCATGTTGCTGTACTATTGCTCGGCGGCTGCGCCGATCGACTGTATCGAAGTCCGTTTCATCTCTTGACGTCTTGGACTTGTCCGGCATAATTCAATTACCTGGCTTGATCTGGCACGCTCAAGCTAGAAGGATCGGTCGATGACCAGAATGCCCAATACCGCAGAAATCTTGCCTTTTCCTCCAGGTGGGGTCGATGGGCCACGCGCCCAGACGCCACCGGCCCTGATGTCGGCGGTCATGGACCTCGTCGAGGCGCGAGGAGGGGGGCAAGGGCGCTTCGATACGGGGATGCCAGGCGTCAATCTCGTGCGCTCGTTCCAGACGATGCTGCCGATACCGAACATGTACCGCCCGTCGCTCTGCGTCGTGCTCAAAGGCGCGAAGGAGATCCTGTTCGGCGAAACGACGCTCAACTATACGGAAATGGAGTGCCTCGTCGTCAGCGTCGAGATCCCCGCGATCGGCCGCATGGTCGGGGCGACGCCGGCCAGCCCTTATGTCGGCATGACGATCGAGTTCGACTCAGCCATCCTGCGCGAAGTGCTGCAACAGCTGCCGACGCCACCGGTGCCGAGCACGGACTCGAGCCTTTGCGTGTTCGTGGGCAAGGCGGACGAGCCGCTGGCGGATTGCCTGACCCGTCTGGTGCGCCTCATGCAGAACTCTGCTGCGATCCCGATCCTGTTTCCCGCCCTCATGCGCGAGATCTACTACTGGCTGTTGACCGGACCTTCCGGCGGTGAAATCGCCAAACTGGCGATGCCGGAAACGCACGCGGAGCGCGTCACCAGGGCCATTACTTTCGTGCGAGATCATTTCAGTGAGTTGCTCCGGGTCGAGCAACTCGCCGAGATCGCGCGGATGAGCCCGTCCTCCTTCCACCACCATTTCAAGACGATGACGTCGATGACGCCGGTACAATATCAGAAGCAGCTCCGGCTGCTTGAGGCGCGCCGGCTGATGCTCTCGGATGCTGTCAATGTATCCGAGGCCGCGTACCAGGTCGGATACGAAAGCGCGTCGCAGTTCAGCCGCGAATATACCCGCTCCTTCGGTGTGGCCCCCAAACGCGACGTGATGAACTTCAAGGCACTTCTGGCGCAAGCGACACCGCGATAGACAGACGGCTGCAGCAGCAGGCGTGAGGAAGACAGGAGGATTGGGCAAGTAAGTTCCCGGTTCGGGCATGGAGCTTCGCCGTCCCGGACGTACTTTGATCGGAGATGCACCGACAACTTCTTCGACAGAGGCAAACTCCATGACACGCTGGACTGCGTCCGATATTCCCCCGCAGCACGGTCGTATTGCAGTGGTCACGGGTACCGGCGGGTTGGGCTACGAGGACGCGCTCGCGCTCGTGCGCGCCGGCTGCGAGACCATCATCGCGGGCCGCAACCCGCACAAGGGCGCCGATGCGGTCGAGAAGATCCGTTTGCAGGTGCCCGCGGCGCAGGTGCGGTTTGAGCTGCTCGATCTGGCCGATCTCGCATCGGTGGCCGCCTGTGCCGAGCGCCTGACACGCCAGCTCGACCGTCTCGACATCCTCATCAACAACGCGGCGGTGATGGTCCCGCCGGATCGGCGGGCCACCGTCGACGGCTTCGAGCTGCAACTCGGAACCAATCACCTCGGCCATTTCGCGCTGACGGCCGGACTCCTGCCGCTGCTGCACTGGAACAAGGCTGCACGGGTCGTGTCGGTGTCCAGTGTCGCGGCGCCCCGGGGCGTTATCGACTTCGACGATCTCAACGCCGGGAAGAGCTATGTGCCGATGGCGGCATATGCGCAGTCCAAGCTTGCCAACCTGATGTTCGCTTTCGAGCTGCAGCGGCGGAGCGAGGCGAATGGCTGGGGCGTGACGAGTATGGCCGCGCACCCGGGTATCTCCCGCACCGACCTCATCCACAATGGGGCCGGTCCGAACAGCATTCCGGGGCGGCTACGCTCCTTGCTCCCGTTCCTTTTCCAGCCTGCTGCACGCGGCGCGCTGCCGACACTGTTCGCGGCGACTTCGCGGGAGGTACAGCCGGGCGGCTATTACGGCCCGGACGGATGGGCGGGTCTGCGCGGCTATCCGACGATCGCGAAAATACCCCCGCAGGCGCTCGATCGGAGCGTCGCCGCCCGCTTGTGGGAGGAATCCAAAGCACTGACGGGTGTGCGGTTCGAGCTGGACGGGCAGGGATCGAGCCTGCCTGTCCGACAAAGCCTGACCGCCATCTGACAAGCTGACCCCGCCTCACATACCGGTTCAAGGAATACATATGCTTCACATCATCAGAGCCTCGGTGCTTGCGTCCCTTGCGCTTTCGTCGACCGCGACAGTCCCCGCCGTCTCGGCCCAGGCCGCGTCGGCGCCGCAGATTGCCGGCATCTGGGAAGCGGAGGACGGCCGCATGAAGATCGAGATGTTCGATGCGGGGGGCGTCTATGCCGGCCGCCTCTTATGGGGCCAGCGTGCCGTCGAGGCGGACGGCAAGACGTTCAAGCGCGACACGCACAACCCCGACCCCAAGCTCAGAAACCGCTCCCTCCAGGGGATCACCATCCTTCAGAACCTGAAGTGGGATGAGAAGGACCGGCGCTGGGAGGGAGGTTCACTCTATGACGGCACCTCCGGCCGCTCGATATCGGCGCATCTCAGGCTGGTGAACGGGAAGCTGGAGATGCGGGCCTATATGGGCTCGCCAATGCTGGGACGGACACTCACCTTTCGCCGCGCCCCGGGATGAAAGCGTCCGGGAAGAGAGTCGGGCCGAAGTGAAGCGCTCCTTCGGGAACCGCCAGGTTGATGTCGACGGGGAAGCGGAATGACCGTAGCAGCTGTTTCGATTGCGCCGCTCGACAGAGCCGGGACAGACGACGCCGTTCCCGGTGCGGCCCCTCCGAGCTTCTTTGGCGGAAGGCGCGCCGCATTTCTCCTTGCTTCCCTCTTCCTGGTCAGCGCCTTTGCCCAGATAGATCGCATATTGCCGTTCATTCTGGCGGAGGCGATCAAGGCCGAACTGCTGCTCAGCGACACCCATATCGGGCTGATCACCGGCATCGCATTCGCACTTTGTTATGCGCTCCTCTCCCTGCCCATGGCACGCCTGTGCGATCAGGGATCGCCGCGAAAAGTGCTGCTGGCCTGCACCTTGACGTGGAGTGCCATGACCGCACTTGGCGGATTTGCCACCGGGTTCGCTTCCCTGGCGGTGACTCGCTTCGGCGTCGCGCTTGGCGAGGCGGGTGCGGTACCTTCGGGCCACACCTTGATTGCCCGCAAGATCAGGCCCGGCCGGCGAGGTTTCGCCATCGGCATCTTTTCCATGGGCATACCTGTCGGCACCATGATCGGGTTCGGTCTTGGCGGAGCCATCAGCGACGCCTTTGGCTGGAGAACCGCATTGTTCGCGGCCGGTGGATTCGGTGCGGCCGTCGGAATTCTCGCATTCGTCGCGGCGGGACCGACTCCCCCATTGACGCGGTCGAGCGGCACCGTGTCCTTTCGGCAATCGACGAGAGCGCTGCTTTCCGTGTCGGCTTTCCGCGCGCTCCTCGTGGCCGCGATCTGCATCGGATTCGCGGCGGCTCCCTTCTATGCTTTCGCGGCGACCTTTCTCATTCGTACGCATGCATTCAGCGCGACCGAGGCCGGGCTGATCTTCGGTCTGCTGCAGGGCGCGTTGGGAATCGCCGGCACGCTGCTCGGCGGGCGTGCCTTCGACGCGGCGGTGCAGCGCAATGCCACCTCGCTGCTGCTTGTCCCGGCCATTGCCTTTTGTGTCGCCGCGATCACCACCGTGGCAGCGCTGTTCGTTTCCATCGCCTGGCTTTCCATAGTGCTGCTCATACCCGCGATGTTCACGTTCGCATTCACGCTGCCTTATGCGTTCGGCGCTGCGCATCTGGTGGCCGGCGTGGGCCGCGAGGGGGTAGCGTCCAGTCTTGCGATGATCGGAAGCGGGCTGGTCGGCCCCGCCCTGGGTCCACTCCTCGTCGGGCTCATCAGCGACTTCGTGGCCGATACTGGTGTGAGCAACAGCCTCGGGTTCGGGTTGCTGGTCGTTCCCCTCGCCTGTCTGGTCACGGCGGCCACCTACCTTGCTGCGGGCCGGAAGATTGCCGCCCGCCTTTCCTGATCGCTATCGTTCGGCGGCGCGTCGATGCCGGCCGTGGTCGAGCGAGTGACGGTGAAGTGCCGGCTGACGACGCTGGGACATTTGCGCTCCCGGGCGCACTTCTGCCGCCGAGGAATGTTCGTCGGTACCGATCAACTCCGTCGACCGCCCCTCGGTCCCGACGACACCGCATGCGGCTTCGCAACGCTGAATCGCCTGAACATCCACCAATTCATCTCTTGGGAGGATTCCTGAAATGAACGACATACCGGGAGAGAATGGGCCTCCATTGGCCCGCGCATCGCGATTGTCGCGCCGGTCTTTTGTTAGATACGGTGCGGCGGGCGTCGGTGTCGCGATCGTTGGCGGCGGCATCACGGTCATGGCAAACAGGCCAGCCCTATCCCCGCGTCAGCAGGGATTACCGAAAATCCGCGATTGGACGATCGCGGACATCCCCTCACTGCAAGGGCGCTCGGCGCTTGTCACGGGCGGCAACGGCTATCCCGAAGGCGACCGGAGCGGCCTGGGCTTTCATGACGCCCTTGAGCTCGTCCGCGCCGGAGCGGACGTGACCATCGCATCCCGGAAGAAGGAGCGGGGCGAGGAAGCTGTCCGGCGCATCAAGGCCAGCGTTCCCGGCGCCTCGATCCGTTTCGAGACGCTCGACCTTTCGGATCTCGCGTCGGTCGCCGGTTTTGCCGAGCGGATGCGCGCTTCGCGAGGAAGTCTGGACATTCTCGTCAACAATGCCGGTGTCATGGGGCGGAAAAGCCGCGAAGTGAGCGCGAACGGGTTCGAGAGAGTTTTTGCCACTAACACGCTCGGCCATTTTGCGTTGACTGCCCGCCTGCTGCCGCTGTTGCGCAAAGGCAGTTCCCCGCGCGTCGTCTGGGTTTCCAGCAGTCGCGCGTTCATGGGCGCAATCAACTTTGCCGACCTGCAACTGGTGCAGGCCTACGACTATGGGACGGCTTACGACAACTCCAAGCTCGCCAACCTCCTGATCGCCTTCGAGATGCAGAGGCGCAGTGCGGCGAAGGGCTGGGGCATCTCGGCCATAGCTGCCCATCCCGGCATCGCGCGCACCAGCCTGGTCCCGGACGGTCCAAGCCTGGATAGCCTGGAGGGGCGCAATCATAGATATCTGACTTTCCTGTTCCAGCCGCCCGCTCGAGGCGCTTTGCCAACCCTGTATGCCGCAACGTCGCCGCAGGCAGCGGCTGGCGCATATTACGGCCCCAACGGGTTTCTTGGACTGAGCGGATTACCCGGCTGGGCCGGCATTCCCGAGAAAGCCGACGACCAGCAAGTTGCGGCAAGGCTGTGGGCCACACTTGAGCAGGCTGCCGGCGTGACATTCGGGCGGATGGGCTGAGGCTTCGAGGCCCTACGAGACCTAGGCCGCTCGATTCGCACCATTGGGCCAGGCAGCCAGCACGTCACCATGCCGTGGTGAGAATATGGTGAGAATGATAATCATGCCGCCGGGCGATAGGCACTAAGGCATTGAAAGCATGGCGCACCCGACAGGATTCGAACCTGTGGCCTCTGCCTTCGGAGGGCCTTAAAATGGGGGCCTATGAGACCTCTTGAAACTGATCAAAGGATTGTAAATCCTTGATTTTATAGTTCAGCCAGTGTAACGACTTCCCACCATGTTTTCCGTACTTTTTCCGTACGGAATGGTGCGGAGACTGACCATGCCGCTGGACTTGAGCAGAGTGAAAGATCGCGAGGCGCTACGCAGTCAGCGTGAGCCACACTGGCAGCGCATTCGGCCCGGGTGTTTTTTGGGCTATCGGCCTTCTGCGCGAGAGGGTGCGGGAACCTGGATAGCGCGGGCCTATGACGAAGGCGAAATACGGTATCGACTGAAAGCGCTTGGCGACTACGGAGCCGTTCCCAGTCGCGACAGGTTCGCGGAAGCGAAGAAGGATGCTGAGGCGTTCGCAAGCGTGGTGGAGTCGGGCGGCCTCGCAGAGGACAAGGTCGAGACTGTGGAAGAGGCATGCCGCCGCTACGCAGAGACAAAAAAGGACGCGGCCGAACGGTTCAAACGGATCGTCTACTCTGACCCGATTGCAAAGGTGAAGTTGGCGAAGCTTCGGCGACATCACCTGCGTGAATGGCGGGAGCGGCTTGAGAAGAAGCCTGCGCTGATCACGCGTCGAAAGAAGGGACCGCAGCTCACTCGCCCGCGCGCACCTTCTTCGATCAACCGGGACATGGTCGTCCTGCGCGCCGCACTCAACAGAGTGCTCCCGCCCGGCGCTCCGGGCACAGAGGCTGCGTGGCAAGAGGCTTTGAAGGCAATCCGAAACGCGGATCGTCAACGAACCCTTTATCTGGATCGCGCGCAGCGCCAGGCCCTGCTGCACCACATCGATGTAGAAGCAGAACCATTTGCGCGCGCTTTATGCCTGCTGCCTCTTCGACCAGGCGCGGTCGCCGCGTTGACGGTTGCTGACTTCGACAGGCGGACTGCGGAGCTAAGTATTGGCAAGGACAAGAGCGGGAGGCCGCGCCGCATCCTCTTGCCCGAGGCCGCTGCCGCGCTTTTCGCGAAACAGGCTCGGCGCAAACTTCCGGGAGCGCCTCTGCTGGCACGTGCCAATGGAAAACCGTGGGACAGGCACTCTTGGAAGCCTGCCATTGCGGAAGCCGCAATCGCCGCCAAACTCCCCACCGGCACGACAGCGTACACGCTTCGCCACAGCACGATCACTGATCTGATAAACCTTGGGCTTCCACTACTTACGGTTGCCCAAATCAGCGACACGAGCGCAGAGATGATCGAGCGGCACTACGGCCACCTATGCCGGCCCGCGGCCGTGGAGGCCTTGGCCACGCTGGCGCTCTGACACCGTCAAACGGCTTTGGTTATGCAGCGCGCTTTAAGCTGTGGATGGGTAGCGCACCGTCCGTAGCATGGAGCTCGAGCGCAGGGGTGCGCATGAACTGACTATAACAACATCATGTGTAACGCAGCTCACTAAACATTCATCCTAGGCGTCGACGTTTTCGGCATCAGCAACAACAATAAATAGGACGATGCCAAAAAGAGTCGCTTTTAAACTCAAAACCACACGCATGCGATCTGTTATGTGGGAAATGATGGAAACTAGCTAGGCATTGAAAGCATGTTTCCACCGGCACGTTTGTGTAGCGCCGGACTGCATTATCAATGATAGGCTCTTACTCGGAAAACAGCAAATCCTTACGAATGTCTGCCGTAGAAAAGTAAAGGATCGCAAACAATAAATCTATTAAGGAAATCTATGGAATCGTCAGGTTCCATGAACGATTAAGCTGGCTGCACCCACCAGATCTAGAAAAGTCTTCCGTTTTGAATAATATTGTACGTGAACTCGCCCAAGACGAAAAAATATAACTGATTTCATCAGGCTTTGCTGAGCACTTCTCAATACTTTCAATGAAACTAGATATGGCGTTATGTATAAACCCAACGCTTACGAACTTCTTACTTTTCAAATCATAGATTTCTATCTGATAAACTTGGCCACTACCATCGCCGAAATTGTTTAATAAATACTGGCCGTCAGGAGATACCTGAATAAAGCTTGGAGTTTTTGGGTCAATGGTAAATGACATACTGCTGGCACTAACCGTTAGCAAGTTCGCTCCGTCAAAATCAATAACTACGTTATTTTCGAGAGCGAGATTCTTAATCGGCCTCCCATCCATTATATTTATGGACGACAAGCGTCTTTGATGACACCCCTGAACAACCAAGCACACCATGAATAATATTACTATTTTCCAGTAGGACACGACACACCTGCCTGATTTGCGGGAATTATAGCGACCACGGGAACATATCTTGTTGAAGAAAAGGCGTCCCCTTGATTATCATATCGGTAAAGATCAATATGGAATCCCGGTTGGTTGCGGGCACTCGCTGGGCCTATGACGTCCACCACATTGTAGGGACCGGGCGACGGCAGCCCCCGCGGCACGGCCGGTGCACCGTTTGATGGACGTCTGGCATATTCCCAAAATGCAGTGATCGTGATTTGCGCCAATACTTGACGTGCGTCTCCTCGCGCACTGGATACCCCAAAGTCGGTCGGATCTATTGCGACGCTACCGTCCTGGATCTGGTTGCCTGGAGATTTAGAGATAGAGGTCAGCCTTGCAGAATTTGCTTGCGTAGGTCCTACGCCGGTGATTTTGGCAATCACAGGCCGACAAATTTCTAAAGAACCGATCTGCTGCGTATTTCCGCTGTCGCTGCCCCCGCCCGCATCACCATTACCGTCAAAATATCTCGTTCCCCAATTGTCGAGGTCCGGGAACTGCCCACAGACCTCGCGATTACCAACGTAAACTCCTCCTCCCGCAATTTCGCCGGAGTAGCCCTCTCGCCAGCACAGTTGTTTAAGTCCTGACGGGTCCGTCAGGTTTATTGGATCACTCGCCGTGTAATTGTAAGTATTCATTCCGGCTCCGTATCCGATAGGATCCGTCTGCATAAATCGCCCGAGCGTAGCCGAGTACATCCGCGCCTTGTAATAATACATGCCGAGCTCGGGCAGCCAAGCTTGGCCGGTGTATTGGAAACGACCGACGTTCGTGGACGCCGGGATCCCATATTCGTCGTAGCGATTCACGCCAATCGCGTTTCCGGCAGAGTCGCTAACGGCGACGATCGAGCCGCGTTCGTCAGCATGCAGCCAGCGACGATCGCTCGTACCTGAGCCCTCGTACCAGACGATGGGCTCGTCGGTGCCGGGGCCTGGCACGTAGCGCCGGCGCACCGAGTTGTTGACCGAGCTCGTTTCCACAACCAGCTGCGAGCCGCTGTAAGAGAAGCGGGTATCGGTTGGGGTTTCATAGAATAGCTGCCCCAGCGCGCTGTAGGCGTAATTGGTACCCGGCGCGGTCGCGAGCTGGTTTTCCGACGTATAGCCGTAAGTCGCCGTGCCGGAACTGGTGAGGTTTCCGCGTCCATCATAGCCGAGGGCGGTCGCTCCTGCCGCCGTCATCTGGTTGAGACCGTTGATGCCGTAGCCGCGATCGACGTTGTAGTGGCCGGCCCATGCGTAGGTGTCGTTGTTGCGAGTAAGCGAGGCGATCTGGCCGGCGGGATTATAGCTGAACGAATGGGTGAAATCGTACGCGCCGCCCGATAGGTCCTGCGTGAGTGAGGCGAGACGCGAGGCAGCGTCATAGCCGTAGCTTGTCGTCGTACCGTTGCCGCGCGTGGTGCTCGTCCGCCGTCCGAGATCATCATGGCTGTAGCTTGCAAGCACACCAATCCCTGAGGTCGCGCCATTTTCCCGGACCGCAGTCATCTCGCCGGTGACGGCATACTCATAATCGACATAGTTGTTGTCCTGCCAGCTGAGGCGTGTGCGCCGACCTGCCAGATCATAGGATGACGTCATCGTGCCGTACCAGCCGGTCGACTCCGACCGGATCCGCCCGAGTGCGTCGTAACCAAAGTTCACCGGCCAGCCGAGGCTGTCGGTGGCTACCGTCAGCCGACCTAACAGATCGTAGCCGTAGGTGGCGTCCGTCTCGTGCCATACGACGTTCGGGCGATCCTTGCTCATCAGTCGGTTGAGCTTGTCATAGCCATAGGTGATTGTCTGCCCGTCCCGAAGCCGGCGGCTGACGACGTTGCCCGCGGCGTCGTAGCCAAGTTGCTCGAAATCCGTGGTTGAGCTCGTTCCCGCTGCGACCGCAGTTACGGGGAAGCGCGTGATCGAGAGCCGATCGAAACCATCATACTCATAGCCGGTTCGGTTGCCCTCGGCGTCGGTGACGCTCGCGAGCTGGCCGTTGTCGGTATAGGCGTTGGTTACCTCCACCGACGCCTCTGGCGAATGGAGCGCGCTGGTGACCCTCCACGCCCGCCCGACCGCATCGTATTCGGACCTGGTGATGCGGTCGGATCCGAAACTACCCGCAGTCCCGAGAGTGCAGGCCGATGCCGGAAGAGATCCATATACGGCTGGATTCATGCGCTGGGCCACGCAATCGCTGCGGCCGAGGGCGTCGTAGTTCATATGGGTCAGCGCGTAGCTCGTGCCGCCCGCAACGATGGTCCGGGTAATCGGACGCGCATTCCCGTCATAGGCCGTCTCGACCGCCTGAAGCGCGTTGAACGCTGACCAGTCGCTGTCCGACTGGCTGTTGACTGTTCCGGCTTCCATCTTGGTGAGTAGCCCGTTGGTGTAGGTGTTGCGTACCGCGCGATGCTTCAGGCCGCCGGCACCATCGGGATCTGGCGAGATGGTGCCGATCAGCTCACGCGCCGCGCTATAGCGGTAGCGCGCGGTATCAGCGGTGCCCGGGAGCGGTCCGTCTATCGTCAGCAGGTTCCCAAGCCCGTCATAGGTCGCGCTGATAGCCGCAATCAGCGTGGCGGAGCCATTGCCGCTGGTGACGGTCGTGACGTTGCCATTCGGGTCATAGGCGATGGCTGACTTTACTTCGTCCGCGGTGCCGGCACACGTTGCCGTGGTCTGGCAGGCCGACGTCCCGGTCAGCTTATACTCCCCGTTTGAAAAGGTATAGCTGTACCGGGTCTCGGGTCGCACGGCGCCGCTGGTCGCAGCGGGAAGCGTGACGGCGGTCAGCCCGCCATGTGTTGCGTCGTAGGAATAATTGGTGATGTTCGAGCGCGCATCGGTCGTGCTCGCCGGCTTGTTGCACGTCACCGGATTGCTGCAGCTCGCATCGTAGCTCGCGCTGGTGGTGATCGTCTGGCCGCCGGTCTTGGACACGGACAGCGTCTGGGTGATGTTCCCGCGCGCATCGTAGGTATGCTCGGTGTAATTACCTTCGTGGCGGGTGACGCGTTTCAGTCGCCGGCTGCTGTCATATTGATAGCTCGTCGTCTTGCCGAGAGCATTGGTTACCGATGTCGGCTGGCCGACTGTCAGATCGCTCACGATGGTGGTCGACTGGCTCAGTGCAGTGGTGATGGTCATCGTGGCAGTGTTGCCACTGACGACGCGCGCGTAGCTGGTGGTGACGCCTTCATTGGTGACGGAGGTCACTTTCCCTGCGCTGAGTGTCGCGCTGGTCGTATCGGTACTGGCGCCGGGACGGCGGATGGCGTTGACGGTACCGGTCTTCGTAACGCGCCAGACGCGACCGCCCATGTCCGTGACGTCGGTCACGCCGCTTGACGGATAGCTGTAGGACACGCTGGCGAGTGCCGCGCTGCCGGCCTGCGAGTTGTGGAATGTCGCTCCGGTGCGTCGGTAAAAGGTGGTCGGGGGACCGCTGGTTCCGGATCCCGCCCCGCTCGCATAGGTGAAAGCGATCCCGTAGCCGTAGCTATTCGACACCCCTGCAAGACGCGGCGTGTAGGTGCAGACAGGTTCCTCGTCGATCTCCTGCGGGCGGGTGCACTGCTCCCAGAACTCGTAGTCGAGGCTGACCGTCTTGCCGTCGGGCGAGGTGATCGCGGTGGGTAGCAGGATGCAGGAGCTCTGGCTCCCGTCGCAGTACATTCCTCCCGCGCCGGTCGGATCCGCGAACTGGATCGCCGTGCCGTCGGGTGCGCGATAGACATAGGCGCTGCCGCCCCCGGTCAGGGTCTCTCCCCGTGCCTGCGCCGCCGGGAACTTCGCCAGCCGCGATCCGAAGTCGACATAGGTCCCCGACGGCACGACGTTGAGCAGCATGAAGTCCCACTGGCTGGCGCCGGTGGTCCCGTTCGTGCCGGTGTTGCCGAGCATGCGCAGGAGCTCCAGCCGCCCGTCGCCTGATCCGATCGAACCCTCGACAAAACTGGTGACGAAGTCGCCTTCCACCATATCGACGCCATTGGCATCGAGGTGCCGGAATTCGGGCCGTTGCGCCATCGCAGGCGCGCACAGGAAGGTAGATGTGAGCAGCGCGCAGACAGCCGCTGCCCGAAACCGGGACGCATGCATTCAGTTTCTCCAGCAGGGGGTTCGGGCGGTGCCTGGAATCAGGGAGCAGGATTGGGGGAGCCGGTCACCTTGACGTTCCTGCGATTGTCCACCTTGTCGTGAGTGTACTCGGCCTTGACGCCATTGTTGACGCTGCCCGATCGTTCGACCTTCACCAGGCGGCCTTTGGCGTCATAGGTATAGGTTATCGTCTCGGAAGCCGATGCTACGGGCGCGCACAGCATCAGGCTGCCGGTCGCGATCAACAAAAAGCGCATGAATTCCCCCATGGAACATTAGCGATTCGCGACGTGGCGCGAGTGTTCGTGACAGTAAAAGCTGCCCGCCCCGGCTCAGTTCTCGCATCTGATGACATCATTTCCTACATTGCAAGCGATTCGTTTTTGAGGGATTTCGTCCGGGGCTGTTTCGCGGATGTTGGGTCGAATAGAACTTTGATCCATCAGCAACTTGCGACAATAACAGCGTCATGAACTAACGGGCGGATCGTATCTTGGACGTCGTTCCCTTCCATGCGCTCGCAGTGTCGCTCGCCGATCCGCCGGGCACGAGCGTGCTGGTCGCGGCGGTCCAATGGCTCGAGGGCACATTGCTCGGCACGGTTGCGACCAGCGTCGCGGTGATCTCGGTGGCCGGCATCGGCTTCCTGGCGCTTTTCGGGCATGTCAGCGTCCGCCGGGCGCTGACCACGATCGCGGGATGCTTCATCCTCTTCGGCGCGAGCAGCATTGCCGGCGGAATCCGTGCGGCGGCATCGGGTGGGGAGGCGTTCTCCCCGCCGCCGTTGCCGCCGCGCGAAAGGGACCGGTCCCCGCTCGCCGACCTTCCCAAACCTCCGGTAGACCGGGACCCCTATGCAGGGGCTGCGGTGCCTGCCCGCTGAGGCTGCGACTTATGCGGGCCTAGCTGCCTTGCTCGTCGGAGCTGTAGAACATCGGGTTGTTCAGCCACTCGGTGATCGCCGACTCGCGCCAGCCTGCGCAGCGCGTGCTGATCTGCACGTTCCTTGGAAAGGTACCGTTCTGCATCTTGCGGTACATGGTCGAGCGGCTGAGGCCGGTACGCTCGAGGACGGTCTTGATCCGGAGGATGCGGTCGGAGGGTTCGGTCTGCAATGACATGGTCTTGCGTCCTGTAAGGCTCGGTGGTTCGCCCCAGGGCAAGAATGGGGTTGCGTCGGCTTTCCGGACAAGGGCCTCTCTGGGGCCAGAAGGGGACTCTTCGGTGCATTTCGGCATTATCGTAGAATAGCATAGATTCAGTTTTGCGAGGTGCAGTGTCAGGGCGTCTCACGCCTGCGGCGTGACCGCGCTCCAGGCCGCGAATCGCGGCCCCGAGTCGCCCGCGTCTCGGCCCATTCGGGTGACGATCGACTGACGCAAAGCCGGCTGGCGCCGGGTGAAATGGAACGCGGGGATCAATGGAGCGCACACTGGCTTGCTCCTGCGGAGCCGCCAGAGGTCGCGGTGTTTTTGTTTCCGCGTGGCGCGCCCGATCCGGCCTGAGGGCGCGGCGGCGGCTGGCCCACAGGCCCGCGCGCACGCCGCCGCGCCCTCCGGCCGGATTCGAGAGTGCTGCTTTGAGGGGCTCCTGCGGAGCCGTGGCGCTTGCGCGCAGTTGCTGCGGTCGCCGCGCAAAGCGCGGCGA
>Ga0247823_10002282_pt1 | contig 15873 bp, 12 predicted proteins | sample 13C_PalmiticAcid_2_FD_192426 | JGI IMG/M metagenome (GOLD analysis project Ga0247823, IMG submission 192426) | Soil microbial communities from agricultural site in Penn Yan, New York, United States - 13C_PalmiticAcid_Day30 | ecosystem: Environmental > Terrestrial > Soil > Agricultural land...
ATTTTGTACAGACTACGGTTGATCAACACCTATCGGGAGTAAAGAAAATGCCGCAGATCCCGCAGAGGTGAGTGATCGTTTCTGCGAGATCTGCGGTTTTGTTACTTGCGACGTATCTGCGAGATCAGCGGGAAAAAATTGTGAATAGGGAATCCCGCAGATCCCGCAGAAACGATTTTTATGCAGACTACGGTTGGTCTTTATCCATCGGGAGTAAAGGAAATGCCGCAGATCTCGCAGAAACGATTTTATACAGACTATGGTTGGTCTACATTCATCGGGAGTAAAGAAAAAGCCGCAGATCCCGCAGAGGTGAATGATCGTTTCTGCGAGATCTGCGGTTTTGTTACTTGCGGTGTATCTGCGAGATCTGCGGGAAAATGCCTCGCGGAGGAATCATCTAACCGGTCTATCCAATTTTCCGGATTTTTCGTCGTTTATTGAATGCACTCATTGGTTTCGTATGCGTAAACTCTTTCTTTTGGCAATACTTCTGTTGGGCATGGTGTGGGGATATGGACAACGTACATTACCCATCTTCCGGCAACAAGGTTCCGATCACCTGGCAGGTATGGGCGATTCAGTGAATCGTTTTTTACAGGTACAACAATACAAAGCCATCATTTATGGCGAAACACATACCGTGTATTTCGAACCAGACATGAAGTACCTGCTCATCGAGCAACTACAGCCAAGTGGCGTGCACGATGTGTTTATGGAGATTGGCCATGCTGCGGCCTGGCTCTTTAACCAATACCTCCGCACCGGCGATACAGCATTGCTCACGAATCCGGTGTTGCCTTATTACTGGGCAAAAGGATATTATGCGCTGTTCTGGCAAAAACTATATACCCTCAACCAATCGTTGCCCGAAGCCGATAAGATAGTGATACACGGTACCGATTTTGAACGGGTTGAAGCCTTCAAAACCTTATTGCTGCTGCGTCCGGCAGGGCAGGAAGTACCGGTGCCGCTGCAATCCCTCATGGCCAGCATAGAACTGTATAGCCAAATGCCTTACGACAGGTTTGATAAAGAACTGGTGGCTGCGCTCGAACAGGTACAGAAGAGCATATTACAAAACGAAAGCGTTGCCGCAGTTTATTATGGCAACAACTGGAAAACCGTACAACGTATCATTAACAATCCGGCCAAACATACCGGCAGAGTGCCTGCCCGCAACCAAACGATGTACCAGGCCATTATCAGCACTATGCAGGAAAAACACATCACACAAATGGTTGGCTTTTTCGGTGCTGCCCATACGCTGTATACCGATCGCCAATCGGTGAGCAGCCGACTGGCAGGCCAGCTGGGGCAGGGTGCAGTACTCAACATCAGTTCGGTGATTTATGAGGTGAACCATAGTTCTTCTCCAACTCCATTGCCCTGGGTGGGGCAAGTCAAAGAAAAAGAAAGCCTGTACCTGCAACAAACCTATCTGCCAAAGCAACCGGGAGTAATCATGGTTAAAAGCGAAATCATCACCGAAGGCAACCTGCGCCGTGCTGCCGATGTGCTGGTGCTGGCCAGCGATAGGGGAGTGAGAAGTAGATAGTCGTTAATATGGAGTAGCGGGCTTTTTATCAAAACTTATATCCCAGACCAAACACCACGCCGTAGTCAAAACTGGGTTGACTGTCGTTGGGCGGCCGGCTGTCGTAGTTGGTATAGGGATTGAGATTGACGGTGAAATTTTTAATGATCTCCCAGGCTATTGTGGTGGTTCCATCCTGCCGGATGCGCCCGTTTTGGGCAATGCCAATGTAAAAGGATTGCGAAGTGTAGATCTGTATGTTCGGATGCTGAAACTGGAACAGGTTGTACCGGAATATCAGCGGCAGCTCCAGCAACAGCGGACTTTCCACGCCCTCGGTGCTTCTTTCCTGGCTGAAGGAAATGCCACTCATGAACAACAGTTGCATGTTTTTTCGCACCACCAGTTTTTTACCCGCACCTAGCATTTCGAGAAAACGGCGGCGGAGCGATAGTTCCAGGTTGCGCTGATAGGTAAATTGGGTGGCCACAAACCATCGGGAGTTGAGGTTGTAGTTCGAGAACAGGGTAGCGTCTTCGCGGTCGCGTGAGAAACTGGAAGAGTCGATAGAGCTGATAGCAGAAGTGTTGAGCTGGTTTTCGAAACGGCGGCTGTTATAAATCAATTCGGAGCTGAGGTTGAGCTGGCCCACACCGCTCGACTTGGCATAACTCAACCCCGCCGATACATTGCCCGTCATTTTCCGGAAAAAACCTTTCTTCAGTTCGGCCAGTTCGCTGATGCTGGTGATATGGGTCAGCAGGGTATCCCTGTTCAGGTATTGAATTTTAGTGTAGCCGTCGGTGTTGGCATAATCGAGGTAGCCATAATGCATGTCATTATCGGTCAGTTCTATCCTGAAAACGTTGCGGTAGGCATGTATTTTCTTCACCTTGTACAACTTCACTTTCAGGTCGCTCAGGTCGGTGTCTTTAAAAAACATGATGCCCAGTTGTACTTTCTTGAGCTCACCTATGAGCACCTGCCCGTTTTTGAGGATTACTGTGTCGCGCACCTGTGCCTGCACAAGGCAGCATGCCAGCAGCAATAAAGCCACCGGAATACAACACCTGAAAAACCTGCTGAGGGTGGAAGGCCAACACATATATTGAAGTTAATATTTTATAAGGTGCCGGAAAAGTGCCTGCTGATGGGTCTAAAGGATAATTCTGTTAGCTCATCCTTCACTCAGACCCGCCAGGTTCGCAGATCCTGTCGGGTCTTTTAGATAATTCAAATGGATCAATCTGCATCAGGTTGTACTGAATGGGCATGTATGTAGAATTCATTTGCGTCAAGGCGTAGTGAGTGAGCGTGTATGTAAAATGAATTTGCATCTGGTCATACTGAACGTGCATGTATGTAGAATTCATTTGCGTCAAGGCGTAGTGAATATGCATGTATGCAAAATCAATTTGCATCAGCGTGTATTAAGTGAGCGTGTATATAAAATTTATTTGCATTAGGTTGTACTGACTATGCAGGTGCCTGAAGTGAGTTTGCGCTTGCGCGAAATGACTCCCGAAGTGGATTGGATAAAAAACAGGCGCTGGAAAGCGCCTGTCTCTCATCTAAACACCACTCCGCCGTTACGGCCCTGTCCGCTTGGGCGGGTATCTTTGATAAAGCTGACAGCTTTTAGCTATAAGCTGTTAGCTGGGGAGTCATAATGTAGCTGTAATGGATTAGTGGCTAATAGCTTGCCGCTAACAGCTCATAGCTATTTTTTCACCACAGCCGGTGGCGTATATCCTTTCACCATCGCATCCTCGGGCCAGTAGGCGCGCAGCAGGAAGCCAAATTTGGCAGCTGGGGCTGGTAGCCAGTTACTTACCTTATCGGCATCCGGACGTTTGTTCTGGATGTAGAGCGTGAGGGAACCGTCGGAGTTGAATTTCAGGTCTTTGTTTTTGGTGCCCAGCGAGTACACTTTGTCCGGGTTTTGGAAAAAGAAGTGATTCGCATCATACAGGGTGAGCGACCAAAAGCCTTTCACTTTAGGTATTTCGTCTTTCGTGAAGGTAAGCGTGTAATTGGCTTTGCCGTTCAGTTCCATGCCCTTGTCATCAAGGTCCTGGTTGTAGTAAATGGTTTCGTTGGGCTGGTTCACAAAGATATTGGCCCGGGCCGATGCCGTGCGGCTCAGGTAATCGGTACCAAAGGCGGCGCCATTGAGGGTGGTGTTCCAGTGATTGCCCACCGGCACGCCCACGTTTTTGAACTGGCGCAGTGGCTCTATCAGTTCTTTTTCGGCATCTACAGCAGCTTTTACCAGCATAGGCATGAGGGTGCTGTCTTTTTTAACGGCTTCCATGACAGATTTGAAGCTGGCATACATGGCCTCCTCGCCACGCTGCGGCGGCACTTCTTCTAATATGGCGGGAAACTCGGCAAAGAATTTTTCGGGTATCACAAAAGCGACTTCCTTGCCGCCCTGGCTCTTGTTGGGGTCGGGGAAGGAGGGGATTTTGTTCCACTCTTTGGTTTTGAAATTGCCATCGTAGTCTTTAAGCGGATAAGCCATTACCTGGTTGATAATAGGCTGTATGGCCGCTTTATCTTCGGGTGTATTGTTCATAAACGCCCGGGGTATTATATAGGCCAGGTTGGTGCTGGAATGAATCACTTTGGTGATGCCTTTGGGCACATCGCCGCTCCAGCCGGGGGGCACCACGAGGTAAAAGCCTTTCTGGGTACCATACATGGAGCCGAGGTCGCCAATACCATCGGTGCGTTGGTTGCCCACCTGGTATATCCAGAAGCGGCTGCCAAAGTCGGGCACCTGCAGCACCACGGGACTTTCGTTGAGCATCATGATGCCAAAGCCATACACCACATCCTGGTTGGGGCAGGCCACGTAGCGTTCGTCGGGGGTAATATAATCGGAGGTCATGGCCAGGTTGTTGACAGGTGCTACCGGTACGGCACCGCCATTAAGCCCCGGCTCGGGCACCTGGCGCATCACCAGCACGCGGTTGTGCATATTTACGAGCGGCCAACCCCAGAAGTACATCTGGCGGCCCATCTGGTACACATATTCTTTGGTCATTACAGTGCCGGATACAGGGCCTGGCAAGGGTGCATCGGGGTGCTTGTTGTCGGAGGGCGAGGTGACGTAAATAGAATCTTTGCCCGGCGACTGCTCGGCACCGCTTTTGGAACCGCACGATGCATAGAGCAACGCAGGAGCAAGGAGAAATAAAAGGGTCTGTTTTTTCATAATTGTTCGTTTTTGAAGGTTTGGTATTTAGATGTTAGGAGTCGTTAGTCTTTAGTCGAAAGTCTTGAGTAGGGGGCTTTTAGCTGCTAGCTATTAGCTGTTAGCTGTTAGTCGAAAGCCTTTTCGAACAATGCATTTTTGCCAGCTTTTCCTGCTTCAATACGCCCTGTTTCCCGCTAACTACTTCTATTTCAAGCCTGTTTTTGTGATAGCCGGTTGTTACACGCTTATAGTCGTTTATAATCGGCTATCTTCGGTTTCTGATTGGAAGACATTAGGGCCTTAATTAGGTTTGTAGCCTCTAGATGTTACATTCATAATGAAAGTCTCAAGTTTATGCCCTGTTATGGTGCGGGTAGCGGAAACGCCCCGGAGTTGTAACAACTTAGAGCACCTAAGACAGGGCATTTCTTCTAAATGTTACATTATGTCTACCCCAATCAACCTGGCCCCCGTTCAGGAGCTACTCACCAACACTGCGGACCCGCAGGCCATTGCGCAAATGCTCGATGAAATTGCTTTTGATTATGCCTGCACATTGGTAGTGCTTAAACAATCGCCGCAAAACACCGGCCCTGGCGCTCAGGCAGCAGAGCAACTCTGGTTGCTGCACCAGCTGCGCAATGTATTCAGGGCTTGCGGCTAAAAGCCGTTCTTTTTAGTTTTTTATATACAGCAGGCTGCTATAGTGGTTGCCTGCTGTTTTTATAAGCATAACTATCAGCTGCTGGCAAGTAGCTAATTGCCAGCAGCTGACAGCTAATTGTTATTTCACTTCTTCAAAATCACCGGGTTTCCAGCTGCCATCAAAGGCGGCTGTTTCGGGGCCATAAATCCGGAAATAGGTAAACCAGCCTGTGTTGGGTTTGGTTTTAATCCACACGGCTTCCTTGCCTGCAGGCGCATTGGGTCCAAAATAGAGATCCACAGCAGCACCGGATTGGCCTTTCAGTTCATACATCGATCGCAACGCAGCTTTGTTTTGATCGGTGGCTATTTCGCTTCGGGTTATGGCATCATATACCGTTACAGACCAAAACAGTTTGTTGGGTACAGGCAGCGGCACGGTTAGTTTATATGTTTTGTTGCCGTCGAGGTAAGCGCCGGTTTTATCTTTCAACCCCAGCCAGTAAAGCGAGCCTGCACCGGGTGCACGGTTAAACATCGCGGGCGACTCGATCTGTGCCTGGTAAAACCATTTTTCGCGGGCATAGAGGTCTGTAAAGTTGTCGGTATTGAAGGTGCCGTTGGCGTAGCGCAGTACGGCCCATTCCCACATCCGGTCTTTCCACACAATGCGCTCGGCGCGGCGGTCGGCAAATGATTGCACGCGCATGATGGCATTGCCTGTGCGGGCGGCTTCTTCCAGGATGGTTTTCATGCGGCTATCGGGGTTAAAGGGTTTTCCTTTTTCGATGCCCAGCTCGGCCAGTTCGCCATACATAGCGCGGTAGGCTTCGTATGGCGGTTCGGTATTGATAAGCTCATGCAGCTCTTTCCAGTACTGTAAGTTGTCTTCCCAGGGATGGGGTGTAAATTCCAGGCCTGGTTTGTTAAGGCTTACCCACTCGGGTGCAGGCATAGATTTGGTTTTATCGAGCGGGTAAACTTTTACCGACTTCATTAATGCCTCGGCCGATTCGGGAGTACCATCTACCGGCAAAGCCCGGAGCATGAGTATTACGCGGTTGGTGGTAGCAGTGCTGGTAAAATACCCGGCAGGTACATTGCCTTTGTAGCCGGGCGGAAGAATAAGATGTTTGCCACCCTTGCCTTTGTCGGGACCGGGGAGGCCAATATCCATCACATACAACTGGTTCATATCATTAACTACGGACATGAGCGGACCAGGCGGCACCTCTACTACGAGAGGCCCGGTTTGGGTCATGTCAAAACACAAACCGGCGTAGCGGGTATCTGAGTTGGGAGTAAACACCTGCTGTTGGGGCGTGCCGTCGAGAATGGCAAACACTTTATTGGGAATAACCCCTCCGGAGAGATTGCCTTTCCAGGTAGCACAGATGGATACCGACGGGTAGAAGAACCGATAGGTTTGTATGGCGCGGTTAAGATCGGCAGCATCGTACGCTTTTTGTACAGTGGCTTCGGTAGGGTAGCCGCCGTTGAAAGTGTAGTTGCCTGCATCGGCTGCCTTGCTGGTGGTGGTTTGTGCAGTTGTTTTATCGGGCTGCGGTTGGTTGCAGGCCGTCAGTACGGCGCTGGTAATAAGGGTAATGGTGAGAAGATGATGTTTCATAACAATCGTGTTTATTGTTTAGATGAGTGTGTTGGCATTACATTGAAAAAATGATTTGCAATTGCGCAATAGCCATCCAGCTGCCTACACCTGCGGGTCGCGCTGCGTTGTAAAATCCCTGCATGGCTGCACTGTAAAACAAGCCTCCTTTGCGCAACTGAAACGTTTTGCCGGGGCCTCCGCCCAGTGGTACCAGCCATACGTTGGATGGGTTGGTGGCGAGCCAGTTGGCGGTAATGGTGGCATTGCTTTCGATGTACCAGCCTTTGGGCAGGTTGTAATAAAAAATGTATTGCGAGCTAAAGAAGTTGACCCGGTTGCTGCCAGATGCGTTGAGCGACCAGAGGTTTTGCGCCACCAGTCCGGCCGATACGGTTTTGCCTGCGTAATACAACAACCCGGTAGGTCCCATGCTGAGCGCACTGCTGCCCAGCTCGGGTGTGGTGCGGGTGGGCAGTTGCAAAGCCGGACCAATGCCCCAGGTAAAAGGCAGTTTAGACGGTGTTTGAGGCCGCAGAAAAGCGTTGAACAACACATTGCCCAGCCCCGACGACCTGCTGCCACCGGCATACAACGGAGGCAACCATTGTATGGGAATGATGGTATACGTATTGAGCCGCCACTTATGCCCCAGCCTGAAAGGCCACACTGGCTGGATGGAAAATGAGTTGGCATTGCCCTGGCCTACTGGCAGCACCACATCCTGCAAAAAGACACTGCGCAGGCCGCTCACGGGGTTTTGCCGCTCACGGGCCATCTGCTCCACGGTGGGTGCAGCGGTTGCTGCGGTGTCCTGCGCATAGGCAGGCATGGCCGCAAGACCTGTGGTGAGCATTGCCAGGGCAATGCCTGTATGTATGACAGTGGGTGTTTGCATGGTTAGTTGTACCGGGTTGTTTAAATAACATTACTTCTCGCCATTGGCTTTGGCAAGCTCCGCCACCTTACCTGTTCTTCGGGCTAATTGTATTGACTATTCACCATTGACCATCTTCGCTACCTGCACCTTTTCACCTTTCACTATTGACATCTGACGAAAAGAAGCTTGTCCTGCGTTCATTATTTCACTTCTTCCACATTGCCCATCTTCCATGTTTTTTCGAAAAAGCCTTTTTCAGGACCATAAAAGCGGGCCAGCAGTTCGAAGCCGCGTTGCGCATCGGTAGGTACCCAGTTCGATTCCTTGCCGGCTGGTGCTTTGGGGCCAAAGTAAACATCCACGGATCCGTCGGCATTTTTTTGTAAACCCGGTGATACCGAAGAGCGGCTGGCACGGTTTACGCCTTTGATGAGGGCATGCGTTTCGCGGTCGTAGGCAGTGACAGACCAGTATAGTTTAACAGGCACACCAGCGGGCAGGTGCAGGCGGTAGGTTTTGGCACCGCTAAAAGGCTGTTTGGCATCGTCCATGATCGACATCAGGTAAAACTGTCCGGTTCCTATGTGTTTGGCACTGAAGTAGGCTATGGAGTATCCCACACCGCGGCTATCCACAGGATAAATGTTGGGATCTGAATAGTTTTCGTCTATAGCTTTAATGAATGACGGATCTACAGGCAGTGCCCAATGGGTGTTTTCGTAAAAAGGGTCGGCAAAGGCTTTCAGGTAAACACCATCCAGGTAATGCCGGGCATCGTTGATGGCGGCCTCAAGAATGGTTTGGGTGCGACTGTCGGGTTTAAACGTTTTTCCTTTCTCAATGCCAATTGTTTTGAGCTGGTCTATCATGGCCATATCGCGGGTAATCCAGGGTTCGCGTTGTACAAACTGGTCGAGCGCTTCGAAAAAATGGATGTTGTAGGTAATGACATTTCCAAAATCGACATCAATGAAATCCATGGCTGCGGTGCTGCTGCCGCCGTAAGGATATATTTTCACCGTTTGGCCATAGGCTACTGCCCGGGCCACATCTGCCTCGCTGCCATCGGTAAGGTTTGACCGCAGGATCACAAAACCGGTGTAGGTAGACGAGGGCATGGGGATATAACCGGCGGGGGCTTTTTCTTTATAACCGGGAGGGAGGATGAGGTATTTGCCACCCTTGCCTTTGTCTACCCCGGCGGGGCCTACATCTTCAATCGCGGTTTGCCAGCAATCATCAATGCTGCCAGTAATGGAGGATACCCCGGCTGCGGGTGGTATTTCCAAAACAACGGGACCTTTACGGGTGTCATAAAAGGGGTTGAAGTAAATCACATCCGGATTGGGAGTGAGGGTTTGGTTTTTGGCATTCACAGGTTTGGACCAATATATCATCTGGTTCAGGTTGCCTTTTACTTTGATGAGGTTTTCGTGCATCAGCTCAAAGTTAACGGCGGGCATGCCCCAGATCACGGCATTAAAAGCACGGCTGTAAATAGCCTGCTCGGCAGCATTGGCAGGCTGGAAGGTAGTGGCCGCCGCCGGTGTGGTTTGTGCCACAGGCTCGGGCGCATTGCCCGCAGGCTTTTGCTGGCAAGCCAGCAAAAGAACGGGAAACAGGAAAACGATTGTCTTTTTCATAACCTTAGTTTTTTGATGCAGAAAAAACGGGTGATCAGAATTGGGTGTTAAAGCCTACAAACGTTTGAAACTTAGCCTGGCCAATGCCCTCGGCCAATACCGAAAACTGCGGCTCGGCAAAAATGTTGAATACCACTTTATTCACCTTTACCACCTTGCCTACGCCGAGGCCAATGGGTACGTTGTAGTTGCCATTGGTGAGGTCGAACGTCCAGATGCCGGTGCTGCGCAGATAGGTGCCGCCGCCGAGCTGCCACATGAAAAAGATCTGCGGCGTAAGCATGTTTACATCGGGCCGGGCCTCATCGCCGGCAAAGGAGGCTTGCCATTGCAGCAGGGTACCCATTTGCAGCAGTTTGCTTTTGGCCAGGAAGGTGAGGAAGGAAAGGCCCGCCTGCCATTTGCCCTGGCCCAGGCCATGGGTGCCGGTGGGGGCTATCAGTTGCGGACCAATACCATATTGGTTGCCGTTTTTGGAAAAGGAGTAAATACCGAATATGTTGAAATCACCAAAACCTGTATTGGGCGCCATATTGGGCATAGATGAAGTAACGAGCGGCATACTGGCCCGCACCAGCACCTTACCAAAGGGCTGTGCATACCGGAAGATGAGCTGGTTACCAGTGGCATCGGGCACGCCGTGCATGGAAGAGATGATGTAATTGTGCACGTTAAAAGCTTTGGTGCTGGCCATGGGGTTGTTGGCCTTTTTAAGTTCTTCATCGCTCAGGCCGCCGGTTGGTGGTGGATGCGGAGCTTCCTGCGCCATTGCCTTACTGCCGGATAACAGTGCCAGCCCTATAAGCAGTTTTAAAAAGGGTTTCATAAGGGAGGAATTGTGGTGTTAGTAATAAGTTGGAAGTAACCGCAGGAAAACGATGTGTTCGTTTTTCCTGCGGTTGTATATAGGGGGTATGTCTATTTGAGGTCTACCTTTACCTGCTCAATTTTGCCGGTAAATTTGAAAGGCATTTTGTACGTCCAGTCTACGGGCGAGCCTACATCATATCCAATATCGAGGCCTTCTACAATGGAGATTTGTACGGGCATGGTTTTTTCGATGCGGCCTTCTGCTACTTTTTTGCCATCGGCCGTCAGGGTTATTTTCCCGCCTTTGCCCATGCCGCCGCCATCGTACACAAAATCGACTACGATTTTGTGCTTGCCTGCCGCCAGAGCATCTTTACCCTCGAAACGGATGCGGTCGAGCTCCAGGAAGTTGTATACAAACATGGGTTTGCCACCGCGGAGGTACAACCCGTAACCTGCCTGCATACCACCATGGGTGATGATGATACCGCTATCGGTACTGCTTTTCAGGATCACATCAGCGGTGATGGTCCACGATTTATTGAGCATGGGCGGTGCAGCGGCATCAGGCAGGCCGTTTACTCCTTCGTGGTAAACCATCGATTTACGGCCAGCGGTAAGGCTGGGGCGACCCATCAGTTCGCCATTCATGCGGATGGTACCCCGCCAGTCGAGCGGCAACACACTGTATTTGGCAGCTTCTACCCACCAGGTATCCTGCAGCTGGCGCAGCTTATCGGGATATTTGGCCGCCAGGTCGTTGGCTTGTGTAAAATCGTCATCGATGTTATAGAGTTCCCATTTCTGTTTGTCGGGACTAAAATCACCGCGGTTGGGCTCCCAGGGGGGGAACGACAGGGCAGAAGCCATCCAGCCGTTGTCGAACATACCACGGTTTACACCCAGTTCAAAATACTGTGTGTTGTGCCGGGTTTTAGCGCCTGCGCTGTCGAAGGTGTAGGCAAAGCTCACGCCCTCGAGTGGTTTTTGTGCAATACCATTGAGCATGGTGGGCATGGTGATGCCGCATATTTCATAAATGGTGGGCGCAATATCTATCACATGGGTAAACTGGCTGCGCACTCCGCCTTTGTCTTTGATATGGCCGGGCCAGTCGATGATCATTGGGTTGCGGGTGCCGCCAAAGTGGCTGGCTACCTGCTTGGTCCACTGGAAGGGAGCATTCATAGCCCAGGCCCAGGCAGAAGGGAAGTGGTTAAAGTGTTTGGGACCGCCCAGCTCATCAATGGCTTTGATATTGTCCTGCCATTTTTCGGGATAGCCATTAAAGAACAGCATTTCATTGAGCGAGCCTTCAATGCCGCCTTCAGCGCTCGAACCATTGTCGCCGGCAATGTAAATGATAATCGTATTATCGGCATCGGGCAGGCTTTTAACCGCATCTACCACACGTCCCATCTGGTCGTCGGCAAAGGCGCCATAAGCAGCAAATACTTCCATCATGCGGGCATACAGTCTTTTCTGATCGGCATTGAGCGAAGACCAGGCTGGCAGACTGGCAGGACGGGGAGTAAGCTTGGCATTGGCAGGTACTACACCCAGTTTTTTCTGCCGCTCAAAGGCCTGTACTCGATATTCGTCCCAACCCATATCAAACTTGCCTTTGAAGCGGGCTATCCAGTCGGCAGGGGCATGGTGGGGCGCGTGGTTGGCGCCGGGCGCTACATACAGGAAGTAGGGTTTATCGGGCGCGATACTTTTCATTTTTTCTACCCAGGCTATGGCATGATCGGCCAGGTCGGTGGTCATGTAATAGTTGGGATCGGTGGAGGCAGGCACCAGGTTTCGGTTTTCGTACAGCACGGGATTCCAGTGGTTCATATCCCCACCGTTGAAACCGTAGAAGTAGTCGAAACCAAGCCCGTTGGCCCAGCGGTCAAAAGGACCGGCGTCGCTCAGCTCCCAGGTAGGAGTATTGTGGTTTTTGCCAATCCAGGCGGTGTTGTAGCCGTTCTGGCGCAACACTTCGCCAATGGTGCCGCAATTTTTGGGGAGTATACAGGTGTATCCGTCATATCCGGTGGCCAGCTCGGTAATGCCTGCAAAGGAAGCAGAATGGTGGTTGCGGCCGGTGATCAGCGCTGCACGGGTGGGGCTGCAAAGGGCTGTGGTATGAAAGCGGTTGAACCGCAGGCCATTACTGGCCAGTTTATCCATGGTGGGCGATGGGGTACCCCCGCCAAAAGTGGCATACTGGCCAAAACCGGTGTCATCGAGCAGGATGAGCACAATATTGGGTGCTCCTTTGGGTGCTTTAACGGGCTGTGGAAACTGGGGGGGATCCGACTCGAGGTATGTGCGGCCAATATGACCGGGAAATCGAAAATCCGGCCGGGGCAATACCTCCGGTGTGCCTTGTGGCGGAGGGCTTCCTTTGCCTTTCTGGGCATTGACTGGCAGCGCACTGCAAAAGACTGCCAGTGCAAGTGGAACAAGGATGAGGTGTTTCTTCTTCATAAAAGCATGTTTAGATGATGGTTTTGATACAGATAGTTTATGATTAACCAGGGTAGGCCATGGGTTCAATACAATTTGATTTAAATACTGGCAGGGTATTTTTTGAGTACTTCTGCATAGTGGTCCAGTTCGGAGGCTACACCCGGTAAAGCAGTTTGATAAGCGTGGCTTACGGTTAGGCTTTAGCCTGCTGTTTCTTTACCGGTGGCATCTTCCAGCTGCCATCCAATAATGCCGGCTGGGGCCAGTACATGCGCAGCAATAGGTTAAATGGGCCTTCGGGTGCGGGCAGCCAATTGCTTTCTTTTCCCTTTCCGGGTGAGTTGTGCTGAATGTAAATGTCGAGCGAGCCATCGGGGTTGGCTTTCATATTGCTGCGGTCGCCAATGGCATTGCGGTTGATAGGATTGGCCACCATGAAGCCCTCGTTGTTGTATAACGTAAGCGACCAGAATGCCTTCACGGGCGGTGTTTGCCCCTTATCAAAATGCAGGGTGTAATGATTGGTGCCGGAAAGGGCCTGGCTATTTTCATCTGAAGGTATACCGACATACATGGCATCTTCGGGCAGGTTCGCAAACAAACCGTGAAAAGCAATCATGGTACGTAAGTGATAACCGGTACCAAAGGCGCCTGCTTTGCTGGTAGCGCCGGGGTGATTGGCATCGGCAATGGCTTTTTCGGCGCCTGTTTTAATGTTGTCAAAAAAGTTTTTGGGAGTATTGTTCAGCGCCGCCTGCTCATCGGTAGAGAATTTGGTGAGGTCGAAGCTGAGGCCCGGACCCACGCCAATGGCCGCCAGCTTATCGAGCATCGGTTTATCGGCCGGGTAGGGCGGCTGCTCGGCCAGGAGATGGTTGAGGTAGTTAAAGAAATCGGATACACTCATTTTCTGTACCACATCGTTGGGACTTTCCATCGACAGGCTGGCATCATGAGTGCGCTGCGGTGCGGTGTAGTCTTTGCCCCAGGCACTGAGTGGCACCAGTTTTAGTTGTTGTTGCAATGGTACGACTACCTTGTCGCCATCGGCTTTACTGTTGACCTGTATGCGGCCAATAGCGAATGCCAGGTTGGTAGGCGATTTTAGCTCCTTCATGCCCTGTGGCAAACTGCCCTGCCAGCCCGGACCGGTAATGAGGTAGTTGGCGGCTTCGGTGCCGGTGGTGCGCTTGCCCGGTGATGCAAATACGTTGGTATAAGCATCGAGCAGGGGCATCATATAATACCGGCCATGGGTGTTGGGCAGCGAAAGCACTATGGGTTCGGCTTTGAGGTCGAGGCAGGCCATGGAATAGTAGGTATCGGCATTGGGCCTTACTACTGCTTTGAAACTGGCATCGGGGAAGGCCGAGCGATGCACAAATGTGTTAACGGGTGCTCCCTGCGGATTATCTGCATCGGTCATTTGCCGGTGCGAAATGCTCATCAGCACCAATGGCAAACCAAAGGTGTAAGCATCTTGTGCGGTTTGCGCTACATGGGTTACGCCATTGGTCATAACAGCAGTGGTATCGGAATTATTTCCGGCTTTGCCACCGCCCTGGCCGCAGGCTGTTAGCAACAAAAGGGATGCAGATAAAATCAAAGGAGTCTTCATAGTATGGGTTTTGTATTTAAAAGTATCCGGCCTTTCGTGGCCAGACACTACTGCTCAGCATGGTTAATGCGCGCCCGGATTGGCCGGTTGCGATAATTTGGACATGACTTCATCGAGGTTAAAGCTGGCTGGTTTCTGGCGTATCGGATATTCTTTGAAACTGGATAACCATTAGCCCACTATAGCCTGCGCCGGTACAATCAGGAAGATGCGTTTGCCCTTCCAGTCGGGATACCAGGATGAATAAGTGCCCCGCTCAAAGGGGTCGGCGCGCAGGTTGTAGAGGTTGGGTGCGCGCAGGCGGGTATAGTCTTTATCCCAGATGGAAAGCCCTTGTTCATATTGTTCGATGAACGAGATCTTCCAGTCTTTGACGCGAATGGCAAACAGGTCGCCATCGTCGCTCCAGTACAGGCCGAATTTCTTTTTAAACTCCGGCATCTTGGGATAGTCGGGGTTTTCGGGTTCTTCTTCGGCATTGAGGTGATACAGGTTGCCAAAAAATTCATCGAATCCATGCACGGTGGGCAAAAATTTGTTGAGATCGCCGAGGTGGTTTTTGCCAAATTGCCCGGTGGCATAACCATACGATTTCATGAATTCGGCAATGCTGGGGTCAAGCGGACTAAGCCCTATATCTGCGCCAGGCAGGCCTACCTTGGTAAGTCCGGTGCGGATGGGCGACTGACCGGTGATGAAGGCTGCCCGGCCGGCAGTGCAGCTCTGTTGCCCATACCAGGTGGTAAACAGCGCACCTTCTCTGGCAATGCGGTCGATATTGGGCGTTTTATATCCCATATCACCGCGGTTGTAACAGCTGGGATTGTACCAGCCGATATCGTCGCCCATGATCACTACGATGTTGGGCTTTTTTTGCGCATCGGTAGTAAGTGCGCAAAGACTGAACAGCAGTATGGCCAGCAAGCTGTACAACGCAGGATAATCTTTTTTCATGGTTAGGGATTTGTTAGGTGTCAGAATAGAACTACGATAAGGTAATCTCCCCCGGCACCTGCCGGCCTCGTGGGGTATGAGTCCGAACAGGTGCCTTAGGCGGAAAATATGGGTGGAGACAGGCAGGAGGTGGTCATTTGGTATACAGGTGGTTAACAGGTTAGGGAGGCGTAATAAAAAACAATACAAAGCTTCATGCAGGCGGCAAAGGCCGGGCACGGTATGGATAGTCCGGCACAGCAGGGCCGCTGCGCTGGAAATAATAGGTAGTGTTAGACAGCAACAGGTAAATACTTGTCATAGCAAAAGCAGTTATGAACCAAGAATATTGAAATGCCTGTACGTGCTGGTTGTCAATGCCTGACGATGAATTGTCTGAATCTGACCTGGATGTTGATAGCCTTTCTGCTGAAAAAACTATACCGGGGTATCGGGAGACCGGTGTACTGATGTCTCTGAAAAGTACAAAACTTAAAAAGCGTATGGGATAGACTACATGTTTTGCAATACTAATA
>Ga0247823_10002283_pt1 | contig 15872 bp, 9 predicted proteins | sample 13C_PalmiticAcid_2_FD_192426 | JGI IMG/M metagenome (GOLD analysis project Ga0247823, IMG submission 192426) | Soil microbial communities from agricultural site in Penn Yan, New York, United States - 13C_PalmiticAcid_Day30 | ecosystem: Environmental > Terrestrial > Soil > Agricultural land...
GGGCTATACAAGAGCCGCCTGATCACGATCGACGACGAAGGAATTCGCCTGACCCCAAAAGGCGAAAAGTAAACACTCAGATCAATTTCATCACGTCAGCGAATTCCCAATCTGTGATGGGGCGTTTGCTAAGACGGGCCGCAGTTTTAAGATGCGACATCGCACTCTTTTTCTCACCCAAAAGCGCGAGCGCCTTTGCGTAGTTGTAGTGCGGAAAATAGTATTTCTCAGATTTCAAATTGTACCGAGCCCAGCTCGACTTTGCCTTTTGGGCCCAAGCGCGAGAGCTTCGGCCGTTCTCGTGAAGCTCAAACGCAACCAGTGTTGCACCCAATGCCTGAGCATAGATTCCGCGCTGCTTGTCCGTTTTCTGAAAACGCTGACCAAAGCGCGACATTTTTTTGAAAGACTCTGTTTGATAGTAGTAGTTCAGGCAAACGCTGAAGCGTTGGTCCGCAGGAATACCGCGTAAAGAGCGAAGAAGCGGTTTCAAAATTCGAATGGCTTCGTTCTTGAGCTTCTTTTTTTGTTTTAATGGAAGCTCATCAGCATAGTCGCCGAGAACTTTTGCATACTGAAAACGACAAACGAACTCTTGCGGATACTGGCGCAAACCATCTTTCGCAAAAGCGACGGCACGCTTGTAGTCACCACGAAGAACAAAAGCCTTTACCCGATCGTTGAATTCATTTTTCCAAGCTGGATCAGGACGCTGACTCAAGACTATTCAACCTGTGGCGGCGGATTGCCCGGGCCTTGGCCGCCACTCTTCAACCACGTCGGAGTTACACTGACTTTCAAAAGTGCAGCAATGCGATCCGAGCCTACTCCGAGTCCGGTAAGAATATTCGTCCAATATGGTTTCGGAATGTAAGTCGACAAAGGATTTTCCATAATCGTCATATGGCCCGACGGCTTCCACGACTTCAATGTCGGAGAAACGTTCTTGCACGTACTGGATTGGTAAATCCCTAAGTTACCGAACTTTGGTGAACCTAAGTTGTTGCTTGTGATGAGATCAGCCTTCGGACTCAAGTATGTCAGCCACGGAATCTGATCACGATGACGAATACGAACATCGTCATTGCTTGAGTAAGGAGGCGCATCATTGAAGATCGCAACGTTGCCCCAATCCGTACGGTTACAGAAGAATGGCGCTTCTTCTTTTTTGTAAGCGTATTCGTCGGCAAGACCGAAACCGTGCAACCACTCGTGCATACCGATGCCAGGACGCGAACCCGAAAGGATGATCGGAATGTCGCCACCAGAGCCGCCTTCCCAAGGGCTATTGTGAACGAACATCAAAGAGTCGGCCTGAAACTGAACACCCAATGCGGCAAGCGCAACAAGATCACACTCAACGAGGCGATCGATCGTGTAGCCCTCTTTATATTTCTTGAGCTCTTCAGGAGATATCTCAATCCCCTTCACCTTCGCCCAATACTGAAGTGAGTAAATCTCGTCGTCTGTGTATTTGATTTTGCGTGGTTTACAGCTGACGGGTTTTGTTTTTGGGTCAACGTACTCAACGCTAATTGAGAATTCAGAAGACTTCAAAAGTTTGAATGGAACAGTCGTTTGAATGAGTTTGCGAATTTCATTGGCTTTGGTAGCACCCGGCTGATCAGTCAAAATCAGAAGTTTCTTTGCTTGCGCAGTCGAAACAACGAGGGAACCTACGATACTGAGAAACGCGATTCGCAAAACGGTCATTTCATCCCCAACAACAAAGTCTTGAGCGGCGCTGATTGTCGGTACTCGCGCCCTTTGAGCTGCAATTCGATCGTGACGGCTTTGGCCGTCTTTTCGTTCACCGGGTACGAGAAGATAAACGCAGTGTTCTTAGCCGGAATTCCACCGCGATCGTCTTTGTTCATGTAGAAGTCGAATTGGCCCACTCGAATCTCGCTCCGATAAACATGTTTGCCCGAGGCATCTTTCAAAATCACAACGGCATTCGCATTCGCCGGTTCAACCGACGCGCAATGCTCCACCGTGCTTGAAGCGCTCACCGCTTCAACTTTGAGTTGCTGGTTCCCCAACAACACTGCACTCAATGCGACTTTTGCTAAAAGTCCGCACATCATCCCCGACCCCTTTTTGTTCCCCGAAAAACTAGTAAATCACCGGCGCTTTGATCTGTTCGTTCATGTCTGGATCAAGACGCATTTGTTTGTTGAAGCCTTCTTGACACTGGAACTTCAAGAACGCGTCCATCCCCGCAATTGCACCCTTGTTCGGGATGTTGCCAGGAATCACGGCATTCGTTCCGGCGACGCTCATCTGCGGAGCCGCTTTTCTGATCGGCTTCTCAAAGAGATTCGCGCTATTGCATGACATCATCAAAAGAGCCGCAGGCTTTGTCGGCGCAGAACTCAATGCCGTCAACAAACGCTTAAGGCCCGGCGTGTTTTTGCCGTACCAGCTGTAGTTCACGTGAAGATTCTGAAGAAGTTTTGGCGGATGGAAATCAGGACCACCACCTTTTCTCGAGTGACCATTGTAAATAACAAGGTCAGCTGACTTCACGCTGTCAAAAAACCACTGAGTGGTGGCGTCCGACTTCGCTTGCTGCTGAGCCGCGAGCACACCAATGTTTTGACTGTGTTCAGGTGTCACCGATGAGTCTTTGATCTCGACCGTCGCTTGGATTTTTTGGCCCCGTGGATCTGTGACTGTTTTGCTGTAAACACCGCGTGCGACTTCTGTGAATCCGCACAACTGAAGGCTGCCCGAACAACGGCGAGTCAGAATCTCGCGATACATGATGTCGTATGTGATATCGATCGTCGCATTCATACCGAAGTCATGGTGCTTGATCGCAAAGCTGCCATCTTCGCGATAGTCGAATCCGAATGGCTCACCTTCAGAGAAATCGTAATAACCGATTCCCATGACGATCTTCATTTGGCCGGTCGAGCGAACTTTTGAATAGAAGCGATCGCAGCGAGCCTGCTCTTCAGCACTGGCCGATGGAATCGTCGGAATGTCGCCGAGCTGATTCAAGAATGGAACGTAGTAATAGTGATTCCATCCCTCCGCGAGATAATGTGACGGAGTTTTGACTTCCTTCGGCTGGGGCGCCGGTGCTGGAGTCTTCGGTGCTTTCGCGAATGCAGGAGCCTGAAACGCTAACGCGAGGCCTACGACAACCGCACTCAATTCGATTCTTCTGTTCATCGCCATCCACCCTTCCGGTTTTGGTGAGGCGGCGAATTTACCATAGGCGGGCTAACAATCGTGGATTGGCATGCCACCCGGAAATTCCGTGCGAACTCTTTTCTGAACCCGGAAATATTTATGGCTCAAAACGCATATCGCTTTTTTGAGATATTTTCCGGACTGTCAGGTTTCTAGTCACCTAACAGTCCTAACCAGCCTCTCTTACCCGCTTATAGGGCGTCGCCGCGCCAGTTTTCCCGGGCATGCTTCCTGTAGACCATCTCCTCGAATTTTAAAAAACGAGGAAGCCACATGAAATCTGCTCCATTCGCAGTTTTAGCTATCGGTGTTCTAGGTCTTAGCTCTGCAAACGCGACCATGACTCCACACCACCCTCGCGGCGAAAAAATCATCGAGCATGCAGTTCCAGGCGGTCGCGCGAGCGAAGTTTGTGTGATTCCGAATCACTTCGCTGGCGCGAAGTACTCGCAAAAAGATTTGGGTCACGAAACTTCTCTTTGCGAAGTCGACGCATATTCGAATGCAGCCGTCTGCCCAAAGACGAGCAGCACAAATCCTGGCCTCGAATTCTACGAAATTCCGACAGGAATGACGGCCGATCAGGTTGAAGCAAAGAATTGTGAGCTAGCTCCCCCGGCAAAATTGAAAAAGATCGCTAAATACAAGCTCAGCACCAGCTGTAGCTACACGCCGGCGATCGTTGGTTATTACCACCTTGCCCGCATCCTCGGAGACATCGCCAACGTTCCACCTGCGGTGTTGCGCACGTTTGATCTCGAAAATCATATGGATCTCGGCAAAAAGGCCCTTCGCTTAACGCCGCCATCGGATTTGATCAATCAAACTTGGGCGAGTTTGATGAGCGCCTTCCAAGCTGGTGGCGCTTCAAAGAGAAAAGATCTTCTTTTGACGGATAATCTCGATCAGTCTTACGGAGCGTTTGTTCACAACCCAGGCGGTGATGAGTTCTATAAAGAGTTCTTCCAGGGTGGAAAAGTGAACCACGAGCGCGCGGCGAACTTCCGCGAGCGCAATCCGGCATTCCAGCTTGTTAAGAACTCGGCTTCAGTGACGACGATGATTCCACGTGATTTCACGACGGCCAACGTTCAAAAAATGGTTCAAATGAAAGATGCTGCGGACATGATCGTCATCGACACGTTGATGAACCAACAGGATCGTTTCGGTAACATCGATTACATCAATCGATACTACTTCTACGATGCAGCAAAGCCGAAAGCAGATGGCTCTCCGTCGCTTCGCTCTGAAAAGAACGTCGAGCCAGCCATGGCTTCAAAAGCCGTTCTCGTTAAAGAGATGATCTTGCGTGATAACGATTGCGGAGTCGCAAAAGAAAATATCGCTGCGAAGGCTGGCCTTGCGGGTCTGATCCGCCACATGGATCCAAAGGTTTACACCCGTCTGATCAAGCTCGATATGGTTGCTGATCAAGAGTATGTAACAAAGTTTTTCCGCAGCAATCTGATGTTCACAGCAACTGACTGGCAAAGCGTTCGCACGAATTTGAAGAACCTCGCTTCTTCACTGAAAGCGAAGTGTAAATCAGGCGATCTCAAACTCGATCTCGATGTTGAGACCTACTTCTCTGGTAAGCCACTGAAACAGCCTGCTTGTGAGCCGGCAAGTACGTGAGGCTTAGTGACTTGCGGTGAATTTCAATCCAAGAATTGAAATCACAAGCAGCGACATGAACATGAGCCGAAGGAAAGTCACCGGCTCTTTAAACAAAACGATACCCAAGATGCCGGCGCCGACGGCGCCGATACCAACCCAAACAGCGTAAGCCGTACCGATTGGAAGCGTTTGAGCCGCTTTAGCAAGCAAGTACATGCTCGCTGCCAACGTTGTCAGGGTGAAAGCGCTCGGAACTAAACGTGTAAAGCCATCGGTGTATTTAAGACCGATCGCCCAACAGATTTCGAGAAGGCCTGCCAAAATGAGTGTGATCCATGCTGAAGACATGGCCTAGGCATATCAGAATGTGCGAGAATTGACCAACGATGAAGAGTTCCTCGAACCGTCGCTCCACAGCTTTGATTCTCTTCTTCGGAGGCATTCTTCCGGTCATCGCTTTTACGATCGTCGAAGAGTATTACGGAATCATGTGGGGAACAGTGGCCGGAATGGTCTTCGGTATTGGCGAAGTCCTTTTCGAAAAATTCAAGAATGGTCGCGTTGCAGGAATCACATGGTTCTCAAACGCGATGATCTTAGTTTTAGGTGGCGTAAGCTTAATCGCCAACGACGGCGTTTGGTTCAAAATGCAGCCGGCAATCTTGCTTTATGTCTTTGGCTTTGCGGTCGTCGGATCTTCGTTCATGAATAAGCCGGTCATGCTTGAAATGACTCTCAAACAAAACCCAAACCTTCCCGAGCACGCGGTCTCGTACGTCAAAGGATTGAATACTCGGCTTGGCCTTGCACTCGTCGCCATGGGTGCACTTTCGACATGGGCAGCCCTCGCTTGGTCGACAGAAGCATGGGCTTTTTTGAAAAGTATAGGCGTTATGATCATTCTGGCCGCCTATTTTGGCGGTGAGATCGCGTTTAGAAAATGGATCAAACCCATTCAGAAGCAGAAGTGACGGCGCCACTCGTCCTATGGTAGGTTTCGCAACATGACTCAAACTTGTTCTTCATGCACTGGCCCAAAGGCGACCATTCGATGCCGGCGTTGTGAATGCGCTCTCTGTAAAGGTTGTTCGCAACGGGTCACCCCCGATCGCTTCGCATTTTTGAATTTGAGCGAAGAAAACGATCTTGCCGGAACCTACTGCAACACATGTTTCGACACTTCGATTGCAGCGGAGATGGAAAAATACGACCAGACGATGGAGCTCGCAAAAGAGGTATCCGTCTATTTCGTCGATCAAGGAAAAGAAACTCGTCTGTTCAAACGCTCTGACAACAAGTTCTCAGTCAAAGATTGCGCTGATCGCGATGAAACCATCATGCGTCTTGCGTTCCTTGCCGCTCAGGCTGGCTGCAATACGCTTGTCGATGTCGATCTCGTTTACGCGAAAGTTCGCGATGGATCGTTTAAGATTTCACATTGGACTGGCAGCGCGACCGGAGCCAATCTCGACAGTAAGCACCGAAATGTGCCGACATCCACTCGCCGCAGCCCGAGCCGTTAAGGCGTGTATCGACGAATGCAGCGAACGTAGTAGATCTGGTTTTTCGTAAGGTTGTATTGATAGCCCGTACCGAAATCCTCAACCCACGCGGTGGTTGTACTGTTTCGCTCAGTCGACGCCCAATAGTAGCCGGCTGCAAATCCAGTCAACTGGTTGGTCGGCCCAGAGCCACCACAGTTCACATTTTCTTGAGGATTAAGCGTGTTGTGCGAACCCGGTGTCGATTTACAGTAAATGAACGCTAACTCAGACTTCGACGGCAAATACCAATCGCTGTAACCGCCGTAGACCATGTCGTTGCAAAATCTCGCAGCCGCGTGAAGCCCGCCCTCTGTGCTCAATGTAATCGCAGCGGCGAGCGGCGTCGTATAGTCGCCACGCTCTGAATTCGAAGAGGGTGCAGCAGTGGCTGCATGATTGGTAATTCCTGGGATGTCGTACCAAGCACTAGTGCCATCATTCCATGTTTTCATAACAGTATCGGTACCGCTGCATGTGGGATTGGAGGTCGAGTCCGCGCAACCGGATGGCATAGTCATGTACGAATCACCGAGATATGTACCGGCAAAGAGCGCGGTTGTACCGGTACAGGTTTGGCCGACTGTTTTTCCGCTGCAAGGATCGCAGCTTACGGCAGTCACACCCGTCGGCGGATTGTTATAGAAAGACGCCCACTCAGTCGAGGTACCGGTCGGAACCATGATCGCTTTGCCCGAAGCATGGTTGTTGGTGACCGATCGACATTGAGAATGCGCAGTGATTGTTTTACTCGCCGTCGTAGCGACGCAGTCGATGCCCGAAGGAGGGCTTCCCGGACACTGAGCCCAACTCACAGCCGGCCCGAAAACGATCAGAATGATTGCGATGCTAAGATACTTCATATCAAGCACCGCTTACTTTTGATTGAGCATCTTCTCAATGTTCTCAAGACGCTCTCTCATTTCATCGAGTTGCTTGTTTTGCGCCGCATTTTCTTCTTTCAGCTTTTCATTTTCGGCCTTGAGAACCACGACTTCATTTTTAATGCCGAAGACTTCACCGTAAAGTTCTTTAATCGCTTCGATGATTGGCGCAACGAGTGCCGGATAGTTTACACGCTTCGTTCCATCAAGTGATGTACGCACAGCCTCAGGGAAGACTTTCTCGACATCCTGGGCAATGACACCGATTTGTCGACTGCGATCATCGATCGAGCTCGGCTTTCTCCAGTCGTAAGTAACACCCTTGAGCGAAAGAACTTTTTCGAGTGCTTCTGGAATTGTTTCGATATTCTTCTTGAGGCGTTCGTCTGATGAATACAAGTAAGCTGTCGCGAGAACGTTACCGCCGACATTCAGCTTTTCTGTGGTTGTTGTCGTGCCGATGCCGGCATTACCTGAAGTATCGAAGCGCATACGCTCGTCATAAGTCGCGGAACCCGTCGAAGCGCCGATAACGATGGTCCCTGAGTAGTTGGCAGCGCCAGCCGTTGAAATTGAACCGAAGTAGGCATATTGAGCTCGGCCCGAAGTATTGGTTGAGCGCGAGAGAAAGTACGCTCCGCGACCATCAGCAGAAGAGTAGGTGTTGTAAACCTGGATCGATGCGTTTTTTGATCCCTGGTTCGGAACCGAGTCCGCAGCCCCAGTTGCAGCATAAGCGTATCCATTGCTTGCGCTTGAATAAACGGCACCCGACTGGATGATCATCGAAGTCTCGATACCGTTTGCTCCGCCGATATTCAGGTTGTTCGTGCCGTTGTTCGAGAAACTAATCGTACCAGCAGCACCGCGATAAATACCGGTACCCGTGTCGCCTGTGAAGTTAATCGAAGGAGTTACCGCAGAACCAACCGGCAATTCTATATCGCCTGTCATAGCGACAGAACCGTCCTTCATAAAGTCGCCAGAGCCAGGTGCGATCCACGAAAGAACGCCAGACCCGTTTGTTGATAAAACGTATCCGTTCGTTGGCGCCGCAGGCATCGTATAGATCGTTGATCCTGCAGCCGCTGCAGGCTGGAAGCCAACGTAACCTGACGTCGAGCCTTCCATGACCGTTGCGCCTTTGACGTTCAACTTACCATTAGTGCCCGTCGTTCCAATACTGACGATGCCGGTCGAGCCGATTCGTACACGTTCGGTACCCGCCGTCGAAATACCTACAACATCCGAAGCAGGAAGATACATTCCATTATCGTCATCACCGTTGAATGCAACCGCAGGAAGACTCGCTGTTCCGTTGCCGACATGAATTCGTGAACCTTTGATCAAGCCGTACCAGTTGAGGTCACCTGCGTAACTCATGTAACCGCGATCGGTTCCGGCAGTCGTGAAGAAGATGCTGTCTCCGCCACCGCCACTGTAAATGCCGGTGTTGGTATCATTAGCGAAAGAAATCGCCGGCGCCGTCGCACTTCCGTCGACGGCCTTGAATGCGCCTGTCATAGCGACATAACCATCTTTCATGAAATCGCCGGTACCAGCGCCGGTACCGACCGTCTGCCAAGCCGAGCCGTTGTACCACTTTAGCTTGTTCGAATCGCCCGAGTCGACGTAGATGTCACCCGCTGCCGGCGATGATGGCGCGCCTGAAGCCGTAACACGAATCGGACCCGCGACTTGGAGAAGACGATTCGGAGATGACGTTCCGATACCGACGTTACCATTTTTCAGGATCATCATCGCATTCGAACGCGAAGCACCCGAACCCGTACCGTTACCAATTACTAAAAGAGGATCCGCCGCGACCCACGAATCATTGTCTTCGCTTCCGGTCGGCATATTATATGTACCAATTGTGATTTGGTTGAAAGCGGCCGCGGTCGTGTTCGAACCGATAGCGACAGAGTTATCTCCACTTGCTGTATTTAGAGCTCCACCGACAATCGTTGAATAATATCCGCCGGCGGTGTTCTGGTATCCACCCGGAATCGTCGCGTACCACTGCGTGGCTGCGTTCGTACTACCGCTGCCGACAAAAGTCGCATTTCCAGAGGCTTTGTTTCCTGTACCGCCAACAACAACGGCATATGATCCCGACGCGACACCATCTGCTGCTGAGCGAGAAGTCTGGAAATCGACAGCGTTTGTGCCGCGTTTGTTACCACCCGTTGCCGCGTTATCCGCTTGCTGAGCCGTCAACGCGCCGGTGCCTTTCGGACTCAACGCCATATCAACATTCGTCGCAGCATTCGTTGCGAGCAAACGAACAACCGGAATAGTCCCGTTCGGCGCTGCTGAGTTCACGCTTTCAGTGAAATTGGTGAGTGATGCACCCGAAGCAAGTGCCGTTTGCCAAGCAGATCCGTTGTACCACTTCAGCTTGTTTGAATCGCCCGAATCAACGTAAATATCACCGGCTGCTGGCGATGATGGCGCCCCAGAAGCTGTAACACGCACCGGGCCAGCAACTTCGAGAAGGCGATTTGGCGAAGTCGTTCCGATACCGACGTTCCCGTTCTTGAGAACCATCAACGCAGTCGATCGCGATGCGCCTGAGCCGGTACCGTTACCGATGACGAAAAGCGGATCTGAAGTCACCCAAGAGTTCGACGTCTCAGAGCCCTTCGGCATGTTGTAAGTACCGACCGTCGTTTGCATGTAAGACTCAGCAGTCGCATTCCGACCTGCCACCAAAGAGTAGTTACCCGAAGCAATATTGAGATAACCATTCAGTACAGCCGAGTTGTTGCCGTTTGCTTGGTTTAAGTTACCGCCAAGAACAGCAGAGTAGTCACCGGCTGCGGTGTTCTGCGATCCGCCCGCCACCACAGACCAACCACCGCTCGCAGTGCTTGAGATACCACCTGCAATGACTGAATAGTTTCCGCTCGCGACGTAAGCCGTATTCGATCGGCTCGTCTGCCAATCAACTGCGCCCGAACCGCGCTTGTTACCGCCAACATTCGTGCCATCAGCGATATCAGCGGTCAGTGCTCCACTGCCTTTAGGAATCAAGGAGATATCGACGTTGGCGGCAGCGTCGGTCGCTGTCAAGCTGACCACTGGGATAGTCGCATTCGGCGCAGACGAATTCACAGCCTCTGTGAAATTTGTCAGGCCACCTGCACTGGCTGCAACCCACGACAAGGCACCCGTGTTACTCGACTGAAGAACCATGTTCGAGCCCGGAGCCGCCGCAGGCCATGTGTACGTCGCAGAACCCGCTGCTGCCGGAACCGCGAAAGTGACTGAGCCCGATGTCGAACCTGACATCGCGAAGCTGCCTTTAACATCGAGTTTCGCGCTCGACGAAGTCGTTCCGATACCGACGTTTCCGGCGAAATAGTTTTTATCAGAGGTGCCTGCTTGATAAATTCCGTAGTTCGTCGCCCCGAATCCAATCGCCTTAAGGTAAAGACCGTAAGCAGTTGTGGTCGTTCCAGGATAGCCACTCTCGAGATCGATATACGCACCGTACATCGTCGTCGAGCCGCCAGTTCCGAAGCTATCCATATCGACCTTCAAACCATACGCATTCGCCGTAGCACCGGCCGAATCTTGTGAGACTTGTGCACTCACGCCGATCATTTCAGTGGCCGGTCCAGTTCCGCCGTGAGACGCGATGAATTGCCCCCCCATAACACTCGTGGTTGCTGCTTCACGACTTCCGAGACCGTAAACACCAACCGTGGTGTCCACCAGACTCGAAGAATTCGAGAAAGTTTCGAATCTACCACCCGCGACTGTCAAAGCTGTACCTGATCCATAGTGCTCAGCTACGCCGGCCACACCGTTGATTTGGTTCACGTTGCCGGCACCGGCATTCTTCGATGCATAGAAATCCCCAGCCGTCAGATACGTTGCGTTTCCGGTACCGTTATGTTCGACCGACCCGGAAATACCTCGCACCCTTCCAGCATTCTGAGTACCGGTCACTGTGACGTCCGAAGAGAAACCGTAAACAGTAGCTGTCGAAGCTCCGGGTGGCGTATAAGTCGTATCGACCAAAGCACCATGGTGAGTACCTGACGTCGGTGTCAGCGTTGTTGGTCTCACGTCCAACATTGCAGTTGGGCTTGCGGTGCCAATACCGACCTTTCCACCGTTGGGCTGAAGAATGACATAACCCTTTGTCGCATCGCTCGTAGATTCGAGAGTGAGGTTTCCGCTCGCCGTCGAGTTGCCGTAAATCGAGTTTCCGCCCATTTTGAGTGCGCCGGTCATCGCGACCGAGCCATCCTTCATGAAGTCGCCGCCGCCTGATGTCGTATCGGCAACTGTCGTCCACGCAGAACCGTTGTACCACTTCAACTTATTCGAATCGGCAGAGTCGATGTAGATGTCACCTGTTGCCGGCGACGAAGGCACTGTCGAAGCTGTCAAACGCATCGGTCCCGCAACTTCAAGAAGGCGATTCGGAGTTGCTGTTCCGATACCAACATTTCCTTCGAAATAACTCTTGTTCGCGCCTTTTGAATAAATGGCGTAGTTGTTTGCTGCGGTCGTTTGTATGTCGGTCGTATCAAGATAAATTCCGTAAGAATTCGTTGCGCGTGTCGGGCTGTCACTGCCCATGACAATCTTCTGTCCGTAAGCATTCGTCGCCGTGCCTGTCATCAGCCACATGAACGTGTCAGTGCCCGCGAAGTTCGTCACCGTACCGCCGTCGAGCTGGACATCGAATGTTCCACCCTTAACGTCGGTGGTCGATCCAGCGCTGCCCTTGAGGACTGTTGATGAGATACCGACTTGTTTGGTTGATGTTCCACCGGCGCCATTTTCAACGAAGACATTCGATGCAAGACCTATGTCATTGCCTCTCGCCTGGCCCGCGCCAGAATAAGTGATCGCTGATTCAACTTGTGCGTTGGGGCTCGTGGTTCCAAAGCCCACCCGACCGTTCGAGCCAACACGCATACGCTCGCTACCCGCCGTCGAGAGAACGAGCGTATCAGCAGTTTGCGCAGAAATGCCGGTGTTCGGATCACCGTTGAACGTATACCCAGGAAGAGCAGCAGTCCCGAGGGCGCCTTGAAGAGCACCAGTCATCGCGACAGATCCGTCTTTCATGAAGTCGCCGCCGCCTGATGTCGTATCGGCGACAGTCGCCCAAGCAGATCCGTTGTACCACTTCAGCTTATTCGAATCAGCAGAGTCGACGTAGATGTCACCTGTCGCTGGCGATGATGGCACTGTCGAAGCTGTCAATCGCATTGGGCCGGCAACCTCGAGAAGACGATTTGGCGTCGTCGTCCCGATACCAACATTTCCACCACTGAGAATGGCCGCATAGTTGTTTGTTCCGCCGCTGACATTGACGTTCAATCCGATATTTGTTGCGCCCGCGCCATTCCATACGCCAGTACTCTGAACATCGAGACCAGTCTTCGTGATTGAAGCCGTGCTTGAGGTATTGGTCGCGCTGAGCGCGACACTGGTGTAATTCGCCGTCTTCGCAGCAGAATCCGCCGTTTGAAGTTTTGAAGTCAGACCCGTAGCGCCAATACCGACGTTGACGCCTTCGATCCGCATTCGCTCGCCGCCACCCGTAGAGAAACCCAGGTTATTGGCACTGATGCGGTACATTCCCAAATTCGTGTCGGTCGCGAAAGTAAATGCCGGACCACCAGCAGTACCGTTACCCGCGATGTAATGTGTCGCTTTCGTTTTACCATTCACTTCAAGAGCCTCGGTGCCAGCCGCTGTTCCGATACCGACTTTCCCGTCAGTAGCAACCCACACACCTTCACTATCGCCATCACTTGAAATCCAATTTCCACCTGTGCGGAAATTTCCGGTCATCGCGACTGAACCATCTTTCATGAAATCGCCGATACCAGAGCCTGATCCAGGTGACGCCCAAGACAATACACCAGAGCCATTTGTCTGAAGGAACTCGCCTGAGTCGCCGTCATCTGCCGGCATTGTCAGACCGTAGCTTGTAAAACCAACCGGAGTGACAATTGAAATCTCTCCGCCAGCCGCGCCGTCTTTCAAAATCAATGAGCTTGTGAACTTCGCACTACCTGCAACGAATGCGTTTGATGAATCGCGTTTCACGATCGCGTCAGCGGTGTTGGCAGCTGTTGCTGCATTTGCAAGTGCTTCACCAGTTGCAATATTTGCGGCTGTCGATCCTCCGACTGTTGCAACAGTGAACGAACCTGCGTTCGTCATCGTTACGTCGCCAGCAGGAGTGACTTCTTGCGCATCGCCTGATCCATCACCGACCCAGATTTTTCCATCTGTGAGTGCTGAACCAACGATGGCTGAGATACCTGTCGCTGTCAGTGCTCCACCAGCTGACAGGTTAAGGCCAGAACCGATCGTGATCTCTTCGATCACGCCGTCAGTACCGGCTGCGCGACCCAAGATTCTTTGTGAAGTAACATCTTGGATTTTTGCATAGGTAACGTTTTTATCTAAGATCTTTACCGACGTGATCGCATCGTTTGCAATCGTAGCACCTGTTGAGCCAGGGCCAGTCGCCGTGACATCACCTGTGAGTGCCGTAATACCACCTGAAGTTCCAACGGCCTGCCATGCAGTTCCGTTGTACCACTTAAGTTGGTTACTTGCGCCCGAGTCGATAACGATATCACCCGTGCTCGGTGATCCAGGAAGTGCTGCTGGCGCGACATTCAATCCTGTTAACGATGCAGCTCCAGCAGAGAATTCCCCTGCTGCTCCACGCTTTACGATCGCATTAGCTGTGTTCGCAGACGTTGCCGCATTTGCGAGAGCTTCAGCTGTCGCAATGTCAGCTGCATCAGATCCACCGACTGTTGCAACAGTGAATGAACCTGCGTTGTCCATCGTGACGTCGCCAGCAGGAGTTACCTCTTGCGCTAAGCTTGTGCCGTCACCGACCCAGATTTTTCCGTTTGTCAGAGCTGAGCCGACGATTGCAGACAAACCTGTTGCTGTGAGTGCACCACCAGCAGACAAGTTAAGGCCTGTACCGATCGTGATCTCTTCGATCACTCCAGCTGTACCAGCAGCACGACCCAAAATTCTTTGAGAAGTAACGTCTTGGATTTTTGCGTAAGTGACGTTCTTATCTGTGATCTTCAACGTTGTAACAGCGTTGTTTTTAATCTCAGCCGTATCGACAGCGTCATCTTGAAGTTCCGCGTTGCCGATAGCGTTATCGGCCATCTTAGCATTCGTGATCGCATCGTTTGCAATTGTCGCAGTCGATGAGCCTGGGCCTGTTGCAGTCACTTCGCCTGTGAGCGCAGTGATTCCGCCCGATGTACCGACAACCTGCCACGCAGAGCCGTTGTACCATTTAAGCTTATTGCCGTCGCCCGAGTCGATAACGACTGCGCCTGTTGCTGGAGTTCCAGGAAGTGCTGTCGGATCAACACGAAGTCCTGCTGTAGTGCGAACGTTCGCGGCCGTGATGTCGGCCGCTGTAATATTACCCACAGCAAACCCACCCGACGAATCACGGGCAACGATCGCATCGTTCGTGTTCGCAGCTGTTGCCGTCGTTGCAGAGTTTGCAACTTTTCCTGCAGCAGTGAGTGTTGGAATATCAGCTTCAACAAGTGTGCGGAACGCCGGAACAGCATCAGCACCTGATGATGGGCCAGCGTAGACCTTGTTCATGTTCTGCGCTGTGAATGCGTCTTGCTTTCCAGCAAAAGTCGCAAAGTCAGCGTTATCAAGATAACCGTCTGTCGCCGCATCAGCTTTTGAGATCGTGAGATCAGGTGTTGTTCCACCGTTTGTCACACTCAATGGAGCATTGGCGGTAACGTTTGTTACCGTTCCACCTGATCCTGTCGCATTGATCGTGATGCCGCCAGCAGAGTTCGTAATCGAAACTCCCGTACCAGCAGTCAACGTCGCTGCAACTGGTGCCGCACCTGTTGAACCGATTAAGAGCTGACCATTTGTGAGAGCTGCGGCTTCAGTGATCGAACCACCACTTGAAACCATGATGCGGTTATTGTTTAAGCTCGAAGTTGCAGTGCCTGAAGTCACACGACCTTGAGCATCGGTTGTAACTTGATAGTACGTACCTGCAGTACCAGTGTTTTTAAGTGTTACCACGCCACCGACATCCATCGTCGCATCGCCAGAGAGCGCGAATTCTTGCGCTTTACCGCCAGCATCACCGATCCAGATTTTTCCTTGAGCAAGAGCTGCGAGATTCGTGACCGCATCAAGCTTTGCTGCAAACGATGTAAAGTCGTCTTTATCCAAGTAACCATCGGCTGCCGCTGTAGCGACAGGCATACCAACGATTGGATCAGCGACGGTCCCTGAGTTTGCAAGTGGTGCAGTTAATGTGATTGATGCAACCGTTCCAGCAGAACCTGCATCAGTTCCGCATTCCCACGTGTCTGTCGTATCGTTGAATTTCAAAACTTGGCCGTCAGCACACGACGCTGCACCAGCAGCGATCGCGTTACCACGAATCTTCAGCGCATCGCCAAATCTAGCATCGTCTCCAGCAGCAACTGTTCCAGCGGCGGTACCAACATCAAGAGTTGCAGCATCACCGAGGCCTGATACTTGCGTGTGAGCGATAGCGATGTTTGAACAAGTGAATGTGTCTGTTGCCGCACTCCACGTCAGAGTTTGATCGGCGTCACAG
>Ga0247823_10002284_pt1 | contig 15860 bp, 16 predicted proteins | sample 13C_PalmiticAcid_2_FD_192426 | JGI IMG/M metagenome (GOLD analysis project Ga0247823, IMG submission 192426) | Soil microbial communities from agricultural site in Penn Yan, New York, United States - 13C_PalmiticAcid_Day30 | ecosystem: Environmental > Terrestrial > Soil > Agricultural land...
CGGAGTGCCGGAAGAGGTGGACATGGGGGGCTTCCTGCAGGGGTGCGGACATCTTAGCGCCGGCGGGGCGCACCGCCGGCCATGCGACAATGCGGCCCCGCCGACACACGCAGCCTGACGCCACGTGGCACGTTCCCGCTCCCCCCGCATCGACAAGACCCCGTTTGAAGCCCAGATCACCGACCTGACCCATGACGGGCGCGGCGTCGCCCGCCGCGACGGCAAGGCCGTCTTCGTCGCCGGCGCCCTGCCGGGCGAGCGGGTGATGGCCGAACAGACCGCCAAGAACCGCCATTTCGACGAGGCGAAGACGCTAGAGGTGCTGGAGGCCTCGCCGGATCGGGTAGCACCGCGCTGCCCGCATTTCGGCACCTGCGGTGGCTGCGTGCTGCAGCACCTGGACGAGGACCGCCAGATCGAAGCCAAACAGCGCGTGCTGCTGGAGAATCTGGAACGGATCGGCCACGTTGCGCCCGGCACGGTGCTGCCGTCGCTGACCGGCGCTGCCTGGGGCTATCGGCGGAAGGGCCGCTTCTCGGTGCGCCGGGTCAACAAGAAGGACAAGACGCTGGTCGGCTTCCGCGAACAGGATCCGCGCTTTGTCGCCGACCTCGCCGAGTGCCACACCGTCATCCCCGAGATCGGCACCCGGGTCGCGGCCTTCGCGACGCTGGTGGAAGGCATGGAGGCGCGCGAACACATCCCGCAGATCGAGTTCATCGCCGGCGATGCCGCGGCCGACTTCGACGGTGTCGCGCTGGTGTTCCGCCACCTGCAGCCATTGGGCGATGCCGACCGTGCGCGCCTGGTCGCTTTCGGGCAAACGCATCGGTTCGCGATCTTCCTGCAGCCTGGTGGCGTGGAGAGCGTGCATCCGCTGTGGCCGGAAGCGCCGCAGCTGGCGTTCGGGCTGGCGCCTTGGGAGGTCTCGCTCGCGTTCCGTCCGCTGGACTTCATCCAGGTCAACGCAGCGCTCAACGAGAAGATGATCGCGCACACCTTCAGCCTGCTCGACCTGCAGCCGGACGATCGCGTGCTGGATCTGTTCTGCGGGTTGGGCAACTTCACCCTGCCGATGGCGCGCCTGGTGCGCGAAGTGGTCGGCGTGGAAGGCGATGCCGGACTGGTGGCCCGCGCCCGCGAGAACGCCGAGCGCAATGCGCTGGCCAACGCGCAGTTCCATGCGGCCGACCTGACCCAGGACCAGCGCAACGCGGCATGGATGCGGCAGGGCTTCGACAAGCTGCTGCTGGACCCGCCGCGCTCCGGCGCGATCGAGGTGCTGCAGCAGCTGCCGCTCAAGCAGTTCGGCCGGATCGTCTACGTCAGCTGCCACCCGGGCTCGCTGGCGCGCGATGCCGGCTATCTGGTCAATGAACAGGGGTACACGCTGGTGTCGGCGGGGGCCATGGACATGTTCCCGCATACGGCGCACGTCGAGTCCATTGCCTTGTTCGAGAAGCGCTGATGGGCATCGAGATCGAGCGCAAGTTCCTGGTGGCCGGCGACGGCTGGCGCGCGGCCGCGCGCGAGGTCGTGCCGATGGCGCAGGGCTACCTCAACGACATGGGCGCGATGGACCGTGGCGAACAGAAGGCCTCGGTGCGCGTGCGCATCCAGGGCGAGACCGCCTTCCTCAACCTGAAGTCGCGCGAGCTGGGCCACACGCGGCAGGAGTTCGATTACCCGATCCCTGTCGCCGATGCGCGCGCGCTGCTGGCGCTGTGCGTGGGCGGCGTGATCGACAAGCGACGCCACTACGTGGAACACGAGGGCCACCTGTGGGAGGTCGACGAGTTCCTGGGCGACAACGCCGGGCTGGTGGTGGCGGAGATCGAGCTGGACCACGCCGATGAAGCCTTCGTGAAACCGGCCTGGATCGGCAAGCAGGCCACCGACGCGGCCCGCTATTACAATCTGGCCCTGGCATCGCGTCCGTACTCGACCTGGTCCGACGACGAACGCACCGCCACCGACCTTCCCTGAGGATCCCCCGAAATGCTCGTCATCGGCATCGCCGGCACCGAACTCACCGCCCAGGAGCGCGACTGGCTGCAACACGACGCCGTGGCCGGCGTCATCCTGTTCACCCGCAACTTCGCTTCGCGTGCGCAGGTGGCGGAACTGTCGCAGGCCATCCGCGCCGCCGCGCCTCGTCCGCAGCTGGTCTGCGTAGACCAAGAGGGCGGCCGCGTGCAGCGCTTCCGCGAGGGCTATAGCGACCTGCCCGCGCTGGAGGGCTTCGGCAAGCTCTATGCGCAGGATCCGACGCTGGCCCTTCAGCGCGCCGAGGAGCATGCCTGGCTGATGGCCAGCGAGATCATCGCCAGCGGCGTGGACTTGAGCTTCGCCCCGGTCGTGGACCTGGCGCGCGGCAACCGCGCCATCGGCAATCGCGCCTTCGATGCCGATCCGCAGGTGGTGGCCGAGTTCACCCGTGCCTACGTGCGCGGCATGCACAGCGCCGGCATGGCCGCCACGCTGAAGCATTTTCCCGGCCACGGCACCGTGCTGGAAGACACGCACTTCGACGACGCGGTGGACCCGCGTCCGCTGGACGTGCTGCGCGCCGAGGACCTGGTGCCCTTCGTCGCCGGCATCGAGGCCAAGGCCGATGCGGTGATGATGGGCCACGTGAAGTATCCGGCCGTGGCGCCGGAGCCGGCGGGCTACTCGCCGTTCTGGATCCAGCAGGTGCTGCGCCAAGAGATGGGGTTCCGCGGCGTGGTGTTCTCCGATGACATCGGCATGGCCGCCGCGTTCTCGGCCGGCGGGGTGAAGCAGCGCATCCACGACCACCTCGACGCGGGTTGCGACGTGGTGCTGGTCTGCTCGCCGAAGCTGGTGGACGAATCGCTGAAGGCGGTGGAAGGCCGCGTGCTGAACACCGCCGCCGTGCTCGGCGTGCTGGGTCGTGGCGCACTGGGATGGGATGGGTTGATCGCGGATGCGCGCTACGGCGATACGCAGTCGCGTGTGATCGAAAGTCTGAAAGGAGTGGCTTGATGGAATCGCTGGGCAATCCGAGGCCGAAGCTGGCCGATGCGCTGGCCAACGCCGACCTGCTGGTGGACCGCGCGACGATCGATCGTGCCATCGCGCAGATGGCCGCGCCGATCGCGCGCGACTACGCAGGTGAAGTGCCGGTCTACCTGACCATCATGCACGGCGCGCTGCCGTTCGCCGGCCAGCTGTCGCTGGAACTGGGCGCGCTGGGCCTGGACCTGGAGTTCGACTACCTGCACGCGACGCGCTACCGCGGCGAGACCACCGGCGGCGAGCTGGTGTGGAAGCACCGGCCGGCCACCGCCCTGTACGGCCGCCGCGTGCTGCTGGTGGACGACATCCTCGACGAGGGCCACACACTGCTCGCCGTGAAGCAGTGGTGCCTGGAGCAGGGCGCCACCGACGTGCGCATCGCTGCGCTGACCACCAAGCAGCACGATCGCTGCGTGGCGGGCATCTGCGCCGACTACGTGGGCCTGGAAGTGGCGGACCGCTACGTGTTCGGCTTTGGCATGGACTACCACGAGCAGGGCCGCAACCTGCCGGGCATCTACGCGTTGAAGGACTGAGCCATGGGCGACATCGCGCTCGCCGTCATCGGCGGTACCGGCGTCTACAAGCTGGCGGACCTGCAGGATGTGCAGGCCCATGAACTCGATACCCGCTTCGGCGCACCCTCCGGACCGGTCCGCGTCGGCCTGCTGGGCGGGCAGCGGGTGGCCTTCCTCGCCCGTCATGGCGAAGGCCATTCGGTGCCGCCGCACAAGATCAATTACCGGGCGAACCTGCAGGCGCTGAAGGACCTCGGCGCCATGCGCGTGCTGGCGCTGAACACCGTGGGCGGGATCACTGATGCCTGCGGTCCGCGCGTGCTGGCGTGCCCGGACCAGCTGATCGACTACACCTGGGGCCGCATTTCGACGATCTGCGAGGAGCCGGGCACCGACGTGCTGCATGTCGACTTCGGTGATCCGTACACGCATTTACTTCGTCAGCGGATCCTCGCGGCCGCCCGCACGACGGGCGTGGCCCTGGTCGATGGCGGGTGCTACGGCGCCACCCAGGGACCGCGCCTGGAGACCCGTGCGGAGATCCGCCGCCTGCGGCGCGACGGCTGCGATCTGGTCGGCATGACCGGCATGCCCGAAGCGGGCCTCGCGCGCGAAATGGGCCTGGAATACGCATGCCTGGCCATCGTCGCTAACTGGGCGGCGGGGTGTGGGACCGACGAGGAAATCACGATGGACGAGGTGCTGGCGAATGTCGCCGCGGCCTCTGCGGGCATCCCGGCCCTGATCGAGGCGTTGGCACGCGGGTGATTGTCAACGCGCGCCGGGCTTTGCATACTCGGCGCGTGTGACGCTCTGTCACACACACCACCCGCATCCAGAAAAGGAAACGCAAGCGCTATGCCGTACGGTACCGTGAAATGGTTCAACGATGCCAAGGGCTTCGGATTCATCGCGCCAGAAGATGGCAGCGCCGATGTCTTTGCGCACCACACTGCCATCAATGCCAAGGGCTTCCGCAGCCTGCAGGAAGGCCAGCGCGTCAGCTACGAGCTGACCCAGGGTCCGAAGGGCGCACAGGCGTCCAACATCGAACCGGCAGCCTGATCCAAGACGATTTTCTTGAACCCCGCTCCGGCGGGGTTTTTTATGTCCGCGATTCCGGTCGCGCTGCACGGACCCTCGGTGGAATGACCGGCCTTCTTCCATGAAGCCCCTGCATATCGCGATCGTCGGCTACGGCACCGCCGGCCAATCGGCCGCGCTGCTGCTCGCGCGCGACGGGCATCGCGTGGAGGTATTCGAACGCGCGCCGGAACCCGGGCCGGTGGGCGCGGGGTTCCTGCTGCAACCGACCGGCTTGCAGGTCCTGTGGGAGATGGGCCTGCTCGCGGATGCGATGGCGCACGGCCGTCGCGTCAATCGCCTGTACGGCGAGACACCTTGCGGGCGTGCGGTGATGGACATGCGCTACCGGGGACTGGATGCGCGCCTGTTCGGGCTGGGCATGCAGCGCGGCGCCTTGTTCACCCTGTTGCACGACGCCTGGCACGGGCAGGGCACGCTGCACCGCGACCACACGATCACCGGGATCAGCGACGACACGCGCCGCATTCGCGACCAGCACGGCCAGTGGCATGGTCCATTCGACCTGGTGGTGGCGGCCGACGGTTCGGCCTCCCTGATGCGCGCAGCGACCGGCGCCGTAAAGCGTGAGGCGGTGTATCCGTGGGGCGCGTTGTGGCGCCTGGTGCCGCAGCACGCCTGGGCCTGGCCCGATGAGCTGCGCCAGCGCTACGTGGCCGCGCGCAAGATGATCGGCCTGCTGCCCGTGGGCACGCGCCCCGGCGATCCGGTGCCGCGGTTGAGTTTCTTCTGGAGTTTACCGGTCGCCGATTTCGACGCGTGGCGCATGCGTGGCCTGCCGGCGTGGCGCGACGAGGTGGCTCGCCTGTGGCCTGAGGCGGATGCATGCCTGGCCGACACAGTGGCGCCCGACCAACTGGCGCGCGCGAGCTATCGCGACGTGACCCTGCGGCAGTGGTATCGCGATCGCCTCGTCGTGCTGGGCGATGCCGCGCACGGGATGAGTCCGCAGCTGGGGCAGGGCGTGAACATGGCGCTGATGGATGCGATGGCGTTGCGGGAGGGCTTGCGCGCGCACGACCACATGGCGATGGCTCTGGCGGCCTACCAGCGCATGCGCCAGGCGCACGTGGGCATCTACCAGTTCTGGAGCCGCTGGCTGACGCCGATCTTCCAGTCCGACCACGACACCATCGGCTGGGTGCGCGATGTGGCGTTCCTGCCGCTCGGCAGGTTGCCAGGTGGCCGTGGCCACATGCTGCGCGTGCTGAGCGGTACCCAGCAGGGCCTGTTAGGCACGCTGCAGCTGGCGCCCGCCTTCCTTCGGGTTCTCGAGGATGCCGCAGTGCCACCTTCGGCCGCACCGACGGGATGAGCGGCGGGCGTTCAACTGCGCGAGAATCGGCGTAGTCCCGGGAGCCGACGATGCCTGACCTGCCACCGTTCGAAACCCATCGTGTCGACAACCAGCCACCGGCGTTCGAGCCGCGCAACCTGTGGGCCGACGATCTGGTGCTCCGCGAAGCGGTGCTGCGCGAAGGCGCCGAAGGATTTGCTTCCCGTCTGGCGGCCTACGGTGCGCTGGCCGGCGACGAACTGTACCGGCTCGGTTTCGATGCCAACCGCGACCGGCCGCGCTTGCGCTCGCACGACCGTCAGGGCCATCGCATCGACACCGTCGAGTTCCATCCGGCCTATCACCGGTTGATGGAGGCCGCAAAGACGCACGGCGTCGCGGGCCTGTCCTGGCACGAACCGGTATCCGGCGCGCACGTCGCGCGGGCCGCGCTCAGCTACCTGCACCACCAGGCCGAGGCCGGCACCAGTTGTCCGTTGACGATGACCCACGCGGCGGTGCCCGTGCTGCAGCGTGTCCCCGCGCTGCAGGCGTGGGCAGCGAAAGCCGCGGCACCGCACTACGACTCGCGCGATGTGCCCATCGCGGAGAAGGCCGGCATCACCCTCGGCATGGGCATGACGGAGAAGCAGGGCGGGTCCGACGTGCGCGCCAACGCCACCGTCGCCACGCCGCAGGCCGACGGCCGCTACACCCTCGTCGGGCACAAGTGGTTCTTCTCCGCGCCGATGTGCGATGGCTTCCTCGTGCTCGCCCAGGCTCCGAGCGGACTGACCTGCCTGTTGATGCCGCGGCGCCTGGACGACGGGTCGAAGAACGCGTTCCAGCTGATGCGCCTGAAGGACAAGCTGGGCGATTGGGCGAACGCGTCAAGCGAGGTCGAGTTCACCGGGGCGCATGCATGGCGCATCGGCGAGGAGGGCCGTGGGGTGGCGACGATCATCGAGATGGTGATGCTGACGCGCCTGGACTGCATGCTGGGCTCGGCGGCCGAGATGCGCATGGCGCTGGCGCAAGCGCTGCACCACACGCGGCATCGTCGTGCGTTCGGCAAGAGGCTGGTCGAGCACGCCTTGATGCAGAACGTGCTGGCGGACTTGGCGCTGGAGTCGGAGGCGGCCACCACTTTCGCGCTGCGGGTCGCACGCGCGGTGGATGCTGCGCCACGCGACGCGGGCGAAGCGGCGTTCGCGCGCATCGCCACCGCGGTGGGCAAGTTCTGGATCTGTAAGCGAGCGCCGGCCTTCGTCAACGAAGCGCAGGAATGCCTGGGCGGTGCTGGATACGTCGAGGAGTCGATCCTGCCGCGTCTGTACCGGCAGGCGCCGCTGAACTCCATCTGGGAGGGCAGCGGCAACGTGCAATGCCTGGACGTGCTGCGTGCGTTGGCGCGCGAGCCGGAGGCCGTACGCGCGTTGGAGATCGAGCTGCTGGCGGCCGCAGGCCGCGATGCGATCTTCGATGGTTTCGTGTCCCACCTGCAGGCGCAGCTCGCGCATGCGAACGAAGCAGGTGCGCGCCTGCTGGTCGAGCGCCTGGCGCTGGCGCTGCAGGCCGCGGTGCTGATGCGCGCGGATAGTCCCCTCGCGGCCTTGTTCGTCCGCAGTCGCCTCGGCGGTGAACGGGGGCAGGTGTTCGGGACGTTGCCGCCGGATGCCGCGGTGGCGGATGTGCTCGAACGGGCGCTGCCCGCGTGAGCCGCCGCCTCGTAAGCGGACTGACCGCCCTGCTGGTCGCCTGCGGGCTCCTGCCGGCGCAGGCGCACGATGTAGGCCGTCCGGCACCCGCGTTGCTCCCCTCGGCGCAGCGAGCCGATGCCATCCGTGTCTACAAGGCGCAGCGGCGCATGGATCTGTTGCGCGGCGGGCGCGTCATCGCCACGTACGCCATCGTGCTGGGCGGTGCACCGGTGGGCCACAAGCGGCAGCAGGGCGACCAGCGCACGCCGGAAGGCCATTACCGCATCACCTACCGGAACGACCGCAGCCGCTTCCACCTGTCGCTGCGCATTTCCTATCCGAGTAACGCCGACCGTCGCCAGGCCGTGGCGCGCGGCGTGGATCCAGGCGGCGACATCATGATCCACGGAGCGACGCCGCCGGGTTCGCGCACGGACTGGACCGAAGGCTGCATCGCGGTCACCGATGCGGAGATGGATGCGATCTGGCAGCGCGTCCCGGTGGGAACGCCGATCCGCATCGATCCTTGACGCATGTAGGCGTCAGCGCGGCCCCGAGCGCGAGGCCAGCGCGCGCGAGCCGGTCAGGATCAGGCGCACCATCTCGGAGAGTTCGTCGATGAGTTCGCCGTCGCGTTCGGGCGGCAAGTCCATCGCCGTCGCGCCCATCGCGAAGACCAGGCGGGTGATCGCGCGCGAGACCAGGGCCGGCTCGTGCAGCGGCGCGTTGTCGCGCGCGGCCAGGCGGACCAGGTCCACGTGCAGTTCCTCTTCGAAGAACTGCAGTTCGCGTTCCACCGCGTGCTTGAACGCATCCGAGCCGACATTGCCCTCGCGCAGCAGCACGTGCAGCAGCTTGTCGTCGGCACGCAGCTGTTCGATGAATGCCTCCACCGAGCCGCGCACGACGCTGCGGTCGGTGCTGGCCGCTCGGTGCCGTGCCTCGCCGATGATCTTGCGCAGTGAACGGCCGGCCAGGTCGATCAGCGCTACCGCGAGTTCGTCCATGTCGCGGAACTGGCGATAGAAGCTGTTCGGCGCAATGCCGGCTTCACGGGCCACTTCACGCAGACTGAGCGTGGACACGCTGCGATGGGGCCCTACCAGTTTCAGGGCGGCGGCCAGCAGATCCTCACGCGAAATCGTGGCCTTCCGGCCGGGGCCGTGGTCATCGTGGGTCAGCGGGTGCGGATACAGGGTCACGCGGGCAGGCCGGGCATACGGGGTGGTAGGGCATCATAGCCGGGTAAATTAATATACAACTGTATACACAAACGTCTTCACATGGGTATAGTGGCAGCCATGAACGCCCAGTTCCGCCCGTCCCCCCGCCGGCCCGGTCCCCTGAAACGCCTGATCCGGCCCCTCGTGAAGCCGGATGTCTTCGACTTCTGGGCCACCCGTTTCCACCGCACCTGGACTTGGGAGCGCCCGCTGGCACGCCTGATCGCGCGCGAAGCCGCCTCGGCTGATGCCGTCACCCTGCTGTTCAAGCCCAATCGCCACTGGGCCGGTCACCGCGCCGGCCAGCACGTGAACGTGGGCGTGGAGATCGGCGGCGTGCGCGTGACCCGCAGCTACAGCCTGACCGCACCGCCGCGCGCGGACGGCCTGTTGCCGATCACCGTGAAGGCGATCGAGGGTGGCAAAGTCAGCCGGCATCTCTGCCACGACGCCCGCATCGGCGACGTGGTCGAACTCGGCCAGGCCTTCGGCGACATGACGCTGCCGGCGCAACCGCAGGGCACCTACCTGTTGCTGGCGGCCGGCAGCGGCATCACGCCGATGGTCGCGCTGGTGCGTGAACTGTCCGCGCAGGGCATGCCGGTCGACACCACGCTGCTGTATTGGGTCCGCACACGCGAGGAAGCCTGCTTCCTGCCGGAACTACGCGCACTCGCGGCGGCCCAGCCGCGCTTCCGTTTCCGCCTGCTGACGACGCGCGAAGCCGCCGCGGCCGCCGACGAAGCCGAAGGCCGTATCGACGACGCCTTGCTGGCCGCGCACGCCGGCGATGTGGCGACGTCGCAAGTGCTGGCTTGCGGTCCCGGCGGTTTCGTCGAAGCCGCGCGCCATCTGCTCGCAGCGCACGCGACCTCATTCCAGGCCGAAGCGTTCACGCCGCCCCCGGTGACCATCGTCGATACCGGCGAAGTCGACATCCGCCTGCAACGCAGCGGGCGCACGCTGCGGGTGGCGCGCGGCGAATCCCTGCTGGTCGCGCTGGAGCAGCATGGCCTGAAGCCACCGTCCGGCTGCCGCATGGGCATCTGCAACACCTGCGCCTGCGGCAAGTCCGCCGGCAGCACCCGCCACCTGCCCAGCGGCGACCTGTCCCACGAACCCACCCAGGCGTTGAAGCTGTGCATCCACAGCGCCGCCACCGATCTCGAGCTCGATCTCTGATGGCTACCTCCTCTTCCCGCAATCGCAAGCTATCCGTCGAAGAACTGGACCGCTTCGGCGAGGAACTCGACGCCCTGCGCGCGCGTACGGTCGCCACGCTGGGCGCGCGCGATGCGCGCTACATCCGCAACGTGGTGAAGGCGGTGCGTTTCAGCAACCTCAGCGGCCGTGTGCTGCTGTTCGCCGCCGCCATCGCCGGTGGCCTGTGGCTGGCCGACAGCGCCGTGGGCTGGCTGTTCTGGGTGCTGTGGGCGCTGGGTGCGTTCTCGCTGGGCCTGGGCAAGATCCTGGACAACATGGAATTGGGCCACAACGTCATCCACGGCCAGTACGACTGGATGGGCGACCCGCAGCTCAACGGCAAGACCTACGATTGGGACATCGTGGCCACCAGCGACAACTGGCGGCATACCCACAATTTCCGCCACCACACCTATACCAACGTGCGTGGCCTGGACGACGACATCGGCTATGGCCTGTTGCGGATCTTCCCCGAGCAGAAATGGCGCCCGTTCTACCTGGTGCAGCCGTTCGTTGCGGTGGTGTTCGCGCTGCTGTTCCAGTGGGGCATCGCCATCCAGGACCTGAAGCTGGGCCGCTGGTGGAGCGGCAAGATGACCAACAAGCAGCTGCGCCGCAAATCCGCGCCGGTGGTGCGCAAGATGGGCCGGCAGCTGGCCAAGGACTACGTGATCTACCCGGCACTGGCCGGTCCGTTCTTCCTGCCGGTCCTGCTGGGCAACATGGTCGCCAACGGCCTGCGCAACGTGTGGACCTACGTGATCATCTTCTGCGGCCACTTCACCGCCAATGCCGAGACGTTCCCGAAGGAATGCATCAAGAACGAATCGCGTGGCCACTGGTACCTGCGCCAGCTGCGCGGCTCGTCGAACCTGCGTGGTGGTTTCCTGATGAACGTCATGTCGGGCAATCTGAGCCACCAGATCGAACACCACTTCTTCCCCGACATCCCGGCCAATCGCTACGCCGAGATGGCCAAGGAAGTGCGCGCCATCTGCGCGCGCTACGGCCAGCATTACAACACCGGCACGCTGCTGACCCAGTTCGGCCAGGTGTGCTGGCGGATCGTGCGCCACGCGTTCCCCAGCCGGCCGCGCCGCATGCCGGCGCTGGTGACGGCCGACGCCGTCGCCTAAGCGTCCGCTGGCGCGCTCGCCCGCGCCGCTCGCGCGATGTGGCGCTTGAGCCGCCACTCGGCGAAGAACGACGAGGCGATCAGACCGGTGCCCAGTAGGCCCAGCCACTGGAACCACGGGTTCTCGAAGACATCATCGGCCAGGTCATTGTCCTGCAGCTGCAGGCGCAGCAGCCGGACCTCGGTGGCGAGCGTGTTCGCGCCGCCGGGATTCTGGGGCAGGGAGGCTTCCGCCTTCGATGCGAGCCGCGCGAGATGGACCTGTTCGGCCTGATGCGCGTTGTCGCGGCGCTCCACGGTGACGACCAATGCGCTGGTCAGCAGGATCAGCAGCGTGCCCAGGCCACGCAGTAGCGGCGGCAACGATTCGGACATCGGGCAGGACTCCCGGAGGCGACGTCCGCATCCTAGACCACGCGCCGCGGGATGTCGTGCAGCGACGACCTCAGTCGAGGAACTGCAGGCGCGCGAGCTCGGCGTACAGGCCACCCTGGGCCAGCAGTTCGGCGTGGGTGCCCTGCGCGACGATGCGGCCGCGATCCATCACGACGATGCGGTCGGCCTTCAGCACGGTGGCCAGGCGGTGCGCGATCACCAGCGTGGTGCGACCGTCCATCAGCCGTTCCAGCGCGTGCTGCACGGCGCGTTCGCTCTGCGCGTCCAGCGCGCTGGTGGCTTCGTCCAGCAGCAGCACCGGCGCATCCTTCAGCAAGGCGCGGGCGATGGCGATGCGCTGTTGCTGACCGCCGGACAGGCGTGCGCCGCGCTCGCCCAGCGGGCTGTCGAAACCCTCCGGCAGTTCGCGGATGAAATCGTCCGCTTCGGCGGCTTCGGCCGCGGCCAGCAGTTCGGCATCGGTGGCGTCCAGCTTGCCGTAGCGGATGTTCTCCGCCGCACTGGCCGCGAAGATCGTCGGTTGCTGCGGCACCAGCGCGATCTGTTCGCGCAGGTCGGCCGGGTCGAGCTCGCGCAGGTCCACGCCGTCCAAGCGCACGCTGCCGGTCTGCGCATCATGGAAGCGCAGCAGCATCGAAAACACGGTGCTCTTGCCGGCGCCGGACGGGCCGACCAGTGCGACGGTCTCGCCGGGATGGATGGTCAGGCTGAAATCGTCCAGCGCAGGCAGGTCGGGGCGCGAAGGGTAGTGGAAGGAGACGTCGTCGAAGCGGATCTCGCCTTTCACCGGCGTAGGCAGAGCATGCGGCGCTGCAGGGGCGCGGATCGTCGGGGTTTCGTTGAGCAATTCGGCGATGCGGCCCATGCCGCCGGCCGCGCGCTGCAGCTCGTTCCATACTTCCGCCAGCGCGCCCACCGAACCGCCGCCGATCAGGGCGTAGAACACGAACTGGCCCAGTTCGCCTGTCGTCATGCGACCGCCGATCACATCGTGCGCGCCGGACCACAGCACCAGCACGACGGCACCGAACACCAGGGTGATGACGGTGGCCGTGACCAGCGACTGCGCACGGATGCGTTTGCGTGCGGTTTCCACGGCAACTGATACCGCATCGCCGAAGCGCTTGAGTTCATACGGCTCGCGCGCGTGCGCCTGTACGGTGCGCACGGCGCCCAAGGTCTCGCTGGCGAGGGTGTTGGCATCGGCCACGCGGTCCTGGCTGGCGCGCGAGGCCTTCTCCAGCCGGCGTGCGCCGAGCACGATGGGTAACACCGCCAGCGGAATGCCGACCAGCGCATAGGCCGCCAGCTTCGGGCTGGTGACGAACAGCATCACGATGCTGCCGATCACGGTGATGCTGCTGCGCAAAGCCACCGACATGCTGCTGCCGACGACGCTGCGCAGCAGTTCGCTGTCGGCGGAAAGCCGCGAGACCAGTTCGCCGCTGCGCGTGCGGTCGTGGAACTCCGCGTCCAGCCCGACCAGGTGTCCGTACAACTGCCGGCGCAGGTCGGCCACGACGCGCTCGCCCAGCAGGGAGACGAAGTAGAACCGCGCGGCGCTCGCCACAGCGAGGACGAGCACGACGATGAAGACGCCCAGGAATACCCGGTCGATGTTGCCGCCGCTGTGGAAGCCGCCGTCGATCATCTGCTTGAACGCCACCGGGAAACTCAGTGTCGCCGCCGAGGCCAGGCCCAGCGCACACAACCAGGCGGCGAACAGGCCCCCATGCTGGCGAACGAACGGCCATAGCGCGCGCAGCGTGCCGAGTTTGGCCTTGGGTTTTGCCGGGTTCGAGGTGTTGGTGGCGCTGTCGTTCATCGGGAGGGTCGGATCAAGGCGACTGTGGGAGGGGCTGCGCGTCCATCGACGGCCGCAGCGCCTCCCGCATGCGCCTCGCGCGCCGTCAGGCCGTCGCCGGCATCACACGCACCCGGTTACGGGTGGCGTCGCGCAGCTGGGTTTTCAAGGCATCCACGCGATCGGCCGGCAGTTCGACCATCAGCCGGGCGCCGGATTCGTCGAAAGATTCCTCGCGCTTTACCGCCTGATGGGTCGCCAGCGCCGCATGTACGGTGCCCAGATCATCGAACGGGCAGGCCAGCACCAGCGACGCCATTGCCACTACCGGCAGGCGTTGTGCCTGTCGCAGGCATTCTGCGGCGGCACCGCCGTAGGCCCGGACCAGCCCGCCGGCCCCCAGCTTGATGCCGCCGTACCAGCGGGTCACCACCACCATCACCCGGTCGTAGCCCTGGCCGTCGATGGCGGCCAGGATCGGCCGGCCCGCGGTGCCGGCCGGCTCGCCATCGTCGCTGGACCGGTACTCGCTACCGATCCTGTACGCCCAGCAGTTGTGCGTGGCATCGGGTGTGGCGACCTCGCGCAGGAAGGCCAGCGCGTCGTCTGGCCCCGCGACCGGCGCGGCCAGGGCGAGGAAACGGCTGTGCTTCACCTCCAGCAGATGCGAGGCCCGCGCCGCGAGCGTGTCGGTCACGGTGTGCCCAGTAGCGGCCGCAGGTCGTCAGGTACGCGCTGGAAGGGATGCTCCTGCACGAATAGCTGCAGGCTGCGTAGGGCGTTGGCACTGTCGCCCAGGTCACGGCGCAGGCGGATGCGGTCCAGCCATTCGTCCGGTGCCAGCCGGGTGTCTTCGTCCACCGGCACCTGTAGTTCGGTGCGGCGCAGGGTGTTGCGCGCGACGCTGGGTGCTGAAGTTCCCGCACTGGCGGCAGGCGCCGGTGGCGGGGGAGGAGGGGGCGCCGCCGCTGGCGCGGCGCTGTAGCCGTCCTGCCGCGAGATGCGGGATCCGGTGACCATGATGGAGTCGAGGGTGCCCGAGGTGTCGGAGGCGGCCTTGGCCTCGCTCGCCCTTCGCTCGCTTTCGCTGCGCTGCTGCTGTTCGCGTTGCTGTTCCGCCAAGGCGCGCTGGCGGGTCTGCTGCTGCAGGGCAGCTTCCTCTGCAGCGGCGCGGTCTTCGATGGCCTCAGGGAATGCCTGGGGTGCCGTCGCCTTGCGCGCCAGCGTCGGCTCCGTGGGCGCGGGCAGGCCCGGCACGGCGGGGATTATCGACAGCGGGCCGCGCTTGGGCGGTGCCTCTTGGCGCGCGGCGGCCTCCGCATTCCGGCGGGCCGGGCTGGCGGGCACGGGCGACGCCGGCGGGGCCTCGACGGTGGGCGGGGCGAGCTGGCGGACCGGCGCCGGAGGTTCGTAGGCCTCGACGGCGGGCGCCACCGCCGCGTCCATCTCCGGGGCGGCCGCCGCATCGGCGGCCTGTTCCGCGGGCGCGGACATCACGGCGGTGTCGTGCTTGGCCAGCACGGGCACTTCGCTGGCGACCGGCACCTGCTGGGTGGGCCGCAGTTGCCAGGCGATCCCGGCGGCGAGCAGCATCGACGCAGCCACGCCCATGCCCAGCGGCCAGCGTCGGCGCGTCGGCGGCACCGTAGCGCCACGCGAGGCAGGCGCCTCCTGCACGGCGGCACGCGCGGCGCCAAGGATGCGGACATCCAGGCCGGGCGACGGTCCGCCATGGGGCCCCAGCTTGGACAGGGCCTGCGCGAGGGCGCGCTCTTCGGGCGACAGGGGTTCGTGGGGCGTCTTCATTCGTTCAATCTCGTCCGCAACCGGTCCATCGCATACCGCAACCGCGATTTCACGGTTTCCCGGCCCACGCCGGTGATCTCGCCGATCTCCTCCAGGGTCAGTTCCTGCTCCAGCCGCAGCAGCAGCACTTCGCGCTGCTCGGGCGGCAATTCGTCCATGGCCACCTGCAACCGCCGGCGCTGCTCGAATTCGGACAGCTGCCGCTCCGGCGTGTCCGGATCCGGCACGCGTTCCGTGCGGGCCTCGGCGTCCTCCGGCGTCGCCGGTCGGTGCTTCAGGGCGCGCCAATGGTCGTTGAGCCGATTGTGCGCGATCCGGTATAGCCAGGTCCCGAACGCGGCTTCCGGTTTCCAGCCCTGGCGCGCGGCGATCACGCGCTGCCAGGTGTCCTGGAAGAACTCGTCGGCCATCGCCGCATCGCGCAGGTGGCGCAACAGGAAGCGGTAGAGGGGGCCGCGATGGCGTGCGTACAGCTGCTCGAAGGCCGATGCGTCGCCGGCGGCGTAGGCCAGCATCAGGGTTTCATCGGCGGGTTCGGCTAGATCGTTCACCGCCACCAGCGTAAGCGGTCCGTGCACGGGCGTGAAGCCGCCGCAGGGGCGCGAGGCGGACGCGTTCAGCCATCCGGTCGCGGATGTTCGCGGGCTGGGGGCGGA
>Ga0247823_10002285_pt1 | contig 15854 bp, 15 predicted proteins | sample 13C_PalmiticAcid_2_FD_192426 | JGI IMG/M metagenome (GOLD analysis project Ga0247823, IMG submission 192426) | Soil microbial communities from agricultural site in Penn Yan, New York, United States - 13C_PalmiticAcid_Day30 | ecosystem: Environmental > Terrestrial > Soil > Agricultural land...
ATTTTCACCTCGGCCCTCGCGCTCGCCGCGTCGGCCATGGCATTTTCGCCCGCCGCCACGGCGCAGCTGCTCGGCGGCAGCGGCGGCCTTGGCGGTGGCCTTGGCGGAACGCTGGGCGGCACGCTCGGCAATCCGACCGGGCCGATCGGCGGCACCCTCGGGACCGCGGGCGACATCACCGGCTCGGGCCGCGGCGAAACCCATGTCGATCGCCGCTCGGGCCGCGTTCAGGGCAAGGGAAGCGCCGATGCGAACGGCAAGGGCTCGGCCAATGGCAATGCCGATCTGCTCGGCAGCCCCATCGGCGGCAACGCCAATGGCTCCGGCAGCGCCGCGGGCAGCGGCGGTCTCGACGCGCAGGCGGTCGGCACCGATTTCGTCGGCCAGACCGCCCGCGGCGCCGTTGGCACCGCGCAAGGCACCGCTTCGACCGCAACCGGCACCGCGCGCGGTGCGGTCGGGACCGTCCGTGACCGGGCCGGCGGCGCGCTGTCAAACGTCTCAGGCAGTGCCAGCGGCGCCGGTTCAGTCGCGGGCGGCTTCCAGGGCAGCCTTGGCCAACTCGCGGCCGCCGGCAGCGGCGCCGCCAGTGGCAATGGCATGTTCGCGGTGGCTCCCGGCATGCCCGTTACCGATCCGCGCGGCAAGGTGATCGGCTATGTCCAGGAACTGCGCCAGACCGGGCGCGGTGTCGTGCAGGCGGTTACGATCGAGGTCGGCAGTCGCGTCGCGACGCTTCCCGCAGCAAGCTTTGCGGGCTCGGGCGATGTCCTGGTGACTGGCATGACCAAAGGCCAACTGAAGAAGGCCGCCGAGCAACAGGACGCCAACGAATAATCGATCGAAGGGGCGACCGGCAACGACCCCAATTGACGCCGGTCGAACACTGGGCGGGCCGCCACGCGGTCCGCCCATTTTTTTGTTCGCTGGGAGCACCTTTTGGCCGTTAGCGGACTGACCGCTTCTGGAAATAAAGCTCTGAAAGCGGACAGCTGGTGCGCGTTCGCGCACTTCCCCAATCTCACTTGAGCATCTCGTCGATCTTGCCCGCCAGCGCCTGCATCTGAAACGGTTTTGCGATCATTTGCATATTGGCACCCAAAAAATCGGTGCGGGTTTCGGCGTTCTGCGCATAGGCGGTGATGAAGAGGATCGGAAGGTCGGGGAGATGCTGGCGCGCGATGTCTGCAAGCTGGCGGCCGTTCATGCTGGGCAAACCGACGTCGGTAATCATGAGATCGAACCGCGCCCCGCTCTCGAGAAGGCGGATCGCAGCATAGGGCTCAGCAGCTTCAACCGCCTTGTAACCAAGTTCGCCAAGCACGTCGCTGACGAGCATGCGTACTGACGCATCATCTTCAACGAGCAGGACGGTCTCGCCGTCTCCATGATGAACTGCCGCCGGCGCGGCCTCCTCGGATGTTGCCGCCGATCCCGCAACAGGCAGAAAAATACTGACGGCCGTCCCCTCGCCTTCCTTGGACTCGATCTTCACACAGCCTTTCGATTGATTGACGAAGCCATAGACCATCGACAGGCCCAGCCCGGTGCCCTGCCCGATCGGCTTGGTGGTGAAGAAAGGCTCGAACACCTTGCCGAGCGTCGCAGCATCCATCCCGATGCCCGTATCGGACACAGTCACCGTGACATAGTCCCCAGGCTCGAGGTCAGGCTGACTCGCGCAGGCACCGTGGTCGAGATGCGCAAAGCCTGTTTCGACATGCAGCGTGCCCCCTTCGGGCATCGCATCGCGCGCATTGATAGCCAAGTTTAGCACTGCGCTTTCCAGCTGGTTCATATCAACGATTGCCGCCGGCAGATTGTCGGCCAGGCTGGTCGACACGACGATCCGCTCGCTCATGGTGCGGCGAAGAAGATCTTCGAGCGACGCGATGAGCATATTGATGTCAGTTGCCCTGCTGTCGAGCGATTGCCGTCGAGAGAAAGCGAGCAGGCGCGAGGTGAGCCCCGCCGCGCGCTGTGCCGAATTGCTGGCGGCGTCCATGAAGCGCTCGAGATCGTCGAGACGGCCTGTAGCAATCCGCCGCCTGAGCACGTCGATCGCACCGGTGACCCCGGTGAGCATATTGTTGAAGTCATGCGCGATGCCGCCGGTAAGCTGGCCAACCGCCTCCATCTTGTGCGACTGGCGCAACGCCTCTTCGGCGCGGGCGCGTTCTTCCGCCTCCGCTTCGAGCCGCGCGAGCGCGTCGGTGAGTTCGGCCGTGCGTTCCGCGACAAGCGCTTCGAGCTTTTGCGCGGCGTCGGCGAGCGCCGCCTGTCCACGCTTCTGATCGTCGATATCGACGATGACCGAGATCGCACCGGTTACGCGGCCTGCGCCGTCGCGCAGCGGAATCCCGCTCACCCGTGTCCAGACACTGTCGCCCCCGGCCGGGTGATGCAGGAATTCGATACCCTGAATATTTTCGCCTGAAAGAGCGCGCGGGGTGACGAACCGATCACGCATAATTCGGCGACCGTCCTCCTCATACCCCTCCCAGCGCATTTCGCCGTCCGCTAGGCGCGACGGCGTGATGCCCGTCGGCAGGAAGCGCAGGAACTCCGGGTTGGCCAACCTCGTCGCCCCGTCGGGGTTGATAAAGGCGATCCCGACCGGCAGCGCATCTAGCAAAGTGGAAAGCTGCGTGCGTTCAGTGGCTAGTTCGGATAATTGGTCGCGGATTTCGAACTGCTTCTGCCGCGCGCGCATGGCCGAGGCGATCGCGCTGGTAAGCGATTCCGCGCTAAGCGGCCGCTCGAGCAGGACAACGTTAAGCGCGCTGTCCGGGAGCCGTCGGCGAAGCGTCTCATGGCCCGTCGCGCGGCCAGCCTGGCGACCGGTCAGCAGAACGAACGGGATATCGGACCACGCCGGCTGCGCTTCGAGCGCCCGGTGAAGCGGCCCCAGATCGGCGCGCAGGGCTTCTTCGGTGACCAGAATGACACCGGCTTCGCCGTCAATGGCCTCCGCAACATCCTCCAGCGCCGGGCATATGGCGGTGTGATAGCCATGCTTACCAAGCAAGCTTGCGACACTCGTTGCATCATTCCCATAAGGAGCACTGATGAGGACCCGGTGGCCTTCGGAGGCGGACCTGTGCACCTAGCGACGGTCTTCCATCAGCGGTGCGCTCGATCCGACATATTCGGGCGTACCCGTCAAAACGCCCCGAAATTCGGACAGCGGTTCGCCGACGCGAACACCCTTTGCGTCGATCCTCAGTTCGCGGATGGCATCTTCATGGTGGCCGCTCCGGTTCTTGACGATCGAGATCGCCTTGCGGATGCGACCCTCGCTTTCGAAAAAGCGCAGCAGGACCACGATGTCGGCAATGTAGGACACATCGAGTCCGTTAGTGCTCATCGTCCCAAAAAAGCCGTGCTGCGGATTGATGAGGATCGAGACCACCCCCGCCTGGTTCAGATAGGACAGCAGTTCGTGCAGCTGAAGGATCAATTGCCGTTCTTGCGGCATCGCCGTGACATAGCCATTGAGGCTGTCGATCAGCGCGAACCGCGCGTTGCGCTCCTCGACCTCGGATCGGACCATCGCGGCAAATTGCCCGGGCGCGATCTCGGCGGGGTCCATTTGGCGAATGGTCAGCGTGCCGCTGTCGATATGGCGCTGGAGATTGATGCCGAACGCGCTCGCCCGCGTAATCATGGTGCCGATGCGCTCATCGAATTCGTAGATCACGGACACCTCGCCGCGTTCGCACGCCGCGTCGAGATATTGGAGCGCAAGTGAGGTTTTGCCCGAGCCGGCAGGGCCGGTCACCAGCATCGATGTTCCGCGCTGGGGGCCACCCGCGAGCATCGCGTCGAGCTCGCCCACGCCGCTCGGCACCGGTTCCCCGATGAAAGGCGCATGATGTTCGGCCGCGATAAGGCGCGGGAATATGTCGATACCGCCCTTGCGAAGGACCATGTCGTGATATCCGGCGACAAACGCGACCCCGCGCATTTTCTGCACCTGCATACGCCGCCGCGCCGCCCCGAAATCGAGCGTCAGCCGCTCGAGGGTGATCACGCCGTGACAGAGGCTGTGCAAATGGTTGTCCCGCTCGCCGCTGCCGCCGGTCATGTCGTCGACGAGCAGAACGGTCGTATCGAGCTTCGAAAAGAATTGCTTCAGATGCAAAAGCTGGCGGCGATAGCGGAGCGAATCCTGCGCCAATAGACGCAGTTCGGACAGGCTGTCGAAAACGACACGCTTCGGCTTCACGCGCTCGACCTGCCCACGGATCAGCTCGATCGTGCGGCCAAGTTCCATTTCCCAACTATGGAGGATCGACTGGTCGCGCCCCGGCCCGAGGGTTTCGTCCGCTGAAGCAAGTTCGAAGAGTTCGACGTCGTCCAGTGACCACCCGTGCGACCCAGCGACGATCGACAGTTCCTCGCTAGTCTCAGACAGCGTGATGTAGAGCACGGATTCGCCATGCTCGGCTCCTTCGAGCAGAAACTGCAGCGCGAGCGTCGTTTTACCGGACCCCGGTATGCCCTCGACCAGATAGAGGCGGCTGACAGGGAGACCGCCGCGCAAGATCAGGTCGAGCCCAGGGTTTCCGGATGGGATACGTTTATCGTTTGCCGTCATAAGTGGATGCGCCTCGAATCCTTTGATCGCATGCTCTTCGGGCCGATCTGCCAGCTCACGTCCGGCATCGGATTGGCCCCTGTGAACAATGTGTTCGATCTTACTGTCATGAGAGATAGAACGTGGCCCAGCGCAATTCGGTTTCATCGCGGGACGATGACCCGCGCCACGCGACGAGGAAAAAGATGCGATTTCAGCCGTGTGCCCGTCCGACTGCGGCTTCAAGTTCAGAGAAGCTGTAGGGCTTGTTCAGCCGCGTCAGCCCGCGCGTCCGGATGAAATCGTCGCCGCTGAACCCGGTCGCGAGAACGACCGCGAGTTCGGGGCGCAGCGCTCGCGCCGCCTCGATAAGCTCGCTTCCGGTCATGCCCGGCATTGCATGGTCGGTGATGAGGAGATCGATCTCAGGACGGCACGCGAGCTGGTCGAGCGCTTCTTGCCCCGAACCGGCTTCGAATACCTGATAGCCGAGGTCCTCGAGCAGGGCAGCGGTGTTCATCAATATGATTGGGTCATCGTCGACTGCGAGGATCGTCCGCGCTTTCGGCAACGCTTCGCCGGCATCGCTTGCGGCCGCTGCCTTCGGCGCATCGGTGAATATCGTCTGATCGCTTCGCACTGCATATCCTTTCACCTCCTATACGAGGCCGGGACACGCAAGTTCCGTTCGTGTTGCCGGCGCCCCCATTTCGGTTAGCCATGCACTGTGAACCGACACGAGACGGTTTCATCGTCTGAGAATGGCCGGTTGCGGCCAGGCAGGTTTCGGGGAGACACGAGGCTATAGCCGCCATTCCCGCTCCATCCTCGTGAGGCCGGACCCACCGGAGCTACTCTGACCTCATTCGAATTCGTCAAAACGTGCCCAGACGCAGGTCGCGCCAAAGACAGCGATATCCCGTCCCTATGGTGGAACCTACCCTCACAGACCAGGAGCAGATTTTCACCTAAGCGGCCGCCTCTCTGGCGAATTTTCCGGGTGGACAGCCCTGTCGCTTACGAAATGCGGTACTGAACGCACTTGCCGATTCATAGCCGATCTCGTCGGCAATCCGGTCGAGCGATTTTGCGCCTTGCGCGAGCGCCTGCTTTGCGATCGCCATTCGCCAGCGCGCCAGATATTCGATGGGCGGGCAGCCCATAACCTCTCCGAACCGGGCAGAGAATGCCGAGCGCGACATGCCGGCGATGGCAGCGAGCCCGCCGACCGTCCAACCCGCGCGGATGTCAGCGTGGATCGCCCCCAGCGCGAGCGCGAGTCCCGCGTCGCGCATCCCGTTCAACAGACCAGCAACCGCGCCGTCGCTGCCTTCACTCTGCCAACGCAGCGCCTCGATGAGCAGGGCCTCCAGCATGCGCCGAAGGAGCAGATCTTTTCCAGGATGATCGTTGGCGCATTCATCGGCAAGGAGGTCAACAAGCCGACTGAAGCGCGTTGCCCTGCCCTTCGACGCAGGAATATGGATGCGGCCCGGAAGCAAGGAGAGAAGCAGCGGTGCGTTCACTCGATCGAACGCGAAACTGCCACCGAGTGCAACGAAATCGGGGTCACCGTCCGGCTCGCCATGCCGGACTTCTTCGACACGCGGTTCAACAGGATCGCACCGGATGCCCGGTTCGCTGCTCAGCGAAAAGGCAGGCGTCGTCGGGAGGAGAAGGAAATCGCCCTGCGTCAGGGAGAGTGGCTCTTCGTCTTTGAAGCTTAACCAGGCTCTCCCGGCTAGAACGATGGTGAAGCCCGGCGCATCATGCGCTGCGTAGCTTACTCCCCATGCCCCCTTGCCGGAGATCGGCTTGGAAATGGCCGCGTCTGGCCGTAGCAGGGCGATGATATCGCTCAAAGGATCCATCTGGATGATCCGTAAATAAATTTGGATATCTGATTATATATCGTATCGCATTGCCCGTCTATCGGTTGATCATCGACATCATGGAGACCGACAATGACTGATACGATCCTCATCACAGGCACCTCATCAGGCTATGGCAAGGCCATCGCCGAGCATTTCTTGAACGAAGGCTGGCATGTCATCGCGACGATGCGCCGCCCGGAAGCTGCTGCGTTCGAAGGCGAGACCAGCCGGCTTCGCGTGCTGCCGCTCGATGTGACGGACGCCGACAGCATTGCATCGCTGATCAAGGCCGCTGGCCCCATCGACGTGCTGGTCAACAATGCCGGCATCGGCGCGGTCGGCGCCTTCGAAGCGACGCCTATGGCGCTGGTGCGCCAGCTCCTCGAGACCAACACGATCGGCGTGATGGCCATGTGTCAGGCAGTGATCCCGCAAATGCGGTCGCGCCGCGCGGGCACGATCGTCAACGTAACCTCGAGCGTCACGCTTGGCGCCTTCCCCTTGGCCGCAGCTTATACGGCAAGCAAACAGGCGATCGAAGGGTTCACCGGTTCGCTGGCGCATGAACTGGCTCATTTCGGCATCCGCGCGAAATTGGTGGAGCCCGGTTACGCACCGACCACGCGGTTTGGCGCCAATGCCATCATGCCGGTCGATCAGCTCATCCCCTAAGCCTATGCCGCCTTCGCCCATCCTATCCTGGAAGCGTTCGCCGCGCCGACCCTGACGACGCAAGAGAGCGATGTCGCCGAAGCTGTGTGGAACGCAGTTCATGACACTGGCGGGCAAATGCGCTTTCCGGCAGGCTCCGATGCCCTAGCGCTCGCCGGAGCGCATTGAGCGAACAGATGCATGTTTGGGACGGCGTCACTGCCACCAGGGTTCCGGAATACGCGAGTTCCTGCTCGTTTTCTCGATTGGTTCGCTGCAAAATATATCAACTGGCCGTTTTCAGACGGTCCGCTTTTTGTCGGAAATCGAGGAAGGCGGACATGCCGCGACACATTATCTGTCGCGACCTTACCCTGATGCGATCAACCGTTGGTCGCATCGACCGGCAGATGGCAAGATTTTGTTAACCTTATCGGCGCAGTTTTCTCGCGGGGGGCACGCAGAAGCGGCTTCAGCCGCGCGAATGGAGAGTTCGCGGTGCTTAATTTGAAGACTAAGCCGACATCGGTCACCGGGCCGCTGGGCCCGGTCACGGCGGACGATTTACCATCGTCATCGACAACCTATTGGACGGCTCGCCGCAAGGCCGAGGTTCTGGCGGCGATAGATGGTGGGCTAATGGATTTCGAAGACGCCTGCGAGCGATATCGCCTCAGCCGCGAAGAGCTTGCCGCATGGCGGCGCATGCTCGACCATGCTGGGGTGCCCGGTCTCCGTATTACAAACAGGCAGCGCCTTCGTGATCAGTATATTTTTGGATAGACAATGGGTGCGGCGCGTCCCCCACAGCGCGCGGTACCAAGAGGGCGGCGCGGGCAGACTGGTCCCTCCCGCGCCGCCCATTCAGTTCAACGGCATTTGAGTTCACCGCGGTCGATCGCGCGCCCCAATAGCCCGCCGCCGGCCGCGCCAATGATCGTCCCGACCGTCCGGTCGCGGCCGCCATCGAGCTCGCGTCCAACGAGCGCACCAACGGCGGCGCCGATGATCAGCCCGGTCGTGCCATTCTCGCGGCGGCAGTAATAACGTCCATCCTTCGCCCGCCAGATGCGGTCGTTTTGCGACAGGCGACGCGGCTCATAATATCGGCCAGACCCGTCGTACAGCCCGCGATCCTTGGCGCGCTTGCCATGCGCGGGCGCCCAAGGCGGCGGATCGGCAAGTGCCGGAGCACTGGGGATAGCAACGGCCGCGAGAACTGCGGCAGCAATATATTTCTTCATGGCCCGTCTCCTTCTGTGAACCGAGAGCGATAGTCTTACCGAGCCGAACGATGGCTGAATGGGACGTTCATGGAGCATCTTATACGAGATGCTCCCGTTAGCCGAAACAGTGATATCCCCGGCCGGTCCTGCGACCAGCCGGGGATGCCTTGCGGCTTATCGGTTCATCGCGTGAATGCGGACCACGGCCTGAGTTCGGGCATCGATCTGATAGATCTGCCGTCCGTCCGAGCGATAATAGCTTTGGTCGGTATCGCGATACCGGTCGCGATATTCGAAGGGAACGCCGTAAAGATCCGTCGGCGCCCGCTGCCCGATCTCCAGTGTTGCGGTATTTCGGCCCAGTACGCCATCGATCACACCGCCCAGTCCGCCGCGCTGTTCGCGCTCAGGGTATCCGTCGTCGGCGTCGTCGTACCGGCTATCGTCGCGGTCATATCCGCGTCCATCATCCCGGCTTCCGTCCCGATCGTCATAGCGGTCGTCGTCGCGTCCGCCTTGGCGATCCCAGTCTTCATTACGTCCCTGCGCGCCATTGTCGGCTTGGCGCACCTCCTGCCGGAGCGAGCGCAGCCGTGACTGAAGGTCCTGTCGTTCCTCATTGTTCAACCCGTTTCGGCTGTAGCGGCGCTCCAGCTGGGTCAGCGATCGCAGAGATGCGCGAAGCGACAAGGCTTCGCGGCGGCTGATCGCACCCGATTGCATACCTGCCTCGATGCGCTCGCGCAACTGCTCGATCCGCGCCGACATGTTTCCGCGGCCGCTGTCATCGTCGCGATAGCTTCCGGGCCGGTCTTGATAGCGGCTGTCCGGATCTTGCGCTGCCGCAGGGCCGGCTATAGCCGCTGCCGAAATGGCCAAGCTTAATAAAAGCATTTTCATCTGATTTCTCCACACAGCCCCCGAGCATGCCGCCCTTGAGCGCCCCGGATCTTGTCGCGATCCTGAATGGATAGTTCACAATTTATTCACATGCCTTGAAACAATTAAACAAATCTATGAGAACCTTTGAACGATCTATCTTAATTTTTACTGTAGTTTACATGATATCAACGCGACTATAGGCAAAATATAGGGAACTTCAGACTTCATATTGCGTACTGACAGCAACTCCATCTCCTGAGGCTGCATGTCTCACAGCTCTCAGGAGATGGAGCCGACACGTTTTTCGCCCCTAAAAGGAACGGCACGGAGGCCGATAAACGTCGCGCGCTATTGCTCCTCGGTAAGTCTGTGCCACTGCATGCGCCGATCACCACATGCCGTTACCAAGCATGGACGTCCGGCCCGGCCACCTCTGGGCAAACATTGCGAGAAGCAGATATTTGGTGGACGGGTCGGTCAGCAATTCTGGTGCGACGATTTGTGGCGCTATGCCGGGCGCGGTCGATGTGGGGATCGATGGTCAATACACCTTATCGCGCGGCCGCCCTCAAGCGCGTCACCACATCCTCATCGCGAATGCGGCGCCACCGCGCCTCGACAAGGCTGTGAACCCCGAACAGGAAGAGCCCGGCCGCAACAAGCGTGTAGAGTGCAGCATGCTCGGTGAGAGTAGATAGCGCATCCCCAAGTCCCTTGACCTCGCCCGCGGTGCCAAACCAGCCCGCCCGAACGAGCGAATAGCCGATCACCGCAAACACGACAGCTCGCGCGGCAAGGCCAGCGCGGCCTACAGGCACGACCCACGCCGGAGCCTGTGGTGCGACGCCCTTCATGAATTCGGTCGTCCAGGCCTTCACGGCCTGATGCACCGCGGCCGCAAGAAACCCGAGCCCGATTGCTCCCAGGAGCGTGCCGCCGAGCGGCATATCGAGCAGCATGCCCGCCGCCTCCTTCTCGCGCCCTCCGCCGCTATCCGAATTGCCGGAGGCGAGACGAACGGCTGCCCAGGCTAGCACGAAATGTGCAATCCCGCTGGCGGCATAGCCCAAGCGGATCGCAATACCCTTCGCGTCGTCACCCTTGCCTTCGCTGTCGAGCGCGGCGCCATAGAGGCGATAAGCGCCGTAGAGAGCGAGGCCAATGGCGAGCATGATCAGCAAGACCGAGCCGCCGGGCATGTCGCGTACCGACCGGAACACCCCCTGTGGGCTGGCGTCGGAGGCTCCCGCGCTCGTCAGCGCAATGTAGGCGAGCAGGCAATAGACGACGCCCCTGGCAAGCCAGCCGGCACGGGCGAAGGTTTCGAGCCGTCGAAGTCTGTTCATCATGCCTGCTCCCACTGTGGTAACAAGCGAACGCCCTGCACCATCCGCAGTTCCGCTTGGGCTCGGACCGGGCCAACGTCCTACTCGTCGCTCTCAGGCATTACTTATAATATGACACAGGAGAGCAGACAGGCTGCGGAGTGCGCGATAATGGCGGTTACTCCAGAGCGGGCTCGGCGCCAATTTTGAGCCGATCAACAAGTGACGATGCAAGGAAGACCTGTGAGCGACGAAGTCGAATGGTGGGAATATGATGACGCGGCCGAGATGGCCGCCGCGGTAGCGGGCGATATCGGCTTCATCATCGAAAGCGCGATTGATGCGCGCGGCGCCGCGGTGATCGCGCTTGCTGGCGGGAAGACGCCCACCCCGATTTACGAGCAGCTTTCGTCCGCAAAACTGGACTGGAAGCGCGTGACGATTGTTCCCGGGGATGAGCGGATCGTGCCGCTGGGCGACCCGCGCAGCAACGTGACGGTCCTCGCCAAATTCTTCCTACCCAAGGGGGCCCGCGTCATGCCGATCGTTCCAAACGCGATCGCCGACTATAAGGCGGCGGGGCGCTCCGCCGACGCCCTGATGCAGGACCTGCACTGGCCGCTCGATCTGTGCCTTCTCGGCGTTGGGAATGACGGACATACAGCCTCGATCTTCCCGGGGCCCGATTTCGAAGAAGCCGTAAATGGTCCAAAAGATCGCCGAGCCTTGGGCGTGATGCCCGATCCAATGCCGCTCGAGGCACCGGTACCGCGCGTCACGCTCAGCCTTGCTGCGATCAGCACGTCGCGTGCCCTGTTGATCGCCGTGCGGGGAGATGAGAAGCGCGCTTTGATCGAGACCGCTATCAAGCAGGGTCGGTCCTCGCCCTATCCAATCGGACTCGCGCTGGCGGGTACCGAGCTGCCGGTCGACATTCATTGGGCGCCGGCGTGACAGCCCCTTCGCGCTGAACCAGCTGAGGGTTCGTAAAAGCGTGCCATCGGTTCCGTCGGCCGAAAAATCGCGACGCCCGCGGCAGAACACACATATGACAAAGGGCGCCGAAACCGGCGCCCTTCACCCTGCCCTTTAGGGGAGGCAAGTTTATTTCTTTTGGGTGTCGCCGACGCCGGATTCAGAAGGGGCGATCTCCCCATTGTCGTCCATGGCGTTGGCTTTTTCCTCGCCTTGCTCTTCGACGACATCGGCCTTCTGTTCCATGGCCTCCTTAGCCGGACCAGCGGGCATTGCGTCGGCCTGATCGTCGATCACTTCGGCTTTGGCCTCGGCCTGATCCTCTACCTTATCGGCAGCCGGGCTCTGGCAGGCACCCAGCGCCAAGGCCGAAGTGGCGGCGAGGCTGATGAAGATCTTTTTCATGATATGACTCCCTGTTTTGACTAAAGCGCTAACGCCGGATGAGCGCTACGGTTGCGTCTCGCGAATTCCAACGGCGCTGAAAAATGGGCGGCCCCAGTGTTCCGAAGCCGCCCGCCCTCAGAGCGATTAGAGTTAGCTGCCGCTCAGCTGATGCTTCAGCGCCGACATCTGATCATGGCCTTCGCGGACCGAAGTGAAGGCCGTCTGGACCAGCTGGCGCACGGCGGGATCAAGGTCGTTATCCTTCAGTGCGCTTTCAAACTTGGCCTTGATATGATCTTCACCGCGTTCGACTTCGGCGACCACGGCGCGATCGTCGCGATCCCCGGTCAACGCGTCGCGCAGGCCGAGGAAAGCGCGGTGCGCCGATGCGAGCACGGTGCCGTCGTCCTCGGGATTGCCGCCGAGTTCGCGGACCTTCGCCTGGAAACTGGTGACGATCGCCTGGCGCTCGTTCGCGCGGCTGAGGAAAACATCCTTGAACTGCTCGGCATTCGCTTCGTCCGCTGCCTTGCGGTAGCCGTCGATGCTGTCGAGGGTCGTTGCGATCAGGGAGTTGAGAGTTCCAACGTTCTTGTCAGACATGTGTAATCCTTTCCGGAAAATTGCTCTCGGGATGATGCCGGGCATGAGGAACCGCGGGAGGCGCGCCCCCGCGATCCTTTAGATATTAAGGTATAGTACGTCGCCCGCCGCGACCGAAAACGAAGCCGACGACCACGAGCACGACGGCAACGACCAGCAATATTTTGGCGAAGTCTGCCGACAGGCCGGCAACGCCGCCGAAGCCCAGAAGGGCCGCGACGAGCGCTACGACCGCGAAGATAATTGCGTATCTGAACATGGATTGCTCCTTCTTTTAGGCGCACATTCCCGCTCGCGCCGACATAGGGATTCGGCGCGGAGGAGGGTGCGATCAGTTGATCCTGCTTGGATAGGCCGTAAACGCCGGCTCAAACTGAAAGTTCCTGAATCTGTCGTTCGAGCCAAGGCTGCTGCTCGCCTACGTGTACGGACCAGCTGCTCGCCAAGGGTACCGGTACACCGCGCGTGAATGGCGGGCGGACGCCGGATGATGACCGCGCAGCGTGCAAAAGCTGAAGCGGCGGGTCTGCAGAGCTAGGCGACCGCCATCCAACGCGAAGCTCGCTGACTGGCGAGTCAGCTACCCGCGGCCCGTAATCAAAGCGCTTTCGGGCGGAGGCGCGAATTCATACGGGGGCGCCGCCGCGCCCGGGGACCCGCGCGTCACTCCGTGATATATGGCGAGGCCAAGTGGACTGTGCGCGATCAACGTCATTGCGAGCTGCGATGCGGCCATAGCAGCCACACCCCACCACCACGCGGCGTGCACCGATCCGCGACGCCGGATATCCGACACGATGCCGACGAGCGGCAGGACCATCAAGGCCGCAAACACGGCCCATTCGGCAAACGGGATTAGGAGCGGCATGGGCAGCAGGCGGCCAAACGCCGGCCCGGTGAGAAAGGCCATCGCGCAAAAAAGAAGGCGCCTGTGCCATTCGGTTCTCTTGCGCAGCGTGATGGCCGCCGCGACAAGCCCGCCGAAGCAAAGCATCGTCATCGAGTTCATGACGAGAAAATAGGCCGGCTGAAAAAAGAAGGGGATGGTCCCTTGTCGCGCCATGGTCATGGTGGTGAAGATGCCGACGCCTACCATCATCACGGCCCACGCGGCGGCTAGCCATCCTAACCGGCGGTGAAGCACCATCGATCCGCGGGTTACGAGCGCGCTTTGCGTTACATAAATCACGACCCAGCCGAAGAATATGACGGCATGAAAATGAACCAGCGGCGGAGCCGAGAAGCTCGAGCGCCCCATCGCCAGTTGCATGGAAAATCCCGCGGCTATGACGGCTGCCATGACGAGTGCCATGGTCAAAAAGAACCGGTCGTCTCGCCCGTAGCCGGGCCGCGGATGTGCAACGGTCGCCAATTGAGCCTCCGAGCGATGGGTCAAATCAGTTTGCATCCTGCCGCCTCGCGCGATCGCTGTCACCACGATATCGTTGACACCGAATAGTCAATATCGATCGGACGTCTTGATGACTGAGGTTGGCCGTTAGCTGCCTGTCAGCTTTGCAGAAAATATGAGGACAAGCTGACGTAGCCAACATCGGATATCGGCACGATAAAACCCCAATAGACCCGTCGATTGAGGGCCTCTCATGGGCAGCTGGCAAGTTCGTCGATGGCAGCGAGTATTTCGCACCGTCGTGCTTTTGCGTCCCGTATATGCATCTCGACCTCGGCAAGTTTCTTGCGCAAAGCCACCGCCATTTCGTGCTCGGAAGGCATGGCCCCCGTCCGTCGGCGATAATCCCAGCCGTATCTCGGACAGGGAAAACCCGAGGCGCTGCGCGCCGTCGATGAACCGCAATGTAGAGACAGCCTGCTCTGGATAATCCCTATAGCCGTTATCCCGCCGAGCGGACGGCGGGATAAGGCTTCTCGCTTCGTAAAAGCGGATCCGCGATGCCGACAATCCAGACCGCCGCGCAAGATCTCCAATTCGCATGTCCACCGCCCCTTGACCTTCAACCATGGTTGAAGGTGTATCAGCCTTTTCGATCCACGTGAATCGAAAGAAAATCATGACCGAAACAAGCTCCGCATATGTCGCACCACGCGCTTCTGAAGCGTCAGCGGAGGTCACGAGACCTTGGGCTTGGCTTGCTGTAGGTGTAGCCATGTCGCTGCTCGCATCGGGTGGCCGGTGGAACGTGGCGCTCGCTGCCTGGATAGCGCCCATATTGTTGCTGCGCTTCTATCGCTCTCGAAAAGCAGGCATCGCGATTGCGGCGATCATCGCGATATCCTGTCTTCAAATCACTTGGTGGAATCTGGAGGCGGGGGTCCCGCCGAGCCCGACATCGGGAGCGCTCACCATCGCAGTGGGCCTGCTTTATGCGATCCCGTTCGTGCTGGACCGGTTGGCGGGTCCCAGCCTCGGGCCTTGGTGCCGCATCGCTCTGCTCCCTGCCGCCATGGCGGCGACCGAGTTTGCCGTCGGCGCGGTTCTCCCGGTCGGGACGAGTGTCGGGATGCGCGCGATCACGCAGAGCGAAAATCTGGCGTTGCTTCAAATTATCAGCCTGACCGGCCCATATGTGATCGCCTTCCTCATCGGCTGCGCCGCGACAATTGCCAATCACATCTGGGAGGCACAAACGCGGCAAGCGCTCCTCCGCAAGGGCGGGCTCTTCGCAACGGCTCTGCTGGCGATCCTAGCGGCGGGTCAATCGCGCCTGACGTTCGGCGCCGACATCGGCGCGCCGACGGTAAAGATCGCCGGCATCACGCCGCCCATGTCATTGCGCGACGCGGCAAACAGACTGGTCTCGACTTCAAGCTTCCCCCCGTCCGCAAACGCGTTAGCAGCGACACGCGCACCCGCGGCGCGAGCCGCCAATGCGACCATCCTCGACACACTGCTGGAAGACAGCCGTAAGGCCGCGAAGGCGGGCGCCCAAATCGTCATCTGGTCCGAGACTGCCGCGCCAGTGATCGCTGAAGATAAACCCGCGTTGCTGCGCCGGGCGGCAGCGCTCGCCCGCGAGGAGCGCATCTACATGAACGTCGCGGTGGGCGTTCCCTTCGAGCGCAACGAGACATTCCTGATCGAGCCCAACGGCAAGATAGAATGGCACTACCGGAAGAACCATCCGGTGCCCGGCATGGAACCGGTCGCGCCCTTTGCCAACGCTCCGCCTCTGGAGCACACGCCTTTCGGGACACTGTCCAACATCATCTGCTTCGACGCGGACTTCCCCGCGCTCGCTCGGGTCGACGCCGATATCCTGATTGTCCCGGCGTGGGATTGGCCGGAGATCGCGATTGCGCATACGATGCACATGGCCCGGCTGCGCGCCATCGAGAACGGCTATTCCCTTGTCCGCGTCGATTAAAACGGCAC
>Ga0247823_10002286_pt1 | contig 15851 bp, 12 predicted proteins | sample 13C_PalmiticAcid_2_FD_192426 | JGI IMG/M metagenome (GOLD analysis project Ga0247823, IMG submission 192426) | Soil microbial communities from agricultural site in Penn Yan, New York, United States - 13C_PalmiticAcid_Day30 | ecosystem: Environmental > Terrestrial > Soil > Agricultural land...
CATAGCGGTCGCGCGCGTCGATTTCCCTGGTGCCCTTGCCCGAGACCTGGCCGATGCGGACCACGCGACCGTCCTTCACCGCGACATCGGCGCGAACCCACGGGCTACCCGCGCCGTCGAGGACGCGGCCATTCCGGATCACGATGTCATATTCGGGCGCGGGCGCATTGGCGACCAGCAGCAACGACAGGGCGCCGAACAGGATCTTACGCTTCATCATTCCATCTCCCTGCCGGTGCCCCGGCGACATTGTTACTGGCTGGTGGCCGGTTTCCTGGCGCTGTCGGCGCGGACTTCGCCCACCACCTCGCGAACGGCGGCGATGACGATGTCAGGCCGGTCGATCTGGATGTAGTGGCCGGCGTCGGGCACGACCTGCTGCCGACCACGGGTCGAGAGCGCAGCCTGCTCGGCACCGAGCAGCTTCCACTCCGCCTTGAACCGCTCGCCGTCCGCCGCCTTCATGTTCAGTCCCTGCAATTCCTCCGCGGCAAGCGGCTTCATCGCCGTCAGCGCGATCACCGGGCGGTTGCCGAAGCTGCGGACCACGCGCGCATCGTCCATCGTGGCGTCGAACCCGTCGAGTTCGGACGTCGCCCCGACCACCGAGGTGCTGGCGTACGCGGCCAGCTTCGCCGTCGCATCCTTGGGCAACTCCCCCTGCCCCGCATTGGCCATCAGGAACCGCACGGCACCGGTCCATGCCAGCCGTGTCGCCGTGTGCATGATCCACGCAACCTGCCCCGGATGAGCGTTGGTGTTCGAGACCTTGCCGAGCCGGGCGACCTGATCGGGGTGCGAGGTGTCGACCAGCACAAGCCCGGCGACCTGATCGCCATATTTTCCGGTATAGGCGCGCACATAGGGCCCACCGATCGAATGGCCGACCAGCACCAGCGGATCGGTAATGCCCGCGCCCTTCAGCAGAACGTGAAGATCGTCGGCCACGGCGGCGGCGTGCTGGGGCGTGGTCTTAGGATCGCTCCACATGATCCCCGCGCGATCATAGGCGCAGGCGCGGGTCGTCTGGGCGATCTTGTCGTGTACCAGCGTCCAGTCGATCGTGCCGCCGGTACCCAGCCCGGATTCGAAGATGACGGTCGGCGATCCGGTGCCGCGACAATCGATGTGCATCTTGCGCCCGCCGACATCGACCAGCTTGCCGGGCGGCGGATAGTTCGCCTGCGCATTGCGGCGACCCAGCGCCTCATAGATCGTGCCGATGATCACGATGATCATCGCCAGGGCCAGCAGACCGAGCAGGATGCGCTTCAGCCATCGCAGGACGCGCCGCCATCCGCCCGGCTTCTTGGTCGCGGCTTCGGACATCATGCGTTCCTTTCGATGGCTGAAGCCGTGATCATGCGAGACAGGCGTCCACGAGGCGATCGAATGCGGCGCCGCCGCGGATGGGATCGGCTACCGGAAGCCCAAGCCGCTCGCTTTCGGCCTGCATCAGCGCCGCCGCCGCATCCGCATCCATATGCGCGGTATTGAACGATACGCCCACGCAACGGATCGCCGGATTGGTTCGCGCGCCGAGGCGCAGGTTGAGGTCGATCGTCTCCTGGATGCTCGGCAGCTTGTAGCCGGGCAGGCCCAGCACTTCCGTACGGCCAGGTTCGTGGCAGACGATGATCGCATCCGGCTGGCTGCCATGGAGGAGCCCCAGCGACACCGCGGCATAGGCGGGATGGAAGAGCGAGCCCTGCCCCTCGATCACGTCCCAGTGATCCAGCGCGGCGTCGGGGCTCACGGCTTCGGCGGCGCCCGCTTCGAAATCGGAGACGACAGCGTCCATCGGGATGCCGCCGCCGGCGATCATGATGCCGGTCTGGCCGGTCGCACGGAAGTCAGCGTCGACCCCGCGGTCGGCAAGAGCACGCGCGATCGCGAGCGCGGTGTACTTCTTGCCCAGCGCGCAGTCGGTTCCGACGGTGAGCAGGCGCTTGCCGGTCCGCTTGCGGCCCGAGCCGACGGGCAAGCCCGCGGGCGGGTGGCGCACATCGATCAATTGCCGGCCGAGGCGCTGCGCCCGTTCGGCGAGTCCGGGGATGTCGCGCAGCCGCATATGCATGCCGCTGACGATATCGAGGCCGGCGTCGAGCGCTTCGACCAGCGCCGGGACCCAGCTTGCGGCGATGACGCCGCCACTGTTCGCAACACCGATCAGCATCGAGCGAGCGCCGCGTGCCTGAGCCTGCGCCGGAGTGAGCTGCTCGAGCCCCGCGCTGACCGTTGCGCCTGGGAGCGCATATTCGCCGACGCATTTATCGGGCGCCCAGTCGCGTAGCCCAAACGCGGTCTTGGCATAGCCGCGCTCGGTCGTGTCGCCGAGGAAGAGCAGATAGGGCTGCGGCAGGACCAACGACCCGGCGCCCGTATCGAAAGAGGTTTGGATGTTCACGTACTCACCCTGCTAAAATCAGAAGCCGGACATTCGAGGCGATTGCACGCCGCACGCCTCGATGACCTGATCCGACAGTAATTCTCTATTTAGAAAATACAACATAATTCGCTGTCCATCAGAACGCGGTGCCCCAGCCGATGAGGTGGAAGACAATGGCGATCCACAGCAACACGGTCGCGCTGATCACCAGCACCACGCTCCAGAAGCGGCTGAACTTGCCCGGCGCGCCCTTCCAGACCAGCCAGAGGTGCCAGACCGCAACGCCAAGCAGCGCGATGAGGATCAGTGGCGTCGCGATCCGCAATGCGATCAGCATCCCATCGAGTTCACCGTTCATCGACGAGAAGTCCGACAGGAGCGACGTCGCGAACACCAGCCACGCGACCATCACCGCCACCGCAATCCCGGCGAGCGCGCGGGTAAGGCGATAGGCCCGCCATTCCGCAACGCTGCGCGCCGGGCGTGCGCCATAATGTCGCCGAACCAATGCGGTGATGGGCCAGAAGAACGCGGTCAGCAGCAGCGCACCAAGGCTGGCGAACAGTGCGGGGAGCAGCCAGGCGCTGGAGCTGTACCAGGGAACGGGTTCGAAGAGCATGTAAGGAGACGCGGAATCGATCCCGAAGCGGACGACGCGGCCATTCTCTACCTTGGCCGCCAACCGCATCTTTCCGCCGACCTCGCGCCAGACAAAGGGGGCGATCTCGACCCATTTGCGGGGGGCGCCGCCCACCTCCTGTGCCGCGCTGAAGACAAGGCCGCCGCCGGCGTCGAGCGAGACCTTATACTGGCCGGGGAGTTCCAGCGCCTTGAGGAAGCTCGCTTCGATCCGCCGGGTCTTGTTGTAGGTCCCGACCATCATCCGCGCATGATCGCGCGCCGTCGCGGCATCGACGCGGCCGTCGCGCTGGGACGCGGGGAAGTAGCGATCGGCGAAGCCTTCGAACAACTGGCTGCGGATCGCGCCCGACACCTTGTCCGAACCCGCCGCGTTCATCGACATGTAGATGCCGACCTTCTCGCCCAGAAACAGCCACATCTGGCTGTGGAACTCGAGCGAATCCCCGGCGTGCGAAATCACCCTGCGCCCGTTGATATTCTGTTCGTAGAAGCCCAGCGCCATGCCGTTGAGCGGCGGGATCATGCGGGTGATGCTGTCATGCATCAGATGCGCGGTTTCGGGCTTGAGCAGCGGCCCGCCATTGTCGAGATGCGCGATCATGAAGCGGCCGAGATCGGCGCCCGATGCAGCCATGCCGCCAGCCGGGGCAAAGCTGTTGAGTTCGGGCCGGCCGGGCTTGCCCGAACCCAAAATATAGCCCTTGGCGAGCAGCGGCTCGAGCCGTGCCGGCAGCTTCGCGCGCAGGGTCGAATGCGCCATTCCGGCCGGCGCGAAGATCCGCTGTTCGACATAATCGTCAAAGGGCAGGCCCGAGACCCGCTCGACGATATAGGCGGCAAGCGCGGTGCCATAGTTGGAATAAGCGGGCGTGCTGCCGGGCGCATAGATGCGCGCCGGAACCTGCCGCTTCATCGCCACGGCGAGGGTCGGGATATCCTTGATATCGTAGCTGTTGAGGCCGCGCTGGACCTCATCGAAGCCGGCGGTGTGCGTCATCAGGTTGCGCATCGTGACGGGCTTGCCGTCATAGGGCGGAATCTTGAAATCGAGATAGGCGTTGATGTCCTTGTCGAGGTCGATCTTGCCTGCCTCGACCATCTGCATGACCGCGGTCCAGGTCATCGTCTTCGAAACCGACGCCTGCTTGAACAGCGTTGTTTCGGGATCGACCGGGCGCCGCTTCTCGATATCGGCGAACCCGAAACCCCTTTGGGTAATCGGCTTCCCGTCCTTAACGACGACGACGACAGCACCCGCCGCGTTTCCGCGCTCGAGCGCATAGGGCATGAAGCCATCGAGCCAGGCATCAACGTCCGCCTTGTTCAGATCCGACGCCGGAAGCGCCTCAGCCATGGCTTCGACAGGCGCGACGGCAGGCGGCGGGTTCGAAGACACAGCACCCGCCAACGCCATGAGTGCGAGCGCCCCCGCCACTTTGACCGACTTGATCAACCGCATCCTGCTTCCCGCCTGCTTTGCCGCGTATTCCCAACCGGGAACCGTCGGCATTTTCTCAAAATTGAAACTTTTTTCATTTTGAGACAAAACATTCGGAACTGAGTTTGTCAATGCTGGACGGGCATCCGGAACGACCATTCGGTCCTGCTCACAAAGAAGGTTCAGGACAGCTGTTATTGCGCTGTGCGGACGTCGCCCATATACCCTGATTGGACTCCACTCCGATTGCGACAAGATGATCCTGGACCGAAACACACTCGATCGACATTCATCAAAGCGTGACATCGCATGAGGGACGGCCAGCCCACGCTCGGCAAATTGTTGCGCGGACTGCGAGATCGTAATCGCTGGACCCTAAAGGAGATGAGCGAGCAGACCGGCATCCCGGTCTCGACACTCTCCAAGATCGAGCACGACCGTCTCACCCTGTCCTACGACAAGCTTCTCCAGCTCAGCCGCCGGCTGAACATCCGCATGTCCGAGCTGTTCGCGGAGAATGAAGGCAGCGAAACACAGGTCACGGCACGGCGCAGCGTCGGCGACCTGAGCCGCGCCGTTCGGGTGAAGACATCGAACTACGATTATTTCTATCTGTGCACGGAATTGCGGCAGAAGCGGATGCTGCCGATCATGACGCGCATCCGTGCCAAGACCCCCGAAGAGTTTGGCGAGCTTGTGCGCCATCCCGGCGAGGAATTCGTCTTCGTCGTGTCGGGCAGGATCGTCGTACATACCGAATTTTACGACCCGGTCGCACTGGAGGAGGGCGAGTCGATCTATATCGATTCGAATATGGGTCACGCCTATATCACCGGCGAAGGTTGCGATGAGGCGGTGGTGATCGCCGTGTGTTCGAGCGCCGAGAGTGATCTGATGGGTTCGCTGATGAACCTCCATGGCGAGGATGCCGAGACGGAACGCGTCGACGAGTGAGGGCAGCCACTACCGCCTGATGACGCGTTTATCGACGCAGCGAAGATCCTCGACGAACGCCGCATATTCCTCTTCCCTGCGATCACGGATGCGCAAGAGATAGCTGGGATGGACGGTGACCCATGCCTCGTTGCCGTCCGGCATCATATGCGGTTCACCGCGCAGCGCCGAAATCGTCACCGCTTTGTCGAATAGAGATCGGGCGGCAGTCGCGCCAAGCGCGACCGTGATCCTCGGGCGGATCAGCGCAAGCTCCCGTTCAAGCCACCAGCGGCAGGCCATGATCTCGCCGGCATTGGGTTTGTCGTGAATCCGCCGCTTGCCGCGTCGCTCAAATTTGAAATGCTTCACAGCGTTGGTGACGTAAGTACGCCCGCGGTCGATCCCGGCATCCGCCAGTGCGCGATCAAAGAGCTGGCCGGCCGGGCCGACGAACGGCCTGCCGGCGAGATCCTCCCGATCGCCGGGTTGCTCACCGACGAAGACGATGTCCGCCCGGAGCGGCCCTTCACCGAACACGGTTTGCGAGGCGCATTTGTGGAGCTCGCAGCGGTTGCACTGCATCGCTTCGGCGCGGAGCGACTCCCAGCTCTTCGCTACATTGCCGCCCACCATCTCCGCCGCAGAGGTCGCAACCATCTCCCTCTCCCGTCTCTGCGCACCTGCGATCAGGTCCGGCACCAACGCGGTCTCGGGCATGTTTCTCCAGTATTTCTTCGGCATCTCCTTCAGCATCGCGCCCACCTTCACGCGCGCGGGATTGAAGATGGAGGCATAGTAGGTCTTCCACACCTCCTCGACCGGATCGCCGTCGGGTGTCTCGCCCCTGCTGGCGCCGGGGCCCTCCGACAGCGTCTCACCATCCCAGTGGAGTGACAGGTCGGGCGTCAGGATCGACCAGCGCATGCTGGCGAAACGCCGCATGAAGAAGCCGGCATTGGCGCGCAGGATATGATGCTCGGGTTCGAACCAGGCGACATAGCGCGACCCTTCCGCGCTGCTCACCTCCCGGAACCGCAGAAAGGCACGCATCTTGTGCATGTCGCGCCGGACCGAACTCGCCATCCGTTCGAGCCGGCGCAGCAAGGGGTGTGCGCTGTCCTCCATTGCCCGGGGCGCATCACGCACGCGGCAGAGCAGTGCAAACAGGAGCGAGAAACGCTCCGGGTCGTGGTGACAAATCACAATGCGGGCGAGATCGACAAACGGACGTGGGACGGAAAAGACGCCCTCGGCCACGAGCGGGGGCAATGCGGGCGCGGTACCGAACAGATCAGTTTCCTCCCCGACCTGCCACAGCACCTCCTCCGGCGCGGTGCTGGTCAGAGCAAGGGCGCGCGCCGCGCTTCGCCAGCCATCAAAATCATCCTGCGCGCCGAGGCGGACCGTCCGGGTCAGCGCGCGTGACCCCGTCTCACGCACCGAACAGCTCCAGCTGCGCGGGTTTGGGCCGACGCGGCGCAAGCAGTGCGTCGGCCAATGCCGTGGGCCGCCAGTCAGCCGCGATGAGGAATGGGCGCAGCCGCGCGATCGAGACGGTCAACCGCGCGATATCGTCGAGCCGCAGCCGGCGCTGACGTCGCGCGGCGATGATGCCGTCCACAGCACGGACGCCGAGTCCTGGGATGCGTAGCAGCGTCTCCCGCGGTGCCCGATTGACGTCGAGCGGGAAGAAGTCGCGGTGCTTGAGCGCCCAGGCCAGTTTGGGGTCGATGTCGAGCGGCAAATTACCGCCCGCATCCGTCGAACTCGCGACTTCCCGACTGGAATAGCCATAAAAGCGCATCATCCAGTCGGCCTGATAGAGCCGGTGCTCGCGCATCAGCGGGGGCCGGGTCAGCGGCAGCACCGCGCTTGCGTCCGGGATTGGCGAAAAGGCCGAATAATAAACGCGGCGCAGGCGAAACCGGTCGTACAGCGTGGCCGCGCGCGTCACGATTGCAGAATCAGTGGCCGCATCGGCGCCGACGATCATCTGGGTCGACTGGCCCGCCGGCGCGAAATCAGGTGCCGACTTGTAGCGTGCCCTGGCATCCGCGCCGTCGAGGATCGCCGTATTCATCGCACCCATCGCACCTTCGATCCGTCCGGCGCTCTTCTCCGGCGCCAGCCGCTTCAGGCCCGCGACGGTCGGCAGTTCGACATTGATCGAGATCCGGTCCGCATAGCGACCGGCGCGGTGGACAAGATCGGGGTCGGCATCGGGAATGGTCTTCAGATGGATGTAGCCGCGAAAGTCGTGATCATCGCGCAGCGCACGCGCGACCTCGACAATCTGCTCCATGGTATAGTCGGACGAGCGGATGATGCCCGACGAGAGGAACAGCCCCTCGATATAGTTGCGCCGGTAGAAGGAGAGCGTCAGCCCGACCACTTCCTGTGCCGTGAACCGCGCGCGGCGGACGTTCGAGCTTTTGCGGTTGATGCAATAATGGCAGTCGAAGATGCAGCTGTTGGTCAGCAGGATCTTGAGCAGGCTGATGCATCGCCCGTCGGGCGCATAGGCATGGCAGATGCCCATCCCTTCGGTAGAGCCGATTCCCTTGCCATCCGCGCTGTCGCGTTTCCGGGTTCCCGACGAGGCGCAGGACGCATCATATTTTGCGGCATCGGCCAGGATCGCGAGCTTTTGCCGAACATCGAGCTGGGACATTTGTTCATTATATGTTCCACAATTTCCCGTGTCGAGACAAGATGTTGCCAATAGATTGCGCAAAGCGCCGGCCTTGCGCTCGACACGACCGCCTCGTTCGATCTGAGGCTAATCGCATTCCATGGCTTGTGCGATCGCGTCCGCCAGACGGGCCTGATTGAACGGCTTGCTCAGGCGCACGGTGTCGCGGCCGGGTGTTTCGACGCCTTCGCCATAGCCGCTGGCGATGATCACCGGCATGCCCGGCCGGATGCCGTCGATCGCCGCGATCAGATCGACCCCGGTCATGTTGGGCATCGCATGGTCGGTCACCATCAGGTCGATGTCGTCGCGTTCGCGGAACGCCTTAAGGGCTTCAGCCGCCGAATCCGCCTCGATTACCTCATGCCCGAGATCCTCGAGCAATGCGGCGGTATTGATCAGCACGAGGGCGTCATCATCCACGGCGAGGATGTTGAGACGGGCCATGCGCCGGGGGCTGTCCTCCACCACCGCGGGCTCTGCGGTCGCCGCGGGCTCATGCTCCGCCAGCGGTAGCCAGAGTATCGCACGCGTGCCATCGCCCGCTTCGCTCAGCAACTCGAGACTTCCGCCGATCTGCTGGGCCATGCCATGCACCATCGGCAGGCCCAGCCCGGTGCCCTTGCCCACGCCCTTTGTCGTGAAGAACGGCTCGGTGGCACGTCGAAGCGTTTCGGCATCCATACCGGCGCCGCGATCCTTCACGACCAGCTTCACATAGCTGCCGGCGAACGGCCTTGTCGCCGTGCTGTCCTGTACGACCTCGCAGGTCGCAGAAATCAGGATCGGGCCGCCCGAAGGCATTGCGTCGCGTGCATTCACGATCAGATTGAGGAGCGCCATCTCAAGCTGGTTCGCGTCCGCGCGCACCGGCGGGAGCCTGAGCGGAAAGCTGGTCGAGATCGGCCATTCCGGGCCGATCGAACGCTGGACCAGATCGTTCATGCCCGAGAGCAGCTGCGAAAGATCGATCCGATCGACCTTCAGGTCCTGGCGCCGCGCAAAGGCGAGCATCCGCTGGGTGAGCGTCGCACCACGCTGGGCGCCTTCGACCGCATTGTTGAGCAGCCGCAACGACAAGGGGTCATCGGGCAGGCGCTTACGCAGCAAGTCGAGGCTGCTCAGCACGGCCATCAGCAAGTTGTTGAAGTCATGCGCAACACCGCCTGTCAGCTGGCCGATCGCATCCATTTTCTGCGACTGGAACAAGGCCTCGCGCGCCACCTCGAGCTCGTGCTGAGTTTGCTCGCGCTCGGTGATATCGCGCGTGATCTTGGCAAAGCCGATCGGCGGCCCCCCGTCCTCGCGGATCGCATCGATCACGACGCTGGCGCGGAAGCGCTCGCCATTTTTGCGCATCCGCCAGCCCTCGGCGATGAACCGCCCCTCGCTGCGTGCCGTCTCCAGCGCACGGGCGGGCTCACCGGCCTCGCGATCCTCATCGGTATAGAAGCGTGAGAAATGCTGGCCGATGATCTCGCCGGGCTCATACCCCTTGATCCGGCGCGCGCCCTCGTTCCAGCTCGACACGCGGCCTTCCAGATCGATCATGTAGATCGCATAATCGGTGACGCTTTGAACGAGGTGGCGGAAATGCTCTTCGGTGTCGTTCAGCTTCTCTTCGACCAGGCGGCGCTCGGTCACGTCGCGCCCATAAGCATAGACCAGCCCGTCTTCGAGCGTCGTATGCCACTCGATGCGGTGATAGTTGCCGTCGGTTGACCTGAAGCGGTTCTCGTAATTCGTGAGCTCGCGCGCGCTGAACGCGCTCGCGATTGCCTCAACGCTCGGCGCGATATCGTCCGGGTGCATGAAGGCGCTGAACGGACGCCCGACCACCGCCTCGACCGGATGTCCCAAAATTCGCGTCCATGACGGACTGACCGAGCGGAATACGCCGTCGGCATCGACCGCGACCATCAGATCACGTGACACGCTCCACATCCGGTCTCCGCGGCGGCGTTCCGCCTCAAGCGCGGCGACACTGGCAAGCGCGCCGCCGATCTGCCCGGCGATCAGCCGCGCGATATCGATGATGCCCGCATCGCTGCCGCGATAGGGGTTGAGCGCCAGAATGAGTGCACCCGCTTCGATACCGCCGGTGGTGCCGGGGATGGCGATTGCGATCGCATCCCGGGCCGGTCGATCCCACGCGCCCGACGGCCATTCGACGCCGGACGGCAAGGGGATGATTTCCCCGGCCTCGCCGAACCGGAACGACGGGCCGGGAACGGTGCGTTCGAACAGCGGCGTGTCGTCGCTGGCCGCCAGATCGTCCGCAAGCCGTAGCGCAATGAACGGAAAATCATGGCGATTGGTCGCGAATGCGCCCTGCACCGCATCCCGTACCATCCGACGGCTGGTTGCGCCCGCCAACGACGGGCCGAGCTGGCGCAAGGTCTCCAGCCGCCGTTCGCCTATGATCCGCGCCGTCTCTTCATTGACCACGCAAAGCAGCCCGCCAACGGTGCCGTCGGCTTCGTGGAGCGGACTGTAGGAAAAGCTGTGATAGGTCTCTTCGGGAAATCCGCTACGCTCGAGCAGGAGCAGCAGCGCCTTATTCCACGTCGCCTCTCCCGCACCGACACGTTCGACCTGATCGGCTACCGCGTCATAGACCTCGGACCATACTTCGCGGAAGGGTCGGCCGAGCATGGCCGGGTGCTTGATCCCCAGCGTCGGGATATAGGCGTCGTTGTAGAAGAACCGCAGATCCGGCCCCCAGCCGAGCCACATCTCGAAGCGCGTCGTCAACAGCATCCGGAGCGGGATCTTGAGCGCATCCGGCCAATGAAGCGGATCGCCGAGCGGCGTTTCTTGCCAGGCATGCGCGCGCATGATGCGCGCCATTTCGCTCGTACCAGGAAAAATGTCGGCGGCCCCTTCGCCCATATGCGCGCATCCTTCTTCCGGAATTCATCCTCCTAACGCCTGCATATTCAAATGGATGCGCCCGGCCCTTAGCCCAGCATCGATTGGGAAGAATGTCGATGCCACCGGATCGCCACGGAGCGGCGCGATTTCGGAAGATCGGTAGCGCCGACGATTTCAGCGCGGACGTCAGAGGTCGGCGCGGGGCTCGCCCGACAGGATCCTGTCGCAGAGCGGCAGCAGCAGGGCGCATACCGCCTCGCCGTCCCGCTGCTCGCCGCGCAAGGCGGCGAAGGTCGCGAAACTCGTGAGCATGAACAGCAGGTCGACGCGATCGGCCTTCGCCTGCGCATGGCCCTGACGATCGACCAATATTCCCAACAGGACGCGCCGCCGCTCGTTGCGCGCGGCGAGCGCGCCAGCCAGTTCGGCATCGGTCGCCGCTGCGGCGAAGATGCCGCCAAGCCCATCGTGCGACGCCCAGAAATCGCAGAAAATCCTGACCACAGCGGCAAGCGCGGCGCGCGGCTCGGGCAGTGCCATCGCCGTAGCCAGGCGAGTCAGATTGCCTTGTCCCGCGAGCGCATCAAATGCGGCCTCGAGCAATCCGTTGCGCGCGCCGAACTGGTTGTAGACCGTCAGCCGCGTCACCCCCGCCGCCCGCGCCACGGCATCGAGCGACAGCATCTGTCCGTCGCCATCGCGGAGCAGGTCGAGCGCGGCGGCGATCAGACGCGCGCGCGTCTCCGCCGCCTTCGCTTCGCGCTTTTCGTTCGAATAGGGCCTTGACGCCTTGCCGGGAATAATCACTATACAGCCTGTATATCTAATATGAGTCAGGTCTGTCGACCCGGAGCTTCGCCGATGCAAATCTTGCTGATCATCCTCCTCGCTGTCCATGTCCTGTCGTCGATCTTCTGGGCGGGGTCGACCTTCGTTCTCGCGCGAAACGGAGGCGTGGGCGCCTGCGCCCTGTTCCGCCCGCAAATCGGCGCCGCGAGCGTCTCGGCGCTGTCGGGATTGTCGCTCTGGCATCTGCTGCATCCGGGAAGCTTCCAGCGCACCGAACAGATCCTTGCGACCGGGGCCGCGGCCGCAATCCTCGCCTTGCTCGTCCAGATCGTCGTGGTGCGACCGGGGCTGCGGTCGGGCGAAACCTCGCCGCGTGTCGCCGCCGGCTATCGCGCATCCGCCGCGCTGCTCGTCGTCACGATCATCTGCATGGCCACGGCGCGTTACATCTGAAGGAAATCACAATGCCCGACATTCCCCTGTTTCCGGACCTCGCCGGCAAGACCGCGCTGATCACCGGCGGTTCTGGCGGGATCGGCGCCGAGACGGCGCGCTGGCTCGTGCATAACGGCGTTCGGGTGACGATCGCCGGACGCGACCGGACGCGGCTGGATCAGGTCCATGCGTCACTCGCCGCGATTTCGGCCGGCCACGCAGCGATCGAGCTCGACTGTACCAGCGCCGACCAGCTCGAAGCCGCGCGCGGCGCGCTGATCGAACGGCAGGGTGGCCTCGACCTCCTGATCGCCTTCGCCGGCGGCGGTACGAGCCGGCCCGCGCCGATCGAGCAGGTGACCGAGCGCGACTGGCATTCCAGTCTGGACAACAACCTCACCGCAACCTTCCTGACGCTGCGCACCTTTGTGCCCGACCTCAGGAAGAGCGGCCACGGCGCCGCGGTGACCATGGCCTCGACCGCGGGCCGGGCGCCATCGTCAGCTCCGCTTGGCTATGGTGTCGCGAAGGCCGGGATCATCCTGCTCACCCAACAGCTTGCACAGGATCTGGGCCCCGATGGCGTTCGCGTGAACTGCATCGCGCCGTCCGCAGTGCTGACCGGTCGCACGGCGGATCATATGCCGCCCGTCGTACGGCAGCAGATCGCCGACCTCCACCCGCTGCGCCGACTGGGAACACCGGCAGATATCGCTGCGGCAACCTTGTTCCTGGCGTCGGAAAGCGCCGGATGGCTGACCGGCGCGACGCTCGACATCGCCGGCGGCCGGTTGATGCACTGAGGGACATCACACCATGGATCTCGAACTCAATCACGCCATTGTCCGCTGCACCGACAAGGCGGCGGCGGCACGGTTCTTCGCCGATCTGATTGGCGCAGCGCCTGTGCACGCCGCGGGACCGTTCGCGGCGGTACGGGTCAATGACCGGCTGACGCTCGACTTCTATGACGAGGGCGCCTTTGTATTCGGCCATTTCGCCTTCCTGACCACCAATCGCGATTTCGATGCGATCTTGGATCGCGTCACGGTGCGTGACCTGCCATTCGGTTCGGGGCCGTTCGCGCGGGACCGGGCGATCAATCGCCTGCATGGCGGGCGCGGGCTCTATGTCTGGGACGGCGATGGCAACAGCTACGAGTTCTTCACCGCCGTGCCGCCGGGATGAAGGCGAGATTCAGACGTCCAGCATCACGCCGCGATATTCCGGATCTTCCAGAGCGCGTCCCGCGCCATTTGCCACGCACATCAGGGCATTCTCCGCCACGATGACCGGCAGGCCGGTTGCCTTGGAGAGCACGTCGTCCAGATGCCCGAGCAGGCTGCCGCCCCCGGTCATCACAATCCCCTGATCATAGATGTCGGAAGCCAGTTCGGGTTCGGTCTTCTCCAGCGCGGAAAGCGTCGCTTCCACAATCTGGGCGACAAGGTCAGCGAGCGAATGGGCAATCTCGCCCTGACTGACTTCGACTTCGGCGGGCATGCCCTTGACGAGATCGCGCCCCCTCACCTTCATCACCGCGCCGATCCCATCGGCCGGCATCTGCGCGGTGCCGATCTCGACCTTGATCCGTTCGGCCGTGGCTTCGCCGATCATCAGATTATGCTTGCGCCGAATGCCCGAGGCGATGGCTTCGTCCATCCGGTCTCCACCGACGCGTACCGAAGCGCTGTACGCCAGCCCGCGCAGCGAGAGGATCGCGACCTCAGTCGTGCCCCCCCCGATGTCCACGACCATGGCGCCCAGCGGTTCCGTGACGCGCAAGCCGGCGCCGATCGCGGCCGCCATGGATTCTTCGATCAGATACACCTTGCGGGCACCTGCATTCGAAGCCGCCTGCTGAATCGCGCGCCGCTCCACCTGCGTCGCGCTGCTGGGGATGCTGATCGCGATTTCAGGACTGCGCCCCAGCTTTCGCGACCCACCCATCGCCTTGCCGATGAAGTATTTGATCATCTGCTCGGCGACATCGACGTCGGCAATCACGCCGTCGCGCATCGGGCGGATCGTGCTGACATTATCGGGGGTCTTGCCGAGCATCAGCTTTGCCTCGGCACCGATCGCGCGCACGCGGGAAACCCCGTTGAGCGTTTCGAGTGCGACCACCGAGGGCTCGTTGAGGACGATCCCCCGGTTGCGCAGGTAGACAACCGTATTCACCGTGCCGAGATCGATTGCGAGATCGTAGGAAGCGCCAGGAAATAAGCGAGGAAATCGCATCGAGTTCAATCAATTGGCGTCGACAGCGCAGGCAAGCGGGCAGCACAGCGATCAGGTGGAACGGTGCGGGTGGGCCCGCAGTGGGGCCCGGTCAAGCAGTTTAGCGGTTATCCGAGCCGCGCGGACGACCATTTGATCGGATTCCGATCCCCGGCGCGACGATCAGCTTGATCGGGTGGGATCGGTGACCGGATCGAGCTCGCGCGCATCGGGCGCACGCGCAAAGGGAAGCGAGCCGGTCTGGCGTTCGATTCGGCGATGCACCACCGGCTCCCTGCCGTCGATCTGCAAAGCTCGAAGCGCGACGCTGTTGGGATCGTCAGCGCGGGTACGGCGCTGATTGTGGCGCACATAATCCACCCAGGTCGCGACATGATAGCGTTCGATCCAGAGTTCGGGCTCCTCAAGGTCGCGCAGCAAGCTCCAATGCCGCGCGCCGTCGCGCAGGCGAATGCGCCGCCGCTCGCTCATCACGCTCAGGAACCGCCCGATATCGCCTTCGGCAATCCGGTGCTCGATCGTGATGACGATCGGCCCGCTACGCGGTTCGATGGCGACTTTGGTCTGCGGCTCGCTCCAGCTGTCGCGCGGATCGAGATCGAGCTGATTGATCTCCGGCACGGCAAAGAGCAGACCTGCAAGGATCCCGAGAAGCTGAACGCCTCCGGCGGCGAGCAGCGCGGTCGACAGGCCCTGTCGTTCGGCGATCAGCCCGAACATCCAGCTCCCGCTGGCCATGCCGCCGAACGCCGCCATCTGATAGAGCGCGAGCGCACGCGCGACCACCCAACGGGGCGAGGCCATCTGGACGCTGACGTTGAAGGTCGAAAGCGCACTGACCCAGCCTGCGCCGGCCAGAACCAGCGCAAGCAGGCTCAGCGGCAGACCAAGGTCGAGCGCGACCAGGCCGGCACCCAGCGCCACCGCGAGCGAGGAAAACCGGACCAGTGCTTCGGTCGACAGCGCAAGCCGCAGCCGCCGCGCGCCGACCGCCCCGATGACCGCGCCAGTCCCGAACCCGCCGAGCAGCAGACCATAGGTGAGCGGCCCGCCGCCGACGAGATCTCGCGCGATAAGGGGCATCAGCGCCGGCAGGGCGCTCGCCGCGAACCCGAACAAGGCCGCGCGCGCCAGCACCACGCGGATGCTCGGCGAGAGGCGGACATAGCGGATGCCGGCGGCCATCGCGACGCCGAGACGCTCGCGCGGCAGACGGCGTTCGGGAAGATCGGGTTTCCAGCGCAGCAGGACAACGATGAGGCCGATATAGCTCACGGCATTGGCAAGAAACGCCGCCGCGGCGCCCGCAATTGCGACGAGCACGCCGCCGAGTGCCGGGCCGGTGCTGCGCGCGAGGTTGAAGCCCATGCTGTTATAGGCAACCGCGTCGGGCAGTATCGCGCGCAGCACCGGCC
>Ga0247823_10002287_pt1 | contig 15834 bp, 12 predicted proteins | sample 13C_PalmiticAcid_2_FD_192426 | JGI IMG/M metagenome (GOLD analysis project Ga0247823, IMG submission 192426) | Soil microbial communities from agricultural site in Penn Yan, New York, United States - 13C_PalmiticAcid_Day30 | ecosystem: Environmental > Terrestrial > Soil > Agricultural land...
TCTCCAGCGCCGCGGCGATGCAGCTGCGCAGCACCGGCGGATTCGCCTTCGCGCGCTGGCCCATGCCGGCGATCGTCGCGGCGCTGGAGACGAAGCCGCCGAGCAGGCCGGCCAGCGCCAGTCCGCGGCCGTTGCCGAACAGGCGCAGCGCGACGTAGCCCGCCGCATTGATGCCCATGACCAGCACGACGAACAGCCAGAGCTTGCGCGGATTCAGCACCTGCCACGGATCGACCGGGCGGTCCGGCAGCAGCGGCAGCACGATCAGCGCCGCGGCGGCCAGCAGCAGGATGTCGCCGAGCTCCTGCTCGCTGAGGATCTGGCGCGTGAAGCGATGCAGGGCGGCCTTGCTCTGCAGCACCACGGCCAGCGCGACGAACAGGCCGGCGGCGAGGCCGGCCTGTTCCTGCGCGAGCGCGCCGAGCAGGAAGGTCACGAGCAGCGCGAGTTCGGTGACCAGGCCCGGATCGTGTTCGACGCTGTGCCAGTACGAGGCCACGGCCATCGCGGCGACGGCCGCGCCGGCGACGGCCAGCGCGACCGGGCCGAGCAGCATCGCGATCGCGCCGGCCAGCGCGACGACGGTGAAACTGCGCACGCCGGCGGCCTCGCGTCCCTGCACGGCCTTCTCGCGTTCGCGGCCGATGCCGACGAGCAGGCCGCCGCCGAGCGCGGCGATCAGACCGAACAGCTGTTCCGTAGCAAGGGCCGGCATACGCGCTCCTGTGGCGACGGCCGGCAGGATAGCAGCCGCGCTCGTGACGGCGCGGCACGGTGCGCAGCGGGTATCGGACCGATGGCTTGCTGCGCCGCGACGCGGGTAGAGTCGGACGTTCGCCACCTCGGAGCGCCGCGATGAATCGTCCGCAGTTCCTGACCCTGGCACGTCCCGCAGCAGCAGGCACCACGGCCGGCGCGAGCCGACGGCGCGACGCTTTCGTCATCGACGGCGCGGGCGGCGTCGACCTCCTGTACCTGACGCCGGATTCGCCCGACTACGCCGCGGCATTGCAGGCCGTGCGCGACTGCGGCCTGACCGCGGCGGTGATGACGGTCACGCCGAACGGCCGGCGCCATGCGGATGCGACCTGGCAGTCGATGAAGCAGCGGCTGATCGACTACGACGCGGTCGTGATGCGTCATCCGGACCGGATGCTGACCGTGCGCAGCCGCGCCGACCTGGAGCGCGCGCGGCGCGAGCACAAGCTCGGCATCGTGTTCACGTTCCAGGGCGCCGAGCCGATCGGCGAAGACCTCGATCGCGTGACGCTGTTCCGCGACGCCGGTCTGCGCGTGCTGCAGCTGACCCACAACGTGCGCAACCTCATCGGCGACGGCAGCCTCGAGCCCGGCGATGCGGGGCTCAGCCGGCACGGTCATGCCCTGATCGAACGCCTGGAGGCCGAACGCATCGTCGTCGACCTGGCCCACGGCGGCGCACGCACGACGCGCGAAGCGATTGCCGCAGCGACGCGGCCGCTGCTGGTCAGCCACAGCGGCTGCCGCGCGCTGGCCGATTCGCCGCGGCTGCTGCAGGACGCGCAGTTGAAGCAGCTGGCCGATCGCGGCGGCGTGGTCGGCATCATCTTCTGGCCTTACCTGCGCACGCAGGGCCAGCAGACCGCCGCCGACGTGATCCGCCACGTCGAGCATGCGATCACGGTCTGCGGCGAGGACCACGTCGGCCTCGGCACCGATCTGTCCATCCAGCCGACGGTGCTGACGCCGGCGTTCCGCGAAGAGAATGCGCGCAACATCCGCGATGCGATCGCGATGGGCGCGTTCGCCGCCGACCGCGATCCGCAGCTGTTCCTGTTTCCGCCGGATCTGAACACGGCCGACCGCTTCGAGCGGCTCGCCTGCCTGCTGTCGGCGCGCGGCCATGCGGAGGCGCGCATCGCCAAGATTCTCGGCGGCAATTTCGCGCGCGTGCTCGGCGACGTCTGGGGCTGAGGCGCGGCTCAGGAGGCGAGCAGCGGCTGCGGCAGGGCCAGGTCGATCGCGGGACGGTCACCCTGCAGCCAGGCGTCGGCCGCCGCGCGGCCGTGCGCACGCAGTTCCTGCAGATGGCCCAGCCGCGTGTCGCTGGCCGCGTTGCCGTCGCTCGCGGTGAATTCCTCGGCCGGACAGATCCGCTGCAGACGGAAGCGCGGCTGCGGCCGCAGCACGCCGTGCAGCCGCGCCCAGACCGACGGCCGGTCGGCGCAGGACAGGCTGCGCAGTTCGCGCAGGAAGACGCTGCCGAAGGACAGCTGCGCGACGCGTTCGGCGATGTCGCGCGCCGACTGCGGCACCGAGCGCTGTTCGGGCTGCAGCAGCACGGCGAGGATGTCGCGCGGGCCGTCGGGCTGCAGCAGCGGCTCCAGCGCCGGATTGCCCGCATAGCCGCCGTCCCAGTACGACTCACCGGCGATCTCGACGGTCGGAAACCACTGCGGCAGGCAGGCCGAGGCGAGCAGCGCATCGTGGCTCAGCGCAGCGTTGTCGAACAGCGCCAGCGCGCCGTCGCGCACGCGCGTCGCGGCGATGTGCAGGCGGATCGGGCTGCTGCGCAGCAGTTCCATGTCGAACGCGCTTTCGACGAGCGCACGCAGCGGGTTGACCGACAGCGGCGCCGTGTTGATCAGGAACGCGTCCAGGCGCAGGTTGCGCGCGGTGGTCAGCCAGAAGTCGGCGACGGCGTTGTGGCAGGACACCGCTTCCCAGAACGCCGCGAGCGCCTCGCGTGCGCCTTCCGCGCCGCCGCGCGCCCAGCCTTGCGCGAACGCGCAGGCATTCATCGCGCCGCTGCTGGTCGCGCTGATCGCGGCGACCCGGAATCCGGGTTCTTCGCTGAGCCGGTCGAGCACGCCCCAGGTGAAGGCGCCGTGCGCGCCGCCGCCTTGCAGGGCCAGGCTCAGCGGATGCGTGCTGGAGAAATGACGGGGTCGTGACATGGCGGTCTCCTCAGGACGGTGATGCTAGCGCCGGCGCGTGTCAGCCGCAGCGGCCGGCATCGCCCGATCGATGACCGACTCCCGCCGGCCTGCGGCGGCGCGTGATCCCTGCGCGCGTGGTCCTGCGTATGTGCGGCCAGGTCCCCGGGGAGAAGCGTCATGCGTCGCATCATCGTGTTCGTGTCGTTGCTCGGTGCGGTTGCCGGCGTGTCCGCCGGGCAGACTGCCTTCGACGCCGTTCAGCAGAAGGATGATCCGGCCTCGCCGCCCGCGATCGCGGCAGCGACGACGCGGCTCATGGATGCGCAGATGCCGTCGACCGACGTGCCGGCCGCGGCAGCGCCGATGTGCGGCGTGAACAAGGCGCTCGCCACGACGACGCGGTTCTGCAACACGGCCGCGCTGCAGTTTCCGGGCGCCGGGGCCGCCTCGGTGTATCCGAGCGACATCGCCGTCGCCAACCTCGACGGCGTCATCACCGACGTGGACGTGGTGCTGCAGGACGTCACGCATTCCGACACCTCGCGGCTCGCCGTGCTGCTGCAGCATCCCGGCGGCCAGGTGGTCGGCATCACCGGCAGCGGTTTCGACGTGAACGATCCGCCGTTTCCGTACGTGATCAATGCGCAGTGGACGTTCAGCGATTCCGCGCAGATCTATGCGCTGCTGACCGGAAGCAACGGCAGCCCGTCGTACACGGTACCGACGACGAGCAACCGCTATCTTCCGCGGATCTTCGCGCCGACGGCGCTGCCGGCGCCGGCGCCGACCAGCGTCGCGCGGCAGATGCTGTCGAGCCTCGAAGGGCAGAGTCCGAACGGTACCTGGCGTCTCTGGGCCGCGCAGAACAGCGGCAGCGATCCGCAGCCGTTCGGCACGATAGGCGACGGCTGGTGCCTGGACATCACGACCGCGCCGGCCGGCGGCAACTGCTACTTCACCACGACACGCACCGGCTCGCTGAATGCCGGCGACCTTCAGCAGACGGGGCGTGTCACCCGCGACGGCCGGCCGTCGCTGTGCGGCGGCCCCACCAAGACGCCCAGCCTGGAAAACACCACGGCCGTACGGCGCGACCGCTACGATTTCCCGGCCATTTCCGCGCAGCCGGTATGCCTGACCGTCACCGCCGATTTCTCGCAGTGCGGCGGCAAGCAGACTCAGATCGTCGCGTACCGCAACTACAACCCGGCGACGCCGAACACCGGACACCTGGCCGACAGCGGCTACAGCACCATCGGCAACATCGCCTTCTCGACGCGGCTGGCGGGCAACCAGGCGTTCTCGATCGTCGTCAACGAAGTCGATGCAGGACAGGGTTGCAACAACTACACCTTCCGCCTCGAAGCCGACACCTGTCAGCCGCCGCCGGCCGGGGATCACATCTTCTACAGCGGTTTCCAGCTCGTGATTCCGATCGGCTGAGATCGCCGCCGGCAACCTCGGCGCACGCGCGGTATCAGCCGGATTCGCCGGCATAGCGCGCGCGCGGCCGGATCAGGCGGCCCTGTTCCTGCTGCTCCAGCGCGTGCGCGAGCCAGCCGGCGAGCCGCGCGGAGGCGAACAGCACGAGCGCCGCCGAGGCCGGCAATGCATACAGGTGGCAGATCGCGGCCAGGGCCAGGTCCAGGCTCGGCCGCAGTCCGCTGAGGTCTTCGGCATGAGCGATCAGCGCGGCGAGCTGCTGCCAGGCCGGTGTCGATGCCTGTTCGCGCCGCACTAGTTGAAACAGCTCGGCTGCGCGCGGATCGCCCTGCGGATACAGCGCGTGGCCGAAGCCCGGCAGATCGTCGCCGCGGCGCCAGCGCGCGGCGAGCTCGTCGCTGCCCGCGGCGATCAGCGCATGCGCGCGTGCGGTCGCGCCGCCGTGGCGCGGACCGCAGAGCGCGGCCAGGCCGCCGCAGGCCGTCGCGTGCAGATGCGCGCCGGTCGAGGCGATCACGCGCGCAGCGAAAGCCGAGACGTTGAGTTCGTGTTCGGCGCTGAGCACCAGCGCCGCGCGGGCGATTTCGGCGAAACCGTCGTCACCGGGACGCAGCGCCGAGGCGATCTGCACATGCAGCGGTTCCGCGGCCGGGCTGCGGCCGAGCAGCAGCGCGGCGTTCTGGCGCAGCAGCAGCGCGGCGATGTCGCGGCGCACGGCCGCGGCCTGGCTGAAGGAATGGCGCAGCTCCAGGCCGAGCAGCGGAATCGCCGCCATCGCGCGCTCCAGCGGCGGCAGGTCCGGCACCGCGACGAGGCCGGCGACGCTGGCCGGCCATTGCGCCGGCGGCGGCGTCGCGAACGGATCGTGAGAACCGCAGTCCCAGAGCCGCCGCGCGACGTCTTCGAGACTCGCGCCGGCGCGCACGGCGGCGATGGCCGACAGGCCGCGGTAGTAGGGCGCGTCGGCCTGGATCAGCGAGATCCGCGTCTCCAGCACCGGCAGTCCGCGGTCCAGGCTCTGCGCCGCGCCGCGGGCGGCGCCGCGGCCGGCGCGGCGGTTCTGCGCGAGGCGCTCCACGTCGGCGCGCCGGTAGCCGCGGCTGCGGTGATCCGGACCCGGCCGCGACTCGATCAGGCCGCGGCTGACGTAGGCATACAAGGTGGCCGCGCTGATGCCGAGCAGCCGGCAGGCGTCGCGGGCGGACAGCAGATCGGGATCCATGCGAACAGGTTGATTGTCGGGATCAAGATTGATCAATGCTTCCGAGGATGCCAGATTGCGGACTGCTCTGCGCCATCGTGCGGCAGCGACACGTTCCATCGCGCCGGCAGTGGTGCAGGGGACTAAGATCATCAGTCTCCGCCCGCGCCGCGCATCCTCGCCGCACCTGCGCTCCCTTCCGCTCCACGCCATCGCCAGCCCATGCCAGCCATGAATACCGCCCATCGCAAACCCCTGCCCGGAACCCCCCTGGACTACTTCGACGCGCGCGCCGCCGTCGATGCGCTCGCGCCGGGCGCCTACGACGGCCTGCCGTATACCTCGCGCGTGCTCGCCGAGAACCTCGTGCGCCGCTGCGATCCGGCGCAGCTGGAGCTGTCCTTGCGCCAGCTCGTCGAGCGCCGCCGCGATCACGACTTCCCGTGGTTTCCGGCGCGCGTGGTCTGCCACGACATCCTCGGCCAGACCGCGCTCGTGGATCTGGCCGGTCTGCGCGATGCCATCGCCGACAAGGGCGGCGATCCGGCCAAGGTGAATCCGGTCGTGCCGGTGCAGCTGATCGTCGATCACTCGCTCGCGGTCGAATGCGGCGGCTACGACCCGGATGCGTTCGCCAAGAACCGCGCGATCGAGGACCGGCGCAACGAGGACCGCTTCCATTTCATCGACTGGACCAAGCAGGCGTTCCGCAACGTCGACGTGATCCCGCCGGGCAACGGCATCATGCATCAGATCAATCTGGAGAAGATGTCGCCGGTGATCCACGCGGATCACGGCGTGGCCTATCCGGATACCTGCGTCGGCACCGACAGCCACACGCCGCACGTCGATGCGCTCGGCGTCATCGCGGTCGGCGTCGGCGGCCTCGAAGCCGAGAACGTCATGCTCGGCCGCGCCTCGTGGATGCGCCTGCCCGACATCATCGGCGTGGAGCTGACCGGACGGCCGCAGCCGGGCATCACCGCGACCGACATCGTGCTCGCGCTGACCGAATTCCTGCGCCAGTCCAAGGTCGTCGGCGCGTATCTGGAATTCCGCGGCGAAGGGGCGGCGACCCTGACCGTCGGCGACCGCGCGACGATCTCCAACATGGCGCCCGAATACGGCGCGACCGCGGCCATGTTCTTCATCGACGACAAGACCCTGAACTACCTGCGCCTGACCGGCCGCAGCGATGAGCAGGTGCGTCTGGTCGAGATCTATGCGAAGACCGCCGGCCTCTGGGCCGATGCGCTGGCGACGGCGCAGTACGAGCGCAGCCTGCAGTTCGATCTGTCGAGCGTCGTGCGCAACATGGCCGGTCCGTCCAATCCGCACAAGCGTCTGCCGACTTCCGAGCTCGCCGCGCGCGGCATTGCGGTAGGTCTCGATCTGGCGCGCGCGCAGGAAGCGCAGGGCCTGATGCCCGACGGCGCCGTGATCATCGCCGCGATCACGAGCTGCACGAACACCTCCAATCCGCGCAACGTCATCGCCGCGGGCCTGCTCGCGCGCAACGCGAACGCGAAGGGGCTGCTGCGCAAGCCCTGGGTCAAGACGTCGCTCGCGCCGGGCTCCAAGGCCGTGCAGCTGTATCTCGAAGAAGCCGGCCTGCTGCCCGAGCTCGAAAAACTCGGCTTCGGCATCGTCGCGTTCGCCTGCACGACCTGCAACGGCATGAGCGGTGCGCTGGATCCGAAGATCCAGCAGGAAATCGTCGCGCGGGACCTCTACGCGACCGCCGTACTGTCGGGCAACCGCAACTTCGACGGCCGCATCCATCCGTATGCGAAGCAGGCGTTCCTCGCCTCGCCGCCGCTGGTCATCGCCTATGCGATCGCCGGCACCGTGCGCTTCGACATCGAGAAGGACGTGCTCGGCGTCGATGCCGACGGCAAGCCGGTGCGGCTCGCGGACATCTGGCCCGGCGACGCGGAGATCGACGCGATCGTCGCGAGCAGCGTCAAACCCGAGCAGTTCCGCAAGGTCTACGAGCCGATGTTCCGCCTGCACGTGGTGCATGACGATGCGGTCAGCCCGCTGTACGACTGGCGCCCGCAGAGCACCTACATCCGCCGCCCGCCGTACTGGGAAGGCGCGCTGGCCGGCGAACGCACCCTGCGCGGCCTGCGTCCGCTGGCCGTGCTCGGCGACAACATCACGACCGATCATCTGTCGCCGTCCAACGCGATCCTGCCCGACAGCGCCGCGGGCGAATACCTCGCGCACATGGGCCTGCCCGAAGAAGACTTCAACTCCTATGCGACGCACCGCGGCGATCACCTGACCGCGCAGCGCGCGACCTTCGCCAATCCGACGCTCGTCAACGAAATGGCCGTCGTCGACGGCCAGATCAAGAAAGGCTCGCTCGCGCGCATCGAACCGGACGGGCAGGTCGTGCGCATGTGGGAAGCGATCGAAACCTACATGGAACGCAAGCAGCCGCTGATCATCGTCGCCGGCGCCGACTATGGTCAGGGCTCCTCGCGCGACTGGGCCGCCAAGGGCGTGCGCCTGGCCGGCGTCGAGGCCATCGTCGCCGAAGGCTTCGAACGCATCCACCGCACGAACCTGATCGGCATGGGCGTGCTGCCGCTGGAATTCAAACCCGGCACGAACCGCAAGACCCTCGGCATCGACGGCACCGAAACCTTCGACGTGACCGGCACCCGCGAACCGCGCGCGGACCTGACCCTCGTGATCCACCGCCGCAGCGGCGAACGCATCGAGGTGCCGGTCACCTGCCGCCTGGACACGGCCGAAGAAGTCTCGATCTACGAAGCCGGCGGCGTGCTGCAGCGCTTCGCACAGGATTTCCTGGAGTCCAGCAAGGCCGCGTGAGAAGGCGAGGTGCGTGCGGTTGGAGGCGCTAAGGTTCTGGTCTGCGTTGCGTCGGGCCGTCGCGGCATGACGGGCGTATTCGACAGCCCCCTCTCCGCCGGCCCTCTCCCGCGAGGGAAGAGGGCAGTGACGGCGGCTTGCGGCGCGTAGAGAGGGCAGTGGCGGATCACCGACGAAATGAAGAGACGGAGCAGCGGCGGATAACGGGCGACGGAAGAGAGGGAAGGACGGCGTTCGCAGGCGCGGGGACGGCGAGAAGATCGTCGATTTCCGAGGCAACATGGCGAAGAAATACGAGGCAGCGGCAGGGCCGCGATGCGAGAATTGGAGCAACAGCAAACAAGGGCTCATGAAGCCGCAGCGCGGAAATCGCGGCGCTTCATGAAGCCGCAACGCATGCTCCCCTCTCCCCTCGCGGGAGAGGGGTTGGGGGAGAGGGGCTGTGGATCAGCGCCAGTTCGTCAAAGTCCTGCGTCGCGACATGACGGAAGCCGAACGCCGTCTCTGGTTTCATCTGCGCGCGCATCGTTTCGTGGGTCAGAAGTTCCGCCGCCAGCAGGCGTTGGGTCCTTATGTCGTCGACTTCGTGCATTTCGCGGCTCGTCTGATCGTCGAGGCTGACGGCAGCCAGCACGGCGAATCCCGTCGCGACTTGATGCGCGACGCCTGGCTGACGAATCACGGGTTCCGTGTATTGCGTTTCTGGAACGACGAGGTCCTGCAGCGGACGGATGCGGTGCTTGAAACGATCGCTGCGGCGCTGCAGGAAGCCGCTGTCTCTCTGGTGACGAGTGGAGACGCAGTTCAGTTGATGGGGGCGAGCTGGCAAAGCCGTGCTGTTGCGCTGGCGGAGACAGCCCCCTCTCCCCAACCCCTCTCCCGCGAGGGGAGAGGGGAGAAAGCAATAGCCTCGCTTCAGTGAGCGAGGGAAACGTCCTGATGCCTGTTCGTTAGTGGACAGGTGAACCCTTTTTATCGAAGGTGGGTTACCGCATGCCTCACAAGCCTCAGATCAAGATCCCCGCGACCTACATGCGCGGCGGCACCAGCAAGGGCGTGTTCTTCCGGCTGCAGGATCTGCCGGCGGCGGCGCAGACGCCGGGTGCGGCGCGCGATGCCTTGCTGATGCGCGTGATCGGGTCGCCCGATCCCTACGGCAAGCACACTGACGGCATGGGCGGTGCAACGTCGAGCACGAGCAAGTGCGTGATCATTTCGACGTCGAGCGTGCCCGACCACGACGTCGACTATCTTTACGGCCAGGTCGCGATCGACACGGCGTTCGTCGACTGGAGCGGCAACTGCGGCAACCTGTCGTCGGCCGTCGGTCCGTTCGCGATCGCCAACGGTCTCGTCGATCCCGCGCGCGTGCCGCGCGACGGCATCGCCGTCGTGCGCATCTGGCAGGCCAACATCGGCAAGACCATCGTCGCGCACGTGCCGGTCAGCGACGGTCAGGTGCAGGAAACCGGCGATTTCGAGCTGGACGGCGTGACGTTTCCGGCGGCGGAGATCGCGCTCGAATTCCTCGATCCGTCCGACGACGGCGATGGCGGTGCGATGTTCCCGACCGGCCATCTCGTCGACGATCTCGAGGTGCCCGGCATCGGCACGTTCAAGGCGACCCTGATCAACGCCGGCATCCCGACGATTTTCCTGAATGCGGCCGATCTCGGCTATACCGGTACCGAACTGCAGGGAGCGATCAACGACGACAAGGCCGCACTCGCGAAGTTCGAGACCATCCGCGCCCACGGCGCCGTGCGCATGGGGCTGATCGGCTCGGTCGAACAGGCCGCGACGCGCCAGCACACGCCGAAGGTCGCCTTCGTCGCGCCGGCGCAGGACTACGTCACGTCCAGCGGCAAGCACGTCGCCGCCGCGGAAATCGATCTGCACGCGCGCGCGCTGTCGATGGGCAAGTTGCATCACGCCATGATGGGCACGGCTGCGGTCGCGATCGGCACGGCGGCGGCGATTCCGGGCACCCTGGTCAATATCGCTGCCGGCGGCGGCGAACCGACGGCCGTGCGCTTCGGTCATCCCTCGGGCACTTTGCGTGTCGGCGCCGAGGCGCGCCTGGTCGACGGCCAATGGACCGTCACGCGCGCGATCATGAGCCGCAGCGCCCGGGTGCTGATGGAAGGCGCCGTGCGCGTGCCCGGCGACGTGCTGGGCTGAGGCGCCGCACCTTCGGGCGACTTTCTGAAGTCGCGGCGGCTCGTCGAAGCCGCCGCGCTATTTGAGATAACTGCGCAGCAGCTCCGCGACCGCCGTCATTTCCTGTTCGCGCCGCTTGCGGTCGGACTGCGCGACGACGTGTTCCTGCAGGTGTTCGGTGAGCAGCTCGCGCAGCAGGCCGGCGGCCGCGCCGCGGATCGCGGCAACTTGAACGAGCACGGCAGTGCATTCGGCGCCGGCGCTCAGCGCGCTTTCGAGGGCGGCGACCTGACCGCCGAGCCGGCGTACGCGGCTCAGCAGTTTTTTGGAATCACGGGACGTGTGCGACATGGCGACGGATCCTATACCCTGGGGGGGTATAGGACCAGGGTTGCCGCCATGACGCTCGACACCGCCGCGCTGACGCGCCGTCACTCACACCGCTTCGATACGGGCAATCCGCTGGCCGAACGCGGCACGCGCCGCGCGCTCGTGCTGACCGCGCTGATGATGGTCGTGGAAATCGCCGGCGGCTGGTGGTTCAACTCGATGGCGGTGCTTGCCGACGGCTGGCACATGAGCTCGCATGCCGTCGCGCTGGGACTCAGCGCCATTGCCTACGCGCTGGCGCGCCGCTACGCGGACGACGTGCGCTTCGCGTTCGGCACCTGGAAGATGGAGATACTCGGCGGTTTCGCGAGCGCGCTGCTGCTGCTAGGCGTCGCGGCGCTGATGCTGATCGAATCGGGCGCGCGGCTGCTGGCGCCGCGTCCGATCGGCTACGACGAGGCGATCGCGATCGCCGTTCTCGGACTGGCGGTCAATGTGCTCTGCGCCTGGTGGCTGCGCGATCATCACGACCATCACCCGGGCCACGGGCACGGCCATGGTCATTCGTCCGGCCACGATCATCACGACGATCATCACGGGCACGGGCACGATCATGATCACCACGGTCATGATCACGGCGACCACGATCACGCCCATCACCACGGCCACGATCATCGCGGCCATGGCCATCAGGCTCGTCACGGTACGCACGCCGCCGCGGCCCCGCCTTCGCGCGACGGCGCCGCCCACCACGATCTCAACCGGCATTCGGCCTATCTGCACGTGATCGCCGATGCGGCGACGTCGGTGCTGGCCATCGTCGCGCTGCTCGGCGGCAAGTATTTCGGCGTTGCGTGGCTGGACCCGGTCATGGGCGTGGTCGGCGCCGTGCTCGTGACGGTCTGGGCCGTCGGCCTGCTGCGCCAGACCGGCCGCGTGCTGCTCGATGCGGAAATGGATCATCCGGTCGTCGCCGAGGTGCGCGAGGCGATCACCGGCGCCGGCGCGGACGTGCGCATCACCGATCTGCATCTCTGGCGTGTCGGCCGCGGCCGTTTCGCCTGCATCGTCAGTCTGGTGACCGATTCGGCCGCCGACGCCGCGTTTTTCCGCCGCGTACTCGCGGTTCACGATGAACTCGTGCACGTGACGGTCGAGGTCGAGCGGCTGCCGCCGCGGCCGTTCGCGGATACGCCGGTCGCGGCCTGAACGTGTCGCGACGCCGCGGTTTCCGGCAGGCGGTTCTGAAGGCCGATTCCCGGAAGCCGATGCCCCGAAAGCCGAAGATCCGCGGCCGCTGGCGGCTGCGGATAGCGCTTTCAGTGCCGGCCCGGCGGATTCAACGCCGGCGCGGCTGGCGCGGCTTGCCGTCGCGGGCGAGTTCGGGCGGCACGCGCATGAGCTTGGCCACGGCGACGTCGAGGATGGCATGCACGGATTCGCCGCCGCGCAGGTGTTCGGCCACGGCGCGTGCGACGACGCCGGCAGCTTCCAGCGGCAGCAGCGCCGGCGTATCCGTCAGCCGCTGCACACGCAGGCCTCGCAGGGCGTCGCTGTCGTCCAGGCGCAGGCGCGCGCGCTTGAGGGCGACGTCCAGATCCTGTTCGAGCTCGGCATCCGCGTCGCCGGCAACGAGCAGGCGGCGGACCGGCGAGCGTCCGGGCACACGCAGCGATTCGCCGTAGCCGGCCAGGCAATCGGTCAGACTCTGGCGTCGCGCGACGGCCAGCGCTTCCGGCGCCGACAGGTCGGCGGCCGTCGCGAGTCCGACGCTGAACTGCAGCGGCGTGCGTGCGAGCAGCGCGGCCACCGAGCTTTCTTCGGCGGCCGTATCGCGGAAGGGCTGGCTCAGTTGCGGTGCACTCTCGCCGACCCAGGAGCGCGCGGCGCCGTCACCGCCGCTGTCGCGCCCGACGGACATGCGGCTGGCCTGCACGAGTTGCAGGGCCTGCTGCAGCAGCGCCCAGGCCGTCGGCACGATGGGCCAGCACAGGACCTGTACGTTGATCTGCCCACCCTGCGCGTTGCGCGCCAGCACCGTCGCGGCGGCGGCCGCCTGTTCCCACACCACCGGCGGCGCCGCGGCCGATGTCGGTGTCGCGGCAGAGGCCAGCGGGCGGCGCAAGGGACGGGGAGCGGGGCGGCGGGATGAGTGCATGGTCGGGATACCGGACGAAACAGAGCGACGGAATGCGACACGCGGTCGCGGCCGGCAGACCTGCGATGCAAGTCTGTGACGGCTCTATGAATGCTATGTGCATTATATATGATGTTCAGTAAATCGTTATAGATGTTTTGTAAATCAATCGGGCCGCTATCGACGAGGGTGGCGTTCGGCGGCGCAATACGGCGATGATTACCGGCTAGGCGGTGGTATCGCGCCGCCACGGTAGTCCTTTCGTGATGGCTCATGCATCACTTGAGAGGGCAGAAGCTGCCTTGTTAAAGTCAATTCCGGAGTCTTGTCGATGATTACCGCGGCTCAACTGCGTGCGGCGCGCGCCCTGGCCGGGCTGGACCAGAAGGCGCTGGCGCAACGGGCCGGTGTGTCGCTGCCGACGATCCAGCGTATGGAAGCGAGCAGCGGCAATGTCCGCGGCGTCGTGGAAACGCTGACCAAGATCGTCGCGGCGCTGGATGCGGCCGGCGTGGAACTCATCGGCGAGAACATGCCCAGTCATGGAACCGGCCGCGGCGTCCGCCTGAAGGCGCCGAAAAGCCCCTAGTACGCGGGGCGCGGCGGCCGGTGAATCGCGGCCTTGCGGCCGCCGGTTTTGTGATCCGGGAGCCGTGCCGTGTCGCCTGCCGTCGTTCCTGTTCCCGCCCGTATCGGCAGCGCATGCCGTCGCGGGTACGTCGGCGCCCGGGTGAGCGCGCCATCGGGCCGCTCGCACAGTGAATCGGAGCCCTGGTACATCGATGGGCTGCCATTGCCGATAGCGGTCATTTCTGTCAGGTCGACGCGTCGCCCATCCGTGCCGCAGGTGCCGGCCCATGGATGAACCGGCACGCCGCGATCTGCGCACCTGGCTGCAGCGTCTGCGGCCGATCTACGAACCGCAGCTGTTCAGCGTGCTGCGCGGCGGCTATGCCGCCGTCGACCTGCGCCGCGATCTCGTCGCCGGCCTCACCGTCGCGATCGTCGCGCTGCCGCTGGCGATGGCCCTGGCCATCGCCTCGGGCACGACGCCGGACAAGGGACTGCACACGGCCATCGTCGCCGGATTTCTCGTGTCGTTCTTCGGCGGTTCGCGCGTGCAGATCGGCGGCCCGACGGCGGCCTTCATCCCGGTCGTATTCGCCGTGATCGAGAAGTTCGGCTACGGCGGTCTGATCCTCTGCACTCTGCTGGCCGGCTTCATGCTGATCGGCGCCGGCGTGCTGCGTCTGGGCATGCTCATGAAGTACATCCCGCAGCCCGTGGTCACGGGCTTCACGGCGGGCATCGCAGTCAGCATTTTCTCCAGCCAGATCAAGGATCTGCTCGGACTGCGCATGGGCGCCGTGCCGGTCGAGTTCTTCGCGCGCTGGCAGGCCTATCTGCAGCATGCTTCCAGCTTCGCGCCGGTCACGACCGCGCTGGCTGCGGTCTGCCTGGTGCTGATCCTCGCGCTGCGGCGCTGGCGGCCGGCCTGGCCGGGTTTCCTGCTCGTGGTCGCGGCCGCGGCAGCGGTCACCTCGCTGCTGGCTCTGCCGGTCGACACGATCGCCACGCGCTTCGGCGGCATTCCTTCGGCCTTGCCGCAGTTCGAGGTGCCGCACATTCCGTTCGAGCGCACCCTCGAGCTGTTTCCGAGCGCGTTCACGATCGCGTTCCTGGCCGGCGTGGAATCGCTGCTGTCGGCGGTCGTCGCCGACGGCATGACCGGCGGCCGTCACCGCTCCAACGGCGAGCTCGTTGCGCAGGGCGTGGCCAACATCGGTTCGGCGCTGTTCGGCGGACTGCCGGCGACCGGCGCGATCGCGCGCACCGCGGTGAACGTCCGTTCGGGCGGACGCTCGCCGGTGGCCGGCATGGCGCATGCGTTGTTCCTGCTGCTGTTCATGCTCGCGCTGGCACCGCTGATGGGCTACGTGCCGCTGGCCGTGCTGGCCGCCGTGCTGCTGGTCGTGGCCTGGCAGATGTCGGATCTCGAGAGCTTCCGCCATCTGCTCAAGGGGCCGGTCGGCGACCGCGCCGTGCTGCTGGTGACCTTCGCGCTGACCGTCATGTTCGATCTGACCGTCGCGATCGAGGTTGGCCTCGTGCTGGCCGCGTTCCTGTTCATGCATCGCATGAGTGAAGTCGTCGAGCTGCAGTCGGAAGTCTCGCTGCTGGAAGAGGACCGCGACGGCGCCGACGAGCCGGACCAGCGTGCGCAGCTGCCGCCCGGCGTCGAGGCGTTCCAGATTTCCGGGCCGCTGTTCTTCGCCGTCGCCAACCGTCTCGACGAAGTGCTCGACCAGTTTCCGCAGCCGCCGGCCGTGTTCATCCTGCGCCTGCGCCTGGTGCCGCTGATCGACGCCAGCGGCGTCACCGCGCTGAAACAGTTCCTGAGCCGCTGCGAGCGGCGCGGCACGCAGGTGATCCTGTCCGGTCTGCGCGAGCAGCCGCGGCGCGTGCTCGCGCAGATGCACTTGCGGCCCGACGGCCGTCAGCTGCGCTTCGCCGACAACTTCGCCGCCGCGATCGCGCTGTGCCGTGCGGAGACGCCGCCGGTCGCCGCCGGCTGAGATCCCGCTGCCGCGTCAGGGCGGCGGCGCCGAAGCCGGCCCGTGCACACGGAAGATCATGCGGTCGCGATACGGCTCGCCGAGTACCTGGACCTCGAAGCCCGCGCGCACCAGTTCCTCGTGCACGCGCGGCCATTTGTTCCTGTGCGTGATCCAGACCGCGCCGGCCTCGTTGGCGCGCAGCTCCGAGGCCACGCTCTCGTCGTATTCCGAGGTGAAGCCGGTGCG
>Ga0247823_10002289_pt1 | contig 15827 bp, 16 predicted proteins | sample 13C_PalmiticAcid_2_FD_192426 | JGI IMG/M metagenome (GOLD analysis project Ga0247823, IMG submission 192426) | Soil microbial communities from agricultural site in Penn Yan, New York, United States - 13C_PalmiticAcid_Day30 | ecosystem: Environmental > Terrestrial > Soil > Agricultural land...
GACTGACGTCACGGCTGGCGAGCAGCTGCGCGCCGCAAACCGGCCACCACGGACAACTGCGGCACTCGACGATCCGTGACGGCTCCGCCAGCGCCTCGCCCCCGGTCGCCGCCGCCGAGGCGACCGCGAGCCGATCCGCGAACCGCGCCTCGTACTCGGCGAGCGCGGTGCGGCCACCTGGCCAGGTCGGGGCGGCCAGGTCGTGCCAGACGACGACATCGCCGTCGAGCCCGATGACCCCGGCGAAGGACGTGCGCTCGTCGGCGCACCCGGCGGCCTGCAGCAGCCTGCGCGTGTGCGCGAGCCGAAGCTGGTCGCGCGGCTGCGGCCGGACCTTGCGCGTCTGGTCGGCGGCGCCGCCGACATCGGGGAGCGCGGCCAGCTGGGAGGTGCGGGCACCGGTGCCGGGGTCGCTGACCTTGTGGCGGACGACGAGAACGGGCACGTAGCCCGAGTCGGTGCGGACCAGGAGGTCGATACCGCCGCGCCTGCCACCGGCGATATCGCGCGGCAGTTGGGCGGCCCAGATGAAGTCGGCCTTGCGCTCGATCGCGGCCCGCGTGGCCGCTTCCCGCTCGGCCCCGCGCCCCTCGGTCGGGATCTCGACCCACCGGTCTCCGAACATCGCGGCCAGCTGGTCGGCGATCTCCCGCCGATGCGCCACGGCGTCGGCCTTGCGCAGCTCACCGGTCGGATCGGGCGCCTGCCGCGGGGAGTCTCGCGCGGTGGGATCGTGCTCAAGGTGCACACGGCGCCGACACCGGCTCACCACGCCAGCGTCGAGAAGCACCGTGTCTGTCACGCACCGCAGCTTAGTTGTCACGACTGACACACCGACCAGCACACACACCTAGCCGCCCGCGCCGTCCACCCACCACGTCACGACCAGCGCGCCCGCCATCCGCAGGACCCTATGACCTGGCAAGGAATCCGCCACACTCCGAGCACGCAGCCCCCACCCACCACGGGGGGACGACCCCTGGCCAGTCTATCGGGGTAGGGGGCGGATCAAGCTGGTGTGCGGCAAGCTGTGGATGATTCGGACAGCTGTGGACAACGTGGGGTGAGGGGTGGGTCGGGTGGCACAGAAGAAGGACGGGTTCACGCCTGCCAGGGCGAAGAACGCGATCGCCGTGGCGAAGGTGTTGGGGCCGGTCGTACTGCCCGTGGTGACGCCGTACGTGGTCAAGACCGCGTCCGCCGTGCGGGACAGGTGGGACCGGGCGAAGGCGCGCAGGCTGGGAGTCTCGGTCGACGATCTCGGCCGGTACACCGGCAAGGGCGGCGCCCTGCACGCGCGGATTTCCGGGGCGGCCAACGGGGTCCAGGAACTTCGGACGAAGGCCAACGTCTCGGCCAGTGACCTCGAGTTCGCCGACGCCGCCGAGAGCACGCTGAGCCAGTTGGCCGCCGCGGTCCGGGCCGCGGAGCGGATGCCGACGCCGCGGCGCAAGGGGGCGCACCGGGCGGTCGCCGCCGAGCTGGACAAGATTGAAGAGCGCCTGCTCACATCTCTTGGCGTGTGATCCTGATCACTGGACAGTACCGAATACTCTGGGCTACGTGACCCCCAGGAGAGTGACTCGGCCGCGCGCCTTCCGCGCGTTCCGTGGCGTTCTGCTGGGGTCGACCACCGCCGCCCTCGCCGTCTTCGCGCATGGCATGGCCGGTGGCGGGGTGCCGGACGCGGCGATCATGGTGGTGCTCACCGGGCTGGTCGCCTGGGCGGGGACGGCCGTGGCCCGGCGGACTCAGTCGGCCTGGGCGATGTTCGCGTTGCTCGGTGCCAGCCAGCTCAGCCTGCATGTCCTGCTGACCTACGTCAGCGACCACGACTCCACCCCGCCCGGCGCGCCGATGCTGGCGGCCCACGCCGTCGCGACCGCGCTCACCGCCGTGTTGCTGACCAGGGCCGACGCGATGCTCGACCTGGTCGCCGCCGCGCTCGCCGGGCTGGTGCGGGCCATGTCCTGGACGCCGGAGCCTCCTGCGGCCCGCCGTCTGCCCGCGCGGTACGCCCACGGGTCCTTCCTGCGCGCCGTCTTCCAGCGGGCGCAGCCACGGCGCGGGCCACCTGTCTTCTCCTGAACCCAGCGAAACCCCACTCGGGCTACTCAGCCCGCCCTTAATCACGTTCAGGAGAAGTCATGTCCCACCGCTTTTTCGCGCGCGCGGGTGTCCTGCTCGCCGTCGCCGGTAGCGCCGCCCTGTTCGGCTCCGGGATCGCGTCCGCGCACGTCACCGCCAAGGTCCTCGGCGAGGCCGCCGTCCAGGGTGGCTACACCAAGATCACCTTCCGGGTGCCCAACGAGGACAACGCCGCGGGCACGGTCAAGCTGGAGATCAAATTCCCGGCCGAGTACCCGCTGACGTCGGTGCGCACCAAGCCCATCGCGGGCTGGACCGCCGCTATCACCAAGACCAAGCTCGACAAGCCGATCACCTCGCACGGCACCGAGATCACCGAGGCCGTCAGCACCGTCACCTTCACCGCGGCCGCGGGCACCCGGATCGGGCCGGGCGAGTTCGGCGAGTTCGAGGTCTCGGCGGGCAGGCTGCCGGAGAACACCGAGACGCTGGTCATCCCGACGGTCCAGACCTACGACAGCGGCAAGGTCGTCGCGTGGGACGCGCCGCCGCCCGCAGCCGGTGCCGAGGAGCCCGAGCGTCCGGCGCCGGTCGTCAAGCTGACCAAGAAGACCGAGGGCGGCGACGCGCACGGCGCGACACAGGCGTCGAACGAGACCGCGGCCAAGGACGGCGATCACGTCGACGCCAAGGGCAGCGACGACACCGCCCGCTGGCTCGGCGGCGCGGGCCTCGCGGTCGGCGCGCTGGGTCTCGGCCTGGGCGCGGGCGCGACCCTGCGGGCACGCAAGGCGATCGCGAAGGCGGGCGAGTAAGTCCGATGCGGACCATCACCCGAACCGTCGCGGCGGCCGCCGTCGCGCTGTTCGCCCTGGTCGGGCTGGCGCCCGCGGCGTTCGCCCACAACCAGCTGGTGAGCAGCACGCCGGTGAACAAGGCATCGCTGGCGGCCGGTCCGTCGACCATCGAGCTGACCTTCGACCAGCCGGTGCAGTTCGGCGCCGGGCTCAACACGATCGTCGTGGTCGGCCCGAACGGCACCGACCAGTGGCAGGGCGGGGACGCGACGGTCCGGGGCAACGTGGTCTCGGCGCCGGTCCGGGAGCTCGGTCCGGCCGGTGACTACCGGGTGGGCTACCGGATCCTGTCCGCCGACGGCCACCCGGTGTCCGGCGAGATCAAGTTCACCCTGACCAAGGCGGCCAACGGCACGCCCGTCCCGGCCGACCAGATCAAGTCCACCGCCGCCGCCGCTGAGTCGACCGGCGACGGCGGCGGGGTCCCGGTCTGGGTGTGGATCGCGGGCGCGGTCGTCCTGCTCGGCGCGGGCGTGTTCTTCGCGCTGCGCGTCGGCGGGGGTGCGGAGAAGTGAGCGAGACCCGGGCCACCGCCCGACAGCGGTACCACCTGGTGACGGTGCTGGTCCTGGCCTCGATCGTCGGCGTGCTCATCGGCATGGCGATCGTGGCGACCGAGCCGATCCCGGGGCTGCCGCGGCCGGACGCGGTGGTCCGGGTCGGCCTCCCGGTCGTCCGCGTGCTGCTCGACATGGCGGCCGTGGTCACCGTCGGGCTGTGTCTGCTGCCGCTGCTGGTCGGGTTCGACCGGCCGGTGATCACCGAGCCGATCCTGAGCGTCGCCCGCCGCGCGGCCATGGCCAGTTCCCTGGTCTGGGTGATGACGGCGCTGGTCGCGCTGGTGCTGCAGACCGCGGAGCTGCGGCCAGAGGAGGACGTGTCCTTCGGCGCGGTCGTCGACTACATCGGCACCGTCGGGGCAGGCAAGGCGCTGCTGTTCGTCGCCGCGTTCGCGCTGATGACGTTCGGGTTGTCACTGGCCGCGGTCCGGATTGGCGAGAACATGCCTGCCGAGCTGCGGGCGGCGGTCGCGCTGTTCGCGCTGCTGCCGCTCCCGGTCACCGGGCACGCGACGAACTGGCGCTGGCACGACTTCACGATGATCTCGATGGAACTGCACGTGATGAGCGCGGCGGCGTGGACCGGTGGGCTCGGCGCGGTGGTCGCGCTCGTCGCGGCCAACCGGACGCTGCTGGGGCACGCGCTGCCCCGGTTCTCCAAGCTCGCCACGGTCTGCCTGGTGCTGGTCACGGCGACCGGGCTGTTCAACGGACTGATCGAACTGGCGGTGAGCCCGACCCACGATCTGGTCAGCGGCCTGTTCACCACCAGCTACGGCGTCCTGGTGATCATCAAGACGACCTGTCTAGTCGCGTTGGCCGCGTTGGGCGCGCACGTGCGCTGGCGGCTCATGCCGGGGGTCGTCGCGCACAAGCGCACGGCGCTGCTGGGTTGGGTCGGGCTGGAACTGGCCGTCATGGGCCTCGCGTTCGGTTTCGCGGTGATCCTTACCAGAGCCCCGGTCGCCTGAAGTTATCCACACCTGTGGATCGTTGTCCACAAGTGCCTGTGGATAACTCGCGCTTACCGGGTGGGGACGCCCGTTCGACGGACGGACCGCTACTCAGCCAACCATCGGACGCGCCGGGTACGCCCGAACAGGGGAACGCCGAACGGTCAGTCCTGCTCGGTGAGATGCGCCGCGATAGGCCGGTTCTGCCGCATTTCGGCCAGCCGGTCAGTCGTCTGCCTGGCCTTGCGCTCAAGCTCGCGTCGGCTGATCCAGCCCTGCGCGTAGTGGCGGTAGGCCTGCGCGAGCATCACCAGCTCGGCAAGGTAATCGGCGCCTCGGCGGCGGGAGTCCTCAGGGAGTCGGCTGACGAGCGGCAACTGGTCGGCGACCACGTCGTCGAGTGCTCGCGCGGCGGTCAGCGCGCGTCGGGCGCCCCCGCCCAACCACATCGCCCTGCCGCGCGAACCCGACACCCGAACCACCCCGCTGATACCGAGAGTAGATCGACGACACCGGACGGGTCCGTCCGTGTCGCCGTTGCACGTCAATTCGCTCACCAGCGGCTAGCCGTTACGTGAGCCGAAATGGCAACCCCGGCGATGCGCCGGATCAGGTGTAGCGCTTCCATTGCGCGAAGGTGTTTCCCGACCGGAAGTCGCGAAGACGTCTGAGCAGCTCAGGGCGCACTTCCGGGGTGCTGTTCATGATCGGCAGCACGCTGGTGATGAGCTTGAGTTCGCGGATCTCGCGCAGCACGGAAAAGCCAGCCCATCGGGTGACGTCGAACCCGTATCCACGGACCAGTTCGTCGTACTGCGAAGGTGATTCGCCGAACCGGCGGACCCCGACCGCGATGGGCGTCAGGTCCCATTCGGGCGGGCCGACGCAGCTGGAGTCGAAGTCGCAGAGGACCGGACCCGCTGGGCCGGGGATGAGGTTGCCCAGGTGGGCGTCGCCGTGGACGAAGCCCCTTGGCAGCGGGAAGTCGAGCCCGGCCAGCCTGGCTTGCACCTGGTCACAGCGGTCGCGCAGAAAGTCGAGGTGGTCGGCGTCGAGACCATCGGCCTCGCCGACGCGGCGGCGCACGTCGTCGAGCGGATCCCACGCGGGCAGCGACTCGGGCGGGGGCAGGCGGTGGACCTGGCGCAGCAGTCGGGCCAGGTCAGCGGGCCGGGGCGCGGATCCCTCCGGCCGGACGGTGCGCCAGACGGTCGCGGCGTAGTCGCCGACGCGGACCGGCTGGGTGAGTCCGTCGACCAGGCGCACCGCGGGCACGCCGTGTTCGGCGAACCAGCGCGCCACCCGCACCACCTTGTCCACCCGGTGGCGCAATGCGACCGAGCCGACGATCCGCACCACCACGGGGGCCGTGGCCAGTTCGAACACGGCGTTGTTGGTGAACCTCAGCAGCCGCGCGCCGGCGGCGTCGAGCCCAACCTCCGCGCACACGGCGACCAGCACACCGTGCAGGTTCGCCCTGGTGAACAGCCCTTTGGCGACCATCGCACGGCCACCCTCGCCGCTGTCAAGCCACGCTGAGGTTGTTGATCTGTTCGGCCAGGTCACGGGCATCAGGGTTGTTGCGCCGCTTGCTGGCCTCGACCATCAGCGGCTGGAGGCGGTCACGCACCCGACTGGACTTGAGCGTCTCGGCCAGGTCGACCGCGCCGCGGCCGAGCTTGGCGCCGTGGTCGATGTCGCCTTCCAACAGGTGGTTGGTGGCCAGCGCGCCCAGGTTGAAGGCCTTTGACCTGGTCATCTCGTCGCCGTAGGCGTCGATCGCCTTGGACAGGGCCGGGATCGCGAACTTCGTGTGCATCGGGTCGACGGTCTGCGCCAGCACCGTGTGGACGGTGCCGATCATGGCGTAGACGTCGGTCTCGTTGAAGAACTTGACCCAGTCCTCAGCCTCGTCGAGGTTGGCCCGCGCGAACTCGTCGCGGGTGCGCCCGATGAGCTTCATGGTCTGTTCCTTGTGCCCCATCAGCGCGTATGCCCACGCCTGGTTCGCGCAGATCACCGCCACCGCGAGCTCGGAACCGGACTCCTGGGCGGCGATCTGGCCGAGTTGGAACATCTTCAGTGCGTCGTCCGGGGACTCCTTGTGCAGGTAGACCCGACCCATCCGGTACAGGATGTTGGCCACCAGCGGCTCGCTCTTGCCCGCCTTGGCCAGTTCCAACGCCTTGCCGAAATGATTGCGGGCGGAGTCGGTCAGTCCGATGTCGAACGACGTCCAACCCGCCAGGTTGTGCAGGTCCGCCAGCGCGACGTGCAGCCGCTGCTTGACGTGTTCCGGGCCGGACGCGCCGAGCATCTGCTGTCCCCAGGACAGCTGTGCCACGACGGCGTCACGGCAGAAGCCGCCGCCGTACTGGTAGTCCAGCGAACGAAGCGCCCTGGTGGCGGCTTCCACCTGGCGGACATCGGTCATCCCGATGCGGCCGGGCGCTGGAGTCTGGACGGGGCTGGCGACCCACGACCCGGAGTTGGTGCCCAGCACGTTCGCGCCCACCGTGACGGCGGCCGCGTGTGCCAGGAACTCCCGACGCTTCACCTCTTCGCTCTCCTCAGGCTGTGAGGGCTCGCGAGAGACGGCGACACGAATCGCCGTGACCTCGTCATATGCGAGCCCCATGTATCCCCTTGGGACACCCAACCCGTCGGCGATCCGTGCGAGCACGTCATAGGCCATCACTTGACGGCCTTTGAGGATCTCCGACACCTCGGACTGCGATTGACCGGTCATCGCGGCGATCTGGCGCTGTGAGACACCAGTGCGACGAAGCAACCGGTAGACGGAACTGACCTCCCGCGCGGCGAGCGCGGCCCGCATCTCGGGCTCCTCCCAGTTGTCCGGAGTAATGGGAGAACCCGGAGATCCGATCGAGTTCATTCCGCCCCCTCACAGTCCGCTGGGCGTCAAACGCAGAGTAAGCGCACTTCACGACCACGAGAAGTGCCCTCCGGCGGGCCCTGATCGGCCCGGCCGAACTTCGGTGACCGCTTAACGTGAGACGGACACCGATCGGCGCTATGACGCTCCGTTTTGGTTTGCGACGTATCAGTGTTGTTCGTTGTAAGCGTACGACCACGGAGGGACACGTCAGCATGGAACTGCTGGACACCCTGCACGGATCGGTGGCAGGCCGCCAAGTCTGGCGGATCGCTTGCGGCGATGTGATCAACCGCGACCGGTCGCTGACCGTACTCGTGGAGAAGAACAAAGTGGTCCTAGTCGGACCCCCCGGAGAGACCGCGGTGCTGACAGCGGGCCAACTAGGCCAACTGCGAACCGCGCTCAGAGAAGCCGCCGAGCAGGCGGAAAGGTCACGGTGACGTTGAGGTGGACGAGATACTCGGCCAGGTCCTGCGCAGTGCCGTCTGGGAACGGCTGGACATGCTCTCCGAGCTGGCCACGCGGGCCGATGCACCGTCTCTGCTGTCCGTCGCGCGCTCGGAGCTGCCCCGCCTGACCGAGGGCTGGCGCTCCATGCTGAGCGCCCACGAGCCAGACGACCGCGGCAACTGCCCGGTCTGCTCCACCCGCTGGCGCCAGCAAAAGGCCCCATGCTCAGTCTGGCGAGCGGCCTACGAACACCTGGTCGCCGGTGGCCTCGCCCCGCAACGAACCACCAGCCGCCACGCCCTGGACCCCGCCGCGCTGCACTCGCGCACCCGGGTCCCCGCAGGCGCCCGCTAACCCAGGCGCCCCACAGTCCCGCGGACCGGTGCTGCTGTACTCCCTCCCCCGACCAGCACCGGTCCGCGGCACCACCCTTGAACCCCAAACTTTGCGTGAGTTCTAGGCGCTAACAGGACGATGTGGCTGGTCAGAGCCCCAAGCCCTCCGATCGGTAACCGGTAGACCCAGAGCGCCGAGTACACATCGGACAAGCCACAAAGCCGCGCCCTCGCATCCAGCGCAACGCCCACGGGGCAGTACCCCACGCGGCAGTACTCACGCCGCGGTGCATGGCAGGCAACCACCTACACAAAGCCGCACCCGCACCCGATGGTGCGAACCCGCAAACCGGCGTAACCCAACGGTGCGACCCGCGCGCGAGAAACACCCCCGCAACGCACAAGCGACCCACTGTCGCCACGCACAAAGATCTTCGTCCCAGCGAACAATTCCGTGCGCAAAGCGTTCACCAGCCCGCTACCCCCCGGTAGATTGTGAATTTTGTTCCCGAAAGTGGCTCCGAAGGCGTTCCGGTGCTCGGATTTGGTAGTTGAACGGGCAAGATGTACCGGAGCGACCAGGAGGAGATCCCGTGGCCAGCCCAACCCCACTCCGCCGCCAGCCCGTCCAACAGCGCAGCGCCAAGCGAGTCGAGAAGATGCTCGAGTCGTGCGCCCAGCTCATCGACGAACTCGGCTACGACGGCGTGACCACCACGCTCATCGCCGAGCGGGCCGGCGTCGCAGTCGGGTCGCTCTACCAGTTCTTCCCCGACAAGCGCGCCGTCGTGCAGGCACTGACCCAGCGCAACCTCGACCACTTCATGGCCGAGATCAGCCGCAAGCTCGACGAGGCCGCGCTGGACCGCTGGGACCAGGCCGCCGACATCGTCTTCGACATCTACGTGCAGATGTACCGCGAGGTGCCCGGGTTCAGCCGGATCCGCTTCGGTGACGTGGTCGACCAGCGGCTCATCGACGGCCAGCGGGACAACAACACCGTCATCGCCGATGGCATGGCCGCGTTCCTGGCCGACCGGTTCGGAGTGCCGTTCGACAAGATCCGGCTGCCGATAGCGGTCGCCAACGAGATCGCCGACTCGATCCTGAACCTGGCGTTCCGGCGCAAGCTGTTCCCGGAGGACGTCGTCATCGCCGAGGCGAAGACCGTGGTGCGCAACTACATGGCCGCCCAGACCTTCGTCGGCTAGCCGAAGCTGCGGCCTTCGCCCCGGTAGGTCGGCACCGCATGGGTCACCTTGTCGCCGTCGAGCACGTGGTACTCGGTGAACCGCTCGGCGAGTTCACCGGCTTTCGCGTGCCGCATCCACACCCGGTCGCCGACGTTCAGCGCGTGCGCGCCTGGCCCGGTCACCGGGGTCTGGACTTCGCCCGCGCCTTCAGCGCCGATGAGTTTCAGACCGGCGGGCAGGTATGGCTGCGGGAGCCGCGCGTTGTTGGCCGGTCCGGAGGCCAGGTAGCCGCCGCCGAGCAGGGTCGCCATGTCCGGCGCGGGCTTGCGGACCACCGGGACGGCGAACAGCACCGCGGGCCGCGGGCTGAACTGGGTGTAGTTGTCGAACAGGGCGGGCCCGATGAGGCCGGAACCCGCGGCGATCTCGGTGACCGATGGGTCAGCCCGGGTGACCTCGATGCTGCCGGTGCCGCCGCCGTTGACGAACTCCAGCTTCCGCACATCGGTGACCGCCTGGACGGCGGCGGTCCGCCGCTGGACCAGTTCGAGCGCCGAACGGCGCTGCATCCAGCGCAGAACCCGGCCAAGCAGTGGGTTGCCCGCGGGCTTGTCGCCGAGTCCGGCGATCTGGCCCTCGTAGGCCATCACGCCGACCAGCTGGAAGCCGGGCCGCGCGTCGATCTCGGTGGCGAGGTCGCGGGCCTGGTCGGGGGTGAACACCGGCGACCGGCGGGCTCCGACGTGGACCTTCGCGTTGCCGATCGGCCGCCAGGACACGTCAAGCTCGATGCAGACCCGGATGTCCGGGTGGTCGTGGCCGAGGACCTCGTCGATGAAGTCGAGGTGGCTGACCGAGTCGACGATGATCGACACGGTGTGGCGGGCCCGCTCATCGGCGGCCAGGGCGGCGAGGGCAGCCCGGTCGGCGGTCGGGTAGGCCACGAGGATGTCGGTGTCGGCGAAGTCAGTGTCGACCCATTGGCTGCTCAGCCACAGCGCCTCGGCCAACGCGTAGCTCATCACGCCCTCGAAGCCGGGCATCCGCAGCACGCGTTCCAGCAGGAACCGGCAGCGCACGGACTTGCTCGCGACCCGGATCGGTCTGCGCCTCGCGCGGCGGACGAGGTCGGCGGCGTTGTGGTCGAAGGCCGCCAGATCGACCACCGCGACCGGGGGGTCGAGGTGTTCGGTGGCGGCGTCGAGCCGCGAACGCTGCGAAGAGGTGGGCACAGACCAACGGTACGGCGCGAACCTTGAAATGTGAAGACGTTTCACTTAGCGTTTCCTGAACCGATGAGGAGGTCTCCATGGCCGGTCCCCAGGCCGCGTGGCGCAACTGGGCGGGTACCGCCTCAGCCGTCGCGCGCGATGTGGTCAGTCCGCGCGACGTCGCCGAGATCAGCAAGGCGGTCGCAGGCGCGGCCGACCGGGGACTGACCGTGCGTACGCGCGGCAGCGGACATTCGTTCACCGAAATCGCCGCCGCCCACGGTCTGGCGATCGACATGAGCCAGTGGACCGGTGTCGTCTCGGCCGACACCGAGACCGGCGCGGTCACCGTCCGGTCGGGCACGACCCTGGCCACCCTCAACGCCGAGCTCGACCGGCTCGGCCTGGCCATGGTCAACCTCGGCGACATCGACGCCCAGACCATCTCCGGCGCGATCTCGACCGGCACCCACGGCACCGGCGCGCGGCTCGGCGGCATCTCGACCCAGGTCACCGGCCTCGAACTCGTCCTTGCCGACGGCTCGACGGTGTCCTGCTCGGCGACCGAACGCCCGGACCTGTTCGCCGCGGCTCGCGTCGGCCTCGGCTCGCTCGGCGTGATCACCACCGTCAGCCTGCGGACCGTGCCGTCGTTCGTGCTCGCCGCGGAGGAGAAGCCGGAGCCGATCGACGACGTTCTCGCGTCGTTCGATGAGCGGTGCGCGGCCAACGACCACTTCGAGTTCTACTGGTTTCCCTACGGCCGCAACGCTTTGACGAAGACCAACAACCGCCTGCCTGGCGGCTCGACCCCGGCGCCGCTCGGCCGGGTGCGGCAGTTCGTCGAGTACGAGGTCATGGAGAACGCGCTGTTCGGCACCCTGTGTCGGATCGGCAGGCGAGTGCCCGCGCTGGTGCGACCGCTGAACAAGCTGTCGTCGTCCGCGCTGTCGCCGCGCTCCTACAGCGACTTGTCGCACAAAGTCTTTGTGACAAGCCGGAAAGTGCGATTCGTCGAGTCGGAGTACGCCATCCCCCGCGCCGCCCTCGCCGACGTGCTCGGCGAACTGCGGACCAGGGTGCCGAAGCTGGCCGAGCCGGTGATGTTCCCGGTGGAGGTCCGGGTCGCCGCGGCCGACGACATCTGGCTGTCGACGGCCAACGGCCGCGACTCGGCCTATATCGCGATCCACCAGTTCCTCGGGATGCCCTACCGCGCGTACTTCGACCTGTTCGAGTCGATCGTCGGCGAGGTCGGCGGCAGGCCGCACTGGGGCAAGATGCACACCCTCGACGCGGAGACCCTGCGGACGCGCTACCCCCGGTTCGACGACTTCCGCCGGGTCCGGTCCGAAGTGGACCCCGAGCGGCGCTTCACCAACCCTTACGTGGAACGGGTTCTGGGCGACTAGACGGTGACGCTCAGACGGTGACGCTGTCGAGGATCGCGTCGTAGGCCAGCTCGCTGATCCAGCGGTAGAGGCCGTCGGTCTCCGGGTACGCGCGCTCACCGCGGCCGGGCAGGTCGAGGTCGACCTCGGCGTTGGGCTCGGCGCTGACCACGGCCACGCCGTACGCACGCGCGCGCGGCAGGCACTTCGCCAGGTAGTCGTGCGTCAGCACCGCCGAGGTCGGCAGCACCATCGCGGCGTCGGCGTAGCGCAGGAACGGCACCGCGTTGGCCAGGCCGGTCCGCCAGTGCCGCGCCACGGCGATCGCCCCCACGATGCGGGCCGCGGGCTCTGGCACCCGGCCGGTCAGCTCCGGCCACGCCCACGTGGCCACGGTGGCCCGGTCGGTGACCGGCTCCTGGCCGAGGCAGATCCGCTCGGCGTGCACGTCGGGCCGCAGTTCGGCGACCAGGCACACGCGGCGGCCCAGCAGAGTCATCTCGGGCAGGACCACGCCCGACCAGCCGAGCGTGCGCACGGCCGCGGCGGCGAGGTCGTCGACGGGAGCGGGCAGCTCGACCGGCGGCGTCAGCTGCGCGGGCATCGCCTTGAGGTTCTCGGTAACCGCGATGCGCCCTGGGATGCCGGTCACGAACTTCCGCCCTTCTCCTCCACCGCTACCGCTTACCGCTCAACCGGCGGGAAGACGACGCGATGTCGATTGGTACATGTTTGGAGTACCAGGAAGAGATGGGCAATTAAGAGAGTGTGAAGGCCATCGTGCGACCGACGGCCCTACTCGGGCGTTAACCGGTCGGCAGGCGGTAAGCGGACTTCTGCCCGACTGTGCGACCAAGTGGGTGACCGCTCCGCCAGACGGCGGCGGGACCTACGGACAGTGTCGGTCCGGTCACCAGACCTGCGACGATGCGCCTTGTCAGCAATCGAGCGAATCGGTGCCGCCATTTATACGAATCGCCCGTAGTTTTTATCGGAATGAACTCAGTATCGTTTCGCCATGACCAGTGAATCGGCGGAAATGGTGAGCGGCATCGAGGCCCTCATGTGGGATGTCTACGGCTACGTCCGCGAGGGCGGCGGCCAGCTGACCGAGGGCGGTGCCAGCGCCGCCGAGGCCACCTACCTGCGGGAACTGGCCAGGAGCACGGGCGCGCCGCGGGTGGCGGAGATCGGCTTCAACGTCGGATTCTCGGCGATCGCGTTCCTGGAGAGCGCCCCGGAGTCCACTGTGGTCTCGTTCGAACTCGACCGGCGGCGGTCGGTGGAACTGGCGAAGGAATACGTCGACAACCACTACCCGGGCCGCCACGAACTGGTCATCGGCGACTCGACCACGACCGTCCCGCACTTCGCCGTGGCCCGTGCCGACCGGTTCGACCTCGTCTTCGTCGACGGCGGCCACACCTACGAGGTCGCCGCCGCGGACATCGCCAACGCCCGCGCCATCGCCAAGCCCGGAGCGATCATCGTCGTCGACGACCTGATCCCCTGGTACCCCTGGGGTGTCGGCCCACACCAGGCGTGGACGGAAGCACTGGAGTCCGAATTGGTCCACTCGGCCGAGTACTACATCGACGGCCACCGCGTGGACACCCTCACCGCCCCCGGCGACCGAGCCTGGGGCACAGCAAAGTTCACGATCTAGCAACAGGCCACTACGGATCCGGGCCACGGCTGGAACCGCCGCCGAACGCACCATGGGCGACAAGCCCATTGGCTACACACTCCGATGCGATGGCGAAGCCCAGCGAGCCCCCGCACTACGGACCCGGGCCACGGCCGGAGCGTTCCGTGCCGCACCGTGGGCGACAACGCGATTGGTTACATACCTCGATGGCGCGAAGCGCCGAGCCACGCTGGGTCAGGCCTGCTGATCGCACCGTGGGGGTCTGGGGGGTCGCCCCCCAGTAGGGTTGAACGCGAAACGGCGAGTGCTCTCAACGAGCACTCGCCGCCTATCGCGTGGGCGAGGGGGGAGTTGAACCCCCACGTCCTTTCGGACACACGGACCTGAACCGTGCGCGTCTGCCATTCCGCCACTCGCCCGAGTGACAATCCCCGAGGCCGTGGCCTTGGGAACGTGGGAAGCCTAGCACGCGTCAGAACTGGGTTCGCACATACCCGTGTCCTGCGGGTCGCACCCGGATACGATCGTCGCAGGAGCACGCACGGGAAGGAGGGGTCATGGGCATCGGACAGCGGCTGAACCGCAAGCTAGAGGATGTCGTGGGCAATACCTTCGCGCGTGTCTTCGGTGGCAACGTGGTGCCCCAGGAAGTGGCACAGGCGCTGCAGCGCGAAGGCGACGACAACATCCGCGAGTTGGCAGGTGGCAGACTGCTGGCGCCCAATCACTACATAGTGCAACTGGGCCCGGCCGACCACCAGAACTTCGCGGGCGACGAAGAGCGCATGAAAACGCTGCTGGCGGACTGTGTGGCGGAACATCTCGCCGAGCACGGTTGGGACACCTATGGTGACGTCGTAGTCTCCCTGGAGCGCTCCGACGCGCTGCACACCGGACAGTTCCGAACCCGCTCAGCTGTCGACCCCGATGTGAAGCCTCATATCGGCGGTGCAGGCCAACAGGCAGGTAGACAGCAGGCACAACCCCGCAACGCAGGAGACCGATCCATGAGCCAGCCTCCCGGCTACGGCCAGCCGCCCGAGGGCGACCCGTACGGACAGCAGCAGTACGGGTACGGCCAGGGCCAGTACGGCAATGATCCCAACTATGGTCAGCAGGGCTACGCCCAGCAGCCGCAGCAAGGTGGTGGCTACGACCAGGGCTACGGCCAGCAGGCTGGCTACGACCAGGGCTATGGCCAGCAGCCGCAGCAGCCGGGTTACGGCCAGCAGGACCCGTACGGCCAGCAGCAGCCGGGCTACGGCCAGCAGCAGCCGGGCGGCTACGAGCAGGGCTACGGCCAGCAGCCGCAGCAGCCGGGTTACGGCCAGGACCCGTACGGCCAGCAGGGCTACGGCCAGCAGGGTGGGTACGACCAGCAGGGCTACGGCCAGCAGCAGGGTTACGGCCAGGACCCGTACGGGCAGCAGGGCTATGCCCCGCCCGCGGTGCAGACCGGGCCGCGGACGCTGTCGGCCAGCCTGCAGCTCGACGACGGCTCCAACCGCAACTACGCGCTCAAGCAGGGCGGCAACGTGGTCGGCCGGGGCCAGGACGCGGACTTCCGTCTGCCCGACACCGGGGTCTCCCGCAGGCACCTGGAGATCACCTGGGACGGGCAGAGCGCGACGCTCGCCGATCTCGGTTCGACCAACGGCACTACGGTGAACGGCACGCCGGTGCAGACCTGGCAGCTCGCCGATGGTGACGTGGTCCGGATCGGGCACTCGTCGCTGGTGTTCCGCACGCAGGGCTGACGGGGTTAGTCGGAGCAAGCAACGTTCGAGGTCAACCGAACGTCCTGAGGACTGTCCAGGGTGCACAACCCTGGCAGTCCTCATTTCTAAGGTCGTGCGGGACAGAGTCGGGAGCGGTCACAACAAGTGCCAGAGTTGGTTATGCAGCTGACCAGGGCAGGGTTTCTCGCCCTGCTCTGGTTGTTCGTGCTGGCCGCGCTTCGTGTGGTCCGCTCCGATCTGTACGCGGCCTCCGGGCTGCGGGTCGCGGTGCCGGGCTTCCGGCGCAACGCGGCGGGCAAGGTGCGCGGCAAGGCGCCACGGCAGCTCGTGGTGACCCATGGCGCGCTCTCCGGGACCCGAATCTCGCTGGACGGCAGGCCGATCATGATCGGCAGGGCCGACGACTCGACGCTGGTGCTCGACGACGACTACGCATCCACGCGCCACGCGCGCCTGTCGATGCGTGGGACGGACTGGTACGTGGAAGATCTGGGCTCGACGAA
>Ga0247823_10002290_pt1 | contig 15827 bp, 12 predicted proteins | sample 13C_PalmiticAcid_2_FD_192426 | JGI IMG/M metagenome (GOLD analysis project Ga0247823, IMG submission 192426) | Soil microbial communities from agricultural site in Penn Yan, New York, United States - 13C_PalmiticAcid_Day30 | ecosystem: Environmental > Terrestrial > Soil > Agricultural land...
AAAGATAGGTGTTTTTGGCAAGCCGGATCAGTCGCGTGCAAGAGCGATTGCCTTGCCCTGTTGTGCCGCGACGGTCCGTCGTGGGTGGCATTGGAGGCGGGGCGGCTGCTTGCCGGCGGCAACAGGGATCTCGTTGCGGCTAGCCGTTGCCGTGCAGCCAGACTTCCCGAGGCAGCGAATCGCTTGATCGGGAAGAGACTTGAAATCGGCGCAGTTGCCCTTATCTGGCGTGCAGAATTCTGTGGGCGTCGGGAACGGCGCCCGTGATGTCATTGATAAGCATGTGAGAGGAATAACGATGGTCGCGTCACCGGAAACGATGAGTTTTCAAGCCGAAGTCAAACAGCTTCTGCAACTGATGATCCATTCGCTGTACAGCAACAAGGAAATCTTCGTTCGCGAACTCGTTTCGAATGCGTCGGATGCCACGGACAAGCTGCGCTTCGAAGCGATTGCCGATCCGATCCTGCTGGAAGGCGACGGCGAACTGGCAATCAGAATTGCCTTCGACCCGGCAGCCCGTACGATTTCGATCACCGACAACGGCATCGGCCTGAGCCGTGACGAGGCCATCCAGCACCTAGGCACCATCGCCAAATCCGGGACCAAGGAGTTTTTCCAGAAACTCTCGGGTGACCAGCAGAAAGATGCGACGCTGATCGGCCAGTTCGGCGTCGGCTTCTATTCGGCCTTCATCGTGGCTGACAAGGTCACCGTCGAGTCGCGTCGCGCCGGCCTGCCGGTGAATGAGGGTGTACGCTGGGAAAGCAGCGGCGACGGCGAATTCAGCATCGCCGCCATCGAGCGTCCGGAGCGTGGCACCACTATCACGCTGCACCTGCGCGAAGGCGAGGACGAATTCCTCTCAGCCTGGCGCCTGAAATCCATCATTCGCAAGTACTCCGACCACATCTCGCTGCCCATCCGCATGCTCAAGGAGGAGTGGGATGCCGAGAAGAACGAAATGCGTCAGACCGGCGAATGGGAGAGCGTCAACCAGGCCAGCGCACTGTGGACGCGGCCCAAGTCGGAAATTACCGACGAGCAGTACGCCTCGTTTTACCAGCACGTCTCGCACGACAACGACCAACCCCTGGCGTGGACGCACAACCGCGTCGAAGGCCGCAGCGAGTACACTCAGCTGCTCTACATCCCCGCGCGGGCCCCGTTCGACCTGTGGGACCGCAACCGTCGCGGGGGGCTGAAGCTGTACGTCAAGCGCGTGTTCATCATGGACGACGCGGAACAGCTGCTGCCGTCCTACATGCGCTTCGTGCGCGGCGTGGTCGATTCCGCCGATCTGCCGCTGAACGTGTCGCGCGAACTGCTGCAGGAAAGCCGCGATGTCAAGGCCATCCGCGAAGGCTGCACCAAGCGCGTACTGTCCATGCTGGAAGCACTGGCCGATAGCGAGGACGCCGCCGACCGCGAGAAGTACGCCACCTTCTGGCGCGAGTTCGGCCAGGTGCTCAAGGAAGGCATGGGCGAAGACCATGCCAACCAGGAGCGCATCGGCAAGCTGCTGCGCTTTGCCTCGACGCATACCGGCAATGCTGACCAGACCGTGTCGCTGGCCGACTACATCGGCCGCATGAAGGAAGGGCAGGACAAGATCTACTACGTCACTGCCGACAGCTGGCAGGCCGCCAGCGCAAGCCCGCATCTCGAAGTCTTCCGCAAGAAGGGCATCGAGGTACTGTTGCTGACCGACCGCGTGGACGAATGGATGCTGTCGTTCCTGAACGAGTTCGACGGCAAGGCGCTGGTCTCCGTGGCACGCGGCGATCTCGACCTCGGACAGATGGAAGACGAAGCCGCCAAGGCCGAACATGAAAAAACCGCCGAGCAGTTCAAGCCGCTGGTCGAGAAGGCTGCCGAAGTGCTCAAGGACAAGGCCAAGGAAGTCCGTATCACCTTCCGCCTCACCGAATCGCCGTCGTGCGTGGTGTCCGACGAAGGCGACATGAGCGGTTACCTGCAGCGCATGCTCAAGCAGGCTGGGCAGAGTGCGCCAGCGGCCAAGCCGATCCTCGAGCTCAACCCGGAGCATGCCCTGGTGCAGAAGGTGGCAGCGCTGGTGGATGAGAGCGACACCGAGGCATTTGCTGACCGCGTGCATGTGCTGTTCGATCAGGCATTGCTGGCCGAGGGCGGATCGCTCGAAGATCCGGCCGCGTATGTGCGGCGCGTCAATCGCCTGCTTGGCTAAGCGTGTACCACCCGGTGACACTCAAACGCTGCTTTCCGCCTGTCGTCGATGAGCACACTCGCGTGCTCATCCTCGGCAGTTTGCCCGGCGAGGCGTCACTTGCGCAGAGCCAGTATTACGCGCACCCGCAGAACCGGTTCTGGCGGTTGATGGGCGATCTGCTCGAGGTTGATCTGGTCAGCATGGCTTATAGGGACCGGCTCGATACGCTGCTCGCACATCACATCGGCCTGTGGGACGTCGTAGCCGAAGCACGGCGCGAAGGTAGCCTCGATAGCCGCATCCGCGGTCACGCCGGCAACGATCTGGAAGGGCTGGTGGTGTCGCTGCCAGACCTCGCTGCGATTGCTTTCAATGGTGGTACGGCGGCGCGGCTTGGTATCAAGGCGCTGGCGTCACATGGTGTTCCGCACACCATGTTGACGCTGCCATCCAGCAGCCCGGCTCACACGTTGGCGTATGCCGAAAAATTGGCAGCATGGCGTGCCATGCTGCCATGGCTGGATGTTTCCCGTCGCCACATAAGTCCATAAAAAAATGCCGCGCCTCGACTTGCTCTCGTGGCGCGGCATCCAATCCTGATCATCCCGCCCAGGATGATGCCGCCATCCCAGGCATCCTGCCTCAGAAAATCTCGAACAACCCCGCAGCGCCCATTCCGCCGCCAATACACATCGTCACCACGGCATACTTTGCCTTGCGGCGCCGGCCTTCGAGCAGCACATGGCCGGTCAGGCGTGCGCCGGTGACGCCGAACGGATGACCGATGGAGATTGCGCCGCCGTTCACGTTCAGGCGTTCGTCAGGAATGCCGAGGCGGCGCTGGCAGTAGAGGGCCTGCGAGGCAAACGCTTCGTTCAATTCCCATAGATCGATATCCTCGACCTTGAGGCCGTGGCGTTCGAGCAGGCGCGGCACGGCGAAGACGGGGCCGATGCCCATCTCGTCCGGTTCGCAGCCGGCCACGGCAAAGCCGCGGAAGGCACCCAGGGGTTCGAGGTTGGCGAGTTCAGCGGCCTTGGCTTCCATCATGACGCATGCCGATGCACCATCGGAGAGCTGTGAAGCATTGCCGGCCGTGACGAACTTGTCCGGACCTTTTACCGGGGCGAGCTTGGCCAGGGCTTCGAGCGTGGTGCCGGGGCGGTTGCAGTTGTCGGCCGTGGCGGTCACTTCACGATGCGTGATTTCGCCGGTTTCCTTGTTGGTCACTGCCATCGTCGTAGTGACGGCAATGATTTCGTCGGCGTAGCGGCCTTCCTTCTGCGCGGCTTCGGTGCGTTGCTGGCTGCGCAGGGCGAACAGGTCCTGGTCTTCGCGCGAGATGCCGTAGCGGGCGGCGACGATATCGGCGGTGTCGATCATCGGAAGATACAGCTCGGGCTTGTTCTGCAGCAGCCAGGGATCGATGCCGGTCTTGCCGTCATCGCGGGTCTTGAGCATGGAGACGCTCTCCACGCCGCCGGCGACCATCACGGGCACGCCTTCGACGATGATGCGGCCGGCTGCGCTGGCGATGGCCTGCAAGCCGGAGGCGCAGAAGCGGTTGATGGTGGTGCCGGCCACGGTCACCGGCAGGCCGGCGCGCAAGGCGGCCTGGCGCGCGGTGTTGCGGCCGGTGGTGCCTTCAGGGTAACCGCAGCCAAGGAACATGTCCTCGATACTGGCCGGATCGACACCGGCGCGCTCGACGGCGGCACGGACAGCGTAGGCGGCCAGCGTCGGGCCTTCGGTCATATTGAATTCGCCACGGTGCGCCTTGGTGAGCGGCGTGCGGGCGGTGGAAACGATAACGGCTTCGCGCATGGCGATCCCCTTAAATCAGTTGGTTGAGGCTTGCGAAGCTGGCCTGGCGTTCCACCAGCTCGATGAGCAGCGGCGAGGGCTTCCAGAACAGCGGGTCTTCTTTTTCAAAGCTGCGGATATCAGCCAGGATCTGCTCCAGTCCGACGGTGTCGGCATAGTGCATCGGGCCGCCGCGCCAGCGTGGGAAGCCGTAGCCATGCACGAGCGTCACGTCGATATCGAGCGGGCGCAGGGCGATCTTGTCGTGCAGTACATTGGCGCTTTCGTTGATGACGGCGGCCATGTAGCGGCGGAGGATGTCCTCGCTGGAGAAGGTACGTGGCTGGATGCCACGTGCCGCGCGCTCGGCGTCAATCAGCGCGAGCACTTCCGGATCATGCTCGCCGCTGCGCGAGCCTTCCGGATAGCGATACCAGCCACGGCCGGTCTTCTGGCCGAGCCAGTTGCGCTCGCACAGCTGGTCGGCGATGCGCACGTAACGGGCGTTCGGGTCGCGTGTTGCCGCCTTGCGCTTGCGCGTGGCGTAGCCGATGTCGCCGCCGGTCAGGTCGTTGGTGCGGAACGGGCCCATGGCATAGCCGAAGTTTTCCAGTGCCTGGTCGATCTCATACGGCGAGGCGCCATCTTCCATCATGTGGCTGGCGACCTCGCGGTACACGTAGAGAATGCGGTTGCCGATGAAGCCGTCGCAGATGCCGGCGCGCACCGGGACCTTGCGCAGCTTGTCGGCCAGCGCGAAGCCGGTGGCCACCACATCTGCCGAAACTTTGGCCGGCACCACGATTTCCAGCAGCTTCATGATGTTGGCTGGCGAGAAGAAGTGCAGACCGATCACGTCCTGCGGGCGCGAGATGCTGGCGGCGATGGCATCGATGTCCAGGTAGGACGTGTTGGTGGCGAGGATCGCGCCCGGCTTGCAGATGCGGTCGAGTTCGCCGAACACGGCTTTCTTCACATCCATGTCTTCGAACACCGCTTCGATCACGAGATCGGTCTGGGCAAAGGCGTCGTAGGAAGTCGCACCGGCAAAGCGTTGCAGGATGGCATCCTTCCGTGCTGCATCCATGCGGCCGTTGGCAATCAGGCGGTCGTAGACTTTCTCCACACGCTGGCGGCCGGCTTGCAGGCTGGCATCGTCGCGCTCCACCATGGTTACCTGCAGGCCTGCGTCGAGCAGGGCGACGGCAATGCCGGAACCCATCGTGCCGCCGCCGATGACGCCCACCGTGGCGATGGGGCGGGGCTGCGACGATTCCGTTTCCGGTGCCTTGCGGACCTTACGTTCGGCGAAGAAGGCATGGACCAGCCCGGCGCGTTGCGGGCTGTCCACGCATTGCAGGAAGCGTGCGCGTTCTGCCTGGATGCCGGCTTCGAATGGCTGTTCGATGGCGTCTTTCACGGCATCGAGAATCTGGAAAGGCGCAAACAGGCCGCGCGCCTTGCGGGCATTGCCTGCACGTGCAGTTTCCACGGCGGCGAGGCTGGCGGCCGAGTCGCTGAGCGCCTTGGCTTCACGGGTGCGGCGTACCGCGCCACCTTGGGCGAGGATTTCAGCGGCCCATGCGCAGGCTTCTTCGAGCGGATCGCCTTGCTCCGCGACGCGATCGATCAGGCCGAGGCGATGGGCTTCGTCCACGCTGGCGTGCCGGCCACTGAGCATCAGGTCGAGTGCCGGTGCTGCGCCAATCAGGCGGGGCAAGCGCTGCGTGCCGCCACCGCCCGGGATCAGACCGATCTGTACTTCGGGCAAGCCGAGCTTGGTGCCGCGCGCGGCGATGCGATAGTGTGCGCCGAGGGCCAGTTCGAGGCCGCCGCCGAGCGCCATGCCGTGCAGCGCAGCGATGACCGGTTTGTTGCAGTTTTCGACGATCGTGCAGACATCGCCGACCCACGGGAATTCGCGTGGCTGGCCGAATTCCGTGATGTCTGCGCCGGCGCTGAAGCCGCGGCCCGCGCCGTGCAGGACGATGGCGCGCACCTGCGGGTCGGCCTGGGCGGCTTCGATGGCTTGTACCAGCGCCTTGCGCAAGACGTTGCCGAGTGCGTTGACCGGCGGCTGGTTCAGCGTAAGCACCAGTACGCCATCCTGCAGGCGTTGTCCTAGTGTGTCATTCATGGCTTGGTTTTTCCTTGCAACTTGGATTCGGATCAGGCGGCTTGTGCCTGCGGCACGAGCTGGCTGGCGAGCAGGGCGAGGTGATCGTCCTGCGAGCCGAAGGCGGCATCGCAGCACAGCAGCTTGCGGTAGTAGTGACCGATCGGATATTCGTAGGCCATGCCCATGCCGCCATGCAGCTGGATGGCGTTGCCGCCGATCATGCGAGCCGAGCGGCCGACACCGAGCTTGGCGAGGCTGAGGTCGCGCAGCGTCTCAGGATCGTCCAGGTCGCCGGTACGCAGGCGGATGGCCGCCAGCATGGTGAGCGAGCGGGCGCGTTCTTCCGCGATCAGCATTTCGACATAGCGGTGCTGCAGGGCCTGGAAGGCAGCGAGCGGCTTGCCGAACTGCTGGCGCTCGTGCAGATAGGTCTTGCAGATTTCCAATGAGCGGCGCATAGCGCCCAGCGCCTCGGCACAGCTGGCGGCGAGGCCACGATACACGGCGGCGGTGAGCAGCTTGCCACCCTGGCCGGGTTGGCCGATCAGATGGGAGGCCGGCACGTCGACCTGCGCAAGCGCCAGATCGGCCGAGCGCGAACCATCGAGCATGCGTACCGGAGTGGCGGTCAGGCCTGCGGTATCGCGCGGCACGAGGAACAGCGAAATGCCATCAGCGTCAGTTGTGCTGCTACCACCGGTGCGTGCTGGGATGATGATCCAGTCGGCATCTGCACCATTCGCGACAAGCACCTTGTAGCCATCGAGGCGATAGGTGCCGTCCCCCGTTACCTGGGCAGTGGTGGTGACGGAGAGTGGGGCGAAGCCGTGTGCGGACTCAGTCCAGGCCAGCGCCACGCTTGCCTGGCCTTCCATGACGCGGGTGAGCGCGTCGGCGGCTGGGCTACCTTCAACAGCTTCCGCCAGCAGCGGCACGCCGAGCGCTACAGTCGGCAGCAGCGGTTCGATGCACAGCGCTGCACCAGCACCTTCCATCAGCAGCATGGTTTCTTCCGGACCGGCACCAAGGCCGCCGGCGGCATCGGGGGCAGTCAGGCCGAGCCAGCCGAGTTCGGCCATGGCTTGCCAGCGCGCGCGGTCGATGCCGTTGTCGCGGCCAGCGGCGACGCGCTTCAGATGCGTCTCGAAATCGTAAGCGTCCGTGAAATAGTCATGGACGCTATCGCGGATCATTTCCTGTTCGTCGGAGAGCGTAAGGTTCATGGGGATCTCCTGGATTTATTGCAGCCGGCTCTTGGCGATGACATTCTTCTGGATCTCGCTGCTGCCGCCGTAGATCGTCACCACGCGGTTGAACAGGTGATCGCCCATTACGCCATGTGCATCGGTACCTCCAACTGGCGATTGCTCGTAGCGGCCCTGATAGACCTTGGAGTAGTGGCCGGTCAGGTCGCACAGCAGTTCAGTCAAGGCCTGGCAGATTTCCGAGCCTTCCACCTTGAGCATGGACGACGTGGCGCCATCGAAGCCTTTTTCCGGCTGGTAGCCGGCGAGGGCGCGCAGTTCGGAAAGCTCCAGCGCACGTACGCGTGCTTCGATCTCGCAGATGCGGTACTGGAACAGCGGATGCTCGATCAGCGGGCGTCCGCCATCGTGCTGCGAAGCGGCGATGCGCTTGGCACGTTCGAGCTGCATGCGCGAACGGCCGACACGCGCGATCATGGCGCGCTCGTGGCCGAGCAGGAACTTGGCGTAGTCCCAGCCGCGACCCTCGGTGCCGACCAGGTCGGACTTGGGTACGACCACATCGTTGAGGAACACTTCGCAGATGCTCGCGCCTTCGTCGATCGTCTGGATCGGACGGATCTCGACGCCCGGCGCATTCATATCCAGCAGCAGGAAGGAGATGCCGTTTTGCTGCTTGCCTTCGTCCGAGGTGCGCGCCAGGCAGAACATCTTGTCGGCATACATGCCGAAGGTGGTCCAGGTCTTCTGGCCATTGATCACGTAGTGGTCGCCATGATCCTGCGCGCGGGTGCGCAGCGAGGACAAGTCGGAGCCGGCGTTCGGCTCGGAAAAGCCCTGGCACCACCACGTTTCGGAGTTGAGGATGTTCGGCAGGTATTTGGCCTTCTGCTCGTCGGAGCCGAAGGTGTAGATCACCGGGCCCACCATGGTCAGGCCGAAGGAGATCGTCTCGGGGGTGCAGCACAGCGCCAGCTCGTGCAGGAACACGCGGCGGCGCGACAGGTTCCAGCCCGTGCCGCCGTATTCCACCGGCCACGACGGAGCGATCCAGCCTTTACGGTACAGGCGTTGCTGCCAGTCGACATACTCGGCCTTGTCGAGCTTGGCGCCGAACAGTACCTTGTCGCGGACCGATTGCGGCAGGTTCGCCAGTGCGAATTCGCGCACTTCCTGGCGGAACGCCTGCTCGTCGGCGGTAATATCAATGTCCATGTCCTTCAACTCCTGGATCAGATGGGTTCGATCGGCATATGCGGATCGATGTCGATGCGTACATCCGGTAAGCATTCCTGTGTCACCGCGTTCACCGCGGTGATGATGTCCGGCAGGCGTTCCTGCACGTGACGCCGCTTGCCGGCGATGGCGATGCTGAGCAGGCTCGATTCGCGGCTGCCTGTGCGATCGCCTTCGTGCTGGTTGTTGCCTGCGGTTCCCAGATTGAACGAGAACGAAGCCTTGTTGCGATTCTGCAGGCGGGTCGAATACACGCAGCCTGCATGGCGCGCCTTGGCGACCATCGTCATGATTTGCTCCAGGCTGTGGATGAACGATGGTTGTTCCTGCATTGCCAGGCTGGCGACGGCGATGCGCCGCGCTTCTTCTTCCGGCATGGCGGCTAGCAGCGAGTAGCCAAGACCGGTGCCGATCAGTGGACGTACCACGCCGATAGGCACGTCGTCATCGCGCTCGTTGGAGGCAAACACAACGTGTGCATACTGCACATGGCGGCCGGCACGCTGGCCCAGCACCACGCTCAGGCCGGTGCGTTTCGAGAGTTCCTGCATGGCCAGCCGCAGGTTGCTGCGCGGCAGTGCGATGTCGTGGACCCAGCCGCCGAGCATGTGCAGGCGCAGGCTGGGGATGTAGGTACGATCGTCCGGGTTCCAGCACAGATAGCCCATGCGTTCGAGTGTCTGCAGCAGCATCGACGTGCTCGATTGGGGAATGCCGGTGCCCTGGACAATGTCGGACACCGTCGCCGGTTCGTTCAATTGCTCGAAGAATTCGATGATCTCGAAGACCCGGCGGGCGGACTTGACGACGCCCGTACCGAGCTCGCGCTCGCGGTCGCGTTGCGACAGGCGGGGTACGCTGATGCTGTGTTTGGCGCGTGCCATAGATGGTCTCCAGAGAATCAGCAGAACCCACCAGTATTACGGGTGAGAGAGGAGAAGCGACCGAGACGGATCATGCTTCTCTCTCCCGCCACATCATTGCTGTTACCGATGGCGTCACTCTGCCTTGATGTTCGCGTCCTTGGCGATTTTGGCCCATTTGGCCATGTCGGCGTGGAAGAACGTGGCGAACTCCTTGGAGTTGCTACCGACCGGGTCGAGGTCCATCGATACGAGCTTGGCTTGCACTTCACGATCCTTCACGGCTGCCATGCTTTGCGCGGAGAGTACATCGACGATGGCTTGCGGAGTGCCTTTCGGTGCGAACAGGCCGAACCAGCCACCGAAATCGAAGCCCTTGATACCGAGTTCAGCCATGGTCGGTACATCCGGCAGGCTGGTCAGGCGCTTGCTGCTGGTGACGGCCAGGGCTTGCACGCGATCCGACTTGATGTGCGGCAGGGCCGAGCCGATATCCGGGAAAGCAAACGACACGACACCAGCGAGAAGGTCGGTCATCATCGGTGCTGCGCCCTTGTATGGGACGTGCGACGGTTCGGTCTTGGTCTGCTGGGCGAACAGTGCGCCCATGAAGTGGCCGGTGGAACCGTTGCCGTACGAGCCATAGCTGTACTGGCGCGGATTGGCCTTCATGCCGGCGACCAGTTCCTGGATTGTCTTGGCGTTGGTCTTGCGGTTCACGAACAGCACATTCCACGACTTCGCGATCAGTGATACCGGGATGAAATCCTTCTCCGGGTTATACGACAGCGGGATCTGCGTGGTGGCCGGTACCTGTGCCATGGTGGTAAAGCCCAGCAGCAAGGTGTAGCCATCCGCCGGCGCGCCCAGCACGGCATTGGCGGCGACTACACCGCTCGCGCCGGGGCGGTTTTCCACGACCACCGGTTGCTTGAGCGCCTCACCGATCTTCTTGGCCATCAGGCGTGCCACGGTATCAGCGCCACCGCCAGCCGCGCTCGATACGATCAGGCGGATCGGCTTGTCGGGATAGTTACCGGCAGGCTGGGCGAGGGCTGCAGTGCCGGTGACCATGGCGGCCACGGCCACCAGGGCGTTCAGGCAAAAACGGCGGGACAGGTCAGTCATGTTGGGTCTCCTTGGACTTATGGGTGTCACTTGAATTGATGCGTGCGCGGCTTATAGCTGCGCCGCCATTTCCTGCACGGCTTTTTTCAGAATCTTGCCGCTCTGCGCGGCTGGCAGACGTTCGACCGGTACGATGATCTGTGGACGTTTATACGGGGCGAGGCGCTCGCTCACGAAGGCCGAGAGCGCGGCCGCATCGAACGGCACCTGCGGGTCGACTTCGATGTACGCCACGACCTGCTCGTCGCTGTCGACCTGCTTGCCGACCACACACGACTGCACCACGCTCGGGTGCGCGTTCAGCGCAGCTTCTACTTCGCTGGGGTAGACGTTGAAACCGGAACGGATGATCAGGTCCTTGAGGCGGCCCATCACGTAGAACGCACCGTCCGGCGCCTGGCGCACGAGATCGTTGGTGCTGAGCCAGCCGTCCGGCGAGAGCACCGCGGCAGTCTGTTCGGGGGCCTTGTAATAGCCTTTCATCACGTTCGGGCCGCGGATCTGCAGTTCGCCGACCTCGCCCTGCGGCACGATCTGGCCCTGCTCATCGACCACGCGGGTCTCCATGCCGGGAATCGCGTAGCCCACGGTCATGTCGTCGCAGCGCTGGTTGTACGGAACCACGGTGATGGTAGGCGACGCCTCGGTCATGCCATAGCCGTTATTGATTGGCAGCTTGAACATGGCTTCGACGCGATTCTTGAGCGCCGCATCGAGCGGTGCGCCGCCGCAGTGAACAAAGCGCAGGCGCGGTGCGACGACGGTGTCGCCCGCTTCGTGCAGCGCCAGCAGGCGCAGGTACATGGCCGGCACACCCATGAAGAACGTCAGGCCATCCGCCAGCGCATGCAGCAGGTGGCGGGCATCGAAACGTGCGGCCAGGTGCACCGTGGCGCCGCCCCACAGGGCGGACAGCACCACTGTGGTCAGGCCGTAGACGTGCGACATTGGCAACGCGGCATAGATGACATCATCTTCGCCGGTATTGCGCGAGGCGCGCGACGTGGCCGAGGTAAAACCCAGGTTGCTGTGCGTGAGCATCACGGCCTTGGGATTGCCCGTGGTTCCGGTGGTGTAGATCAGGGCGGCGACCTGATCGCGGCTGTCTGCGCAGACCGGTTCGGCGATGGCTTCGGCGCGCGCGGGCGTGCAACTGAAATCGATGCCCGCCATCTGATATACGGCAGCCTCGCGAGCCGCGCCATGATCACGTGCATCGTCGGATGCAGCGTGCGTGAAGAACATCAGGCGCGGATCGCAATGGTCCTGGATGGCGGCGATCTCGCGGGGCGACAGGCGGGCATTGACGATCACTGCCCACGCATCGAGCGTGCTCGCGGCCATGATGGCAGCCACCTGGGCGACACTGTTCTCGCCGACGATCATCAGGCGGTCGCCGGCTTGCAGGCCGGAATCGCGCAAGAATGCCGCGAGCGCGGTCAAGGTTGCCTGGAACTCGCCATAGGTCCACGTGCGCGTCCCCTCGATGAATACCGGATGGTCTGCCAGGCGAGGCAAATGCATGCTGATCAGATCGTGGATGCGGAACGCGGGAGCGGGCAGGTCGATAGTCATGTCGATGGATTGCATTGAACCGTGCGCCGACGGTCAGAAAAGTGGTGCTGGCAACGGGGCAATCATAGGAATTGCATCGTTCGATAGCCATCACATATGTGATATGTTTCCGCATGTTCACGGATGTGATGCGAATTTCAACCGGTCCCGGGAGGCGGTCGGAAGATGTAATGACATCAGCTTGTGCGCAGCGCAGGAGGCACGGAGATGGCAGGAAAATGACCGCGTCGTTGCCGTTAATCGCGCGGAATGGATTGCCATCTGTCACAATCCCGGCCATGACTGCATTGATCAAACGAAAATCCATCGAGGCCGTCGCGTCGCGCCGGCCTGCCCGGGAAACGCACGCCAGCCAGGATGCCGATCGCCCGGTCCGCAAGCCACGTTATGCGCCTGTCACTTTCTCCGAGCAGGGCGGGGTCCGCTACCTGCATTTCGGTACGGAATGGGTGCAGGGCGCCATGCGCCTGCGCAAGCCGGACTGGATCGAGCTCGAATATGCCCAGCAGATGATGGCCTGGTTGCTCTTCCTCGAGCCGGAGGGGGCGACCGATTTCCATATCGCGCAGTTGGGACTCGGCGCCGCGTCGCTCACCAAGTTTTGCCACCGTGCGTTTCCGGATGCCCGTGTGACGGCGGTCGAACTCAATCCGTCGGTGGTGGTGGCGGCGCGTAGCATGTTCGGCTTGCCGCCGGATGACGGGCGGCTGTCCGTCCTGGAGATGGACGCCTTCGATTTTGTCGCATCACCGGCCAATGCCGGCACGCTCGACGTGCTGCAAGTCGATCTCTACGATGCCACGGCGCGCGGCCCCGTACTCGATACGCTCGGGTTCTACCGTACCTGCCGCAAGCTCCTCAAGGCGCCGGGTGTCATGACCATCAACCTGTTCGGGGATCACAGCAGTTTCCCGCGCAACATCGAGCGCATCTGCGAGGCCTTCGACGATCGGGTGCTGGTGTTTCCGGAAGTGCATGACGGCAATGTGATTGCCCTGGCGTTCAACGGGCCGCCGCTGGCGGTGGAGTGGGAGGCGATGGATGCACGCGCCCGCGCGATTCAGAAATCAACGGGGATACCTTCCTCCGGCTGGCCCGAGGGTCTGCGCCGCGCCAATGCGCGCCAGGAAGACATGCTGCAGATCTGAGACGGGAGGGCGGGTGTCTGCCCCCCCTGGCATTGTCTACTTCGATAACAGGCGCATCGCATCCTCCAGCCCCGCCAGGGTCACGGGGTACATGCGCTGTTTCATGATCTGCCGGATCACCGAGATCGACTGGCGATACTCCCACAGGCCTTCCGGCTCAGGATTGAGCCAGACGAACTTGGGGAACTGCTCGATCAGCCGCTGCAGCCATACTGCGCCGGCCTCCGGATTGTTGTACTCCACGGAGCCGCCAGGCTGGAGAATCTCGTACGGGCTCATGGTGGCGTCGCCGACGAAGATCAGCTTGTAGTCGGCGGAGTACTTGCGGATGATGTCCCACGTCGAGAATTTTTCCGCGTGGCGTCGCCGGTTGTTGCGCCACAGCGATTCATACACGCAGTTGTGGAAGTAGAAGTATTCGAGATGCTTGAACTCGGTCTTGGTGGCCGAGAAAAGCTCTTCCACGCGCTTGATGTGATCGTCCATCGAGCCGCCCACATCCATCAACATCAGCACCTTGACATTGTTGTGCCGCTCGGGACGCATACGAATGTCGAGCAGGCCGGCATTGGCCGCTGTCGAGTGGATGGTGTCGTCGAGATCCAGTTCAGTGTCAGCGCCCTCGCGCGCAAACTTGCGCAGGCGCCGCAAGGCCACCTTGATGTTGCGCGTACCGATCTCTACTTCGTCGTCATAGTCCTGGAAGCTGCGCGCTTCCCATACCTTGACGGCCGTGCGGTTGCCATTCGAGGGGCCGCCGATACGGATGCCTTCAGGGTTGTAGCCGCCATGGCCGAACGGCGAGGTACCGCCGGTGCCGATCCACTTGGTGCCGCCCTGGTGACGCTCTTTCTGCTCGTTGAGCAGCTGCTTCAGGCGCTCCATCAGCTTGTCGAGGCCGCCCATGGCCTGGATCTTCGCTTTCTCTTCAGGCGACAGCTCGCGCTGCAGCTTTTTCTCGAGCCAGTCGAGCGGGATGTTGGCCGTCCAGTCCACCGCACCTTCCACACCCTTGAAGTAGGCACCGAAGGCCTGGTCGAACTTGTCGAAATGCTTCTCGTCCTTAACCAGCGTCATGCGGGCGAGATAGTAGAACTCATCGATCGACGGCGCGATCACGTTTTGCTTCAACGCTTCGAGCAGCGTCAAATATTCCTTGACGGACACCGGCAGCTTGGCCTGCCGCAAGGCAAAGAAAAAATCGATCAGCATCGCGGCTTGTCCAGCAGGAATTGCAGATGTTGCCTGACCGCCGGCCACTCGGACGCGATGATCGAGAAGACCACGGTATCGCGCAGCGAGCCATCTGGCATGCGGGTATGGTTGCGCAGGATGCCGTCCTGCTTGGCGCCGAGGCGGGCAATGGCGGCGCGGCTCTGGTGGTTCAGCCAGTGCGTGCGGAATTCGACGGCAATGCAGTCGAGCACCTCGAACGCGTGTGCCAGCAGCATGCGCTTGCATTCGGTGTTGATCGCCGTGCGCTGCACGCTGCGCGCATGCCAGGTGTGGCCGATCTCAAGGCGCCGGTTGAGCGGATCGACATTGAACATGCGCGTGCAGCCGACCACTTCCGCCGGCTTGCCATCGCGCATGGCGCGAATGACGAAAGGCATGGCGTGCTGGCGGGCACGCATGTCGAGGGCTGTATCGATGTATGCAGCGATGTGTTCCGGCCGTGGTGCAGAGGTGTACCACAGGTTCCACAATTCGCCGTCGGCCACCGCGGCTGCCAGTTCCGGCGCGTGATCGGCACGCAGGGGTTCCAGCTGGGCATGGCGGCCGGTGAGGGTGACGGGCGCGATGAAGGATTGCATGCGGCGATGGTTCAGCGATTGGCGCGGTTCATGAACATCAGCCGCTCGAACAGGTGCACGTCCTGCTCGTTCTTCAGCAGTGCGCCGTGCAGCGGCGGAATGACGGCCTTGCGGTCTGCGCTGCGCAGGGCTTCGGGGGGAATATCCTCCGCCATCAGCAGCTTGAGCCAGTCGATCAGCTCCGAGGTCGAGGGTTTTTTCTTCAGGCCCGGCAGGTTGCGCATGTCGTAGAACGCTTCCAGCGCGGCCGACACCAGCGTGCTCTTGATGCCCGGATAGTGCACGTCGACGATCTGCTTCATCGTCTCGGCATCCGGGAACTGGATGTAGTGGAAGAAGCACCGCCGCAGGAAGGCGTCCGGCAGTTCCTTTTCGTTGTTCGAGGTGATGATCACCAGCGGACGATGCTTGGCACGGATCAGTTCGCGCGTCTCGTAGACGTAGAACTCCATGCGGTCGATCTCGCGCAGCAGGTCGTTGGGGAACTCGATGTCGGCCTTGTCGATCTCGTCGATCAGCAGGACCACCGGTTCGTCGGTGGTGAAGGCTTGCCACAGCACGCCCTTGACGATGTAGTTGGCGATGTCGCGGACCTTTTCGTCACCCAGCTGGGAATCGCGCAGGCGCGACACGGCATCGTACTCGTACAGGCCCTGCTGGGCCTTGGTGGTCGATTTGATGTGCCATTGCAGCAGCGGCATGCCCAGCGCGGCGGCCACCTGTTCGGCCAGCATGGTCTTGCCGG
>Ga0247823_10002291_pt1 | contig 15825 bp, 14 predicted proteins | sample 13C_PalmiticAcid_2_FD_192426 | JGI IMG/M metagenome (GOLD analysis project Ga0247823, IMG submission 192426) | Soil microbial communities from agricultural site in Penn Yan, New York, United States - 13C_PalmiticAcid_Day30 | ecosystem: Environmental > Terrestrial > Soil > Agricultural land...
GTCTGGCAATCGTATTGAGCGGCGGCGGCGCGAAAGGCGCGTTTCAGGTCGGGGTCGTCCACGAACTGGTGGTGAACCGCGGTGTCCGGCTCGACATCGTCGCCGGTGTATCGACCGGCGCGATCCAGGCTCTGGCTGTGGCGCAGGACGATGTTCCCGAGCTGCTCGACACCTGGCTCGCCATCCGCGGTAACAGCTCGATCTACAAGGAGCGCCCGCTCGGCGTCATCGGCGGCCTGCTCGGTGAAGATGCGCTCTACGACACCGCGCCGCTCAAACGGCTGCTCAAGGGCTTCGCGGACGATACGAAACTGCGCGCCAGCGGGCGGAAGCTGCTGCTCGGCGTCGTCAATCTCGGCACCGGCACCTATCGCACGATCGACGAGAATGTGCCCGGCATCCATAATTGGGTCTATGCCAGCTGCGCGATGCCGCTCTTCTTCGACCCGCTGAAGACGCGCGCGAGCGACGGGACCGAGGAACAATGGGTCGACGGCGGCGTGCGCGACGTGACCCCGCTCAGTTCGGCGCTCGAAATGAACCCACGCGGGGTGATCGCGGTCCGCGCCTCGCCCGCGCCGCATCCCGGCCCCGTGCGCACCTTCCCCAATCTCATCAAGATCGGGCTGCGCGCGGTCGATATATTGCAATCCGAAGTGTCGGCGAACGACCTCGCCGGCGCCGCGCTGATCAACGACCTGATCGCGGCACGCGAGGGCCAGCTGCGCGCGCTCCAGAACGAAGGCATCGGCGGCGCACAGGCGGCGCGCATCCTCCGCCCGCTCGATGTCCAGATCGCCCGCTACCGCTTCGCCCCGATCCGGATCATCGAACCCGAGGAAGAGGTCGGCGAAACGCTTGAGTTCAACCCGGCGAAAATCCGCGCCGCGATCGACGCGGGCCGCCGCGCCGTCGACCGCGAATGGGACGCGCTGGAACCGCTGCTGAGTTGAGGCGGGCCCAACGTCCACATTCGACCGATTGCGGACGTTAAAGATGTGCACCGCAAAAGCCGCCTAACGACTATGATCCACTTCCCTCGTCCGGCGGCCCGCGGGCGCTATTGCCGCCGGGCGCCGCGTCGTCCCGAATCGCAACGTCACGGTGCAGCGGCTTGAGCGACAGCGTCCCCAGCCGCACGCGCGGTGTCGCCTTGCCCGGCGCCGCACTTATCGCAAAGGCGCCATCGAGCCTGAGCGCCGCCGCCGACGCCTTGCCCAGCCGCACCGTGTAGCGCCCATAGGCGACGCCCTCGAACAGGAAATAGCCGTCGAATTCGGTGATCGTCGTCGCGCGCACGCGGCCTTCGGCATCGACAAGCTCGACGCCCAGCCCCTCGACCGGATTGCCGCCGTCACGCCGCAACACCCCCTCGATTTCGCCCGCCGCCGCCATCGGCAACAGAACGCGCGTCGCGACACCCGGTCGCGGCGTCACCACGACCCCCGGCAGCGCGGGCTGGACGTAGGGGTCGGGCAGGCTGCCCGCGTCGATCCCGATCATCACGGGGCGGAAGGGTTCGAGCCCGTCGATCGCGCCGAGTCCCGCCTTGTCAGTTGCCGCGTCGACAAAGGCATTGCCCGCGGTCAGCGGCACGTCCGGAAGCGCGGCCTCGTCCGGTTGACGGATCCCATCGCCGTTGTCGTCCATCCACACCTCGGCAATCACCTGCCCCCGGCTCGCGAGCTTCTCGCTCGACACGCGCCAGCCACCATTCGATTTCGGCCCAAAGCTGAAAGCGAGCGCGAGCGATGCCGCGACCGACCCGTCGCTCGCGACTTCGCCGAATCCCGTCAGCTGCAACTTGTTGAAACGGCGCGTATATCCCAGCCCCGCCCGCGCGCGATCGAGCCCGCGGTCATAGCCGATCTCGGTGCGCCATTCGGCATCCCCCTTCGCCGCCCATTCTCCGATCAGCGTCATGCGCGAATCGGCATTGGCGCCCGACAGCGCAAAACGCGCCTCGCCCCGGACGCGGACGCGCCCGATGCGGGCGTTGGCAAGCAAGCTGGCGGTGAGGTTATCGGGCGGATCGGGGCCCACCGGCACCTTCGTCCGGCTCCAGTCGAGCTGGCCGGTAAAGGTCAGCGCGCGAAAACTCGCCGACGCGCGCGCGCTCGCCTCGAGGCTGTCGACTCCCGACCATCGTTCGACCTGCCGCACGTCGAAATGCAGCGGCAGCACCGTGCGTCCCAGCTTGACCGACTGGTCGACCGACACCGCATATATGCCGCTGATATTGTTGATCAGGCGATCCGAGACGAAGCCGCCCCAGCCGCGCGTCGCATCGGCGCGCACATAGGTCTCGCCGAACGCCGCCAGCCAGCTCGCGCGCGCGGCCAGACCGCCATTGTCGGCATAGCTGCCGCCGACCTCGAGCAAGGTCGGCCCGATCGAGCGGCGCAGCGCGAGCTCGCCATAATTATGGCGGACATTCTGGATCAGCAGGCTGTGGAAATAGGCGGCCGCCGACGTGCGCGTGTCGAGCCCGCGCTCGATCCCCATCGTTCCGCGCCAGCCGCGCCGGAACGCACCGCGTCTCTGATTTCCGAACTCGATCAGATCGGCATTTTCCTGCGCAAACCCGGCCCAGTACCAGGTCTGCTGTGGCGGAATCGAATCCATGCCCACCTGCAGCTGCCGGATTTCGCGCCTTATCTGTCCCTGCGGCCCGTAAAGCACGATCTCGAAGCGGTTCGCGCCATATTGCAGCGGCACGTCGATGAACTCGTAGCGGCCGTCGCCGTTCGGACTCGTAAAGGCGAGCAATTGCCCGTTGCGATACAGCTCGGCATCCCATCCGGCAGGCAAATCGCCACGAAAATTCGTCTTGTCGAACGCGTCGGGCCGCTCGATCGGCCGATTGGTCAGCACCGCGCCGCGCCCCGGCGCCGACGCCGCGACGATGCCGGTCGAGAGCAGGCTGACATCGCCCAGCCCATAATGCGTCGCCTTCAGCGGCCCGAGCAGCTGCCCCTGCGGATCGGTGCGATAGAGCCGCATGCGCAAGCTGTCGGGCACGCCCTCATTGTCCGACGACAGCCGTGCCTCGAAACTCTGGCGGGCCACTTCGCCCGCGGCGAAAATCTCGTAACGCCCCTGCAGATAGGATCCGCCGCGCTTGTCCGAGACGACGCCCGCCGAGGCGACGACATCGACCGACGGCGTCGCCCATGCCCGATACGGCCGCGCCGCCTGCGGCAGGCTCGCGAGATCGAACTGCGCTTGGGGGCGGATCGAAGCCGCGCGCGCGCGGCGTTCGGCGGCGAGCTGGAACGGCAGCTTGTCCTTTGTATCGATCCGCAGCACCGCGTTCGACAGATCGGCGGCGAGCGGCACGCCGAGCCAGCGATTGAGGCTGTCGAGATCGACGCACCAGCCCGCGGGCGTGTCGCGGATCGTCGTCGCATTCAGGCGAAAGCTCTCGCTCCCCGCGCGTACTTCGCCCGCATCGCGGTCGATCGTCAGGCCGCGCCGCTCGTCGAACACCCATCCGGTTGCGCGGCGCAACTTCTTGTCGACGCGCACCGCGAGGTCGAGCGCGAGCACGACATCGCCCAGGTCGACGCACACCCCCTGCGGCGTCTGATAGCCGCGCACGCCATCGCCGAGCCGATATTGCCCCGACCGCACGTCGAACAGCCAGCTATCGTCCTCGTTCGGCGCCCAGCTATCCCCGGCAATCGAAACGGGCTTTTTCTCAACGGCGTCGGCGCCGGCGGGGATAAGCCCCACCAGTGCCAGTCCGGCCAGCATCGCCGGCTTCCACCCTGAAAGCGCCGCGCGGATCACGGCCCCGCCCGCTTCGCTCGGCTCTTACCCCGTCATTTCACCACCCGCTCGGCCTCGTCGATCGTGCCGGCGCCGATTTCGCGATCCTCTGTATAGCGAATATGCACCGGCCCCTTCAGTTTCGCCGCGAGTTCGCCCGGAACGCGGAGCGACACCTTGCGCCCCCCCACCTCGGGATAGACCGCGATGCCGCGCGCGACGAGCAAGGGCTCGGCCACACCCGGCCGGGTCACCTCGATGTCGCCATAGACCGAGCGTTTGCCCGTGCGCATGAGGTCGAAATTGAACGCAGGGCCATCCTGCGTCTCGCTCACCCACGCCTCGCCGATCGACGCTTCGGCGCCGAGGTCGCCGACGCGGACGATCACCGGGATCGTGATCCCGTATATCGGCGTCAGCGCGATCGACACGCCTTCGCTCGCTAGCTTGGGCTCGGCGGTCGCGGGCGCCGCGTCAGGGACCGCGCGGAACAGCATATGCGCGCGATATTCGCCCGGTGGCGTCCCCTCGGGCAAGCGCACCCCGACACGCACGACCTGCGGCTGGTTCGGCGGCAGGGTGACGCGGCGCGGGCTGAACGCGATCATATCGAGCGCAGCCTGCTCGGCGGGCGTGACATTTTCCTCGGCGATCTCGTCGAGCCCGCCCTCGGCGGTCATCCGCTTGATCTCGAGGCTGATGCGATAGGTCGCAGGCTCGGTGCCGATATTGTTGAGCACCACCTCGGTCCCGCGCGAACCGTCGAGGATGACGCGCGTCGGCGCGACGAGCAGGTCGCCCGACGCCAGTGCGGGCGGAACCACGGCGCCGAACGCAGCCGCGGTGAACAGGCCAAGGGCCTTCACAAGGCGAAACATGGATACGATCCCCACAATCGTCCGGGAAACGGCCCCACACCGTCCCGATGGTCGCATCCTGCCTGCACCGACATGGTTGATATTTCGCTAACCATCATGGGACCGGCATAAAAAAGGGATCGCCGAACCATGTCCGGCGACCCCATTTCAACGGCTGGCGGATCTCGGCCCGCCAGGCCCCCCAAATTCTTACTGGTAGTTCGCGGTCACATTGAACGTGCCCGAATAGTCGCCCGAAGCCTGGTTGGCCCCGACGCTTAGCGTGCCGCCGACCTGAAAGCTGCCGCCGGTGGTGCCCAGCGTGATGTTCGGCGACGAATAGGTCAGCGTCGACGACATCGTGCCACCGAGCGAACCGTTGAGCGTGACGCTCGAATCGCCGCCGACGAGCACCACGGCGCCGTTGGTGCCCTGGACGTTATAGCTGCCCGCCGTCGTCGTGCCCGTGCAGGTCAGGCCCGCGCCGCAGGTCGCGGCACCGGCGGTCGACACCGCGACCGTCGAGGCGGTCGCACCGCTGATGATCGTTGCATATTGCAGGTCGCTGGTCTTGGTGAGCGTGATCTGGCGCAGGATCTTTGCCGTCGCCGTCCCGGTGGCCGACGCCGCCTGTGCCGCCGAAGCGTTCATGGCGAGAGCAGCAATCGCGGCGCCCAGCAGGGCGCGCTTCATTCCAAAGTTGCGCATATGATTTGGTCCCTTGATACCGAAGAATTTCGGTCGAATTTTTGAATGGAAATCCCACCCCATTCATCGGCCTGTTTAGACAGGGACCTGTTCAGCTTTTGCCAGCAACCTTGGTTAACAACATGGCAAGGATTGGCCAGCGGTTACCGGCATATTACCAGTAATTCAGTATCTTGGCCGTAAAATGATGTCGACGCCGCAACCCCCCGATTCTTACTCGGCGGCCCGGACTGATACATTTTTATGCGCGCGGCGGCGCGAATCAGATGCCCTCGCCCGACAGCCGCTGGCAGATCATGTCGAGCTGATCGAGCGATGCGAATTTCAGCGTCAACGCGCCCTTGCCCTCGCCGGCATATTGAATCGCGACACCGATTCCGAGCAGTTCGGACAAATGCCGCTCGACGGCAACAATGTCGGGGTCACGCCCCCCATCCATGCTCTTATATTCGAGCGGCGCCTTGCGCGGCGCATCGCCGCCCTTGCCCGTGCGCACCAGCGCCTCGACCGCGCGAACCGACAGGCCTTCCTTCGCGACGCGGCGCGCGATCGCTTCGGCGTCGGCGGCGCCGATCAGTGCGCGCGCGTGCCCCATTGCGAGCGATCCGTCGCCGACCAGCGCCTGCACGCTCGCGGGCAGGTCGAGCAGGCGCATCAGATTTGCGACATGGCTGCGCGATTTGCCAACCAGCTTGGCCAGCGCTTCCTGATTATGCCCGAAATCCTCGATCAGGCGGCGATAGGCGCTCGCCTCTTCGATCGCGTTAAGGTCCTGCCGCTGGATATTCTCGACCAGCGCGATCTCGTAGGTCGCCGCATCGTCGAGCTCGCGCACGAGCGCGGGGATCTGGTGCAGCCCGGCGCGCTGCGCCGCGCGCCAGCGCCGTTCGCCGGCAACAAGCTGATACCCCTCGCCATCAGGCGCGCGGCGTACGATGATCGGCTGCAGCAACCCGCGAAGCCCGATCGAATCGGCGAGTTCGGCGATCGCATTTTCGTCGAAATGACGGCGCGGCTGGCCCGGCAGCGGACGAATCGATCCGACGGGGACATGCTGTACCGAATCCCCCGTCACCGGGGTGGCCTTCGCGGCGCTGCCCGGGGTCGCGAGCACCGGCGCCTCGACCGCGACATCGCCGAACAGGGCATTGAGCCCGCGACCGAGGCCCGAAGGCCGCTTGCGTGCCGGCGTCGTCTCCGATCCAGTTTCGTCTTTATTATCAGACATTTATGCAGCCTTGCGGACGTTGGGAAGCCGGTCAATCAACTCGCGCGCGAGTGCGATATACGCGGCCGAGCCGGCGCAGCGATGATCGTAGATCAGCGCCGGCAAGCCGTGGCTCGGCGCTTCGGACAAGCGGACGTTGCGCGGGATCACCGTCTCGAACACCACGGGGCCGAGCACTTCGCGCACATCGTCGGACACTTGGTCGGTCAGTCGGTTGCGGCGGTCGAACATCGTCAGCGCGACGCCGAGGATCGACAATTTCTGGTTGAAGCGCTCGCGCACGCGTTCGACCGTGGTGAGCAGCTGGCTCAGCCCCTCGAGCGCGAAGAATTCGCACTGCAGCGGCACGATCAGCGATTCGGCCGCGATCAGCGCGTTGAGCGTCAGCATGCCGAGCGACGGCGGGCAGTCGATCAGGCAGATATCCCATTGCCCGGCCTCGGCGCCCGACAGCGCCTGTTGCAGGCGGTGCAGCCGGTCCTGAAATTCGATCAGCTCGATCTCGGCGCCCGACAGGTCGACTGTCGCGGTGACGATGTCGAGCCGCGGCACCGCCGTCGGAATCGCGCATTCGGCAAGCGTCGCGTCGCCGCGCAGCAACTCATAGCTCGAACATTCGCGTTGCGACTGCTTGATTCCCAGCCCGGTCGACGCATTGCCCTGCGGATCGAGGTCGATAATCAGCGTGCGCCAGCCCGTTGCCGCGAGCGCGGTCGCCAGATTGATCGCCGTCGTTGTCTTGCCGACCCCACCCTTCTGGTTCGCAACGGCAATGCGGATCATCGCTTTCCTCGCTGTTTTGCCGCGATCTTTCCACGCCCTACCAATATCTGGCTCTCGGCGTCGGTGCGGCTCTGTTCCACGTGGAACATTCTCTGCCATGGCTGGGGCAGCAAAGCCAGTTCCTTAACTGCGTTTCGCCCCTTTGGCAGTAACCATTGCGTCGATTCGGTGGAAAAACGGGCGGATAAGTCGAGCAGCTTGTCGAGCGGAGCGAACGCGCGCGCGCTGATCGTCAAGGCGGGCCGCGTCGCGACGCGCTCCAGCGGCGCTTCGGCAACCTCCAAATGTTTCAAATGGAGTTCGCCTACAACCGCGCGAAGAAAGTCGCAGCGCCGCTTGCGCGATTCGACGAGCAGCATCGGCCGTGCGCTCAGGATCGCAACGACCAGCCCCGGCAATCCCGGGCCGCTGCCCAGATCGATCCAGAGCCCCTCGCCCGCCGACATATCCAAAGACAGAAGCTGCGCGCTGTCGGCAATATGTCGCACCCAGATCGTCGGAATCGTCGATGCCGCGATCAGATTCTGTCGCTCGTTCTCGGCGACAAGCATATCGACGAAGCGCTCGAGTTTCGCCCACTGGTCGGGCGTCGGCGCGAACGAATCGCCAATCCAGGCGCGCGCGCCTTCTTCGTTATCGAGAATCACGCCGCGCGCCGCCGACTATGCACCATGATCGCGGTCAGCGCCGCCGGTGTGACCCCGTCGATCCGGGCAGCCTGCCCCAGCGTCTCCGGCTGCGCCTTCGTCAGCCGCTCAACCATCTCGCGCGACAATCCGCCGATCGTCGCATAGTCGAGCGCCGGGTCGAGCGCGATCGCCTCATTCGCCGCAAGCGCGCGGAGCTCGGCATCCTGCCGCGCGATATAGGGCGCATAATGCGCGTCTTCGGCGATCTCGGACAGAATCGCCGGATCGATCGAATCGAGTTCGGGCGCCAGCGCCGCGAGCTGCTCCATTGTCATGTCGGGATAACGCAGCAGGTCGATCCGCCTGCGCGCGATACCGTCGCCGGGCAGCGCCAGCCCGACTGCGGCATATTCGGCGGTCGCGACGGGCGCCTCGAGCAGGACTTCGGCCCGCGCCCGTTCTCCTTGCCGCGCCGCGAACAGCGCGGCTGTGGCGGGCCGGACCAGACCCAGTGCAATCCCCTTCGGCGTCAGCCGTGACGCAGCATTGTCGGCGCGAAGCCGCAGTCGATATTCGGCGCGCGCGGTGAGCATGCGATAAGGTTCGGTCACCCCCTGCAGCACCAGATCATCGACCATCACACCGATATAGGATTCGGATCGATCGAGGATCAGCGGCTCGCGTCCCTGTACGGCAAGCGCGGCATTGGCGCCGGCTACCAGCCCCTGCGCCGCCGCCTCTTCATAGCCGGTCGTGCCGTTGATCTGTCCCGCGCAATAAAGGCCCGGCATCACGCGCACCTGCAAGGTCCGGTCGAGCGCACGCGGGTCGATATGATCATATTCGACCGCATAGCCCGGCACGACCATCTCGACCGTTTCAAGCCCCGCCATCGTGCGCAGCATCGCAAGCTGTACATCGGCGGGAAGCGAGGTCGAGATCCCGTTCGGATAGACGAGAAAGCTATCGAGCCCCTCGGGTTCGAGGAAAACCTGATGCCCGTCGCGATCGGCGAAGCGATGGATCTTGTCCTCGATCGACGGGCAATAACGTGGCCCCGCCGCCCCGATCGCTCCCGTAAACAACGGCGAGCGATCGAGGTTCGCGGCGATGATCGCGTGGCTTTCAGCGTTCGTACGCGTGATCGCGCAAAAAATCTGCGGCACCGTCCGCTCGCTGTTCCACGTGGAACAGGTCCAGCGCGCACCTTCCGCGCTATCCGAGGATTGCTCATCGAGCCGTGCCCAGTCGATCGTCCGCCCGTCGAGCCGCGGCGGCGTCCCCGTCTTGAGCCGCGCGATCGGCAGCTCGGCAGCACGCAATTGTTCGGCGAGGCGGTGCGCGCCGGCTTCGCCGATACGCCCGCCTTCCATCCGCTCTTCGCCGCGGAAGAGGCGGCCGCCAAGGAAAGTGCCCGTCGCGAGTACAACAGCGCCGGCTTTCAGGACAGTGCCGTCGGCCAAATCGAGCCCTTCAACGCGGCCATCGTCCGACAGGCGAAGCGCGGCCGCCTCGCCCTCCACGACCGTCACGCCATCCTCGGCCGCAAGCAATCTCTGGATCGCCTCGCGATATAATTTGCGGTCGGCCTGGATGCGCGGCCCCTGCACCGCGGCGCCCTTAGACGCATTGAGCATCCGATAATGGATTGCCGCGTTGTCGGCGGCGCGCGCCATCCAGCCGTCGAGTGCGTCAACCTCGCGCATCAAATGGCCCTTGCCGAGTCCGCCGATCGCCGGATTGCACGACATCGTCCCGATCAGCGCGGGGTCGAAACTGACCAGCGCAGCGCGCGCGCCGAGCCGAGCAGCAGCGGCCGCGGCCTCGGTTCCGGCGTGCCCACCGCCGACGACGATGACATCGAAAATCGCTTCAGTCTGCATGATTGCCGCGCCTTTAGCGCAAAGCGTGCTTCGAATCCACCGCGCTGCGACCGATCCGATGTTTCACGTGGAACATCATTTCCCGATGCAGAAACGCCCGAACAATGTGTCGAGCATGTCTTCGACTCCCGCGCGCCCGGTGATCCGGTCGAGCGCCGTTGCTGCCAACCTAAGCCTTTCGGCAAGAAGGATTAAATCGCGCGACTCGCGCGATCCAGCTTCGATCGTCAGCCAATCGCGCGCCTCGGCGAGTGCCGCACGCTGGCGCTGGCGCAGCGCCGCTTCGCCCTCGCGCGGCAACATGGTGCGCGCCATATCGACGATCATGTGATGGAGCTTTTCCATCCCCTCGCCCGTCGCTGCCGACAGGATCAGGTCGCAATGCGCCGCTGCGGCCTCCGCTGCCGCGTCGCCTCGCCAGCGATCACCCTGCGCCGCAATCAGGATCGCGCGTGGATGTTCGGGCGCCTCCCTGGGCGGTCCCAGCCACAACAGAATATCGGCACGCTCAACCGCCTCCCTCGCGCGGTCGATCCCGATCGCCTCGATAACATCCGCGCCCTCGCCGCGAATCCCGGCCGTATCCGAAAAACGCATCGCGATTCCGTCGAGCGCGAGGGGTGTTTCGATGACATCGCGCGTCGTTCCCTCGATCGGTGATACGATCGCCAGTTCGCGCCGCGCCAAGGCATTGATCAAGGTAGATTTTCCGGCGTTCGGTGGCCCCGCGATCACCACTGAAAGCCCCTCGGCAATCACCTCCGCCGCCGGCCGCGCCAGCCATTCGCGCAGCTCGTCCGAAAGCGCCGCCATCCCCGCAATCAAACGCTGCGCGACAGATTCGCCAACTTCGACATCGTCCTCATCGGCAAAATTCAGCTCAGCCTCGGCCCCCGCCATCAATGTGAGCAGCCGGTCCTGCCAATCCGCGACCGCGCGCGACACATGCCCGCTCGCCATGCCGAGCGCTTGCACCCGCTGGCTCTCGGTCTCCGCGGCAAGCAGGTCGGCAAGCCCCTCGGCCTCAGCCAGGTCGATCCGGCCATTGTCGAATGCGCGCCGCGTGAATTCTCCCGCTACCGCAGGCCGAAGGCCCGGTATCACTCCCAGCGCCGCCTCGACCGCCGCCACCACCGCGCGCCCACCGTGCAGATGGAGCTCGGCAAGATCCTCGCCCGTCGCCGTCGCGGGGCCGGGGAACCACAGGATCAACGCGCTATCGAGTGGGACACCATTTCTGTCTTTAAGCGCGGCAAGCGAGGCTTGGCGCGGCTCGGGCAATCGTCCCGCCAGCGCCTTCAGCGCTGCCCCGGCCTGCGGCCCGCTGACGCGCACGACACCGATCGCCGCCGGCGGCATCCCGCTCGACAGCGCAAAAATCGTATCTCTTACAATGCCTTGGTTCAGCTTTTGCGTCCCCGCGCCGGCTTTTCATCGTCGCTCGAGCCCCCGCTTTTGTTCGCGCCGCCCATCAAACCGCCGCCAAACTGGCCGAGCAACGACTGGACCAACCCCAGCCCGCTTTCGCCCATCGGCACCCAGGTTTTGACCATCTGCTGGACCATGTCGGGGGTGATCCCCTTCGCCATCAATTCCTTGACGCGGTCGAGATAAATGTCGTGCAATGGCTCGAGATCGGGAAGGCCGACCAGCCGGCGCGCCTCTTCGGGGGTGCAATCGATCTCGATATTGAACTTCATCGCCTGTCTCCGCCCCGAAAAATGCCGGTAAGCCGCTTGAGCCATGCCCGCGGCCCCGCTAGCTTTGCGCTTTCACAGCAAAGAAGCAAGAGACAGGAGAGCTCCCCACATGGCCGCGACCAACACCACTATCCCCGCACTCGACGGGACAAGCGACATTCCCGCCTATGTGGCGCGCCCCGATGCCGACAGTTCGCGCGCCATCGTCGTCATCCCCGAAATTTTCGGGATCAACGCGGGGATTCGCAAGAAATGCGACGACTGGGCGGCTGAAGGCTATCTCGCGATCGCGCCCGACATCTTCTGGCGTTTCGCACCGGGTGTTGAACTCAACCCCGACGTAGAGGCCGAGTTGCAGGAAGCATTCGGCTATTTCGGCCAATATGATGCCGACGACGGGGTCAAGGATATCGAAGCGGCGATCCGCTGGCTGCACGGTCAGGGCGCGAGCAAGGTCGGCGCGGTCGGCTTCTGCCTCGGCGGCCGTCTCGCTTATATGGTCGCGGCGCGCACCGACGTGAACGCGTCGGTCGGCTATTATGGCGTGATGATCGACCAGATGCTGAACGAAAGCCATGCGATCGCGCATCCGCTGATGCTCCATATCCCGACCGAGGATCATCTCGTCGACCATGACGCGCAAAAGAAGATCCACGAAGGGCTCGACGCGCATCCCAAGGTCACGCTCCACGATTATCAGGGGCTCGACCACGGCTTTGCCGCAACGATGGGCAATCGCCGCAACGAAGAGGGCGCACAGCTTGCCGACGGCCGCACGCGCGCCTTCTTCGCCGAGCATCTCGCATGAGCGCGCCAAAGGGAGCCGGGGCCGGTCTCGCCGCCTGGCACGCCTATATGGCGGGCGGCGGCGACCCGCAGGCCTTGCGCGACCTGCTTGCCGAGGATGCGGTGTTCCACTCGCCCGTCGTCCACACGCCGCAGGCGGGCCGCGACAAGGTCTTCGCCTATCTCCACGCCGCGAGCCATGTGCTCGGCGGCGACGATTTCCGCTATCTACGCGAAATCGTCGACGGCGATCATGCAATGCTCGAGTTCCAGAGCAGCCTCGACGGCATCCAGATCAACGGCGTCGACATCATCACGTGGAATGATGACGGAAAGATCAGCGATTTCAAAGTGATGGTTCGCCCACTCAAGGCGATCAACAAGGTCTGGGAGAAGATGGGCGCGATGCTCGCGGCGCAAGCGAGCTGATCGCAGCACTGCTGATGGGCCGCTGGATCGCCTTCCCCATCCTCCTCGCCGTCGCGGCGTTCGCGGCGTGGTGGGGACCCGCGCGCTGGACTTTATTACTCTGGGTGCCGCTGCTGCTGCTCGCGCTCTACGACGCGCTGCAACAGCATCATAGCCTGCGCCGCAACTTCCCGCTGATCGCACGCATTCGCTGGCTGTTCGAGGCGCTGCGGCCGTTCCTCTATGCCTATATCGTCGAAAGCCCGCTCGACGGACGCCCTTTTGCGCGCACCGAACGCGACCTCGTCTATGCGCGCGCCAAGGGCGAACTCGACAGCCATCCCTTCGGCACCGAACTCGATGTCTATTCGGACGAATATGAGTGGATGAGCCACAGCATCGCGCCGGCCACGGGCCCCGACCGCACGCAGCGCGTACTTGTCGGCAGCCCGCAATGCGCGCGGCCCTATGCGGCGGCCCCGCTCAACATCTCTGCAATGAGCTTCGGTTCGCTTGGCGCCAATGCGATCGAGGCGCTCAATCGCGGCGCGCAGATGGGCAATTTCTATCACGACACCGGCGAAGGCGGCTTCAGCCCCTATCACCGCATCCACGGCGGCGACATCGTGTGGGAGCTTGGCAGTGGCTATTTCGGCTGCCGCGACGATGACGGTCGTTTCGACCCCGCACGCTTTCGCGATACCGCGCAGAACGACCAGATCAGGATGATCGAAATCAAGCTTAGCCAGGGCGCCAAGCCCGGCCATGGCGGCGTCCTCCCCGGACCCAAGGTGAGCAGTGAGATCGCCGCGACCCGCGGCGTTCGCGAAGGCCATGACTGCATCTCGCCAGCCTCGCACTCCGCCTTCTCGACCCCGATCGAGATGATCCTGTGGGCGGCCAGATTGCGTGAACTATCGGGCGGAAAGCCCGTCGGGATCAAATTATGCGTCGGTCAGCCTCATGAGATTTATGCCGTCATGAAGGCGATGATCGAAACCGGCGTCCGCCTCGACTTCATCGTCGTCGACGGTGCCGAGGGCGGCACCGGCGCCGCACCGGTCGAATTTTCGAACAGCATCGGCATGCCCCTGCGCGAAGGCCTCATCTTCGTGCGCAATGCGCTCGTCGGCTGCGGGCTCAAGGAGGAAATCAAGGTCGCCGCGTCGGGCAAGGTCCATTCGGGCGCCGGACTCGCGATGAACTGCGCGCTCGGCGCCGACTGGTCGAACGCCGCGCGCGCCTTCATGTTCACCCTCGGCTGCGTCCAGTCGCTCAAATGCCACACCGACCAATGCCCGACCGGCGTCGCGACGCAGGATCCCGGCCGCCAGCGCGGACTCGTCGTCGAAGACAAGGCCGAGCGCGTGCGCCGTTTTCAGGCGGCGACGGTCAACGCTCTCTGGGACATCAGCGCGGCAATGGGGCTCGAATCGCCTTGGCAGATCCAGCCGCACCACCTTCACGAACGGCTGAATTCAGCGCGCTCGGATTCGATCGACCGCATCTATAAATTCTACGCGCGCGGCGTTTTGCTCGAGGACCCGGGATCGGTCGCGGGCGCGCGCTATTGGGCGATGGCGCGCGCCGACAGCTTCCGCGCGGCGCTCTAGATCAGGCTGAGTTCGGCCAGCTCGCGATACAGCTCGGGCGGCAGGTCGGCGAGCCCGTCACCCTCGTCGACGCCCTTGGGCGCGTCGCTGTCGGCGAGATAACGCCACCCCTGATGCGCGCGCTTCGGCTGCGGATGAATCCGCTCGAGCGCCGCCACACAGACGATATCGATCCGCCCGTCGCTGCGATCATCGAAGCGCAGGATTTCCACGCGCGCGACGAGCGTGTGCTTGACGATGAAATGCAGCTTGCCGCCGATCAGTTCGTCGGCGCGCTTGGGTTTGAACCGCGTCGTGAAACGGATTTCGCCATCTTGGGCATAGTTGGCGATCCGCGCCTGCAGCGCGGGATAGTCGGCGCAGCCAACGGCGACGCGGGTCATGTGGAGAGCTGGCATACTGCCCAAATGGCTCTTGCTGCACGCAAATCAAGCGGTTTGGGTGAAACCTAAACTGCCTTGGCGCCACGACCTCGATAATTCCTGATGGATCGAATCCAGATCAATGAGAAAAGAAAACGCTAGCTGCCCGCCTGCGGCCAAATCGACCAGCTCGTCTCGGCTCCGAGCAAAATATATCCGTTGGGAACTAACGATAAGATGTCGCAAAGATCCCACTTCATCTTCCAGAACCGTTTCGTCTGCCTTCCACCGAATTCGCTGCAAGCCCTCCAAGGCATGCTTTAGATTTGAAACGGACGCACCATTGCTCAAAAGTACCGAAATAGTCTTGAGAACAAGCACATCTCTGAATGTGTATCGTCTGCGCTTTCCCCTATTTTTTGATCTTTTTTTGGTGGGAAAAAAGACGCCTGATCGTTCCAAATAATCGATCATTGCCACCGAACCAAGTCCGGCGAGCCTTGCGGCGTTTCGAGCATCATGATCTTCAATAATCATAGTCCCGCTCAGAACTTCTTATAAATCTCTAAGAAAATCAAACAAAAGTGGTCAGATGCTTTGCGCAATCAACAAATTGTGTCTAATTTATACTTTTGATACACGATCTAGTGTGTCATTGGTGGTGCATGGCCTACCGCATGATGTGCGGAGGCAGCTAGAAAGGAGGAAAAATTATGTATTTCGAAAAATACACTCAGGCGGGCCAATGGCGCTGGCGCCTGAAAGCCGCCAATCACGAGATCATCGCGTCGGGCGAATCTTACTGGAATGAGACCGACTGCGACAACGCGATCAATCTCGTGAAAGGCACGACCAGCGCGACGCCGGTCCGCAAGCTCTAGCGAGCACTTGCAACTTACAATGAAGGGCGGGTCTCATCAACCCGCCCTTTTTGACACCAGAATCAGTTTAGCCGAACAGCGTCCCGATCCCGACACCGGGGTCGACCCAGCCTTCATAGATCATCTTGACCGCGACATAGACGATCACGGCAAGGCCGAAATAGGCGATCCAGCGGTAACGCTCGATATATTTGGCGATGATGTTCGCCGCGAGGC
>Ga0247823_10002292_pt1 | contig 15821 bp, 11 predicted proteins | sample 13C_PalmiticAcid_2_FD_192426 | JGI IMG/M metagenome (GOLD analysis project Ga0247823, IMG submission 192426) | Soil microbial communities from agricultural site in Penn Yan, New York, United States - 13C_PalmiticAcid_Day30 | ecosystem: Environmental > Terrestrial > Soil > Agricultural land...
GGTCGGCGGCATGGTCGTGGTCGGCGGCAACACCGAACTCGCCGAACAGATGGCATTCCTGCAGAACTCGATCGGCGCCGTACAGGGCCCCTTCGACAGCTTCCTCGCCCTGCGTGGCCTGAAGACACTGCACCTGCGCATGAAGGCACACTGCGAGAACGCGATGGCGCTGGCCGAATGGCTGCAGGGACAGTCGGCGATCGAGAAAGTCATCTATCCCGGCCTCAAGAATCATCCGCACCACGCCTTGGCCTCGCGCCAGATGCAGGGCTACGGCGGCATCATTTCCATTGTCCTGAAAGGCGGTTTCGAAGCCGCGCGCAAGTTCTGCGAGGGAACCCATCTGTTTACCCTGGCGGAATCACTCGGTGGTGTGGAGAGCCTTGTCAACCATCCAGCGGTGATGACGCATGCGTCGATTCCCACGGAGCGGCGCGCCGCATTGGGGATCAGCGATGGATTGGTGCGCTTAAGCGTGGGCGTCGAGATCATCGAAGATCTCCGGAATGAACTTCAGCGGGTGTTCTCTTGAATTCAATGTGGAAAGATTTTTTGGCCAGTTTGAAGGAGCCGGAATTCTGGGCGTACTCATGTTGGTTGGATATCGTGACCAAGTATCGTCGCTCCCGGCTCGGTCTGCTTTGGCTTCTCATTCCGCCCCTAATCTATGTGTTGGGCGTTGGGTTCTACTTCTCCAAACTGCAAGGGATCCCGCCGCTGGACTTCATCCCGCACCTAGGCTTGGGATATCTTCTTTTCCGCTTACTGATGACGGTCATCGTTGAATCGTGCAGCATCCTCACGAACAACTCCAGTTTCATTCTGGATGGCCATGGGCGGCTAACTGATTTTGTGATGCGTGTGGTGGCGAAAGGAATTTTCTACTTTGTCGTCGCCATCCCAGTGCTTCTAGTAGCGCTCTTGCTTTCTCCGAAATTCCAGGTCATTGGGTTGGCTACTGTGCTTCCCGCTACCCTGCTCTTATTGATAAATGCTGTATGGATAGGCATGGCGGTAGCGCTGCTGGGGGCGCGCTTCCCGGATATCCATGAGCTGATGGCTAGTGTGTTTATCTTCGGGTTCATTCTCACTCCCATTCTGTGGAGTGCTTCGGCGGCGCCAATGGGAACAATCCATGGCACCTTCATGAGGATTAATCCTTTGTTCCATTTGATAGAGCTGGTACGTGCACCGTTGCTTGGAGAACCAATGGAGACGATGAGCTATGTCTACTTGGCTGTTTTCACTGTTGCCGGCTGGATCACTACGTCAATCCTCTATCGACGCTATGCACGCTTCGTTCCACTTTGGGTTTGAAAAGTCATGACGGTTCGGCTTGTTGCACACCACATCTCGCTACGTTTGCCTATTTTTCTGCAGAGCGACCGCTCCGCGCGTTCTTGGTTGGCCATGCTGGCCAAGGCGGCCATCGAGCGCCCCCGCCGCGAGTTCAGGACGATCCTTGATGATGTTCATTTTTCCGCCCAGGAAGGCGACCGAATCGGAATCGTGGGCAGGAACGGAGCGGGCAAATCGACCCTGCTCAGGGTGCTGGCTGGCGCCTACCAGCCGACTGAAGGCTGGCTCGAGTCCCAAGGAACCCGGCAAGCGCTGTTGAATATTTCGCTGGGCTTCAATAACGAAGCCACGCTCAAGGAAAACATCTACCTGCGGGGAACCGCGATGGGCCTCAGAGCCAGCCAACTTGTCGATCTTGTCGAGCCGGTTCTCGATTTCTCGGAATTGCACGACAAGGCCAATCATCGTTTGAAGACGCTCTCCTCTGGTCAGAGGATGAGGCTTGGTTTTGCGATTGCTACCGCCGTGCAACACGACATCATGGTGATGGATGAGTGGATCGGCGCAGGAGATGCTTTGTTCATTTCTAAAGCCAAGGAGAGAATGGCAAGCCGCGTGAACGGCGCCAAGATCGTCGTGCTTGCCAGCCATAATTTCCAGCTGATGCGCGACGTGTGCACGAAAGGACTATTAATGGTCGGAGGCAGGGTTGAGTTCTTCGGCGACATCAACAGCACCCTGATTGAGTACGACAAACTGCTGAAGTGCGGCGGGCCACCTCAGACGGCAGCATGAAAGATGCGAGTTCTGCTGATCGCCTATGACTTTCCTCCTATACCCTCTCCGCAATCACTGCGCTGGGCCTACTTGGTCCGGGAACTGGCCGACGCGGGTCATGAGGTATGCGTGCTTGCGCCCGATGTTGCAGGATACGGATCCGGGGGACTGCCCGAACTGCCGGCGAGCGTTAAAGTGCACAGGGTCTGGCCTGGCCCCTATGCGGCCACGTTGACATGGTGGGCGCGACGCAGGCAGCCGCAACAGCACACAGGATCACAAGCCTCGCTGGAATCGCATGGTTCCACTGATTCACTGGAAGACCATGCCGGCCATGTCGATACCCGACACTCGCAGCCCAAGTTGAACTGGAGAGGAAGAATCGTCGAATGCATTCGACGATTGAACCGGCGTGTATTCAACTTGCACACCGTTGTTCCCGGCGTACTTGGACGGGTGATGTTTCCGGACATTCGTGCTGAGTGGCTGACATGGGCGCGACGCGGGCTCAAGCGTCTTCTTGATGAGATGTCGCCGGATGTCGTTATCACATCTCACGAGCCCGCGAACTCGATTCCACTGGGAATCTATGCAAGCAAACTCGGATTCAGATGGGTTGCTGATCTGGGGGATCCGGTGCTTGCGCCCTATACGCCGGAGCGTTGGCGGAAAACGGCATGGGAGCTGGAAGAGGAGATCTGCAAGCGAGCAGAGCTAGTGCTGTTGACCAGCCAGCATGCAATTCAGGATATCCAGAAGCGCCATGATGTCCACGCCTCGAAGTTGAAGTTGCTGACGCAGGGATTCGATGGAACATCGCGCAGTGGGCCGTACCCGCGTTCGAATGGACCTTTCGACCCGGAATTGCTCGAGTTGCTCTATACAGGAAGCTTCTACGCATTCCGCGATCCTTCTTCACTGCTGGAGGCTGTGCGCAAAGTGCCTGGCGTCCGATTGAATATTGCAACGATCGCTGCACCACCCAGTGTTGCTGAAGCTGCACGAGACAGCGGTGGCTGCATAAGGCTACTTGGGTTTCTCCCACATACCCTAGCTTTGTCGTATCAGCGGCAATGCGACATGCTGGTCAATATCGCCAATGCGAACCCATTACAAGTTCCTGGGAAGCTCTACGAGTATTTGGGAGCTCATCGACCCATATTGCATATTGGCGGAGGCCACGAGGATGCGGCCAGGATGCTTTTGGAAGAAACAGGTGCCGGAAGCCCCGTTGCGCCGGAGGTGGCAGCCATTGAAGCGGCTCTCCGGAACGCGCTTCACAAGAAACGTCTGGCAACTGGTGAGCCAAGTACCGTAGTCGATGATGTACGCCTCCGCTATTCCTGGAAGTCATTGGCATTGCAGCTAGCAGATCTGCTCGAAGTTGGTGGAACAACTTCAAGTAGGTCACAGAATAACTTTAGTAAGGAGTCAGTATGACCGAGCCCATGCAGCAGAAGGACCGCGACGAACATGTCTGTGTAGTCGGTCTGGGCTACATCGGATTGCCCACCGCCGCCATGTTCGCCTCCGCTGGAAAACGCGTTTCCGGGGTGGATATCTCGAAGCGAATCGTAGATGCCGTGAATGGAGGCGAGGCGCACTTCGAAGAAGCGGGTCTGTCGGAACTCGTGGAAGAGTCCGTCGGAAGCGGGCGCATGCGTGCGATGTCGACACCGGTCTCGGCGGATGCCTTCGTGATCGCTGTTCCGACCCCGCTCGACCACGCGAACCACGAACCAGATATCAGTTTCGTCGAAGCCGCGGGACGTTCGCTAGCGCCGGTGATAGACCGGGGAAACCTGATCGTACTCGAGTCGACGTCCCCGGTAGGCACTACAGCGAGATTGGCCCGGCTACTGGCGGAACTTCGGCCGGACCTCAAGTTCCCCACCGGCGATTCAGATGATGTTCCTGATGTAAACATGGCGTACTGCCCGGAACGGATCATCCCGGGGAAGATGCTGCAGGAGCTGGTTGAGAACGACCGTATTGTCGGAGGGATGACATCCTCATGTACCGAGCGCGCATCCTCGCTCTATCGTTCCTTTGTCCGGGGGAGTTGCATCGGGAGTGATGATCGGACGGCTGAGCTCTGCAAGTTGGTGGAAAATTCATTCCGAGATGTGAACATCGCATTTGCCAACGAGCTTTCCATGATATGCGGCGACCTTGGGATCGATGTGCAGAACGTCATTCGCCTGGCCAATCATCATCCACGGGTGAACATCTTGAATCCCGGGCCTGGCGTTGGTGGGCACTGCATCGCAGTGGATCCCTGGTTCATCGTGGCGGGTGCGAAGGAGCGGGCACGGCTCATCAGTACGGCCCGACAAGTCAATGACTCGAAACCCGGTTATGTGCTGGAGCAGGTTCGGGCAGCAGTCGCAGGATTGGAGAATCCCTCCATATGTTGCCTGGGATTGACCTACAAGGCAGATGTGGATGATTTCCGGGAGAGCCCTGCCCTGGACATCGCGCTCGCACTATCGGAACGTTATCCCGGCAACGTACGGTGCGCCGATCCCTTCTTTGGGGTGCTCGAATCGGTGCACGGCATATCAGGGCTGGTCCACGCGGATGCGGCGTCTGCCATCGCCTCCGCGGACGTCGTGGTGGTTCTAGTGGGTCATACGTCTTTCCGACGGCTTCCCAAGCCGCAGGGCAAGAAGGTGGTTGACACTATCGGATTCTGGAAGTAACGGGTCGGAACCTCAGCGGAGACAGTAGTCATGCACGACGACCACGCACATGAAGGTACGCATGGAGAGGCCTCCGGGAAGAGCAGCAACCCATGGCCGGATCGGGTGAACGAAGCCTACTATGATCATATGGGGGAGACGTTTGGTCGACAGACTCGCGCACGAATCAATTGGATGTGCTCACAAGCCAAGCCTGGAAGAGCATTGGATGTAGGTTGTAGCCAAGGTATTGCAGCCATTCTCATGGCACGGGAAGGGAAGCACGTGCTGGCCATCGATATCTTCCAGCCGGCCATCGACTATGCAAACGACGAGAGAGCGAAGGAAATCCAATCCGTACAGGATCGGGTTGAGTTTCGCTGCACAGAGCTTGCTGCGCTGAAGGACACGCAGTTCGATACCATTCTGATGGGGGAGGTCATCGAGCATCAAACGGATGTTCCCGCGTTTATTTCCCAGGCCGTTCGTCTCTGCGCCCCGGAAGGACGAATCGTCATCACTGTCCCGTTCGGATATCACCCGTGGCCGGACCATAAGGCCACGGTTTTCCCGGATGACTTGCTGGATGCGCTTCGTGAAGCGTTTGAAATTTCTGTCCTTGATGTGGTTGATGGCTATATCAGATGTGTGGCCAACGGAATTTCGACGAGGCCGTCGTTGGAAAACAGCTTGGCAATGGCGATCAAGGCCACGGAAGCAGGGGCATGGGAATTGCAGAAGCGGTATATCGAGCTTAGTGCTTCCTTGAGCGATGCGAAGAAGGTGATCGCGGAATACAAGACGGAGAAGGGAAAACTGGGTGATTCATCAATGGACCTGACCGTGGAACGCGCGCTCCATAAGCGATCGAGCGAGACCATTGTCAGTCTCAGCGAAGAGCTTGCCGGTCTGCGGCAACGTTCGGAAGTTTGGATACGGGAAGCGGCGGAGCAAAGGTCCGTCGTTGATGAGTTGGGCCGCGAAATCCAGGCATCCACCCATGAGAGCGGCCTGCTTAGGGAGCAGTTGTCCGTTCTTCAGGCTGAAGCAGGTCGACTTGGGGATGAGATAAAGCAAGGGCGGGAGGAACTATCAAAGCGTGAGCGCGAATTGGAGCGCGTCCGCACGTCGCTGCGCCTGCTGGGATCCAAGGACCAGGACCACAAGGCCACCATCAAGAGAATGGAGGAAGGCTGGAGGGCGAGGGACAAGCGGCAGAAGGATGTCATCTCGACGGTCAATGAGGAACTATCCGAGCTAAAGCTCCGGATGAGGACGCTGCAGGAAACCCTCATCGATGCTCAGCACAAGCGCTCCAGTCACTGGGCGAAGCTCGAAGCCGAGCGCGCGCGCGCGCAGGAACTCATACAGCTTTGCGAGTCGCTTCACAATGACAATCAGTTGTACAGGAACTCCCTCGCCCTTGCTCTAGGCCAGGCATTGATTGGCCTCAAGAGTCCACGTGGAGTCCTTGGATTCCCAAGGGCGGTTGCGGCCATATTGCTTCGCTATCGCAGGCGCGGAACGTCGAGCCATCAATCAGAGGCTCTTAGCTTGCCGAAGCTACGACATGTGCACATTCCCGACCCAAAAAAGGCGGTGGATGATTCTGCTGCAGTCGCAAATCCACAGGTGGCAAGAAATGAAGAGCTAGACGCGTTGTCCATCGAGGGATGGGAAGAGGTACGTACTGGAAAGCCTTTATTGATGGGAATCCTTGACGAATTCACCCTCGGCTGCCTGCAACCCACGGCTGACTGGTTGCTGCCGCGCCCGGACAACTGGCACGGACTACTGGAGAAGTTCCAGCCGACCCTTCTGTTTGTCGAATCCGCCTGGAATGGCAACCATCAAGCTTGGCAGTATCGCGTCGCTCGAAGTGAGTACATGCCGGGTGGTGAGCTGGTTGAGTTGGTGGAAGCGTGCAAAGTAAAGGGAATTCCTACCGTGTTCTGGAACAAGGAGGATCCGCTGCACTATGAGGACTTCATCCAGACGGCCACCCATTTTGACTACATATTCACGACTTCGGTCGAAGCCAAGCCTCGATATGCGGTTGACGCCGACGTCAGGTCCGTTGACCTGCTTCAGTTCGCTGCTCAAGAAGTAATTCACAACCCGGTCCAGTCAGGCAGCCCGCGTGAATCGAAGGTCTGCTATGCAGGGAGCTTCTATCCAAATCTGGAAGAACGATCCCACCAGCAGATCATGCTTCTGGATGCAGCGTCCGGCTTTGATCTTGATATCTTTGACAGGAATCATTCGGATAGTTGTCCCGAATCGGAGTACCAGTTTCCGGAACGTCATCAACGGTTCGTGCGCGGCAAGATCCAATACTCGGAGATTGGTGACGTCTATCGAAAGTATCGCGTGTTCCTGAATGTCAACACCATCCAGGATTCTGACACGATGTTCTCCCGGCGCGTATTCGAGCTTCTTGCCTGCGGTACTCCAGTGGTGAGTACGCCCTCGCCGGGATTCGTGGCGACATTCGGACCGGACGTAGTCTGGGAGGTCGCTACGGAAGAAGAGGCACGGCACGCAATAGAGACGTTGCTGAATGATGACAAAGAGTTCCGTCGCAGGAGCGCCGCAGGCATCCGTGCTGTCATGTCAGCGCATACCTATCGCCACCGGATGGAACAAGTGATGCAGGCAGTAATGGGCGGCGGCAAGACGGCGATGCGGCCACAGCGGGTACGAGTCGTGCTACTAGCGAATCAGGATGGGATAAGTCCTGAGACTACTTCCTGGATCAGGGAACAGCGCATGTGCAATGGGGAAAGCCTGCGGGTCGCGGTGCTGGGGAATGTATCCGCCGGAACCGGGGACGTCGGGTTTGAAAGCGTGGATGGCGAGCCTGGAATGGCTTTCCGCCAACTCGTAAAGGCGACCCGCGCATCGGGTGAACAACTGGTTCTGGCGGTTGGCCATCAGGGGCGGGACGCGCACCAGATAGAGGACCTCGTCCAGGCGTCGTGCTACTCCAAGGCAGGGTTGATCGGAATGGCGGTGATTCCGGAAGATGAATACAGACTTGGTGGTGCGATAGCGAGAACCTGTCTCCTTATCAATAGCGACGACCCAGAGGTCTGTGACGCGGCATTTGCGTTCGCAAGCTGTGCCAATGAGAAACTGGTGTTGAAAGACGGAACGGACGTGCTTGCCATCCGGATGATGGCCGGTGAATGACCCAAAGATGCAGCGCCCACTAGCCACTGCAGGGCGGACAAGGTAATTCCATGAAGAAAAGAAAGACGCGCGTGGGTGTGAGTGGCCACGACCTCAAGTTCTGGATGCCGATACAGCTACAACTGGAGCAGACGGGGGACTTCGAGTTCCGTATCGACAAATGGAGTGGCCACGCAGGTCACGACGAAGAGGTGTCGCGAGAATTGATCGAATGGGCCGATGTCCTGTTTGCGGAGTGGGCGCTGGGTAACGCGGTTTTCTACTCTCGCAACAAGCGACCAGATCAGAAACTGGTTGTTCGTTGGCATCTTCAGGAGAGGAGGACCAGTTTCCCCAACGATATCAACTATGGCTCGATTGACGATCTTGTTTTCGTTGGCGCCCATATCCTTCGCGAATGCGTAGAAAAATTCTCCATCCCCCGTGAAAAATGCCGGGTGGTAGGAAACCTGATCGAGCACGAGCGTTTCAACCACGAAAAGCTGCCAGGGCACGAGCGAACCCTAGGCATGATCGGTGTTCTACCAGCCAGGAAGAGACTGGATCTCGCCTTGGATACACTTGAACTACTTGTCAGGACGGATGACCGCTTCCGGCTACGGATCAAGGGGCAGAACCCAGCGGCGGTTGATTGGTTGTGGCAACAGGATCAGGAACGCGACTACTATGTCAGCCTGTTCAAGCGGATAAACACGTCGCCGGTATTGCGCCATCGCGTCATTTTCGACCCAGCTGGAAAGGATGTCGAACAATGGCTGAGACTTGTCGGTTTCGTCTTGTCGCCATCGGATTTCGAGAGCTTTCATGTGGCCGTTGCGGAAGGGGTGGCTTCCACAGCACTTCCAGTGGTTTGGAACTGGGAAGGTGCCGGCGAGATCTACCCAGGGATACCATTGGTCGAATCAGCGGATGCTGCGGCGCAGCTCATCCTCGCAAAGGAGCGCCATGCGGAGATAAAGGAGCGGGCGTCCGATGGCGTAAAATCGAGCTTCGGTCCTGAAGCACTATTGCCGACCTGGCGTACTCTTCTTACTCCGGACAATGAACATGTAGCTGCCTACAGTTGGGGGGCGCGAGACGAAAAGCCGGCTTCGATAGGGCGTGAAAAATCACTGCGCCAGCTAAAAGTCGCGCTCATCTGCGATGAGTTCACATACAACAGTTTCAAAGGGGAATTCGTTCCTGTCGTGCTGGAGCCAGGAAGCTGGCGTGAACGAATGGAGAGTGAACGCCCCGACCTGCTCTTCTGCGAATCAGCCTGGTCGGGCGTTGACTCTAAGAAGCGGCCGTGGAAGGGACGGGTCTATGCCAGTTCGAACTTCACCAAAGAGAATCGCGGAGAGCTTCTCGGGATTCTGGACTATTGCAGGGAACGTAACATTCCAACCGCTTTCTGGAACAAGGAGGATCCGTCGCACTATGAAGACAAGGTGCATGACTTTGTAAGTACGGCAAAGCTGTTTGATGTGGTCTTCACTACTGCATCGGAATGCGTGGAACGGTACAAGCAGGAGCATGGGGTCAAGAATGCCTACTGTCTGCCGTTTGCGACGCAGCCACGCTATTTCAATCCAATCGAGGTGGAAGGCGTTCGCTCGAGAAAAGTTGTATTCGCCGGAAGCTGGTATGCATACCACCATGAGCGCTGCAAGGCGATGGAGGTGATGCTGGACAAATTCATCGAAGATGGCCTGGAACTGGAAATATACGACCGCCACTTCGGAACCAGCGATAAGAACCACATATTCCCTCAGAAGTATCATCGCTACTTGAAGGCAGCCGTACCTCATGCCGAGATAGGCAATGTCTACAAGTCGAGCCGGTATGGTTTGAATTTCAATACTGAGACGAGTTCGCCGACCATGTTCGCGCGCAGGGTGTACGAACTCATGTCCAGCAACACATTGTGTGTATCTAACTATTCCAAAGGAATGGACGACATGTTTGGCGACCTCGTCTTCTTCGCCGATCGGGAATCACGACGGCTGCCAGATCTGGGCGAAGATGAACTGGCGACCATGAGGGATAGTGCGCTGCACCACGTGCTCAGGGAGCATACGTACAAGCAGAGGTTCCGGTTCGTCGCCGAGAGGCTCGGGGTGGCCATGGCGCAGGAGAGCTTTACGGCAACGGTCTGCTGCGTCGTGGCATCCAACGACGACATCGAAAAAGCAATCGCCTACTACCAGGCGCAGAACGTTGCAGAGAAGGGGGCTCCATTGCTCCTTGTCCTGGACAGGGCCATTGAGGCGAGCAGTCTGAAGAACTATTACGAGGCCTACAATCGCAATGGAGTAACTGTCGTTTCAGAGGACTATCTGCTTTCTCATGCAAACAAACCGGGTCGGCTAATAGAAACGGATTACTTTGCTTTGGTTGACTACCGCAAGGTTCGATCGGTTGACTATCTGGAGAAAGCGGTACTGCATACCTCTTATGCAGAAAATGTCGTGATCGTGCCTGGATCGGATAGCAAGTACGTACATATGAAAGAGGCCCTCATCGATGAAGTCATAGCGCCCGCCAGCTTTTTGCCATGGGTGATGAAAATGCGCGGGCGCCGGGCATCTGCACTGTTCTACTTGGTTTGAACCTCAAAATGAAAGTATCCATCATCATCCCCTGCCACAATGCGATTGGGAAGATAGAGCGCTGTTTGGCATCGCTGCGAAAGCAAACGATGCCAGTCGGTGAGTATGAAGTTGTTTTTGTGGACGATTGCTCCAGCGATGGGACGACCGACTACCTTCTGGGGCAGGCGGAGGTCATGGACGGAAAGGGGTGGAGGGTCATCCGCAGGTTATCCAACAGCGGTTCTCCATCTGAGCCACGAAACATGGGTGTCGATGCCGCCACTGGTGAATACATCTTCTATCTTGATTGCGATGACGAGATCCTGCCGGATACGCTGGAGCGGCACGTGCGCCAAGCGAACGAGCAGGACCTTTGCATCTTGCGTGGATACTTAAGAGTATTCGATGGCAGCTCATTCTCGGACGCCAACAGAATTCAAGGTTTTTCTGCCGATGCATCAAAGAAGTCAATCATCGAGAGGATAATCCGTCAGCAAAGCACCACGGTACCGAGTCTTATCCGCAGGTCTTTGCTGATCTCGAAGGGTATCCGCTGGGATCCAGTGCTGCGCATGGGGGAGGACACGCTCTATCTGATCGATGTACTTCTGGTGGCAAAGAGGGTTGGCTATATTGACCACCCAACCTTTGTGTACAACAAAGTGGCTACACGGATAGCCTCATCCACCAGACAGTACGGGACGCGCGAGTTGCGCAATCATCTTCAAGTCTGGCAATCGGCAGACGCGAAGTTGAAAACCATCGGGTTGAGCTATGTATCCATGCGCCTGCAGGTGGGATTGCAGACGGCGCTGATGTCGTTGATAAAATTCAATCGCGGGGACGTTGGTGAATCGCTTTTTCGTGATTTTAGCGTTTTCATCAATGAGCACTGGCCGGTTATAGAGAAATTCAACTACGGTGCGCGCCTGAGGGAACTAGTGAAGTCGATTAAGACGGGTGACTTTTCTCTATTCAAAGAGCAGGTGAAACCACGGTTGCTTGTCGCAGGGTATGGACTTCAGTTCATCGAAAAGGCGCTGCCCGGCCTCTCCGAGTACTTCAGCATTCGAATCGATGAATGGACCGGGCATGCGACACATGACTTGGCGCGGTCCAAGGAGTGCCTGGATTGGGCAGAAATAATATTCTGCGAGTGGCTTCTCGGAAACGCGGTATGGTATTCGAAAAACAAGCGACCGGATCAGAAATTGATCGTCCGTGCCCACCGTTTCGAGCTCGCGCGGGACCTGGGAAATCGAGTGAACGATGCAGCGGTTGATCTGTATATTGCGGTATCGCTGTTCTATTTCGAGATGTTGATCGAGCGCTTTGGCTATGCGCGCAGGAAGATCCGCCTTGTCCCGAATTACATCAATTTGGACAGCTACGCATCCAACGATGATCCTGCCCGGGTATTCAATCTCGCCATTATCGGCACGTTGCCTTCCCGGAAGGGATACCTGCGCGCGCTTGAACTATTGAAGGCATTGGTGGATCTGGACACCCGTTACAATCTGTCCGTTTACGGGAAGTCATATTCCGATGCCAGCTGGACTGCCCGGAACCAGGAAGAAGATGCCTACTTTGACGAATGCCAGAGCTATCTCGAGAGAAATGGTCTGGCGAGTCATGTTCATCAGAAGGGATACAGTGACTTGACCGTCGCACTAAGCAATACGGGCTTTGTCCTTTCGGTCAGTGATGACAGTGAACTCCCGGAGAGCTTTCATATCGCACCGGCGGATGGATTCGCGGCAGGGGCGCAAGGGGTTTTTCTCGACTGGCGGGGAGTCGAGTATATTTATCCATCCGATACGGTTTTTCCTGATCTGGATGCCATCAAAGCCCATATCGTCGAGCATCAGGACTACTCGCGGTTCAAGGAGGCGGCGCTGAAAGGCAGGAGTTTCCTGCGTGAGAACTACACAATGAGTGCTTTCGTGAACAGGTTCAGACGAGAAGTGGCCGACCTTTACTGACTGTGAAAATGACCTGCCTTATCAATTTTTCAGGGAGAAGTACGATGAAATTTTATGCACTGATATTCGTGGCCTTGTTGTTGAGCGCATGCAAGCCACCCGAGAATCCGGAATCGACCGGAAGCGCCGCCGCGCCGGAAAACCCGTCCGCCGCCCAGCCGCAGGCGCCGGCCGCCAGCTCGCCGGCTCCGTCGATGCTCCCAGCTGGTTTGCAGCTCACCTTTCCGCACAAGATCAGGTCCGCAGGACAAGAGCAAGTCGACGGCAAGGTCATTCACCGAGCGGTTATCGAATTCATGGATGTCGATGTCGCCGAAGTCGATAGCGCGCTGGAAGTTTTGCTGGTAGGAAAGGGATACCGGCGATATAAGACCTTGTCTCGGGGCGCCGAGATCGTGGGTGACTACGCAAGGCCCGAGCGTCGCGTGACGGTGACGGTCAGCCCCGCAGATGGCCGCCTCGTTCTATCCGAAGGAGCCAAGGGAACGATCTACATGGTCTGGAACGACTGAGATCATGATCTGGGCATGCCGTTTGCCGGCATGCCCAACAGGAGTGGTGAACGCGATGTGGAATGAACTCAAAGACAGCTTGCCGATCGACACCGCGCGCCAGTTCCAGGCAACGGAGTATGCATGGGCGCTCGGTCGGAAACTTCGCGAGGGCGCGACGATTGTCGACCTCGGATGCGGAACGGGTGTCTCATTGGACATTTTTCGTCAATCGGCGCCAACCGCGAAATGGATTGGCGTCGATATCGAGGATTCTCCCGAAGTAAGGGCGCGAACGCGCACAGATGGCGAGGTTCGCACGTTCGATGGTGTCAACATTCCCGTGGAAAGTGAAAGTGTCGATCTGATCTATAGTCGACAGGTTTTCGAGCATGTCCGCTACCCTGAGCAATTGCTCGCGGATATAAGGCGAGTGCTGAAAGTGGATGGTTGTTTCGCTGGTTCGACATCGCACCTGGAGCCATATCACTCGTACAGCTATTGGAACTTCACGCCATTCGGCTTCAAGAGACTGGTAGAGGCTGCCGGGCTGAGATTGCGCGAGATTCGTCCTGGTATCGATGCGATAACTTTGATTACCCGTTTGTATCGAGGCAATGATCCGACCTTCAACCGTTGGTTTGCGGAAGAATCGCCGTTGAACCAGGAAATAGAGCAGAAATCTAAAGAAGCAAGCTGGAGCGTGCAGCAGTTGGCTTACCAGAAGCTGACGGTGTGCGGGCAGTTCTGTTTCATTGTTGAGCGCCAGCGCTGAAGCACTGATCAACCAAGGTTGCAGCATTCATGCATAGCAAAGCACGCAACGTATTCATCCTCGGGAGCTGTGTGTCCAGGGACGCGTTGGAGGGAAACGAGGAATTGTTCGCGATTCGGCAGTACTTGGCGCGAACATCCATGGCTAGCTTTGGTTTGGATCCAGTTGACGAAGCCCAGGTACGGGATTTGGTCTCTTCCTTGCAGAGCCCTTTTCAGCGGAGGATGCTGTTCAATGACCTCGACAAGACCACGGGGACATTACTAGCCGGGAGTCCGCACGATATCCTGCTGCTGGATTTCGTTGACGAGAGATTCAAGCTTGTTTTGGCGGGAAACACTTGCTTCAGTCTGTCGGGCGAACTTGAGCACGCTGGATTTCAGTCGGAAGGAAGAGTGCTGCTTACCCCAGATACTGAAGAGTTTCTAGCTCTCTGGCTGGCAGGCGTAAGTCGCTTGCTCGGGAGCGTCGATCGAAGCAAACTCGTGGTAAACAGAGCGTTCTGGGCAGAAAAATTCGAGGATGGCAGCGATGCCTCGAGTATCCGTTGGATCAGGGATAACAATGCGATTCTCTCGCGGCTGTACGATGCACTGGAGAAGCACTGGTCGCTTCGATACATCGATTATCCAGAGCCGATTGTGCGTGCCGACCCCAACCATCGGTGGGGCAAGGCTCCATATCATTTCACACAGACCTACTACGACCACACAGTGGCCGAACTCGCGAAAATTGCGCAGAGGCAATGATCAGCTGAGTCTGATGTCGTGAACCACTAGCGAAGGGTATCTGCGATGACCGCCGCTATGCGGGTTGCTGAGAGACCATCCCCGTATGGATTGTGCGCCTGCGACATGGAAGTGTAGCGAGCAGGGTCATCGAGCAACTGCGATACCTGGGCATGGATCCGGTCCGTGTCTGTCCCGACTAGCGTGACGGTGCCCGCCTCGACGGCCTCTGGGCGTTCTGTAGTGTTCCTCATGACCAATACGGGCTTGCCCAAAGACGGTGCTTCTTCTTGGACACCGCCGGAGTCGGTAAGAATTACGTGTGATTGCTGCATCAGATAGACGAATGGCAGATAGTCCTGCGGGGCAATCAGGTGGATGTTTGACGACCCTGAAAGATGGCGGTTTACGGGTTCCTGGACGTGGGGATTCAGGTGCACGGGATAGACGATCTGCAGGTCATCGCGTTCCGCCAGATTCGAGATCGCCTTGCAGATGCGTTCGAAGCCATCACCGAAGTTCTCTCGACGATGTCCAGTCACTAGTAGCAGCTTGCGCTTGGGGTCGAGAAATGGAAATAGTTCCGACATCCTAGCGGACAGTGCCGGCTCAGTGCGCAGCCGGGAATCAACGGCTAGTAGCGCGTCGATGACGGTATTGCCCGTTACATGCACGCTGTCAGCACGAATTCCTTCACGAAGCAGATTGTCCCGAGATTGGGTGGTTGGCGCAAAATGGAGAGAGGCAAGTGGCGCAGTGAGTCGCCGATTCATTTCCTCTGGCCAAGGGGCATGCATGTCCCCGGTTCGCAAACCTGCTTCTACATGACCAACTGGAACCTTGGCATAGAATGCCGCTAGCGCTGTTGATAGCGTTGTCGAGGTATCCCCATGGACCAGGACGATATCCGGTGACATGGAGCTGATCAAAGGTGACATGCCACTGACGATTCGTGCCGTTAGCTCCGGCAGCGTCTGTCCGTGGCGCATGATATCGAGATCCTGGTCAGGCTCTATCTGGAAGATATCCAGCACCTGATCAAGCATCTGGCGATGTTGCGCGGTTACCACCACCTGTGGCTGCAGCTCAGGGTGAGCCCTGAGTGCATGTACCACGGGTGCCATCTTGATCGCTTCCGGCCTGGTGCCGAACACCACCATCACTTTCTTCATCTTTCTTTACCGGGCTCTCACAGAGCCGCTTCCAGTTCCGGCAGCAGCTTGAACAAATCCCCCACCAGTCCGATATCCGCGATCTCGAAAATCGGGGCTTCGGCGTCCTTGTTGATGGCGACGATGGTGCCGGCGTCCTTGATGCCGGTCA
>Ga0247823_10002293_pt1 | contig 15813 bp, 19 predicted proteins | sample 13C_PalmiticAcid_2_FD_192426 | JGI IMG/M metagenome (GOLD analysis project Ga0247823, IMG submission 192426) | Soil microbial communities from agricultural site in Penn Yan, New York, United States - 13C_PalmiticAcid_Day30 | ecosystem: Environmental > Terrestrial > Soil > Agricultural land...
CGAACAGGAACGACCCGGTGACATCGGCGGGCTGCAGGTCCGGCGTGCACTGCAGGCGCGCGAAGTCCAGACCCAGCGCCCGCGCGATGCCCCTGGCGAGCAGCGTCTTGCCGAGCCCCGGCACGTCCTCGATCAGCACGTGCCCGCCCGCGAGGACCGCGGCCAGCGCCAGCCGGACGGTGCGCTCGCGGCCGACGACCACCTCGGCCAGCGCCTTGGTCACCGCGGCGGCCGCTTCCTCCACAGTGGATGGTGTCACGGTCTCTCCAGTCGGTTGAGCAGCGCGGCCAGCCGGGCGGGCGGCGGCAGTTCGGCGGTGGGCGAGGTGATCACGGTGTGCAATTCGTTCCCCAGGAAGGCTTTCGCGGCTTCGGAGTCCACATCGGACATTCCACGCTCTCGCAGCGCGGCGGTGGCGAGCCTGCGCAGCCGCGGCTGAATCCGGGTGACGAACCGCGACTGGTCGTCGGCGGCCTCGGCGAGCCTGCTGGCCAGGTTGGCCGCCTGCAACTCGGTCGCGGGCCCGACGCCGTCGGGGACGGCGCTCCACAGTGGATCGAGCGGCCCGGCGTAGCGGGTGGCGAGCAGGGTCACAGCGGCGGCCGGGACGCCGATGCCGACGGCCCAGAACACCGGGATGTTGCCCGGCCACACCGCCAGCCCAGCCACCACCGCGCCCACGAGCAAGGCGATGAACCAGCTGCGGCCGGGACTCATCGGCCCGCCCGCATGAGCGTCGCCGCCAACCGGGACAACGCCTGGTCAGCGGCGTCGACATCCGCGGCGGTCACAGTGCCGCCGAACCGCGCGCGGTGGTAGAGGTCGCGCAGCTCGGTGGCATCGGCCTGATGCGCCGCGAGCACATGCGAGGCGAACTCGGTCGGCGTCTCATGCGGCGCCCGCCGCGTCCCCGCCGCCGCCGCGGCGCGCTCCAGGACCAGCCAGGCCGCCACGATCGCGTCGGCGGGCGGACCCCCGACCCGCCTGCTCAGCGCGACCCTGGCCGACTTGGCCGCCGCGGCGAGGTCGACCACCGCCATCCCGGGCTCGGCGTCCTCGGTCCCAGCGATTTCGACGGCCAGTCGCGGCCGCGCCAACCGCCGACGCCTCGTCAGGCCTGCCAGGATCGCCGCCGCCCCGACCAGCAGCATCGCGACGACAAGCAGCAGCAACATGCCCGTGGTGAGTCCACCGAGCAGGTCGAGGAAGAAGTTGCGCTCGACCTTCTCCGCCTGCGGCGTCACCGATGCCTCCGGCGGATCGGACACCGCCCCCAACGGCCCGCCGCGGGGCACCGCCGACTCCCCCCGCGCCGCGGCGACCGCGAGCACCAGCATCGCGGCCACCACCAGCAACGCGGGCAGACGGGACCTCACCAGCCGAGCATGCACCACCGGAGCTGTGGGCGCGATCACATTCGGGTAATGACGATGTCGATCTCCATGGCCAGCGGCCGGACTCGGACCTCGACAGTACGGTCGGGCAGCAGTCGACTCAGGACATAGGGGTGCCAGAGGAGAAGTAGAGCGATGAGCGCGGTCGTCACAGGAGATTCCTTAGCCCGCCTGGGTTTCCTCGCGGCCCCCGCGCGGCGGTGTGCGCTGCACTCGACGGTACCAGGGATTTGCGTAATGTCGATCGTGTGCTGCTTCCCAACGGCGTTCGGCTGAACTGTGTGCGATCCGGTTCCGGCGCCCCCACCGTCCTGCTCCACGGCCTCGGCCACGACACCACGACCTGGGACGCGGTCGCGCTGCCCGGCCTGCTGCACGCCTTCGACCTGCGGGGCCACGGCCGCAGCGACCGCACGCCGGAGTACTCGCTGGAACTGATGGCCGAGGACGTGGTCCACGCGCTCGCACTCCTCGGGCTCGACCGGCCACTGCTGATCGGCCACTCGATGGGGGCCGTCGTCGCCTCGCTCGTGGCCGCGGAACGGCCGGACCTGGTGGGTGAGCTGGTGTTGGAGGAGCCGCGCCCGCCGGTTCCCGCCGACCCGCCGTCATCCGGCAGGCCCAACCCCGAGGACGACTCGCTGCCCTACGACTGGCGGGCGGTGCGCGACCTCCGCGTGCAGGTCGACCACCCAAGCGCCAACCGGCGGGACGCGCTGGCCGCCATCACCGCGCGGACCCTGGTGATGGCGGGCGGCCCGACCAGCCAGATCCCGCAGGACGCACTGGCGGAATACGCGGCGATGATCAAGGACTGCACGTTCGTGACGATCGACGCGGGCCACACCCCGCATCAGGACGCGCCCGCGGAGTTCCTCGCGGTCGTGACGGAGTGGCTCAGCAGTTAGGTATGTCGGCGCAGGGAAAGAAGCCGTCGCGGCGGAGGATGTCGGCGGCTTGGTCGCTCCGCAGGTACTCGTAGAGGTCGGCGAGCGGGGTGCCGTCGACGGGCTCATCGCGCGGCGAGAAAGCGAGTCGGCCGACGAACGGGTAGTTCCCGGCCCGGATCGAGACGTCGTCGGCCGCGAACCCGTCGATCTTGATGGCCTGGACGCCGGGCTTTCCATCGACCGCCGTGAGCGGGGCGTATCCCATCGACCCCGGTATGTCGGCTACGACGTCGACCAGTTCGTCGGGTGAGTTCCGATGGCAGAGCACCGGTTCGGCCTCCGGTAGGCCGACGGCGCAGTCCGCCGAGCCCTCGGCCGGCGCGGGCGCGCCCAGGACTGAACGCTCGAAGACCGTGCGGTCCAGAGATGGTGATCGGCGGCCGACCAAGGTGACCCTGGTGTCGGGGCCGTTTCCGGTCACCTGCGCCCAGTTGGCCGCCTCCTGCTGATAGACGGAGCGGATCTGGGCAAGGGTCAGCGAGTCGATCTCGGTGGCGGTGTTGACCACCATCACGTACGGAACGACCGCGAGCACCCCGGACGGTCCGTCGAGGTTGAAGGACGCGTCAGCCTCTGGCCCGGGCGTCGCGCCCGCGGTCAGCGTGGTGATGTCCAATGACGGGCAAAGTCCCTTGTAGCGACTGATCAGCGCCGTGAAGGTCGGTTGGAACGTCTGTGGGACGCTCACCCGGATCGACCCGTCGGCGCACGGGACCGCGTATCCGTCGTCGTCTCCGGGGTTAAGGGCGGTGACCGTGAAGACCCCCGCGCAAACCAGAAGCCCGGTGAGGATCGCCGCCCACATCCGGTGGCGCGGTGGCGGGACCGCGACGCTGGTCGACCTCCGACCAGCCAACGCCTGACCGAGGTGCGAACCGAACGACGGGTCCACCGCGCCGATTCGCCGCGGTCGCCGATGTCCGCCGAGGGCCTGCAGGACGGCGGCGCCGAAGGACTCAGGCGGTGTCATCGCCACCAGCCTCCGGCAGGCCAGGCGGCTCCACAGCGGGCGGTTCGACTGTCGGCGTCACCGACCCGGTGATCTTTTCGATCAACAGCGGCGCCGCGGCACCGAAGCCGAACGGCCCGAACGCCTCCACGAACTGCCCACTCGCCGCCGCGGCCGACGCCAGCGCCGACCCACCGGCGATCCGCAGCAGAATCGCGACGACGTCCGGCCACGGCCCGTGCGGCAGCCCCTTCCACGGCCAGCCACGCTTGGCCTTGATGTCCCCCGACAACTGCAAAATCTCGACCGTGGCGCCCCCGATCGCACCCCAGACCGCACCCCACAACGCCGACATGATCGCGACGCTACGGCAGAGCGGAAATCGGCCATCGCCCTACGCGCTTTCGTTAGCGGGCAACAGAAAGCAGCCACAGTTCGACGGCGTGCAGATCCTCGCCGGACAGCCCCAGCCTCGGATCGACCCGCAGCAACTCGGTGGGTGCACGTCGGCCGGCAAGGAAGTGATCGCGGGCGGCGGGGAAGAGGTCGAAGTCGTCATCGAGCCAGACGAGCGGCCGATCCCCGGCATAGCGGGCGACGGCCGGGAACTTCCAGGACTCCCCCGCACCGCCGACGTCGATGACCGGCAGGTTCGGCAACCCGATCACGGGCGCGATCACGGTATTCGCCCGGTGCTCCCACGTCGTCGCCCAGGCGAGTTGGGCGTCGGCGCGCTCGGCCAGCGCGCACAGGTCGGGCCCGTGAGTCGGGTTCAGCCACAACCGCAGAACCTTGCGCCGATCCCACCGCGACAGCCGGATGGCGTGCTCGACAAACCCAGGCGGCCTGGCGCAGGCCGGGGCAGCGAACGGGTTGAGCGGGCCGTCGACGTCAAGCAGGATCAGCGGCCTCACCCAGCGATCTCCACGCGATCGAACTGACCCAGGAGATCATCCACAGGAGCGACCATCGACATCTTGATCTCTCGTCGGGGTCGCCGAATCCCCTTTCGGCATCGGCGGCGAGAACCGGGAGCAGGTCGTCCGGCCCCGCCACGAGCGCCCGAAGATCGCGCGCCGCTTGCTCCACCACGGCCGCTGACAGCGTCTCCGAGGCACGACACGCAAGGTTTCGCGCCAACAGTGTGGTGCTGCCGTCCTGTCGTCATGATCGACCACGTGGCGGGCAATGCGAAGCGGACCGCCAACTCGGCGGCCGATACGAGTTCGGCTTCGGTTGTTCCGCGTTTCGCCTCGTTCCGTGACACACGGAACATATTGCTTTGCGGAACATGGATGCGCAGTCGCTCCAGCGTCACCAGGCCGGCTGATCCGCAGTCGCCGTCGCGACGCGCAGTGCCAAACCGAGTGCCCACAGCTTCGTCGGTCAGCGGAGCATCACGGTGTTCACACGGAGCGGATGGTGCTCGACGACCCAGCAGGACCAGCGGCCTCACCCGACGTCCTCAGCGAACGCGGCTGTGGGGACCAGGCCTTCGATGAAGGACCGGAAGTCAGGGGCGAGAGTCAGGTCCTCCCGCATGTCGACGTCGAGCCAGGCGACCGAGGGTTCACCTGTCGGACCGCACACCCGATAGTCCAACGCGATCCACCAGTGGCCATCGCCGGTGAGCAGCACGATGGGTTCGGGCAAGTCCCACTCCCGCACCAGGTGCGGCGTGTCCAGAATCGTCCGCACGCTTCCGGCGGGGCCGATTCCCATCAGGTCCTCGAACGGCACCTGATCAGGTGCCCATGACGTCCGTGTGCTCGTCGGGTACGCGGTTCGACCGAAAACCACGCCGCCGCCGTTCTGGACGCGAAGGAGTTCTACCAACGTGGCGGGCAGCGCCACGCCGAGAGCCCGCTCAGCCTCGCGCACCGCTTCGTCGGTCAACGGGGCGTGCACGCCATAGGCGCTGCCACTCCAGAACTCATCCATGATCGCCCCCATGACCCCGGGAGCAGGTGATCGCCTGCCTCAACACGCGCTGCAGCATCTCCTGGGTCAGTCTCCCGGTGAACGTGTTCTGCTGGCTCACGTGGTAGCTGCCCAGCAGCCGCAACCCGGCTCCGCCGTCGACCGCCGCCGCCGCGTACGAGACCCCGTGCCCGAACGTCGGCCGCCCCACCGTCCAGAATCGAGAAAGCACCGGCAGCGCCGCCTGCCAGCCGAAGGCGCCGAGGATCACGACCGCTCGCAGGGTGGGGCGGAGCAGTTCCAACTCCTGCTCCAGCCACGGCCTGCACGTGTCCCGTTCCAGCGGTGTCGGCTTGTTGGCGGGCGGCGCGCACTTGACTGGGGCCGTGATCCGGACTCCGTACAACTCCAGGCCGTCGTCGACCGACACCGATGTCGGCTGGGAGGCCAGGCCGACCGCGTGCAGCGCGGCGTAAAGGAAGTCTCCGGAGCGGTCGCCGGTGAACATTCGGCCGGTGCGGTTGGCGCCGTGGGCGGCTGGGGCCAGGCCGATGATGGCGATACCCGCGTCCGCCGGACCGAAGCCGGGAACCGGTCTGCCCCAGTATTCCTGGTCCCGGAAAGCGGCCCGCCTGACGCGCGCGACCTCCTCGCGCCAGGTCACCAGGCGGGGGCAGGCTCGACATTGACTTACCGCGCGGTCGAGTTCGTCCATTGTCATCGGTTCCCGCCAAACGCGGGAAGGGCAGGCCGTAGGGTCGGCACATGGACGCAACCGCCGACGGGCCCACGACCCCTGAGCCCACCGACGATCTGGTCACCACGTCGCACACGCTGACAGTACGCAAGCGCAAGCTCGCCTACACCGCGACGACCGGCAGGCTGGTGCTGCGCAAGGAGGTGGTCACCGACGGCACCTTCGACGGGCACGTCCCCAAGGCGGAGGTCTTCGTCACCGCCTACACGCTCGACGGGGCCGACCCGGCCACCCGGCCGGTCACCTTCGCCTTCAACGGCGGGCCCGGATCATCGAGTATCTGGCTGCACCTCGGCGTGTTCGGCCCCCGTCGTGTGGTCAGCGGTGACGCGGGCGGGTCGGTGCCGCCGCCCTATGGCCTGGTCGACAATCAGGAGACCCTCCTGACCCACAGCGACCTGGTGTTCATCGACCCGGTGTCCACGGGGTTCTCCCGCGCGGTGAAGGGCGAGAAGCCCGGCGACCACCACGGCTTCCAGGCCGACCTGGAGTCCGTCGGCGAGGTCATCCGACTGTGGACGACGCGCCACGGCCGGTGGGTGTCGCCGAAGTTCCTGGCGGGTGAGTCCTATGGCACGACCCGCGCGGGCGGGCTGGCTCAGCACCTGCAGTCCCGGCATGGCATGTACCTCAACGGCCTGATCCTGATCAGCTCCGTGCTCGACTTCGCCACGCTGCACTTCACCGATGGCAACGACCTGCCGTACGCGCTCTACCTGCCGACGTACGCCGCCATCGCCCACCACCACGGCCTGCACGGCGACCGTCCACTCGCCGAGGTCCTGGCCGAGGCCGAGGAGTTCGCCACGCGGGACTACCCGTGGGCACTGAACCAGGGCTCCCGACTGTCCACTGAGGACCGTGCGGCCGCGGTGGCCAAGGTGGCCGCCCTCTCGGGACTGTCCGAGGCGTACGTCGACCGGGTCGACCTGCGCATCGAGCACACCCGCTTCTTCGTCGAACTCCTGCGTGACCGCAAGCAGACCGTCGGCAGGCTCGACGGCCGCTTCACCGGCTGGGACGCCGACTACGGCAGCGAACGGCTCCGCGAGGACCCGTCGATGTCGGCGATCATGGGCGCGTACACGGCGGGCATCAACCACTACCTGCACGCCGAGTTGGCCTACCGCAAGGACTTGCCGTACGAGGTGCTGAGCCTGTCGGTGAACCGGGACTGGTCGTTCAAGGAGTTCGAGAACGCCCACGTGACCGTCGCCGACAAGTTGGCCGCGGTCATGCGGGCCAACCCACACCTGAAGATCCACGTCGCCTCCGGCTACACCGACGGCGCTACCCCGTACTTCGCCACCGAGCACACTCTGGCCCACCTGCCGATCCCGGCCGAGCTGCGGGACAACATCGAGGTCGCCTACTACCCCGCGGGCCACATGATGTACGTGCACGAGCCGTCGCGGATCCAGCAGTCCAAGGACATCGCGGCGTTCGTCAAACGCGCGTCGAACCGCTGAGGGCGGGATATCACGCACCTGCTCACGCGCTACCCGCCTACGCTGGCTGTCCACTTGGCCGCATGGGCAGCCAGCAGTGCGCGGGCCTGATCACCGACGACAGCCAGCGGCCACAGCCGGTCGGTGAGCCGGTGGTACACCGCAACCTGTTCAGGGTCATCGATGCGCAACTCGCCGGAGACATGCTCGATGAACACCTCGTCGTCGACGATCCAATAGCCGTTGGGCAGCAGGTGCGGGTATTGGATGTGCATCGGCAGAACACCGAACCGCACGGTGGGCAGGTCCACGGCGCTGCTGAGTCGGTCGATCTGGGCGCGCATGGCGCGGGCGTCGCACACGGGCATTCCGAGCGCGGACTCGGCGACCATGATCTCGATGGTCCGGCCGGGCTCGTAGAGGATCTGCTGCCTGCGCAGCCTCACCCGAACCGCTTCCTCGACGTCACCGGCCGGGATGTCCAGCAGGTCGGCCTGGGTGACGAGGATGGCTCGAGCGTAGTCGGAGGTCTGCAACAGGCCCGGCACAGCCATGATGTCGACCGCGCGGATCAGGGTGGCGGCGTGTTCCTCGCGGGCATCTTGCTCCTGACGAGCGCGCTGCCCGGCGCGCAACTGGCGACGCCACGCCGCGTTCATGACCCGCAGTTCGCGAAGCCTGTCGCGCATGGTCTCAGCTGTGTCGGCGGTGCAGTCGACAGCGGACAGCCAGGTGACAAGATCGTCGTCGCTCGGCAGCTGGCGGCCGTTCTCAATCTTGCTGACCTTGGATGCCTGCCAGCCGAGTTGGGCGGCGAAGTCCTTCGCGGCGAGTCCGGCGACCTGCCTCAGATGGGCCAGTTGGTCGCCGAACTCGATCCGCCGCTTCTCGAAGGTGGTGCTCACGCTCTCCTCGGTGGGTGTCTGCCGCGCTCCCACTCGGTGAAGGGGGTAGCGGCGGCCCATGCCCGCTGTCGGATGGCACGGTATCGCCCGACGACGTCAGAATCAGTGATCACCTCGGCGCCCGTCACCCCCGTGTCGCCGAAATGGAGCACAGCGACCCGACTGTCGTCGAAAATCCAGAAGTCCCCGCCGAGTCGCAGCGCCGCCGCGCGGTCGGGATGGATCAGGCGGATGTCCTCCCCCGCCCCCACCGCGTCAGCGGTGAACGAGAGCAGGAACCGCTGATAGTCGGTCGGCGGGTCAGCGACCACCCTGACCCGCTCAAATCGCTTTCCGGCCGCGGTCTCGTCGCGAACCCAGTCGAGGAAGTCAGCCATCCACTCCTGGTCGACTGGCTCGCCGGCGAGGAACTGGCGCAGCGCTTCCTTCTCGTCAGGCTCCGCGTATTCGCCGTGGGTCTCCAATCGCCACACCGACCGCTGAAAGCCGTTGAACAACGCCTCGAAGCCTGCGCGGTCGACCCAGCCCATCAGCCCTGCGTGAAGTGCTGAACAAGCGCGGCCGGGATCTCCACCGCGGTCTCGTGATCGGGCAACCCGCGGCGCCGTAGCTCTGCCAATGCCTCCTCGTCGGCAACCTTCCACCCCTGCACGACGTAAGTGCCTCGGTCAGTCGCGAACAGGCTCGGGCAGCCGGTTTGGCGGACTCGGTGGCGAGGTGGGTCAACTTCATGAGGTCTCCTCCAGTCAGCGCGCGGCATCTGCCTCGCTACTCCCATCCAAGTTGAGCAACCCCCCTTGCTCATACATCGATCGAGTGAACCAACCATACAACTTGCTCGACTTGCTTGCTAGTTGCTCACGTATTTCGCAGACTTGCGGTCCGAGTATGCGAAAGGGCAAACCATTGTCGGCCTCCTGGATCGGCCTGCTACCTCTAGCCGCGGTGAGCGTGATCGCCGTGCTGCATGCGTTCGACGCCCTCGGCGCCATCAATCGGTTGAGGTCGCGACGGCGTTGCCGCGCGTTCATGCGCAACTATCGAGCGCACCATCCCGCCCCGCGCCGGCCCAGATTGCGCCCACAGCAAGTCGATCCGGCGACGCTTACATGCGTGACCGTGCGAGACAGGGGTCGAGCGTGAACACCATCGGTACCAACATCCGCCATGCCGAGTTGGTCGAGACACTTGGCCTGTTGTCCCACTTGATCCCGCGCGCAGTCGTCGAGATCCAGACCGAGGCGATCGGCGACGACCGCTGGGACGAACTCCGTGGCGCCCTGCACGACGCGCTCGCGCTGGTCCCCGATCTCGCAGTGATCATCAACCTCGGCGACGCCGGGGGGCGTTGACCGGACCTTCTTGGTCCAATCAGGGCATGACCGAGACTGAACCGGAGGCGGGTCCTGGTATCCAGTGATCAAATAACGGCATTGACCGCGTCACGCGCGTTGAACCGCTGAGTCCGGTGGACCCACCGGCGTGGCGAACCCTCAGCTCGACGCGGAGCGGCCGACCTTCCAATAGCCGGTGAACTTCACGTCCGACTTCGGGACGTTCCGGTCGTTCAGCAGGTGCCTGCGCAGGCCGGTCGCCAACTGCGACTCCCCGGCGACGAAGGCGTAACAGGGCTCGGTCGGCAGAGTCGCCTCCCGCACCGTGTTCAGTGCCAGCTCACCCGGTCGCGCCTCCGAGTTTCCCCGGACGAGCCAGTGGATCTTGGCGCCGTCGGGGGCGTCGACCAACTGGACGTCGTCGGCGTGCGGGATCTCGATGAACGCCTCGACGCGTGAGTCGCGGGGCAGCGAGCGCAGGATGCCTAACACCGCGGACAATGCGCTCTCATCGCCCGCCAGCAAGTGCCACTGAGTCCCCGGCGGGGGCGTGTAGTGCGAACCCTCGTCGAGCAGTCCAACCTGTGTACCGACGGTCGCCGACAACGCCCACGCGCAGGCCGGGGCGTCGTCACCGTGGCAGGCGAAGTCGATGTCGATCTCGGGGGTGTCGCCGAAGCGGCCGTCGCCCGCGGCGCGGTAGTCGCGGACGGTGTAGTTGCGGGCCAGTGGCCGAGTCTCCTTGGCCATCAGCAGGTATTGCGCGTACCAGAGGACGCTCGCGCGGGTCGGCAGCCGCAGTTCGTCCTGACCTTCCCTGGGCAGGAACAGGCGGAACCACTGGTCGAACCCGCGCGGCACGAAGTGTTCGAGGTCGGGTCCGCCGATCGTCACCCGGACGAAGGTCGGGCTCACCTGGCTGCGGCCGAGGACGCTCGCGGTGAGGATCTGCCGCTCGACGGAGCGCTCCTTGGTCATGGCGGTAAGTTAGCAGCGCCTAAGTCAAGATCAGCGTCTGATGTTCTCGAGGAGCGTGCGCACACGATCGCCTTCGAGCGCCGCCCGCCAGAGATCGGCGGTGATCCGCTCATACAGTGCCACGTCGTCGGCATCGGTCACCGTCAGCTCGGTGTGGTTGACCTCCACGATCACTGTGTCGTCGAGAATGGTGTAGCCGTGCATGGTGATCGTCGGCAGCTCGACGTCGAGCGGAACGACTCCGATTCGGACGTGGCGCAGGTCAAGCAGGGCGGCGAGTCGGTCCGCTTGCGCGCGCATGATCACGGGCGGACAGATCGGGTAGCGCAGCGCGGACTCGCCGACCAAGATCTCGACAGTCTTCGCGGAGTCGTACAGCACCGCCTGACGGCGAATCCGCTCAGCGAGCGCGGAGTCGAGATCACTCGGTGTCTCGTGCATCCCGGCTGCCTGGGCGAACAGATGGCGTGCGTAGTCGGCGACTTGAACCAGACCGGGAACGACGAAGAACTCCACCGACACAATCCTTGCGACCTCACGTTCGACGGCGGCTTCCTGGCGCTGCCGTTCTGCGTGGCCATCACGAAGCTGGACACGCCATCTGTCGCGGGCGAGCCGGATGTCGCGCAGTTCGTCACGAACGAGGTGTGCGTCAGCCGCAGGCACATCTGCCGCCCTCAGCCAATCGGCGACATCAGCATCCGACGGCAGCGTGCGGCCGTTCTCGATTCGACTCACCTTCGACGGCTGCCAGCCCAGCCGCTCCGCGAAGTCCTTGCCGGTCCCGAACCCGGCGGCAGCGCGGACCTCCCGAAGACGGTCGGCGAATTCGAGTTGCCGCTTCTCAGCGCTCACCATGCGCTGGATCGTAGAGGTGATGCGGGATGGCAACAGCCCAAGCGCGATCACGCCAAGTTCGGTGCAGGGAGACGACCCCAGGATCATCATCGATGACGACCCCCGTCATCTCGCCGAACCCATCGAACCGCAGCACCGCCACCCGCACGTCGTCAATGAGGTAAAAGTCGTCTTGGGGCATTTCCAAGTCATGGACCCGCGACTCGGCAAGCCACCGCACGTCCTCTCCAATTCGCAGGTTTCTTGCTGTGGTGCTGTGGATCCACCTTTGATAGTCGGTCGGGGGCGCGTGGAACACGCGTACCCGCTCGAACGGGATGCCTCGCTTTCGCAGGCCACGAATGTAGGCCTCCCAAGCCCGATCCTCTTCGGACTCAGGCAGCCGACGACCGGCCTTCCATGCCTGTAACTCGTCGCCGTCGACCGCGTAGCTCCGCTGACACTCCCAACGCCACGACGACCGACGCACCATTGCGAACAGTTCGCCGAACTCGGCGGGCGCTACGTGCTGTCGGGTCACGCGCCTTCGTCCGACACGAAGTTCAACAAGGCGACTGGGATCTCGACGGCCGTTTCGTGATCCGGCAGGCCACGTGCGCGCAGCGTGGCCAGTGCCTCGGGGTCGGTGACCCTGGATCCTTGAACGACATATGTCCCTCTGTCGGTCGCGTACAGCTCCGGACAACCGCCGTTCTTCGACGTAGTGCCGAGATGCGAGAGCTTCACCAGGCGCTCCAATCGTGGAATCCACAGAATCCTCGCAAGTGAAGCTACCTGAGTCCGCTATGGCCTGGGCAGGTCACCGCCACTCAAACACCCATTCGGGCGAACTGGTCGAGATTCTATAGATTCTATGACACGCTGGTCGCCGAGGAGGTGGGAGATGCGCCCCTACCAATGGCAGGCCGCGGCGGATCACTTGCATGCGATCCCGAACACCGAAGATGCCCGATATCCGCCCCTGCCTGGTTCGGTACACGAGGCCGCGTGTGGCCTCACCCTGGAGCTGTCCACAAGCGACTTCTGTCGCGGTGTGCGCCGGGGCATGTGCAACACATGCCACACAAGGTGGGCTGAGCAAGAGATCGCGGCAGCGGGGAAGCCTCAGCGGTCGTGGAACCGTAGATGACCGCGACGCCCGAAGAGGCCGATCTCGCATGCCATCTCGTCGCTCTGGCGACCAAGATGGACAAGCTGCCCGCCAGGCTGCGCCACCACGCGAGCGGGCTCATCGTCGGATGGGCCACACCGGAGCAAACCGACGCTCTCGCCGAGGTGATGGAGGAAACCGCTCGGCAGATCCGACTTCACCGACCGGCGACGGTCATCCATCGCGTTTCCGCCGAACCCAAGACGCACTAGGCACCGCGTGGACTAACGAGCCGCTTTGCGCAGCAGGGCCCGGGCGCGGTCGCCTTGGATCGCCGATGCCCAAAGGGTTTTCGTCAACCGCTCATACACCGCCACGCCGGCCGCGTCGGTGACGGTGATTGTCGACTGGTCGATTGTGGCCAGGACCTTGTCGTCGATGATCGTGTAGGCGTGGAGGGTGATGGTCGGCAGGTTCAGGTTGCGGGGCAGGATGCCGAGCCGCACGTGCCGCAGTTCAGTCAGCGCCGCGAGGCGGGCGTTCTGGCCACGGATGACCGTTCGTGGGCAGGCTCGGGAGTGCAGGGCGGACTCCCCGATGAGGATCTCCACCCGAGCGGTGCTGTCGTAGAGGACCGACTGGCGGCGAATTCGGTCGAGGAGCGCGCCATCGTCGGCGTTGGCGACGTGGCGGGCGTAGTCGGCGGACTGCGCGATCTCGGGAACTCCGAGTAGCTCCACCGACACGATCCGCATGCTCCATGACCATACGCCCGACGATGGGGCATTGGGTCACGAAACATGGCCCAAAGCAGAGTGGGGCCCCTCCACAAAGGAGGGACCCCACTCGACGCGATCGGAACTACTTCAGGAACTTCTTGCCATTGGTGACCGCCGCGTACGCGTCGACCATGCCGTTGCCGTAGAAGTTGTTGTAGGCGGCGTTGCCCTCACAGGTGGCGTTGAACTCCGCCGGACGCCCGACGGGGCTGTAGTCCACCGTCCGCGGCGACGGGCAGGAGACGTCGAACGCGGTGCCCTCGAGCACGCGCTCCACCTTGTCCGGGTCGAGCGAGACCTGGCCGCGCGAGTACTTGCCGTACTGCGACACGATCAGCGCGGCGACACCGGTGGCGTGCGGGGACGCCATCGAGGTGCCCTGCAGGAACTGGTAGTAGCCGCAGGTGCCGTCGGCCTTGCACGCCTTCTGCACACCAAGCGCCGCGCCGTCCTCGGTGACGTTGCCCGCCTCGTCGATCGCGCCTTCGGTCAGCGCGACGTTCCTCGGGTACGACGACAGGATCAGGTTGCCGTTGGTGCGGTAGGTCGGGGTGCCGAAGCCGTCACGGAAGTAGCCGCCCGGGGCCGCGACCGAGATCCGCTCGAAGCCGTAGTTCGAGTAGTCGGCCTTGCCAAGCGACGGGCCGACGGCGCTGACGCCGAGGGCGTGCGGGCCCTCGATCGGCAGCGACAGGCAGTCCGCGTTGTCGATCGTGCGGGTGTGCTCGGTGCCCGCCGGGAAGTCCGGGCTGGTGGCGTCCGGCAGCGGCTTGCCCAGGTCCTGGTGGGCGTTGCCCATGGACACGATCTGGGTGACACCCTTGCGGTAGGCGTAGTTCATCGCGCGGCTGATCGCCGTGCGGATGACCTTCTGCTCGGCCTGCTGCTCCGCGCTGTCCGCGGGGTTGCTGTTGCAGTTGTAGAGCCACGGGTCGACGTAGAACGACATGTTGACCACGTCGAGGCCCGCGTCGCCGGAGTAGGTCATGGCGTCGACGACCGGCTGCAGGAAGAAGTAGCCGGAGTCCTGGCCACCGCGGATGTTGACGATGGAGACGCCGGGGGCGACACCGGAGATGCCGAAGCCGTCGGCCGCGGCGGCGATGGTGCCCGCCACGTGCGTGCCGTGGCCGCCGTTGTCCACGTCGGCCGGGTCGACACAGCCCGCGTACTCACACGGACCGTCGACGACCTGACCGAGGTCGTCGTTGACGATGTCGTGGGTGAAGTTGCGCGACAGCGCGTGGTCGAAGTTCGGCGCGATGTCCGGGTGGCTGCCGTCGACACCGGTGTCGAGGATGCCGACCTTGACGCGCCGGTCACCGGCCTGCGTGGTGCGGGCCATGTGCGAACGGACGGCGGTCAGGCCCCACAGCTGGCTGTCGAGCGGGTCCATGCCCGCGGCCGTGTTGCCCTTCTTGCCGTTGCCGTTGTTACCGGCCTTGTTCTCCTTCTCGACGTCCTTGACCTTCGCCTTGGTCGCCTTGGCGTCCGGGCTCTGGCCGATGGACTTCACACGCGCGGCGCCCTCGACGGACCCGTTGCCCGCGAGCCGGGCGGTGAACCCGTTCTCCGGCGCGGTGGCGGTGACGAGGCCGACCGCCTTGTTGCTGCTCACCACGGTGCCACCGGCCGAGCGGACGGCGGCCTCGACGGCCTCCGTGCTCGCGCCCTCGGCGCCGAGGACATTGAACTCGACGGTCTTCCCGGTCAGTTCCTGCGCAGCGGTCGCCGACGGGACGGCGATCCAGGCCAGGGATACGACCAGGGGTGCCGCGAGCGCTGCCACGAACGTCTTGCGTCGCTTCACGCGTACTCCTTCTCGACTCTTCCGACATTTCCCTGAGATCGACCCCGACTCAGGGAACGACTGACTTCTCCTCGGCGAAGTGACAGGCGCTGGGGTGCGCCGCCACCCGGGTCATGAGCTCCGGCTCCTCGTCGGCACAGATCTCCTGCGCCTTCCAGCAGCGGGTGCGGAACCGGCAGCCCGATGGCGGGTCGACCGGGCTGGGCACGTCGCCTTCGAGCCGGATGATCTGCCGCTGGCCGCGCAGATCGGGGTCCGGCACCGGCACCGCGGAGAGCAGCGCCTGGGTGTACGGGTGGGTCGGGTGCTCGTAGATCTCCTGCTCGGAGCCGACCTCGACGACCTTGCCCAGGTACATGACCGCGACCCGGTCCGACAGGTGGCGGACCACCGACAGGTCGTGGGCGATGAAGATGTAGGACAGCCCGAACTCGGACTGCAGGTCGCCGAGCAGGTTCATGACCTGCGCCTGGATCGAGACGTCCAGCGCCGACACCGGCTCGTCGCACACGATCACCTTGGGTCGCAGCGCGAGCGCGCGGGCGATGCCGATGCGCTGGCGCTGGCCGCCGGAGAACTGGTGCGGGTAGCGGTTGATGTGCTCGGGGTTGAGCCCGACCACGTCCAGCAGTTCCCGGACC
>Ga0247823_10002294_pt1 | contig 15812 bp, 16 predicted proteins | sample 13C_PalmiticAcid_2_FD_192426 | JGI IMG/M metagenome (GOLD analysis project Ga0247823, IMG submission 192426) | Soil microbial communities from agricultural site in Penn Yan, New York, United States - 13C_PalmiticAcid_Day30 | ecosystem: Environmental > Terrestrial > Soil > Agricultural land...
ACCGAGCTGCCACTGCGCGAGGAACACCGGGGTCCGTGGTCCGCGGAGGTCGGTTACGCCACGGCCATCGGCCTCACCGGGGTCATGGGGAAGATTCTCGATCGCGCGGTGGCCGACGGGATCGTGCGGCTGCCCGAACCGGGTCGGATCGATTCGGCCTACTCGACCCGGCACGAGTACTACGAGACCACCGACGGCATCGGCTACGGCTTCTATCCCGCCCGTACCGACGAGCTCATCGTCTACGCCGGCGCGGCGGTGAAGTTCGCGGCGATCGAGCGATGGCCCGAGGTCGGGCCCGATGCCGCGGTGCGGGTCGTGCGTGCGGTGATCGCCACCTTCGCCAGCCCACGGCCGGGTTTCCGGCAGGCCCCGTCGAACTGGCGGGGGTGACGGTCCTCAGCGCTACGAGGGCACTGCGGCGTCGAGGACAGCGAGCACCTCGTCGAGCTTTCCTATGACGAAGAGTTCGGTGCCGGTGTCGGTCTCGATACGCAGGCGAGTGCGCAGGCCACCGCTGAACAGTCCACCGTCCGGACTCTGTCGGCCGATGGCACGCACCCGGCTCAGCGGTATCTCCCAGCGCTTGCCACCGGTGAGCGCGTCCAGATGATTGGGCACGAAGAGCAGGCGGGTGTCGGTCAGGGAGAGGCGTCCGCCGACGGCCCGGCCACCCTGCGTTCGATTGGCGAGCTGCTGCCAGATCACCTTCTCGGCGGCGCCCAGCTCGGGGTTACCGATCCACAATCCCATCAGTCATTCCTTGCGTCGATCCCGGCGTTCGTGCCAGAGAATCGACATCCGGTCGGGCACCGTTAATGGCGCCCGGCCGGATGCCGGGATCAGACCTTGTCGACCTCGCCGTTGGACAACGCCTTCTGCAAGGAGTTGAAGACGGTCAGGCCCTGGCCGACCATGCCGTTGACCAGTTCGCCGACGCCGTCGGGCCCGTTGAGGACGGTGAGGTTGGCGTTGGCGAGGCCGTTGGAGGCCTGCTTGACGATTTCGGGCAGTTGCTCGATGAGCAACTGGTCCAGGGCGATCCGGTTGTTGGAGGCGGCGGCCTCGGCCTGGATGCGGGTGCGGTCGGCTTCGGCCTCGGCGAGGATGCGGACGCGTTCCGCTTCGGCCAGCGCGGGTTTCACGACCTCGGCCTGGAGTTCCTGCTCGCGCAGTTCGGCGTTCTTGCGGGCCTGCTCGGCCTGGGCGGTGAGGACTTCCTGGCGGGCGATGGCGTCGGCGAGCGGACCCGCCTGGGCCGCTTCGGCATTGGCCTTGTCGATGTCGCGCTGGTACTGCGCCTTGAGGATCGCGGTCTCCCGCTCGTACTCGGCGCGGCGGCGCAGCGATTCCTGTTCGGCCTCGGCGGCGCGCTGGGCGGCCTGAGCCTGGGCGATCTGGGCATCGCGCTGCACGGCGGCGTTGTGCGGTGCGGCCAGGGCATTGATGTAGCCCAGGTTGCCGTCGTCGATGGACTGGATCTGGAACGAGTCGACCCACAGGCCGATATTGCTCATCTCCACCTTCGAGGCGAGCAGCACCTCGTCGGCCAGCTTCTGGCGTTCGCGGATGATCTCCTCGACTGTCATCGAGCCGACGATGGAGCGCAGGTGACCGGAGAAGATGCGGCCGGTGAGCACCGACATCTCCTGCTCCTGCTCGGACAGGAAGCGCTGGGCCGCGTTGACGATCGAGGAGGTGTCGTTGGCGACCTTGAACGCGATCACCGCGCGCACGTCGAGCTGGATGGCCTGCTTGGTGACGCAGCGTTCCCTGATCTCGGACTCGAACATGGCCAGCGACAGGTAGCGGACCTTGCGGAACAGCGGCACCACCCAGGTGCCGCGGCCGATGACCACCTTGAAGGGGGCGTTGTCCTTGGTCTTGGCGCCGCTGACCAGCATCGCCTCGTCGGGATCGGGAACGTGATAACCCAGCATGTTCAGTCCTCCTTGGTGAGCGGAATCCAGGCGACGACGTCGACCAGCCGGCCGGGATGCACCGCGACGATCAGAACGGTGGCACCGGCCGGGAGGGGCTCGTCGGCCCGCGCGAGGTAGGTCTCGGTTCCCCCGCGGATCGCCACGAGTACTTCGCCCAGCGCGCCCGCGGCCCGGATCGGTGACGTGAGCGTGCCCGTGAGGCCGTGCACCGGGTCGGTCATCGCGCTGAGTCTCCTTGTCTCGCATCGAATGACGTCAGCGTACGATGCGCGGCCTGCCGATGGGTTTCAATATTCTTATTGACAGCTTGCTGTCAATTATGACAGGATACTGTCATGACGATGCGAACAGTTCACATGGCCGTGTACGACACTCTCGCCGACTGGGAGGTGGGCGCCGCCACCGCGCACATCGCCAACGGTGGTTGGCATCGCGAGCCGGGCACGTTCGAGGTGAAGACGGTCGGGCTCAGCACCGAACCGATCACCACGATGGGCCGACTGCGGGTCACCCCGGACCTCGCGCTGGCCGATCTCGACCCGGCCGACAGCGTGATGCTGATCCTGCCCGGCGCGGATCTGTGGGAGGGTGAGGAGCTGGTGCCGTTCGCGGAGAAGGCGCGTCAGTTCCTCGACGCGGGCGTGCCGGTCGCCGGAATCTGCGGCGCCACCTTCGGATTGGCCAAGGCGGGCCTGCTCGATGATCGCGCGCACACCTCCAACGCGGCCGAATACCTGGTCTACAGCGGATATTCGGGTGCCGAACACTATGTGGAGGCGCAGGCGGTCACCGACCGCGACGTGATCACCGCCGACGCCATGTCGCCGTTCGAGTTCGCCAGGGAGATCTTCACCCGCCTCGAGGTGTCCGAGCCGCACGTCATCGACGCCTGGTACGCCCTGTTCGCGCACCGCGACCCGGCGGCCTACGCGGTGCTCGCCGAGTACGAAGCCGCCAACGCGTGACAGCCGGCGAGCAGGAACTGTTCTCGACCGCGGCGATCACCTCGTTCAAGCTCAACGGCCAATTCCTCGCCATCGCCGAGGAATTGGCCGCCCCGGCCGGTCTCACCGCGGCCTGGTGGCAGGTGCTCGGCGCGGTGCTCGCCGAACCGCTGCCGGTCGCGGGCATCGCCCGCGCGATGGGCATCACCCGGCAGAGTGTGCAGCGCATCGCCGACCTGCTCGTCGACAAGGGACTGTGCGAATACCGGCCCAACCCCGCGCACAAGCGGGCGAAGCTGGTCGCGGCGACGGAATCGGGCCGCGCGGCGGTCCAGCGCATCAATCCGCAGCACGCGAGAATCGCTCGCCGCCTCGCCGACGAGCTCGGTCCGGTGGAGTTCGCGGCGATCGTGGCCGCGCTGACCCGGCTGTCCGCCGCGGTCGAGGCGATCACCGTCGCCGAGGAGTGAGGTCGTCGGCAGCCGGCACACCGACGCCCCCGTCGCCGAAGTGGCGACGGGGGCGTCGGACTGTGCGGTCGGAGCTCAGCTCTGGAGGCCGACCTCGATCTCGAGGGTGAGGGTGATCTTGTCGCCGATGACGGCGCCGCCGTCGGGCAGCGGCATGTCGATGTCGAGGCCGAAGTCACGGCGCGAGACCACGGTCTTGGCTTCGAAACCGGCGACCGGGCCGTTGCCCATGCCCTCGTTGACGCCGAGGAACTCGACCTCGAGGGAGACCGGCTTGGTGTTGCCGCGCACGGTGAACTCGCCGTCGACGACGAAGTCGCTGCCCTCGCCGCGGAACCCGGTGGACTTGAAGGTCATCACAGGAAACTGTTCGGCGTGGAAGAAGTCGGCGGTGCGCAGGTGGCCGTCGCGCTGGGCGTTGTCGGTGGTCAGCGAGTCGACCCGGATCTCGGCGTGCGCGGAGGCGGTGCCGTCCTCGCCGATGACGAGCGCGCCGTCGAAGTCGGTGAAGCGGCCGCGGACCTTGCTCACCATGAGGTGGCGTACGGAGAAGCCGACGGTGGAGTGAGCGGGGTCGATGGTCCAGGTGCCCGCGGTGAGGCCGTTGGCGATGGCGGTGGTCATGGGAACTCCTTGTGGGGGTGGGGTTCTAGCGTGGGAGGTTGGCGGCGAGCAGATCCGCGAACGGGGTCGGCTCGTCGTACGGGTCGGCGGGTCCGGCGCTGGGCCTGCCGAGGATCTGGGTGGCGAATTCGCTTGCGGCGCGGTCTATCCGGTTGTTCAGCGCCTGGTCGGCACCGTGGGCGCCCCAGTCCGACGACGCGGCGTACACGGCGGTGGGTACGACGATCGAGCGCAGGTAGGCGAACAGCGGACGCACCGCGTGTTCGAGGGCCAGCGAGTGCCGTTCGGTGCCGCCGGTGGCACCGGCCAGCACCGGCTTGCCCGCGAGCGAATCCGGTTCCAGCACATCGAAGAAGGTCTTGAACAGACCGCTGTAGGAGGCGCTGAAGATCGGCGTCACCGCGATGAGCCCGTCGGCGGTGACGACCTGGTCGATCGCCGAGCGCAGCGACGGCGCGGGGAATCCGGTGATCAGGTTGTCGGCGAGTTCGCGGGCGTGATCGCGCAGGTCGACGAAGTCGAGTTCGACCTCGGCGCCGCCGGCGCGCAGCTCTCGTGCGGTGGCGGTGGCCAGCCGGTCGGCCAGCAGCCGGGTCGACGAGGGCTGCGACAGCCCGGCCGACACCACCGCGATGCGAGTGGTCATGCGGTCACCTCCGTGGTGGTCTCGGCGGCGAGCAGCGAGGCGTGGGTCGGCGCGTCCGGCACGTGCGCGGGACGCCCGGCGGCGAATTCCTTGCGCAGCACCGGAATCACTTCCTCGCCGAGCAGGTCGAGCTGTTCGAGCACCGTCTTCAGCGGCAGGCCGGCGTGGTCGACCAGGAACAGCTGGCGCTGGTAGTCGCCGAAGTGCTCGCGGAAGGTGAGCGTCTTCTCGATGACCTGCTCCGGGCTGCCCACGGTGAGCGGGGTCTGCTCGGTGAATTCCTCCAGCGACGGGCCGTGTCCGTAGACGGGCGCGTTGTCGAAGTACGGGCGGAACTCGCGGATCGCGTCCTGGGAGTTCTTGCGCACGAACACCTGGCCGCCGAGGCCGACGATGGCCTGGTCGGCGCTGCCGTGGCCGTAGTGCTCGTAGCGGCGGCGGTACAGCTCGATCAGCCGCTGGAAGTGGTCGGTGGGCCAGAAGATGTGGTTGGCGAAGAAGCCGTCGCCGTAGTAGGCGGCCTGCTCGGCGATCTCCGGGCTACGGATGGAGCCGTGCCAGACGAACGGCGGGACGTCGTCGAGCGGGCGCGGGGTGGAGGTGAACGACTGTAGCGGCGTGCGGAACTTGCCCTCCCAGTCCACGACGTCCTCGCGCCACAGGCGGTGCAGCAGGTGGTAGTTCTCGATGGCCAGCGGGATGCCGTCGCGGATGTCCTTGCCGAACCACGGGTAGACCGGGCCGGTGTTGCCGCGGCCGAGCATCAGGTCGACCCGGCCGTCGGCCAGGTGCTGCAACATCGCGAAGTCCTCGGCGATCTTGACCGGGTCGTTCGTGGTGATCAGCGTGGTGGAGGTGGACAGCAGGATCTTGTCGGTGCGGCCCGCGATGTAGCCGAGCATGGTGGTCGGCGAGGACGGCACGAAGGGCGGATTGTGGTGCTCGCCCATCGCGAACACGTCGAGTCCCACCTCCTCGGCCTTCTGCGCGATCGCGACCATCGCCTTGATCCGCTCGGCCTCGGTGGGGGTGCGGCCGTTCGTGGGGTCGGTGGTCACATCGCCCACGGTGAAGATTCCGAACTGCACGGGCCCTCCTCGACTCGCTTTGGTTGCCATGGCAACTATAACCAGCGAGGGCGGGAACCTATTCCACTGTGAGGCAGCTCACATGCAGCTACTCCGGGAAGGGGGAGCGGGTGCGGCCGATCAGGTCGGCGACCGAGTCGACGACCAGGGTGGGGCGGAACGGGTATTTCTCGACCGAGTGCTTGGTGGAGATGCCCGAGGTGACCAGGATCGTGCGCAGGCCGGCTTCCAGGCCGGAGATGACGTCGGTGTCCATGCGGTCGCCGATCATCACCGTGGTCTGGGAGTGCGCGTCGATGCGGCGCAGGGCCGAGCGCATCATCAGCGGATTCGGCTTGCCCACGTAGTACGGGTCCTTGCCGGTGGCGTGAGTGATCAGCGCGGCGACCGACCCGGTCGCGGGCAACACGCCGTCGCGGGACGGACCGGTCGCGTCGGGATTGGTGGCGATGAAACGGGCGCCGCGATCGATCAGGCGGATCGCGGTCGTGATCGCCTCGAACGAATAGGTACGGGTCTCGCCGAGGACCACATAGTCGGGGTCGACGTCGGTGAGGACATAGCCGATCTCGTGCAGCGCGGTGGTCAGGCCGGACTCGCCGACGACGTAGGCGGTGCCGTTGGGGCGCTGGTCGTCGAGGAAGGTGGCGGTGGCCAGCGCCGAGGTCCAGATGGATTCCTCGGGGATGTCCAGGCCGGTCTGGCGCAGCCGGGCCTGCAGATCGCGTGGGGTGCGGATCGAGTTGTTGGTCAGGACCAGGAACGGGATCTCGTTGTCGCGCAGCTCGGTGAGGAATTCGTCGGCGCCCGGGATCAGTTGATCCTCGTGCACCAGCACGCCGTCCATGTCGGTCAGGTACGACAAGATCTGCTCATCCTTGGCGGTCACCAGCTAATCATCCGCTAAAACCGGCGGCGGTGCGAGCCACCGCTCCCGGAGAACTCGGTGACGGTGTTGGTTAGTGTCGATGCGGCAGGGGCCGCGACGAAGCGAACGACAGGAGTGGCTGAGATGGTTGATCTCAAGCTCGGATACAAGGCATCGGCAGAACAGTTCGGGCCGCGTGAGCTCGTCGAGCTGGCGGTGGCCGCCGAGGAGCACGGTCTCGACAGCGCGACAGTCAGCGATCACTTCCAGCCGTGGCGGCACGACGGCGGGCACGCGCCGTTCTCGCTGGCCTGGCTGGCCGCCACCGGTGAGCGCACCGAGCGGATCATGCTCGGCACCTCCGTGCTCACCCCCACCTTCCGCTACAACCCGGCGGTGATCGCCCAGGCCTTCGCCACCTTCGGCTGCCTGTACCCGGGCCGGGTGATGCTCGGGGTCGGCACCGGCGAGGCGCTCAACGAGATCGCCACCGGTTACAAGGGCGAATGGCCCGACTTCAAGGAGCGTTTCGCCCGGCTGCGCGAGGCGGTGTCGCTGATGCGCGCGCTGTGGACCGGCGAGCGTACCGATTTCGACGGCGAGTACTACCACACCGTCGGCGCCTCCATCTACGACGTGCCCAAGGGCGGCATCCCCGTCTACATCGCCGCGGGCGGCCCGGTCGTGGCCCGCTACGCCGGTCGCGCGGGCGACGGTTTCATCTGCACCTCGGGCAAGGGCATGGACCTCTACACCGAGAAGCTGCTGCCCGCGGTCGCCGAGGGCGCGGCCAAGGCCGAGCGCGACCTCGCCGGCATCGACAAGATGATCGAGATCAAGATCTCCTACGACACCGATCCCGAACTGGCGCTGCAGAACACGCGCTTCTGGGCCCCGCTGTCGCTGACCCCGGAGCAGAAGCACGACATCACCGACCCGATCGAGATGGAGGCCGCCGCCGACGCGCTGCCGATCGAGCAGGTCGCCAAGCGCTGGATCGTCGCCAGCGATCCCGACGAGGCCGTCGCCCAGATCAAGCCCTACCTGGACGCGGGCCTCAACCACCTGGTCTTCCACGCCCCCGGCCACGACCAGCTGCGCTTCCTCGACCTGTTCAAGCGCGACCTGGCACCCCGCCTGCGCGCGCTGGGCTGATCCTTCGACGCTCACCCGCCCGGGTGGTTCGGTGTCACGCCGAACCACCCGGGCGGTGTCGTCTCCGATGAGTGATCCTCCGGGACACCGGAATTCGACGCGACTCAGCGCAGCGAACAGGCGGGGTCGCCGGGTTCGGCGGCGAGGGCGTCGGCGAGCTGGGTGGCCAGCTGGGTCCGGATCGCGGCCAGGCGGCGGGTGGCCGCGTCGACCTCGTCGAGTTTGCGGCGCAACTCCTCCACGGAGTCGGGGCAGCCGTCGCCCGAGCCGTCGCCCGCTCGCAGACAGGCGACGAACGGGTGCATGTCGGCCAGTTCGAAGCCGACGGTGCGCAGGGCGTGGATCTTGCGGACGACGCGCAGTTCGACGTCGTCGTAGATCCGGTAGCCCTTGCCGTCGCGGCGCGGTTCGACCAGTCCGTGCTGTTCGTAGTAGCGCAGCGCGCGAGCGCTGGAACCGGTGCGCTCGGCCAGTTCGCCGATCAGCATGCGACCTCCTCGATGACCGTGGCCGTCACGGTAGACCTTGCCGCCGGTGTCAAGGCAACAACGCCGCGGCGGTCGGCCCTATGCCCGGCGCAGCGCGAACATGCGCAGGTCGCGCGTGGTCCGGTCGCGGTAGGCGGCGTAGGCGCCGGTGATCTCGATGAAGCGGGCGAACAGCGCTTCCTTGTCGGCGTCGGGTACCGGGGTGGCGACGACGGGGATGCGCTCACCCGCGATGGCCACGGTGGCCGCCGGGTTCGCCAGCAGGTTTCCCGTCCACGCGGGATGGTGCTCCTGGCCGAAGTTGGAGCCGACCACGTACAGGGTGTCGCCGTCGTGCACGTAGAGCAGCGGCTGGGTGCGCTGCGCGCCGGATTTGCGGCCGGTGGTGGTCAGCAGGATCACCGGCGCGCCGATCGGGCCGAGCACGGTGTACTTGGCGTCGGTCCGCTCGAGCAAGGCCCGATCCAGCGGGGTCACCGTGCGGATCAGCCAGGAACCCGGCTTCGTCGCGGCGAAACGATTGGCGGCGCGGGACAGGAGATTGGTGCGCGAACCCCACTGCCGATCCGGGAACTGCGATGTCATGGGCCGGACTATAACGCGGCCGATCGCGCCACACCGAACCCCCGAATCGCCGTCGATTAACTAAGCTCGCGACCATGGTCGAACATGCCACGTCCACCGTGTACATCGCTTCACCCGAGGGTGACACCGGAAAATCCACGGTGGCGCTGGGCGTGCTCCAGATGTTGTGCGCGACCACCGCGCGCGTCGGGGTGTTCCGCCCGATCACCCGCTCGACCGCCGAGCCCGACTACATCCTCGAACTGCTGCTCGAGCACAGCACCGCCGATATCGGCTACGAGCAGGCCATCGGCGTCACCTACGAGGACGTGCACCGCGACCCCGACGCCGCGATCAGCGAGATCGTCATGCGGTTCCACGACGTCGCCAAGGCCTGCGACGCGGTGGTGATCGTCGGCAGCGACTACACCGATGTCGCCAGCCCGAGCGAGCTGCGCTACAACGCGCGCATCGCGGTGAACCTGGGCGCGCCGGTGTTGCTGGTGGTGCGCGGCGCCGAACGCACGCCCACCGAGGTCAAGCAGCTGGTGGAGCTGTGTTCGACCGAGCTGTCCGCCGAGCACGCCCAGCTGGTCGCGGTCGTCGCCAACCGCTGCGCGCCCGCCGAGATCGACGAGATCGGCGCCGCGCTGGCCGGTTTCGACGCGCCGTCCTGGACGCTGCCCGAGGTGCCGCTGCTGATGGCGCCGACCATGGGCGAGCTGTGCGGCGCCATCGACGGCGAGATCTACAGCGGCGACCCGGAACTGCTGCAGCGCGAGGCGTTGCGGATCATGGTCGGTGGCATGACCGCCGAGCACATCCTGGAACGACTAACCGACGGAGTGGTCGTGATCGCCCCGGGCGACCGCTCCGATGTTCTGCTCAGCGTGGTGAACGCCCATGAGGCGGAGGGCTTTCCGTCGCTGGCCGGCGTCATCATGAACGGCGGCATCCGCCCCCATCCGGCCATCGCGCGCCTGATGGAGGGCCTGCACCCCAAACTGCCGATCCTCACCACCGAACTCGGCACCTACGACACCGCCAGCGCGGTACACCGCACCCGCGGCCGGATGTGGGCCGGCAGCCCGCTCAAGGTCGACACGGCGCTGGCATTGATGGAAGAGCGCGTCGACGCGCCGGAACTGCTGCGGCGCATCCAGGTACCGCCGTCGAACGTGGTCACCCCGCAGATGTTCGAGTACCGGCTGATCGAGCGGGCCAGGGCCGATCGCAAGCGGATCGTGCTGCCCGAGGGCGACGACGACCGCATCCTGCGCGCCGCGGGCCGGGTATTGCAGCGCAAGATCGCCGACCTCACCATCCTCGGTGACGAGACCTCGGTGCGGGCTCGCGCCGCCGAACTGGGCGTCGACATCGCCGCCGCGCAGGTGCTCGACCCACGCACTTCCGGCTACCTCGACGAGTTCGCCGCCGAGTACACCGAACTGCGCAAGCACAAGGGCATGACGCTCGAGCGTGCCCGCGAAACCATGGCCGACATCTCGTATTTCGGCACCATGATGGTCTACAAGGGGATCGCCGACGGCATGGTCTCCGGCGCCGCGCACACCACCGCGCACACCATCCGGCCCTCCTTCGAGATCATCAAAACGGTGCCCGGCGTCGCCACGGTGTCGAGCGTGTTCCTGATGTGCCTGGCCGATCGGGTGCTCGCCTACGGCGACTGCGCGGTGGTGCCCGACCCGACCTCGGAGCAGCTCTCCGATATCGCGATCTCCTCGGCGGGCACCGCTGCTCGGTTCGGGATCGATCCGCGGGTGGCGATGCTGTCGTACTCGACCGGGTCGTCGGGGTCGGGCGCCGATGTCGACAAGGTCAGGGTCGCCACCGAACTCGTGCGCGAACGCGCGCCGGAGCTGCCGGTGGAGGGGCCGATCCAGTACGACGCGGCGATCGAGCCGACGGTCGCCAGTACCAAGCTGCCCGACTCCGAGGTGGCCGGGCGGGCGACGGTGTTCGTCTTCCCCGACCTCAACACCGGTAACAACACCTACAAGGCCGTGCAGCGCAGCGCGGGCGCGGTCGCGATCGGCCCGGTGCTGCAGGGCCTGCGCAAACCCGTCAACGACCTCTCGCGCGGCGCGCTGGTCGCCGACATCGTCAACACGGTGGCGATCACCGCGATCCAGGCGCAGGGCGACCAGGCATGAGCGGTCAGCGCCCGAGCATGCCGAACGGAGACAGTGTGAGCGACCTGGTGCTGGTGCTGAACTGCGGCTCCTCCTCGATCAAATACCAACTGCTGCACGCCGACTCGTCCGAGGTGCTCGCCTCCGGGCTGGCCGAGAAGATCGGTGAGTCACACGGCGGCCGGATCGTGCACGAGTGCGGGGACCGCAAGCTGGTGCACGAGGGCGTCATCGCCGACCACCGGGCGGGACTGCGCCAGGCGTTCGAGATGTTCCGCGACACCGGCATCGACCTGACCACGATCGGCATCGGCGCGGTCGGGCACCGGGTGGTGCACGGCGGCGAGGTGTTCTGGGAGCCGACGCTGATCACCGACGAGGTCCTGCGCACCATCGACGAGCTGTCGGTGCTCGCGCCGCTGCACAACCCCGCCAACGTGGTCGGCATCGAATCGACCAGGGAACTGCTGCCCGGCATCCCGGAGGTCGCGGTCTTCGACACCGCCTTCTTCCACACCCTGCCCGAGGCGGCCAAGACCTACGCGATCGACGCCAAACTGGCCGCCGCGCACGGTGTCCGCAAGTACGGGTTCCACGGCACCTCGCACCAGTACGTCTCCGCCAAGGCGGCCGAATTCCTGGGCAGGCCCGTCGAGGAGCTCAACCAGATCGTCTTCCACCTCGGCAACGGCGCGTCGGCCTCGGCCGTGGCGGGCGGCGTCGCGATCGACACCACCATGGGCATGACCCCGCTGGAGGGCCTGGTGATGGGCACCAGGCCGGGCGATCTCGACCCCGGGATCCTGCCGCACCTGATGAACGTCGCCGGGCTGGACCTGCCCGCGGTCGAGCAGTTGCTCAACCGCAATTCCGGCATCAAGGGACTGTCCGGCGTCAACGACTTCCGCGAATTGCAGCAGCTCATCGACAACGGCGACGCCGCCGCGAAACTGGCCTACGACGTCTACATCCACCGCCTGCGCCGCTACCTGGGCGCCTACCTGGTGGAACTCGGCGGGATCGACAGCATCGTCTTCACCGCGGGCGTCGGGGAGAACAGCGCGTCGGTGCGCGCGGACGCGCTGGCGGGGCTGCAGAACCTCGGCATCGAGGTCGACCCGGTTCGCAACGAGACCAGAACCCCCGGTGTCCGCCATATCTCGCCGGAGTTCGCGCCGGTGCACGTGCTGGTGGTGCCGACCAACGAGGAACTCGCGATCGCCAGGGCCGCGCACGCGCTGGTCGGCGGGTCGGCCTAGAACCAGGACTTCGCGCGCAGCGAGTTGGCCAGGTCGACCAGGGCGTAGCGGTGCCCGCGGTCGGGCGCGTTGCGGGCCAGCGCGCGCAGGCCGGTCTCGGTGCCGTCGCGCAGGTCGCGTTCGTCGAAGGGGCGGCCGAACAGCTTGGCGTCCTTGCGTTTCGGTGTGTTCCCGGCCTGCAGCCAGGCCAGCGCGGTGCCCTGCACCAGGGTGCGCATGAGGGTGGAGCGGTGTTCGCCCGGCGGGATGGACTGGGCCCGGGAGGCGGCCAGGCGCAGCACCTGTTCGTCGAGCTGGGCGACGGGAGCGCTGGTGAGCAGCAACAGGATCGCCGTGGTCTGGGCGGTGGTGAAGTGCCGGGACGCGGCGGGGACGTCGTCGAGGGCGTGCACCGCCTCGCCGACCCGGCCCGCCACCGCCAGCTGCCTGGCCAGACCGAACGCGGCGCTCACCACCGCCCGATCGGTGCGCCACACGGTGTCGTAGTAGCGCTCGGCGAAGGCGCGCCACTGTTCGGGCGCTTCGGAATCCCAGTGCTGCAGAATCAGTTCCGCGGTGGCGGCCAGCGCGAGCTTGGGCGCGATCTCGCCGGGCAGCACCCGCAGCACCGCTTCGAAGGCGGCGAAGGCGGCCTCGTAGTCGAGTTCGAGCAGGTAGGCCTGGCCGGTGAACCAGTCGGCGCGCCAATCGGATTCGCCGGAGACGCGGTCGAGCAGATGCAGCACCGCCGCCGATTCGCCGAGCTCGAGCCGGGCCCGCGCCTCGGCGAAGACCAGTTCGCCCGCCAGCGTTTCCGGCGCGTTGTCCGGGTCGGCCTCGGCGCGTTCGCGCGCCTCGTGCAGGGCCTCGAGCACCCGCTCGGGTTCCAGATTCGCGGTCGCGGCCAGCAGCGGCGCCGACGGATCGGCGGGGTCGATCAGCGGAACCGGTAGCGCGGCGACCACATCGCCGGAGTCGAGCAGGGGAGAGCGGCCGACGCCGTCGAGGTAGGCATCGGTCTGGCTGATCAGTTCCTCGGTGCCGAAGCTGGTGCGCTGGGGACTGAACACGGTGGACAGCTGGGGATGCTCGGCGCCGGTGTCGTAGGCCAGGATCTCCCGCAGCACGCCCGCCAGCTGGGCCGACATCGCCCGCGCCGACGGAAACCGCCGGGCCGGATCAGGGTCGGTGGCGGTGAGCAGGAACCGGTAGAAGAACTCGTAGCGGGCCAGCAGCGGCTCGTCGGCCGGATCGGGGATGCCGTCGAGGTAGCGGCCGTGCTCACTGGGCAATGCCAGGGTGAGCGCGGCCAGCGTGCGCCCGACCGTGTGCACGTCGGAGGCGGGGGTCGGGCCGGTCCTGGCGATCTCGGGAGCCTGGAAGCCTTTGGTGCCGTAGAGGTTTCCGTAGGCCTCGATGGTGGCGACCGCGCCCAGGTCGATCAGCTTGACCTGGTCCTCGGTGACCATCACGTTGTCGGGCTTGAGGTCGTTGTAGGTCAGCCCGATCGAGTGCAGGTGTTCCAGTGCGGGCAGGATCTCCAGCACATAGGCGATGGCCTCGGCCAGCGGCATCCGCTCGCCCGGCGGCTTGGCGTCGAGAATGTCGCGCAGCGAATGACCGCCGACGTACTCCATGACGATGTAGCCGGTGCTCGACCCGTCGGCCGCCGTGTGCTCGACGAAGTTGTGGATCTTGACGATGCTCGGGTGCGCCACCTCGGCCAGGAACTGCCGCTCGGCCACCGCGACCGCCTGCGCCTCGGCGTCGCCGGCGTGCAGCAGGCCCTTGAGCACCACCCACCGGTCGCTGACATTGCGGTCGATGGCCAGGTAGATCCAGCCGAGGCCGCCGTGGGCGATACAGCCCTGGATCTCGTACTGCCCGGCGACCATGTCGCCCTCGTGCAGCGAGGGCCGGAAATCGTAGGCGGCGCCGCAGGTCCCGCACTGCCCGGCCGAGGTCCCGGCATGGGTCGGGGTCGAGCGGCCGACCGGGTCGCCGCAGCGCCAGCAGAACCGCCTGCCCTCCGAGACCACCGGATCGGCCAGCACCGCCTCGCGGGGGTCCGCGGGGCTGACGGTCGGGATCGGCACCAGGCCCGCGCCGAGTCTGCGGGTGGGGCGTGACCTGGCGGTGCGCACACTGCGCCCGGACCTGGACGTGCTCGGCCCGGTCTGGGCACCGGACGGCCAGGCGAGGTCGCCGGATCCGGTGCGGGCGGGGGTGGCCCTGGTGCCGGGCGGTTCGGTCACCGCGCGCGAGGCCTCGGTACCGCGTCGGCCGCCTGCCCGCTGGGTGGCCGGTGGCTGGTCCGGTTCGGCGGGTCTGGCGGCCGCGATCTCGGTGGGCGCGTGCGGTGCCTGGATCGGCAGCGGCATGGTCTCGTCGTCGGCCGGGGCAGGCGGCAGCGTCCAGCCGCCCGGCAGTTCGCCCTCGGGGCGGTGGGTGAGCTGCGTAGGTTCCTGGCGCGCCGGATCTTCCTGCGCCGGTTCACCGTTCGTCGGTGTGGTCATGCCGATCAGTCCTGGTACGTCGGAGCGGGCGGGCTCGGCGTCTCCCCGAGCGAGGCGAGCCAGCGGCGGTGGATGCGCACCCAGGTGCCGTCGTTGCGGATGCGGTCCAGGGTGGCGTTGACGAAGCGGACCAGGTCGTCGTCGCCCTTCGGGATGCCGATGCCGTAGGGCTCGGCGCTGATGCTCGCGCCCACGACCTCGGTATAGGGGTCCTGCGCGGCCAGGCCGGCCAGGATCGAGTCGTCGGTGCTCACCGCGTCGACCTGGCGCTGCTGCAGCACGACCAGGCAGTCCGCCCAGGTCGGCACCGTCAGGATGGTGGCGGCGGGCTGGTCGCGGCGGATGTGGTCGAGCGAGGTGGTGCCGCGCACCACGCACACCCGCTTGCCCGCCAGATCGGCCAGGCCGTTGATGCCGGAATTCTTCACCGCGAGCACCCGCTGGTCGGCGCGCAGGTACACGGTGGAGAACGCCACGCGCTGGCGGCGCTCGCAGGTGATCGTCATCGTCTTGGCGATCAGGTCGACGGTGTGCTCCTGCAACGCCCGCTCGCGTTCTTCCGAAGCGAGACTGCGGTATTCGATCAGATCCGGGTTGCCGAGCAGGTCGCGCGCGATCTCGCGGGCGATGTCGGCGTCGAAGCCGACGATCCGGCCGGTCAGCGGGTCGCGGAAGCTGAACAGGTTGCTGCCCGCGTCGAGGCCGACGATCAACCTCCCCCTGGCGCGGATGGCGTCGATCGTCGGACCGCGCGAGGTGCTGGGACGCAGGCTCGCCGTCGGGTCGCCGCACTGCTCGCCGCCGCGGGCAGGCACCGGGGTGTCGGTGCCGATCGGGATCGCCTTGGCGGGCAGGGGCGGTTCGGAGTAGACGCTGCGGTCGTCCGGCGCGGGGGTGCTGTCGGCGCAGCCGCCGAGCAGCGCCGCCGCCGTGAGCAGCAGCGCCGCGGTGATCCGCCCGCGCCTCACCGGTACTCCCGCAGTCGCGGCCACAGGCCGAGCGCGACGCACACCGCGGCGACGATGCCGAGGATGAACGCGCCGGGAGCGAGGAAGGTCAGCACGTCGATGGCCTGGGAGACCTTGTCGCGCAGGGTGTCCCTGGTGGCCGCGGCG
>Ga0247823_10002295_pt1 | contig 15799 bp, 20 predicted proteins | sample 13C_PalmiticAcid_2_FD_192426 | JGI IMG/M metagenome (GOLD analysis project Ga0247823, IMG submission 192426) | Soil microbial communities from agricultural site in Penn Yan, New York, United States - 13C_PalmiticAcid_Day30 | ecosystem: Environmental > Terrestrial > Soil > Agricultural land...
CCATCGCAGCTCCCGACCGCCGCCCTCGCCGTCGTCGCCAGCGCCTCCGCAAGCACCGGCCCGTTGTCTACTGCGAGACGTGTCGAAAGCTGCGAGGCGCTGGCTATTGAACGTAGCGCGATGCCCTTGTACATTTGCAGGTCGCTGCCCTGGCAGCCCGTCGTTGTGCCCTCGCACGCGGGCTCGACGAGAGTGTTGTTGGGGAAGAAGACGGCCACGGTGCGGTTGGTGAGGGCGGTGAGGCGGGTTTGCCAGGTCTTTTGGGTTGGGGAGGTCTGGGATGGGAAGGGGGGTTAGTTAGGGTTGGATAGGGGGAGGAGAGGGTTGGAGAGGGTAGGGGGACGTACGTGGTTGGACATGTACGCCGCGGCTTCGATCAGCACGCCCGCGACGTGGGACCACTGCGCCGCGTTGGTGCGGGCGCAGTTGGACTGGGCGTAGGTGCCGCCGAGGACGTTGAAGGCGCTGCCGACCAGGCCCGTGTCGGCGAGCCAGGTCCAGGTCTTGTCGGCCCAGTCGGCGTAGGTCTGGTTCCCCGTGTACCGCGCGAGGCGAGCGCCTAGGTCGAGAAGAACGGCGGTCGAGAGCGTGTTCTTCTTGTCGTTGCCCACGGCCGGGTCGGTGATGACGGCCCAGCGCAAACCGCCCTTGCACGCACCAGCCTCCTCGATTACCCAACGGGCTGCGAGGATGTCAAACACGCCCTGCGCAAGCTCGAGCCAGCTTGGTTGGCCCGGCGGCGCTGCGGGGAAGCCAAGCTCGGCGGCCTGCATGCCGGCGAGGGCCCAGAACCCCTGGTCGTCGTTGCCGACGTTGATGGTCCAGTTGAGGGACAGAAAGGGCTGGCCATAGGGGTCGCCGCCGTTCTGGGCCGTCAGTGCCTCGACTACGACTGCGTTGTACGTGCTGTCTCCGGTGTAGCGCCAGTAGTCGATCATGGTAGACCAGAGCACGGCGCTGTTCCATCAGTAGTAGCCAGTGCCGTCTGGCGTCCTCGCTTCGAGGAGTCCCAGGACTTCGCCGCTCTGGTTGCCCCTGTAGTATGACATGGCGTCAAACGCCACATCTTTGGCAGCGGCCTTGATGGAAGCTGGGTGGGAGAGATGCAGTTAGTGGCGTGCTCAGTTGCGTCAAAGCAGTGAGTAGTAGCTCACATGGCGATGCGAAGTCGACTTGCAGTGCTGCCGACACCAGGCCGGCGCCGGCAAGCAGGAACCGAAGCATCGGCTTCCACATTGTCACAGCGACTCGTCCAACAAACGGATGGTCAGGGAAGTGGCCACGACGGGTCTGTCCACGAATCCGCTGACTCTTCCCCTGAGTTCTAACTAGCGCCCGGGCAGAGATCCGTCGGGACTTGTTTGCTCGCACCAACGATAACTAGCGCCAACCGAAATGACTCGAGCCAACCCCTGAAGGAGTGGAAGGGTCATGGCACATCTGTGCTTGGCGATTAGCCAGAAATAGAGCCAGGCTAGTGACGTTCAACTCCCAACGGGCCCCACGAAAGCTAAATTAGGTACCTAGGTAGGTAGGTAGTCTTCTTCCGCTGATTCCACTTGCCCGTTCTCTCATTCCCGCACAATCAACCGCGACCTAGCAACCAAAGATGCCGTGGCTTCGCGAGGTCAGCTACTCGCGTGAGGCGACCGTCGCCGCCGTCCAGGATTATTTCGACTTCCTGGCCAGCACGTACATTTCAAAGTCCGCCATTCTCCGGCCGCCCGAAGGCGGCTGGCCCAACATCACCGGTGGTCCAGCTCCTCCGTTATCTCCCTTACCTTGTCCGGCCCGCCCTCTCGCCCATCCATGCCGGCCCTGCCTGTACTGGGTTCATGTCGTGGCTCCGTGCCGCTGAGTCACAAGAGAGTATGGAATGGGCTTTATGTATGATAGAGGAAATATGGTATCTCGAGGACAGGGTGATTCCTCCGTATGTTATTGGCCTCGAGGATGGCCGAAGCGAGTACTTCATGCTCGATATAAAACTGGGTGTGATTTACTGGATTGGCTATCCCGATGATATGTAGTTTAACCCTTCCCGAGAGCCTATCCTCGACGGTCCTTACTGGTCGGAGTATACGTCCGAGGAGGAAGAGGAATGGCGCGCTGCTGGGCGGGCGTGGCCGATCGTCGATTTCTTTGAGCTTCTCAAGGATCAATTCCGCCGGCTCCTTTTCGTGCCCTTCAGCTCGCGTACTACTTATACAGACGAACACTTGAGCGCGGTGAAGTGGCTGGAGTACGCGCCGTTTAGGCGATCTATCGGGAGTATGGCTGGCCCACCCCGAGGGCTTTCGCAAGCAAGACTGTTTGAGAGCCGTGGAGGCGGCGTTGCAGGAAAAGTTTCCCGCCATGGCGCGCGGCCATGACGAGTACGACTACGAGTAAATCGGCTCACACCCCGGCCGTTGGGTGGTATGGATTGTGATATCGGTTGTTTGGGACGAGACTGGCGCAATGGATTCATCTCCGTCGTCCGAGCACGACGCTGCAACAAGTTCGCCCTCGTCAACCCGGGGATTCGTGCGACAGCATCCGTAAGCAATGGAGCGACGGCTTGGGTTTGAATCCACCCACCCCGGACTTCCGGCTCTTTTCTCTTCCGGGATACGACGGCATTGACGTGAAGTCCATTGATGATCTTCAAGTTGATCCCGATGATGCCAAACGCGTGGCCCTCGTCAAATCAGCGGCGGCGCTCTGGCACAGAGATGTCTGTCTTGCTCGCGTCACTTTACGACACTACGGCCCCCTGCCGTTCTCCCCGGGAAACGGCTTTGGAAATGGCTTGGGACACGACGGGAAGCATCAGACAGTGCTACAATGTCTTGCCGAGTTCAAGCCCGAGGCCGAAGTTGAGCTTGGACTGGCACGGCTTTCCCACACAGCAGGCACAACAATCCTGCCAGAGGCAGCGGGACTCGGAAGTGAACTGCGGCTACTTTCCAAGTTTTCGCCATGCCACTTTATTCAGGACGACTTTTTCGGTGCCGTGCCCGACCAAGAGGAAACGGTTCGCCCCCCTGGTCCCTCGCACCATGCCTGGGTCCGGCAGACGTGGACAAGGAACGTGAGTAATTCCTTACCCAATTCTCTCCGTTTTGCTGATACAAATATCTCACATGATTCAGGCTCTCTTGTTGATACAGATGCATCATTCATGGGACTTTCTTCAGGAGAGCATCCGCGAGAGCGCCTTTGGCGACCACGCCATCTCTTCTGTCGTCCACCACATCCTCGGGCTGGGACTTCAGTCCTACTTTCTTTTCCCACATGTTCTTGATGCTGTCAATGAGCTCTATAGGACCATACACAAATGCAGTCGTCCTCTCTTGATGACGGGCCCGCTCAAGTCACGCATCCTCCAATTCGCCCTGACGCAAGTAAAACCCGACCTCTTTGCGAGGGCGTGCAACTGCGACAACGACGCGCCTCCTGATTTGGCATTCGTTAGCTGGGCTCGGGAATACTGTGTCAAACAGCCGAGCCTAGTGCAGCATCCGGCAATATACTCAGGGTTCGTACTCGGATTTCCTTCCCCAGACTCTGTGCTGACATGGTCTTCCAGGTTGAGGCGCGTCGTCGTCTCCTACGACAAGATGTACATGCGCTTGGAGGCCGCAAAAAGACTCAACACGGAGACGCCAAAGGCCCTTCCAGTGGCCCTGCCGTGTCACTGGCTGCTCGACCTCATCACGCCAGACGACCCCAATGCCAACTTCAAGTTTTGCCAGACATTCAAAGACGGCCACGCCCAGGCGGAGATCGTCGCGGCGGCAAGCTTCCACTCCCCAAACCTTCATACTCGGTGGGTAACCCGCATCCCATCAGCCTCAAAACCCCATTCACTGACCGCGCCAGGTTTCTGGATTCGATTCTGGCGTACGTGTGGGGCGACCTCTCTCCACCCTTTTATGTAGACCCCCAGCTCTGGATCCCAGGTTTCATCACCGGGTCCGTAAAAGGCATGAAGCACACGCCACAGCACATCAACACCAACCACCTCGCTGATCTCTGCCGCGTGTTTGCAGAAGAAGACCGCTTCTGCGCCGCCATCTCCTGCTGGGAGGACGAGCACGGGATAACCACAAGCACAATCACCCCCGGCCAACTCAACCAATTCCTGACCGCCCTCAATAAAACCTTCCCGGGAGCCCATACGCTCTGCCTCAAGCAGATGCAGCTCGCTGTATCCGCCATCCGCGGCACCGCCGAACTGCAGCACTTCTGGCTCCCCTGGATACACTCCCTCTCCAAAACCCCGCGGCCGCTCGAGACCGCCAACCTCAACAACTTCATCACGGCCCTCCTCTACTCCTACGCCGTCCGACACCTGGGCCCGCCACCCCCTCCACAACCAGACGACCTCGCGTGGCCGGTCACCCTCCACGAACACATGTCCGAGTTCTGGGCGTTCCTCGCCGATTCCACCCAACAAGAAGCCCGTTTTGGGTGGAACTCGCTGCAGCGGGAGGCGATATGGACGGTTCGCGAGATTCCCGGACTGGAGACATCGCTCGACCCCTCGACCAAACCGCCAACGACGGTGCTGCGGAAGCGGTCCCGGGCTGATCCGGAGCAGCACGCCGCGTGGGGGAAGCGGAAGGAGGAAGTCAGGGGTGAGTTTGGGAAGTTTGACCAGGAGTTTTTGAGGAGGGTCACGGGCGAGTTTTACGAGCGGCTGGTTGAGTTTCCGGAGTTGGAGGGGCCGGATTGTCCGCTCCCCAGGGGCACGACTGCTTTTGGGGTGCAGGAGCAGGGTCAGGCAGAAGTGGGCCGTGGCACGGAAGAGATTTTGGGGAAGATTGCCACGGCGCAGGCGTTGCTGGCGTGGAAGGAATCTGCCATTGTTGATCAGAGCATGGCGGGGCCCAGTCAAGCCGCTCGTCTGCGTACGCCACAATCCAGCTTGTCGGGCACGGAGGAGGTTGACGGGTCTGTTGGGAGCCCGTCAAACCGTGCTGGGGGGTCCCAGAGGGGGGTGAAGCGGAGGGCTTCCACTGTAGATCCATGAGGGCTGGTGGTCTCTGGCTGCGTGGGTGTTTTGATCAGGGGGCGGGAGGCCAGCAGCCAAAATCATGTCCGCAAGAGGTACATGTGTAGACATGAAGAACTGGTAGTGCTGGGTTTCTTATTGAAGGGGCTTGAGAGGGATTCTTTGGGACAGAAAATCCATTTTTTTGAAGCGGTGTCCTACTTGGATAAGAGGGCAATATCATGATCACTTCCAATCTCGCATGCCGAGTCTCCAACGATGAGGAGGACGCAGTTTTATCGTCCCCTTAAAGAATTGAGTTCCACCTGTCACAGTGATGGTTGTCATCCCCATGTCAAAAGATTCTGGCACCTGCCTGTCAACCGGGGAAGAAAATTTGGTGGCAGGAAAGAACCAGATTCTGAGCAGACCTGATTTTGATCTTGAAATTTCACCACTTCTCTCAACTCTGAACTCTCAATTCTTGATCCTCCTTAACCACAACATTCGCAATAAACCAACCTCGCAATCCAACCCATCTCATCAACACAACACGACAGTAATTCCATGATTTTTGGCTTCAAAACTTACTGTTTCAACCAAGTTGCTGACTGCCTTGGTCATTCCAGATGCCTCGCGACTCTTCCTCCCCGCGCTCCGACCGTGGTCGCCACCACCGCAGCCGTGGTCGCCGCTACCGATACCGCGACGAAAGTCGCTCCCGCTCCCGCTCCCGCTCCCATTCCCGGCACAGCCGCAGCTACCGCAGCCGGCGCGACGAGAGCCGCGGTTACCGACACCGCCAGGACCGATCCCGAGATCGATACCGCGAGCGCCGTCGCCGCGATGACATCGACGAGCGCCGCCGCCGTGATGTGAGCCGTTCCCGATCCCGTGATCGATTCCGTGAGCACCGTAGCCGCGATGAAAGCCACGAGCGTCGCCGCCGTGATGATAGCCGCGACGGACGCCGCCCTCAAAACCGCCCTCGTGACGAGAGCCGCCCCCGCCGGGCTGAGACTCCCCGTCTCCGGGCTGAGAGCCAAAGTCCCCGTGATCCTCGCGAACCCCGAGACAGCCAACGCCAGTTCGGCCGACCGGTGGAAGGGACCGCTGACATGCTTTTCGAGTACAGGGGCCCTGGAAGTTTTGGCCATCTCTTCGCGCACGCCATGCTCGACGAATTTTTCCCTCGGCTCGGTGAGGGAGAATATCGCCTCGATTTGGTGAAATTCGGGCCTCTGTGAACAAGACCATATTCATCGGCACCGACCGTACGAGCCACCTGACATGGGGAGGCTCGAAGCAGTGAACGAGGGGTTCGCCTGTCTGTTTGCTGCCTCCCACTCACGTCCAAGCTGGAGTTGATAGCTTGCTGAGCTGTGCATCTTTGCATGCATTTGCTTCCAGCGAAGCGCTGTGGTTGTGCCCACAGGCGAGTAGTGCCACATGTTCAACATGGCTCGCTCGAGGGCTGCATCCGCAAATGCAAGTGCACCTAAGCGTGGTAAACACCACAAGGTAGAGAGCTCTGACTTGTCACTCATGCTCGTACATGATTTGGTACATCCCTGGCACAAAATCACCTAATTACAGCAGAAGACCTGGGATCCTCTTATTCTGTCCCGCCTCGTCGAACAATGCTCATTCCCCGAACTGAGCTCTCGAGATCGAACACGAAGTTCAGCCAGTGACAATCCCATCGACTCCTCAAGGACTGTCTGCTCCCACTCAGCCGCCTCAACTCGAGCAGTACCGATTCTGCGTCACCCAGTTGCACATGGCAGTCCCTACGCAGCTGCAGCACTTGCACGCCTGTAAACTGTGAGCTTCTCGGATTGCTGCTGTGGCGGACGCTCCACGCACCCTCTTCTTTCTCTCGGCGTCGTTCGCCCCATCGATGCAGCCCAGGGTGCGGGTGTTCCAGCGGAACTGGTTGTAGCAGGCGCTGGGGTTGACCACGGCTGAGCACTCGTCGGTCCGGAGCAGCTCACGGGTGCATTCCGGAAACTGCTGGGCCTGGCCCAAAACTGCCGTGGCAAGAAGGACGATGAGCCCGGCAGGCGCTGTGACTTTCATGGCGAGTCCGATGTCAAACACGAAACTGACGAGGACAGGATGTCGTGATTGAACACGCAGTCATCAGTACCGAGGGACCGGTATATCAAGACCAGCGGGCCGATATCACGGATCATATACCGATCCCACGTGTTGATGATGTCCCACACCTTGGCCCGGGGCGACATTAGGCGGAGGCAGCCGGATCAATCGGTTGTTTGCCATTGATTAACACCATCCAAATAGAGTTGGAGTCCACGTTCATCCATTACCAGCTCATGCCGGCAGAAGCAAAACTCGCCCCGTTTACCGAGCTGGAGGTCATCGGACAGCCAGATTGGGCCTGGATCAACACGACTGGCCAGGCTTGCCACGACCCGGGTCATTGCCACGATTGTGTTCATATCCCACATGTCAACGGCCCCCCGTCGCTTGGGAATACTCCCGGGTTCCTCGCATCATTGGTGGAGAGATTGTCCCGAGATGAATCGAGATTGAACTCATCGCGGTTCGGTTCTCGGAACGGGCTGCTATATTCGTCCTCGTGCCTGTGCAGCCCTCCCGGTCACTGCCCGTTGCTCCAGGGGTCGGCACTTGTTCTCTTGCGCTTCCATATCTCCGGGCGGATTCTGGCCTCCCGCCTTAAGTCAACAGTCTGGGTCCAAACCTCTCCACCAAGCGTCGGGGTCGCCATCTCTCTTCCATCACCACCCGCCATCTTCCCACCAGCGCCAGTCCTCACGATGAAGTTGAACGCCGTCGTGGCTGCCCTGGGGCTAGCCGGCCCAGCACATGCGCTGCTCCGTTTTGGCTGCGCCCGGCTGACTGTCCAGCGCCTGGATCCCTTGGTCACCCCTGGCCAGAATCCGTCGCCGCATCTTCACCAGATCATTGGAGGCGTAGGAGTGTCCCGTGTATGCTGTTGCGAGCACCTGCTGACCAACAGAACTCGTTCAACGTGTCGATGAACCACCCCGAGCACGACCTCGTCACCCAGTCGACGTGCACCAGCTGCCAGTTCACCGAGGACTTCTCCAACTACTGGACCGCCGTGCTCTACTTTCGCGCCCGCAACGGCACCTTCAAGCGCGTCCCGCAGATTGCCCAGGCAGGGATGGAGGGCACCCAGGGCGGCATGGTGAGTCCTTCATCCCTCCTACCCCCGCTGTCCACTCACACCCCCAGGTCGTCTATTACATGTCCGACGCGCTCTTCGACACGGCCCAAAAGTCCTCCGTCACGGCCTTCAAACCAGGGTTCCGCATGCTCATCGGCGAGGCCTCGTACAAGTCCCGCGAGCAGTCCCGCGACTTCCGCCAGCTGACCTACACCTGCATGGAGAACCAGGCCTCGCGCTCCCCCGAGAGCATCGGCTTCCCCAAGACCCCCTGCAAGCTGGGCATCATGGCCAACCACCGCTTCCCGACGTGCTGGGACGGCGTCAACCTCGACACGCCCAACCACCGCGACCACGTCGCCTACCCGGAGACGGGCACCTTCGAGTCCGGCGGCAAGTGTCCGGCCACACACCCGGTCAAGATCCCGCAGATTTTGCTCGAGACCGTCTGGGACACCTCGGCGTTCAACAAAAAGGAGGACTGGCCCGCCGACGGCAGCCAGCCGTTTGTCTGGTCCAACGGGGACAGCACGGGGTACGGGTCGCATGCCGACTATGTGTTTGGGTGGAAGGCGGACTCGCTGCAGAAGGCCATGGACGCGCACACGTATGTGTCCGCCCCGATGCTCAAGACGCAGAGCATTGCCGAGCAGAACAAGTGCGTTGCGAAGGACATGGTGCGGGAGAACTTTGATGGGTGTAAGTTGATTCTGGGTTGGTGGTCAAGGGGGATGCTAACGTGCTACAGGGCTGAAAGAGCTGCCGGGCGGAAACGCCATTTTCTGAGTTGGGACAGGGTTTCGGATTTCTGGCTTTGGTGTGCAGATGCTGTGAGCAGGTTGAATGGGTTCAGGCTTGATGATGTTGGATTGTATCCTGCGGGTGCGTGCATGTTTCGAATTGGCAACTCCATCAGACAATGGAGTTTCAGGTTCCTCAATCTGCTTTGCAACTCTCCACGCTTCTCCAACTGCCTCGTGAAACGTCTCTTTTACAACCTGGATGCTTTCTTGCTGTCTGCCACGGATTCGACGTAAAATCGTCCTCAAGAACCTAAGTGTGCGTCTCCAGTGTGTCAAACAGACACCGAAGCTGCGCCGTTGTCGGGACATGCATCTCGCGTTTCCAGTGCCCGGCACCTGTGGAGGGATATCTGCGGTGGATGCTGTGCGGTTGATGACGGAGCCAGACACAACTTTCGTTCCTCCTGAAGGCGTGCAAGTCAATTGGAATTGGCTTTCCGTCGTCTTAGTCCTCGCATACAAACATGAACCCACAACAGCTGGAAGCTGAGTTCCTATTGACAGTTCACTGAGACTATACGTGACTGTCCCGCTCAGTGTAATCCCAACTCAAACGTGCCTTCCCTCGCATGTTGGTCCCATGTCATCTTGCCCCTGAGGCCGGTCAACACACTGCCGCCTACCCCTCGCGACACAACCATCGACGACATCATCGGCCTCAAAATTCACTTAATGGCGGCCAACCACGCGGACCCAAGCAGCGGGTCTGCAAAATTCGCTCGAGTCTTGCCCTGCTTGACCTCTCGAAATCCCACGAGCAGAGAGCGACGCTTTTTCTCGACCAAAAAAAGAAAACCACCATCTCGGAGACGGCCTCTTCTTTTTTTTCTTTTTTTCTCCAACAACAACAAAAGCGTAAGTTATCTTGCCCTCGTCGCGCCCTCTTGTGCTCCATCGTGAGCAGCAACCCTCAAAATCTCCCGCCAGCTTGACGTCCTTGAGCGACGGGGTCGGCCTGAACGCGACGGGTTTCAGCAACGGGGATCGCCCAACCGCGACAGGCTCCAGGAACGAGAATGGGGCTAACTGATGATCTCCAGTCTTCTCTCTTCCTCTGCTGCCACGATGGGCAGCAACGGTAAGTCTTTGAATGGGTTGGCAGATGTCGCAAGTGAGCTAACGGTTGTCCCAGACTCCTCCCCCGCCTGGGCCGACGCGGCCATGGACTGTGAGCACCAGGAAAGCACCTCGGTCAAAGAACGTTGAACTGACGCTTGTTTGTCACAGTCACCACCGATCCAAGCTCTTCTTCCGGCTGTAAGACGCACAACAAAGCCTGGAACTTGAAGGAAAACTAATCCTCATGTCACACAGTCGTCGCCTCCCATCACGGCCACTGGGCCACGAATGGCAAGTCCCTGCACTTGTCAGTCTCAGAAGAGCTGTTGAAGCTAACACGCTGGTGAACAGTCACTCCCGCCGCCCCTCCTGCGCCCCGGCCCGCCGGACCTTCGCTCGCCTGTGCGTATATCAAGATCTGTAGATTACCATTTGTAGCTGACTTTGTCTTTGCAGCCGATTTCATTCCAGACGACTGCCTGGATCCCAGGCTCCTTGAGGTGTGTACACCACAGACCGAATCAGAGGATCAAGCTGACAATGCCCTTCCAGCAATCTTCTCCTTCCGGCGTCGCCTTTCCTGGTGTGCCCGCCGCTGCCGCGCCCTTCGCCCCGGCTGTCGTTGCCGCTCCCGCGTCTTTCGCCCCGGCTGCTGTTGCAGCTCCCGCGTTCTTTGCCCCGGCTGCTGCTCCCGCTCCCTTGTTCTTCGCTCCGGCTGCTGCTCCGGCCGCCTCCGTCGCCGCTGGTGCCGACATCGGCGCCGCCACTGTTCTCTCGCCTGGCGCTTTCGTAAGTCAAAATACCTTCCCCCGTCCCTTCTTGCCTCCTAGACAGCTTTTCCCCTGCTCTGTGCACCTCTTGCAACGACTGGCCCGTCGCTAAACACCGTCTGTCAAGTATCTCGATGCGCAAGTCGGTGGCCCGCCTCTCGCCCCGTTTCAGGTAAGTGTCCGCCCACAAAGAGGACCAAGGAACCCTCCCTGCAGTTTGCTAACGGCTCAAAGCAGTACAACCAGTTTGTCGCCCCTGTCGCCCCGCTCGCCCCCATGGGTGAGCACGACTTTGTGGGTTGCACTCTGAAGCAGCATGCACGATACATCCAGGCTAACTGTCAACAGCAATCTTTCTCGCCGGTCCCTGCTGCTCCTTCGGTGCGTTTTAAACTTCGCCACTGTTTGTCATGTCCATCTGCTAACCCCATGGCACAGGCCCATCAAGATTACCAGCTCGCGTCGTTCCCGCCCGCTCCAACCCCGACCAACTTCGTTTCGTCCGGTTTCGTATGTCACAACCCGAGCACAAGTTGAAAATGGACGTCTTTTGCTGACATTCAATGCGACGCGACCAGCCACAGCCTCAAGTCCAGCACGACGAGGTATGTCGCCGCCCTTTGTGCTCAAATTCTTCCATCGCTTGCCACGCAGGCTGCTAACAGAAGATGCGCAGTACAACAACAACAACATCCTGTGGGATGAGTCTTTCAGCCAGCATGTGAGTCACGGCGTGCATCGGGCGATTGCGGAAGAATATGAGTTTGCTGACAGCCGCATAGCAGTACGATAACCCTGCGGCGCCCCAGCTGTGGTCTTCGGACCCAGTTTGGGGCCAAGATTTCCCCATGGTGGTCCCGTCCTCCTCTTTGGTGAGTAGCCGCCTGTCCCCCCCAGTCCTGTCCCTGGTGCAGCGCGAGAACTCGACTTGCAAACACGGTCTCCGCCTCAAACCAAGGGCCTTTGATGTCAGAGTGCTCACACTTCTCTGCGGCTACAGATGACAGATCTTTCTGCTGGCGCCCCTGGTGCCTTTGGCTCTTGGGTAAGCGCCCCATGCAAATGCCTGCAACACGGTTCCTGACGAGCAAACAGAACAACAACACCCAAGCCGGCCAAGCCGTCGCCCCTCTCGTTTCGGTAAGCAAACCCCGTGGCGTCTGTGATCTCAGCATGCGGATCAGCTTTGACACAGAACAACAATTTCGACGCTGCGGTTGTGTCGGGTCCCGCTGTCTCTGTATGCTACCACCCAAACTTGGGTTGTCCGAACACTGCTGACCATCCGACTGCAGACCAACTTTTCTTCCGCAATCCCCCCCTTGGCGCCATCTTTCTCTGCTGTAAGCACTTGCCGCCCACCATGTTCGCGACGGGGCCTTTGATCTTTTTTGCTCACCGCGTTCACAGCCTCCCGCGCCTCCCTCAGCGCCTGCGCCTGTGCCGGCTGCCGCCCCCGCCGCCCCCGTCGCCCAGCCTGTGCCCGTCGTCGCGGCTGGTGCTCCGCCGGCGCCGGCGGCGAACGCCCCTGATGTAAGTCTTGGCACTTTTCGAACTTGCCGTCCATGCCTTAGATGCTGATGCGCTTAGACGACCCTCTTGACGGACGAGCAGGAGGTGGGGCTGCCCAGCCGGCGCAGCTACACCAACCTGCTGCCGATCCCCGCCGGTGTCGACAAGAGATGTGAGTGCCTGTTCCCCCGAGCCTCATCACCCTCTCGGCCCATCCGCCAACTCAGCCACTTCGCACCTGGCTCTGCCCCTCGCTCCCTCGCTCCCTCCTCTACCACCCCCAACCGGAACCCCCTAGCTGACCCCTCTTTCACAGACTGGCACAAACTCTACAACCGGGCCGACTCGGCCATCCGGCACGCGGACCCCGCCTTGGGCGCCCCGTCCCTGGCCAACGGCGACACGCGGCGCCGCGCCTTCGAGCTCCTCGCCGGCGACGTCAAGCGGTCGCTGAACCCGCGGGTGTCGGAGGCCCAGGAGCGCAAGAACCTGGCGCTGCGTGTGGCCAGCCTCGACTGGGCGCCCGACACCCCCCTCGTGCGGGAGCTGCAGGCCAATGGCATCCGGCTCGCCAAGTCGACCTGGCCTGGCGCGGCGCAGCTCCCGTTCACGGGGGATGGGGGCGCGGACGGGGGGTTCGGGTTCATGTGGAAGTGCAACAAGGAGGTCAGGAAGAGAGTGAGCTCCTTGTTGCACTTCCGCTGGATGTGTCGAGGTTGGGGGCCGTGGTGTTTGTGGCTGGGAGTTGGGATGAGAGGGTGATAGCTGTCAGAGTAGCAACTCGGGTTTTTTTGCTGTGTCTGCTGGTGAAGTGTGCAGGGCCACTCGTTGACATGTGCCATATGTTCCTGGACGCTGCATGTCCCTTCCGTCCGGTTCGTGAGCGTGCTACGCAGTGCTACGCAGCGGTGTTTGGTTTTGTTTCAGATGGCAAACCCCAGGTCAGGTCCACGGCAGCATCGCTAAGCTAGTCTTCCAGTGCCGACATCCCGACCGTAGGAAAGGAGGAGCGGGTGCAGGGTGGTCTCCTATGAATCACGGCTCGAGGCGGAGAAGGGGCTCTTCAGGTGACCGACATCGAACAGGGAGTCCTGGGAAAATGCCCTTGATCATGGGAGGTGAGGACAACGCGCTCCCTTCACCCATAGCAAATACTGGGTACGGTATCCGTCGGTCTCTAAATTTGGGATAGACGTGGGAATCGGGTCAGAACAGCAGGGGGGGCGAGTTTGTGTGAGAACGGACACGCTGAACCATGAACCATGCAGCAATGTGATTTGGATCTCACTCAGCCAAGACACGGAACCATCTGAATGGCCTGGGGCAAAAGGAGCTGCAGCGGGAATCTCATCACACACCCGCAAAATGGAAAGAGCCATGCAAACCGGGAAGTTCTGCCTTGAAGCGGTTAGGCGCCAGGGATCATTGGCGCCACCTCCAGCGCTGCAATGCGGGAAGCTCGGAAGGAGCCCAGTGGAGGGCTTGGCAGTCACGCAGAAATTCATGTCAAGTGGTGTCTGCAAAGTGCCACGGAACTTTTTGGCCAGAGCTAAAGATTCTGGATTATTTATTGTCTCCCAGACCGGCAAACTCAATACGGCATTGTTGCCGGATTCACACCCCAAATCCGCTCTTTGCTCGGCCCGACGCTCCCCTTTGGCGCCCAGCGATCGGGACCTAAGCGAGCCAAGAGCCCTTAGGCCAATCGGCGCAAAGACAGCAGATGGATCACCAACGCGTCGGGGAGATGGGAGCAAACGCCCGCCCTGTCACCTGGCCAAGCCGCCGGTCAAGAACGCGACTCCGCGACTCCTGGCCCCCATTTGAAGGATGCCGGCTCCGACCGTTTGGTTCACCACTGCTCCCCCACCACCGTCCCGGATTCTTGGACCGCGCTGATGACCATCGGCCGGAGCAGTGGGGGGCCGCTCATGCCCCGCAAGTCGAGTCATGGCGACGACGATGCCGGGTAGCGCGAACAATGCAGACAACGCAGAGTCGCAGGCTGGCGACGTCGTTCTCGCCTGTGCTTTGGCGCCGGTCTTTGCTCTGCTGTTTGTGGTGCTGCGCTTCTATACCGCCCAGAGGATTCTCAAGACCATCCATGTTGACGACTGTAAGTGTTGCCACGGTGGCATGCAGGCTTTGCTAACACACACAGGGCTTATTCTACTTGCCCTGGTATTCAGCCTGCTGTCCGACCCTCCGAGGACACCACTGACCCTTGATGCCAGATTCTGTCCATCGGCTATTCCATCAGCCTTGTTTTCCGTACGTCCAACCACGACACCACGTTGGCCCAATTGACACTTGGCAGTCACGAAACACGGGCTCGGCTATCACCGCGAGTACCTCCGAGGCCCTCACGTTGGCCTGCTCGACCTACGGGAGTTCATGCTTGTAGGGTTGCTTATCTGCTGAACCATTCGGGAGGCTGACAAGAGGACGGCAGATCTCGGCGGTTCCAGTTCCCATAACTGGATACCTGGCAACACTCTTCATCAAGACCTCGATCCTCCGTTTCTACCTGCGGTTCTCGACATCTTCTCGCTTTACCACCGCCGTCTACATCGTCATGGTGATCGTCATTGCCATCAACCTGCTCGGTGCTTTTGGATTCCTCTTCGTCTGCCAGCCTATCCACTTCCAATGGGACTACTTCAACATGCAGGGCAAGGGGAAGTGCATCGACGGAGACCCATGGTATGCGTCGCTCGTCATATTCAACTGGGTGACCGACGCGGTGCTGCTGGCCTTGCCAGCCTGGATCATCTGGCCCCTGCGCATCCGTTTTGCCCAAAAGGCTGCGCTGGCCACCATCCTGGGGACGGGCGGCTTGTATGTTCCTCCCCCTGACATCTCGGGCGGCACTGACAAGTCCAGCGTCCTCGGCGTGAGCATCCTCCGCTTCGTCATTGTCTCGCAGGGGTGGGGAGACAAGGATTTAACCTACAAGTTTGCTACCAACTATATCTGGAGGTATGTCCCCTGCGACACCTGACACTGCGCGGGACTAACCATTGGCAGCGTGATCGAGATCCACGTGGGCATCGTGTGCGCCTCAGCGCCATGCCTGCGCGCGCTCGTCGGACGGTACATCCCCTCGCTGTTGCGGCTCGGAAGAGAGGATACGGTGGATCTTTACACGATGCCCGTGTCCCAGGTCGTTCGACGCCTTCCCGGAGCGGCGGCTGGTGCGGGACAAGACGCGGAAAGTGCTGGGACAACATGCGTCGGCACGAGCCGGCACAGCAAAGGCCCTGACTCGGACACCTCGAGCACCGGCGAAGAGCATCCGGGGTTAGGGACAACATGCAGCAAGAGCATACACCATCATGTCTCAACACCAAAAGACGACAATCCGTCCCATTAATCATCTATCCAACCGCCACCAACCACCAACCACCCCACCTACTCCTCATAAAAAACCAAACACCTCACCTCAATACTCTCCCGCCCCTTCGCCCCCTCCGGCGTCGCCGGATCCACAAACGCCGTATGC
>Ga0247823_10002296_pt1 | contig 15794 bp, 15 predicted proteins | sample 13C_PalmiticAcid_2_FD_192426 | JGI IMG/M metagenome (GOLD analysis project Ga0247823, IMG submission 192426) | Soil microbial communities from agricultural site in Penn Yan, New York, United States - 13C_PalmiticAcid_Day30 | ecosystem: Environmental > Terrestrial > Soil > Agricultural land...
CAGCCCGTCGGATTCGGTCGTGGTCGACGGCTGGCAGTGCAACGCCCAACCCGACCCCGCCACTCCGTCGGTGTGCGCCAAGGACGGTCTGGTGATCGCCCTGCGCGCCGACTGAGCGCCTCAGATCATCTGCTTCTCGCCCATCCAGCGCATGATCGGCCAGCCGAGGGCGACGGGAATCCAGCAGGTCAGCACGCGATAGAGCAGCACGGCGGGCACCGCGATCTCGGCCGGAACACCGAAGGCGGCCAGACCACCGATCAACGCGGCCTCGACCGCGCCGACGCCACCCGGGGTCGGCGCGGCCGAGGCCAGCGTGCCGCCGATCATGGTGACGATGGTGACCGCGACGAAATCGGTACCACCGCCGAAGGCTTCGACACTGACCCACAGCGCCAGCGCCTGCCCGAGGGTGATCGCGCCGCATCCGCCGACGATCATCGAGAACCGGATGGGATCGCGGGCCAGGTCGACGAGTTCGCCGAGAACCTCCTTGAGCTGCGGGCGCACCGAGTGATTCACCCAGCGGCGCAGTTTCGGCACGAACATGAACGCGCCGATCAGGCCGACACCGACACCCGCGGCCAGGTACAGCACGGTCGCGTCCGGCACGATGTGCGCGAGATTGGTGGAGGTGCCCGCCACCACGCTGAACACGACGAGCAGCACCAGGTGCGTGATCACCTGCACCGATTGCTGCAGCGCCACCGCCGCGGTCGCGCGCATGGTCGTCATCCCGGCCTGTTGCAGGAAGCGCACGCTCAGCGCCAAACCGCCGACGCCCGCCGGCGTGGTGGTGGCGACGAAGGTATTGGCCAGCTGCTCCAGGAACAGATCGCGGAACCGGACGATCCAGTCCGCGCAGGCACCGAGCGCGGCGGCCGCGCCCACATACGTCAGTGCCGAGATCACCAAGCCGAGCAGCGCCCACCACCAGTTCAGCGTGCGCAGCTGACTGAAGAAGGTCGGCACCTGGCTGAAGAACGGATACGCCACGTAGACCAGGGCGAACAGCAATACCAGCTGAATGAGCTGATTGCGGGTGAAGCGGGTGAGCTGTTCGGGATGGATGCGGTCGTGCCCGGTCTGCTCGCGGACCTCCTCGCGCGCGGTCGCCAGGACCTTGGTCCACTGCGGCACCGACTTGCGGATGCCGGTCGGCATGGCCGATTTGGTGAGCCGCCGGGCCGCGGTGACCACCGCGCTCTCGCCGAGCACCTCGATCGCCGCCGACACCGCCTCGTGCTTGCCGTAGAGCGAGGTCGTCGAGACCAGCAGCTGGGCGATGTCGGTCTGGCGCTGCGCGTCGGCCGCGCCGAACTCGGCGAAGGCGAAACCGCCGAACAGGGTGTCGCCCTGGTGGACTCGCACGTAGTCGGGTTGCAGGTCGCCCATGCTGATCTGGTTCTCGTGCAGACGCAGCAGCGTCCGCCACACTCCGGGCAGCACCTGCGCGGACAGCTTGCGGATCGGGGTGCCGCGGGGAACGGTGTGCGCGTACAGCATCCAGCCACGGTCCAGGCCGGCGACCGCGACCTGATGACTGTCGGCCATGCCGAGGTCGCCGATGGCGATGCCCATCAGCGCCCGGTGTTCCACCGCGCGGTGCATCGAACCGTGCAGCGGCGCGGTCTCGCTGGAGCGGAAGGTGATCCAGCGCCACAGCTGCCGGATCGCGCCGAAGCTGCGCTGATCGCGGCCGTACAGCTCGACGACGATCTCGGACTCGGGTCCGTCGACGTCGGTCGCCAGCAGCAGCGGACCGCGTCCGGCGGGCCGGTCGACCCGGAAGGCCCGCACCGTATAGCCGCGCCGAGCCAGCACCCGCACCGCCGCTTCCAGCGGCACCTCCAGCGCCGGGGTGCCGACCAGCCAGACGATCACCGCGCCGACCAGCCAGCCGACCACCAGCCCGAGCATGGCCCGCGCGGGCACCACCGAGCTGACGACCAGATGGATGGGCGCGAACATCAACAGCAGAAACCACATCCACCGCCGCGGCCGCGGCGGCAGCCACGGACTGGAGACGGTGAGCATCGCCGCGAGCATCGCGATCCAGCGCGGGTCGTCGAGGAACTGCGAGAGGAAGGTGTCGAAGCGATCCGGTGCGGGCAGATGCCATTTCGGAGTGGAGATGCCCGCGCCGGTGATCGAGAGCGCCAAGACCGCGAGCAGCCCGGCCGCGGCGTAGCCCGCCAGCAGCTTCCACTGCCTGCGCAAGACCAGCTCGATCAGGATCGCGAACGGCAGCGCGAGGATGAGCATGCCGTAGACCAGATACACCAGGGTGGACTGGTCCGGGCTGAGGAAGTCGACGATCTTGGACACCGACCGTTCCAGCGCCAACCACTCCGGCCTGGTGATCAGCGAGCCCGCGACCACCACACCCACCCCGATCGCCGCCAGCACGACCCGGATGATGTCGCTGGTACGCCGGATCAGCGGCTGCAGGAGACTTCCCGTGACCGGGATCTCCCGACCGTCGACTCGCATGAGCCGCACGATACACACCGACACGCCGTCGACCCGCCGTGACATCGGCCCAATTCCCGGCCACCGTACACCGGGTGAAGCCCATCACAGACCGTCACATCGCACCGGCTCGATCCGTCCAGGAAGCAGGGAAACACTCACTCCGCCGGAAGGAACTCCCATGCAGGTTCTGCTCGCAGGCGCCACCGGCGCCATCGGCCGTCCACTGATCCGCGCGCTGACCGCGAACGGGCACCGCGTGTCGGCCATCGTGCGCAGCCCCGACGCCCATCCGCTGGTGCGCGAGCTCGGCGCCGACCCGGTCACCGCCGACGTGCTCGATCGCGACGGGCTGCTGCGCGCGCTCGACGGCACCGCGTTCGACGCCGTCGTCCACGAGGCGACCGCGCTGCGCGATGCCAAGGTGCAGCGCCGGATTCCGGCCGATGACCCGACCGGCCTGCTGCGCACCGTCGGCACCGCCAATCTGCTGGCCGCGGCCGAGCTGGTCGGCGCGGGCCGCTTCGTCACCCAGTCGCTGATCCTCGGCTACGGCTACCTCGATCACGGCGACCGGCCGCTGACCGAGCGCGATCCGTTCGGGGTGTACACCGGTGGCGTCGCCGACGAGGTGGTGCGCGCGACCGTCGCGGGCGAGCAGCAGGTGTTCGAGGCGCCGGGCGTCGACGGCATCGCGCTGCGGTACGGGCTGTTCTACGGGCCGGGCGCGTTCAGCGACCTGTTCGCCGACATGATGCGCAAGCACGCGCCGGTCGGCCCGCTCGGTGCCGGCGGGGTGAACAGCTGGATCCATGTCGAGGACGCCGCCGCGGCGACGGTCGCCGCGCTCGACCGCGGTACGCCGGGCAGCGCCTACAACCTGGCCGACGACACCCCGATCACCTGGCGCGAGTTCTTCGCCGAGGTGGCCCGCAGCCACGGCACACCCCGGCCGATCCGGCTGCCCGCGTGGATGATCCGGCTGGCCGTGCCCTATATCGGCGCGCTGATGGCGGACACATCGATGCGGATCTCGAGCGCGCTGGCGCACGCGGAGCTGGACTGGCGGCCGCGCTATGCGAGCGTGGCCGAGGGGCTGGCCGCGCGCTGAGGCTCAGTGCGGGGCGCGGGCGGTGACGGCGGCGCGATCGTGGCCGGGGATCAGCTCGATCTCCTCGGGCAGCGCGTGCAGCCGGTGCACCGTCTCGAAGGCGGTATCGCGATCGTCGTCGACGAGGTCGCCGGGCAGCGGGGCCTTCTCGCGCAGCAACTCCACCTGCAGCGTGCTCCACACCGCGTCGCCCGCGAGCAGCACCCGCGACCCGTCGTCGACGGCGAGCAGCACGCCGATGCTGCCGGGCGTGTGCCCGGGCAGGTCGACCAGCACGACCGAGCCGTCACCGAACAGGTCGTGGCTGCGGGTGAAGGTGAGCACCGGCGGTCCGTCGAGGTCGTAGAGGTCGAACACGCGTCCACGCAGGGGGCCACGGGCGACACCCAGCGGGGCGCGCGATCCGCCCATCGCCCAGCGGTATTCGACGCCGGGCACCCGGATCGGCACCCAGCCGGGCAGCTCGTAGAGCCCGGCGACGTGGTCCCAGTGCAGGTGCGTCGGCAGCACGAAATCGATGTCGGCGCCGGTCAGGTCGTGGGCGGCGAGGACTTCGCTCAAGCCGCGCACCGGCTGGCCGGGGGCCACGAGCAGCGGGACGGGGAACGGCAGTTCGGGCAGCACTCGCTCGTGCACGCCCGCGCAGATCGCCGGGTCGACCAGGAAGGTGGCCGACGGGTGGCGCACCAGGAAGGTCGACATGGTCAGCGGCGTCGACCGCAGCGTCCGCACGCCCTCGGCGACGATCGCTGTCGGCGCGGACATCTCGGCCTGGACCAGCGCGGTGAGCGAGACCGTCGCGCGCGCGGGCGGCAACGGCGCCGATTCCAGCGCGGCCAGGAACGCGGTGTCGGCGGCGCGCGGCCACAGCAGCCGCGGAACCGTCGCGACGACAGCGACACAGCAGGCGAGAAGCGTCGATAACATCGTGCTGCGCTCACCCATAGGTGCCACCGTAGGCGATAGCCCACACCCCGACCACCGCGTACTTTTCGGGGCCCGCCGCCCGGATACCGATCGCGCAAACAAACGACAACATCCAGCGACTCTCCCGCTAACCCGGCCGCAGCGGCGGATGATGATTCGATGGCAGACCAAATCATCCAGGTGCAATGGAAGGCCACCCCGGAGGAACACGACTACCCGGCCGCCGCCGACTATCTCGAACTGCTCGGCGACGCGACGGTGGTCGAGGCGATCGTCGCCGACCTCCGCAGCGCACCGGTGGTCGTGAAGAAGGCGAAAGACATCCTGCGCGCCTCCCAGCTCGAGGCCCTGACCCCGGACAATCCCCACGTGCGCAAGGACCTGCTCAAGATCAACGAGGGCAAGAAGCTCTCGCCGATCCTGCTGGTCCGCGGCGACTGCCGCAAGAACGTGCCGATGCTGATCGCCGACGGGTACCACCGGGTCTGCGCGCTCTACTTCGCCGACGAGAACGCCGAGATCCCCGCCAAGATCGCCGCGATGCCGTGACCTTCGCGACCCTGGCGCTGATCGTCGCGCTCGGGGTGATCGGACCACTGCTCGCCCTGCCCAAGCGGCTGCATCTGCCGGTCATCCTGGGTGAGCTGCTGGCCGGGGTCGTCTTCGGTACGACCGGGTTGCGAATCCTCGACGCGAGCGATCCGATCTTCGTGTTCCTGGCCGACATGGGTTTCGCGCTGGTGATGTTCGCGGCGGGTACGCACGTGCCGGTGCGCGATCCCGCCGTGCGCGGCGCGCTCGGCGCGGGCGCGCTGCGAGCGGTGCTGGTCGGCGTCGTCGCCGCGGGCGGGGGCTGGGGCGTGTCACAGGCCTTCGGCATGGGCCACACGGGGATCTACGCGGTGCTGATGGCGTCGTCCTCGGCGGCGATGGCGTTGCCGATCATCGACTCGCTGCGCCTGAGCGGACCGCCGGTGCTCGCGCTCACCGCGCAGGTCGCCATCGCCGACACCGCCTGCATCGTCGCGTTGCCCCTGGTCATCGATCCGGACAACGCGCTGCGGGCCGCGATCGGCGCGGTGGTCGTCGCGGCCTGCGCCGGCGTGATGTTCCTGATCCTGCGGTATCTGGAGAAGACCGGCGCGCGCCGGCAGGTGCACGAGGTGTCCGAGGAACGCAAGTTCACCCTCGAGCTGCGGGTGAGCCTGGTGCTGGTCTTCCTGCTGTGCGGCGTGGCCAGCTCGATGCATGTGTCGATCATGCTCGGCGGCTTCGCGGCCGGGCTGGCGGTGGCGGGGATCGGCGAGCCCCGGCGCGTGGCCAAGCAGGTATTCGCGATCAGTGACGGGCTGCTGGCGCCACTGTTCTTCGTCTGGCTGGGAGCCCGACTCGACCTGCGCGAACTCGGCGCGCATCCGCAGTTCATCCTGCTCGGCCTGACCCTCGGCGTCGGCGCGGTCGTCGCGCACTGGACCACGCGGGTGCTGGGTCAGCCGCTGTCGTACGGGACGCTGGCGGCGGCACAGATCGGGGTGCCGGTCGCCGCGGTGACGGTGGGCAGTCAGCTGGGCATGCTCGTGCCGGGCGAGGGTTCGGCGATCATGCTGGCCACCCTGTGCACGATCGGGATCGCGACGATCGCGTCGAGCAGACTGGCGGCGAAGGTATCGACCTAGCGCGTGGTCAGAGCTGCGCTAGTCGGTGCGGCCCATCAGTCGATCCGTTTCGCGGCGTTCCCGTTTGGTCGGCCTGCCCGCACCGCGATCGCGCTGCGGGATCGAGGCGAGGACTTCCTTCGGCGGTGGCGGCGGGCTGCGATCGATCATGCACTGCGCGGCGATCGGTGGCCCGACGCGCTTGTGGATGATCCGCTCGACGACGACGATGCGTTCGAGGCCCGCGTGCTTGATCCGGATCTCGTCACCGATCCGCACCTGCTGCGCGGGTTTGACGGTGACACCGTTGATTCGCACATGCCCGGCGCGGCAGGCTTCCGCCGCGGCCGAGCGCGTCTTGAACAAGCGCACCGCCCAGATCCACGAGTCGACGCGGGCCTGGGTGACGGAGCGTTGTTCCGCGGGGGTCACCCCTTAGACGATACGGCGAGCCGTGACGACGTCGTCGGCGCTGAGGTGGGTGTAGGACACCGGGGTGCCCGACTGCACCGCGTTCAGCAGCTGACCGTTGCCGGCGTAGATGCCGACGTGACCGCCACCGTTGGTGATGACGATGTCACCGGCCTGCAGGTTGTCGAAGGACACCGGCGCGCCCACGTGGGACTGCTCGAAGCTGGTGCGCGGCAGTTCGATTCCGGCCTGACGGTAGGCCCACTGCACGAGGCCGGAGCAGTCGAAGCTCGACGGGCCGGCGGCACCCCAGCTGTAGACCGCGCCGAGCTTGGTCCGCGCCGCGTCCAGGGCGATGTTGCCCGCGGACTGCTGCTGCTGGAAGGGGTTGTCGAAGGTGACGCTCGGCAGCTGCGGGGCGGCCTGGCCCTGCGGGGCGACCATCGCCTGAAGCTGCTTCTCCACCTGCTGCGCGGGCTGCTCGAGCTCCGGCGGCAGATCGAAGTTACCGAGGCCGGGAATGTTGATCGTGGCGGCCTGCGAAATCGCAGGCATCGCACCAGTCGTGGCGGCCACCGCACCCATGACGAGCGCACCCTTGACGGAATTCGGCAGTCGAGAATCCCGCTGCAAGCTGTGTTTACCCACCGAGACGAGTCTCCGATCTTGCTGCTCCACCACCGGGTCGTCGGAATCGCTTGGCGACGACAACTATTCGGCGGTGACTCAATGGCGCCGTTTCTCTGACGAAGCGACAGACTCCACTAAGTCACGAGAAGATTACGGCCTGTGATGGAAGCTGTCCAGCGAAGCACGCAAGTTGTTTTCCCGCACTCGGGAAAGCCCTGGACAAGCGCTGTCGTTCCGGCGTGTCGCCGCGCGTAACGGTCCGATATCCCGATCGGCCGTCGCGTTATCGGGCGCGGCCGTCGCGCCCGCCGAGCACCTGTTCGAGGTCGGCGATGCGGGTGCGCGCGTCGGCCAGGTCGATCTCGAGCCGCCCGAGCGCGATCAACAGCGGGCCCAGCGCCAGCGCGGCCAGCGCCTCCGGATCGTCGCCGCCCTCCCCCTCGACGGCGGCCCGCAGGAACACCCGGATCGACTCGGTCAGGTGCGCGTCCGCAGGCAGCCGCAGGCCGTCGAGGAGGGCGGCCGTCGAGGTCGCCATCGGCTCTCCGTGCGCGTCCCACTGGGGTTCCTCGGGCATGTCACTCCGTTCCGCTGCGATGACGTCGTCTCCGGTTCGCTAGCAGTATCTAGGACACAGCCCAGAGTTACCGAGATTCCCCCGCTGATCCGCGCTACGGTTGTCCGGCATGGACCCCGTGCGCAATCCCTACGCTCCCGGCGCCGGCCAACGTCCACCCGAATTGGCCGGACGTGACAAGCAACTCGCCGCCTTCGACATCGTGCTCGAGCGGGTGGCCAGGGGCAGGCCGGAGCGCAGCGTGATGCTCACCGGGCTGCGCGGGGTCGGAAAGACCGTGCTGCTCAACCAGCTTCGTTCGGCGGCGATCTCGCGCGGCTGGGGCACCGGCAAGATCGAGGCGCGACCGGACCAGGATCTGCGCAGGCCACTGTCCTCGGCGCTGCACATGGCGGTGCGCGCGATCGCGATGGCGCACCGCAATCCCGAGCACGTCGACGACTTCCTCGGCATCCTCAAGGCCTTCGCCCTGCGCGCCACCGCCGACAAGGGCATGCGCGAACGCTGGCAGCCCGGCATCGATGTGCCCGCGGTGACCGGCCGCGCCGATTCGGGCGACATCGAGATCGACCTGATCGAGCTGTTCAAGGAGGCCGCGGCGCTGGCGGCCGATATCGGCGTCGGGATCGGCATCTTCATCGACGAGATGCAGGATCTCGGCCCGGCCGACGTCTCGGCGATCTGCGGCGCCTGCCACGAGCTGAGCCAGGACGGCGCGCCGCTGATCGTCGTCGGCGCCGGGCTGCCGCATCTGCCCGCGGTGCTGTCGGCTTCGAAGAGTTACTCGGAGCGACTGTTCAGTTATCACCGCATCGACCGGCTCGACCGGCAGTCGGCCGACCTCGCGCTGATCGCCCCCGCCGAGCGGGAAGAGGTGAAATTCACCGAGGACGCGCTGGACTCGCTCTACCAGAAGGCCGACGGCTACCCGTATTTCGTGCAGGCCTACGGCAAGGCGGCCTGGGACCAGGCGCCCGACAGTCCGATCACCGCCGAGGACGTCGAGGTGGCAGCGCCCGCCGCCGAGGAGGAACTGGCGGTCGGCTTCTTCGGCTCCCGGTACGAGCGCGCGACGCCCGCCGAGCGCGAGTACATGCGCGCGATGGCCGACCTGGCCGGCGACGACGGCCCGGTCGCCACGTCGGCGGTAGCCGCCGAGCTCGGCCGCAAGCCGGCCTCGGTCTCGCCCGCGCGCGACGGGCTCATCAAGAAGGGCCTGATCTACTCGGCCGAGCGCGGCACGATCGGTTTCACGGTCCCCCACTTCGGCCGGTATCTGCGGAGCGTATAGCTCTCTACTTCTCTCTAGCTACTTTCCTAGAAGGACTAAGACAACCCTCGAGAGAGCTCTCGACGACGATCTAAGGATCTCTAGTTAGAGGGCTAGATAGCCGAAGAATCTCCTGCATAACGACCAGGGCCCGCCCGGATTCGGTTGCGCATCGGCTGGATAACGCCAGGATTGGCGGGCTAACGGGCCGGAAATCTGATTCGAATAACTCAGTACGCGACTCTCCTCATGGCGGGCCGCGGCCAGCGCTCCAGAACCACAGGAGGCCGCTATGTCGAAGTCGTTCGCCACCACCGATCTTCTCGGTCGGCGCGCCACCGTCGTCACCGACGACGGTGTGCCGATCGCGGTCCGCACCTTCGGGGCCGCCGACGCCGCGCTGACCGTCGTCTTCGTCCACGGCCACTGCCTGCACACCGAATCGTGGGCGTTCCTGCGCGAGCACCTGCTCCGACACTGGGACGCCGACACCAGGATGGTGTTCTACGACCACCGCGGCCACGGCGAATCCGGCCACGCCGACCACGCGACCTACACCATCGATCAGCTGGCCACCGACCTCGACGCGGTGCTGCGCGCGGTCGCGCCGACCGGGCCGGTCGTGCTGGTCGGCCACTCGATGGGAGCGATGGTGCTGCTGGCCTACGCCCGGCTGTTCCCCGCGTCCATCGGCACCCGCGTCGCCGGGATCGGACTGATCGCGGGCGCGGCGGGCGGGATCACCGAGGTCGGCCTCGGCCGACTGCTCAATCGGCACGCCGTCGCCTCGTTACAGCACGCGGTCCTGCGCGCACCCCGGGTGATGCAGGCCTCGAAGCGCTTCTCCCGCTGGATCTTCGGGCCACTGATCCGCGAGGCCGCCACCGGCACGCGGCGAGTGAACCCGCGGGTCGCCGCGGTGGCGACCGCGATCCTGAACGAGACGCCGCTGCTGACGATGTCGGGCTTCCTCAGCTCGCTGCTGACCTTCGACGAGGCGCGCACCCTGGCCCGGCTCGGCGATCTGCCCACCCTGGTGCTGGCCGGCTCGGCCGATCTGATGGTGCCGTTCACCCACTCGGTGGTGCTGGCCTCGCAACTGGCGGGCGCCGAACTGGTGCGGATCGAGGGCGCCGGACACAGCGTCATCCTGGAGCGCGCCGAGGAGGTCGCGACCTCGATCGCCGTGCTCGTCGAGCGGGCCGCCGCCGGGGTCCGCAAGCACTACGCGGTCGCGGGCTGAGAACCGGAGTTACCGGACGGCAATCGCCGAATCCGGGCCAACTCCGGGCGTAAACCGAAAAGCTCGGTTATTGTGGTGGAGATCACGTTGTGTGGTGAGTCACACGGCTCGGTGCAGTGCGGCCCGGGAGTTCACGGGCGTGCCAGGTGATCCGGCGAGTCGGTATGCCCGCCATATACACAGGAGGTAACGATGACACGCAGCGATATCGCGGAACTGCGCTACGCGGTCGGTCAACTCCGGCAATCGATCGGCGCACTGCGCTCCAACTACGGCGACGCGGCCACCGTGCGCCGGCTGGAGAACGACCTCGAGCGGCTCGTCATCGATGCCGAGGAGTTCGAGCAGGCGCCACCGCCGGAGCTCGCCGTCCCCCGCAGATCCGAACCGATCTACGTCCCGGACAGCAAGTCCGACGAGGCCGCCTGGATGGGCGCTCAGGACGAGGGCCTCGGCTTCCACTCCCGGCCCAGAACCAAATAGTCAGACCTGTTCACCGGCGCGGCGGTCCTGCCACCCAGGGTCGCCGCGCCGACCCCTGTCAGGCGCGGTGTCGGCCGAACCGGCGTCCGGGGCGGACGCCGTGGAACCGGGCGCCGCGCGGGGTCTCCGACGGTTCGTCGGAATCGGCCGATTCGAACAGCGCCGCGATCCCGTGGTCGTGGCCGAGTGCGATGGCCTCCAGGCCGTAGCGGCCGCCGCAGCGGCCCAGCTCGTGCAGCATCGTCGTCATGATCCGCAGGCCGGTGGCGCCGACCGGGTGCCCGAGGGCGATGTCGGAGCCGTTGACGTTGAGCCGGTCGTGCGGGTCGAGTTCCCATTCGGTGGCCAGGGCGAGCACCTCGACCGCGTAGCCCTCGTTGATCTCGAGCAGGTCGATCTCGTCGAGCGAGCAGCCGGTGCGGGCCAGCAGCTTCGATACCGCGGGCGCCGCGCCGAGCGCCGGGCCCTCGCTGTCGCAGCCCGCGGCGGCCCAGCCCGCGAGGAACGCCATCGGGGTCAACCCCAGTTCGTCGAGCCGGTCCTCGGCGACGACCAGGCACGCCGACGCGCCGAGCCGGTGCGAACTCATGTTGCCGATGGTGACGACGCCGTCGACGAGCAGCGGCCGTAACCCGGCCAGGGTGTGCGTCGACAGGTCGTCGCGCACCCCCTCATCACGGCGGATCTGGTGTTCCAGCGCACCCGCGGCGACGCCGACCGGCACCACCTCCGCGCCGAACGCGCCCTGCCGCCACGCCCGCGCCGCCTTGCGGTGGCTGGCCACGGCGAATTCGTCGGCGGCATTGCGGTCGATGCCGTAGTAGTGCGCGAGCCGCTCGGCGTTGTGCAGTCCCTCGCGACCGCCCGGCAGTCCGGCTTGGGCCGGCGAGCACTCGACGCCGCCGGCCACCACCACGTCGGCGGCGCCGGTCTGCACCATCATCGCCGCGGTGATCACCGCCTGCAGGCCGCTGCCGCCGTGCCGGTCGGTGAGGAATCCGGGCACCGCGAAGGGCAGGCCGGCTCCGCGCGCGGCCAGTGCGCCGATCGCGGGCACGTCGGAGAGCCCGCCGTCGACACACGCCATCGCGACGTCCTCGATGCGTAGCGGGTCGATCCCGGAGCGCTCGATCACGGCCGACAGGACCGTGGTCGCCAACCACTCGGCGGGCATCCCGGACAGCGCGCCACCCTCCACGCCACTGGGCGTGCGGACGGGTGCCACGATCGCGGCTCTTCTCATTGCTCGTCACGCTCCTTTCCCCGGTGCGGGGAATTCCAGTGACAGGGCACCACAGGTTTGTTGCACCGGCGTGACCGACTGTCACGGGAGTTATTGCTGTGACAGAGATCACCAGCGGGTGGAACAGGCGGTTGCGTGAGACCCGGCTCGAGCGGCGAGAACACAGGCGTATGGTGCTCCACATCACAATCCATCGCGGTGGGGAATGATCAACCGCCGCACGGCCTAGATCAGCGAGGCATCCACCGTGAGTGCCGCACCGACCACCAGCCCGTCGTCCGGGACGGGCGTGTTCAGCAAGACGAGGGCCCGCATCGCCGCGCGGACCCTGCGCACCGACCGCTGGTGGCTGCCACCACTGCTCACCGCGATCGGTCTCGGCGCCTTCGTCGTCTACGCGACGATCAGATCCTTTGTGCGCACGGCCTATTGGGTGCCGCAATACCACTATCTGACGCCGTTCTACTCCCCCTGCCTGAGCGACTCCTGCGTCCCGGGATCGAGCCACTTCGGCACGCCGTTCGGCGAGCTGCCGATGTGGATCCCGCTCGGGTTCGTGGTGCTGCCGTTCCTGCTCGGCTTCCGGCTGACCTGCTACTACTACCGCAAGGCCTACTACCGGTCGGTGTGGTTCTCCCCGCCCGCCTGCGCGGTCGCCGAACCGCACGCGCGCTACACCGGCGAGTCGCGACTGCCGCTGATCATCCAGAACTCGCACCGCTACTTCTTCTATGTCGCGCTGCTGGTCTCGCTGATCAACACCTACGACGCGATCACCGCGTTCCACGGGGAGACCGGCGGTTTCGGCTTCGGCCTCGGCAACATCGTGCTGCTGGTCAACGTCATCCTGCTGTGGGCCTACACGTTGTCGTGCCACTCGTGCAGGCACATCGCCGGCGGCAGGCTCAAGCACTTCTCCGCCCATCCGGTGCGGTACTGGTTCTGGACCCAGGTCTCCAAGCTCAACACCCGCCATATGGCGCTGGCCTGGACCACCCTCGGCACCCTCGTGCTCACCGACTTCTACGTGATGCTGGTGGCCAGCCAGACCATTTCGGACCTGCGGTTCGTCAACTGAATCGCGTCGACACCAGGAGCTAGTTCGAATGTCAGATGTGGAACGGCACGACTACGACGTCGTGGTGATCGGGGCGGGCGGCGCCGGGCTGCGCGCGGTGATCGAGGCCCGCGAGCAAGGACTCTCGGTCGCGGTGGTGTGCAAGTCGCTGTTCGGCAAGGCGCACACCGTGATGGCCGAGGGCGGCTGCGCGGCCTCGATGGGCAATGCCAACGAGAAGGACAACTGGCAGACCCATTTCAAAGACACCATGCGCGGTGGCAAATTCCTCAACAACTGGCGGATGGCCGAACTGCACGCGCAGGAGGCGCCCGACCGGGTATGGGAACTGGAAACCTATGGGGCCCTGTTCGATCGGACGCCCGACGGGCGAATCAGCCAGCGCAACTTCGGCGGCCACACCTATCCCCGGCTGGCCCACGTCGGCGACCGCACCGGCCTGGAACTCATCCGCACCATGCAGCAGAAGATCGTCTCGTTGCAACAGGAGGACTACGCGGCCACCGGTGACTACGAGGCCAGGATCAGGGTCTTCGCCGAGTGCACCATCACCGAACTGCTCACCGACGGCGGCCGCATCGCGGGCGCCTTCGGCTACTGGCGCGAATCCGGCGGCTTCGTGTTGTTCAGGGCGCCGGCGATCGTGCTGGCCACCGGCGGGATCGGCAAGTCCTACAAGGTGACCTCGAACTCCTGGGAGTACACCGGCGACGGCCACGCGCTGGCCCTGCGGGCGGGCGCGACGCTGATCAACATGGAATTCCTGCAGTTCCATCCGACCGGCATGGTCTGGCCGCCGAGCGTGAAGGGCATCCTGGTCACCGAGGGCGTGCGCGGCGACGGCGGCGTGCTGAAGAACTCCGACGGCAAGCGCTTCATGTTCGACTACATCCCGCCGGTGTTCAAGGGCCAGTACGCCGAGACCGAGGCCGAGGCCGATCAGTGGTTGCGCGACAACGACTCCGCGCGCCGCACCCCCGACCTGCTCCCCCGCGACGAGGTCGCCAGGGCGATCAACGAGGAGGTGAAGGCGGGGCGCGGCACCGAGCACGGTGGCGTCTACCTCGACATCGCTTCCCGGATGCCCGCCGACGAGATCGTGCGCAGGCTGCCCTCGATGCACCACCAGTTCAAGGAACTGGCCGATGTCGACATCACCGCCGAGCCGATGGAAGTCGGCCCGACCTGCCACTACGTGATGGGCGGTATCGAGGTCGACCCCGACACCGGCGCCGCGGTGGTGCCCGGCTTGTTCGCCGCCGGTGAGTGTTCCGGCGGCATGCACGGCTCGAACCGGCTCGGTGGCAACTCGCTGTCGGATCTGCTGGTGTTCGGGCGACGGGCCGGGCTCGGCGCGTCGGCCTACGTCCAGCAGCTCACCGACCGGCCCGCGCCGGCCGAGACCGACATCGAGGCGGCGGCGAAAGCCGCTCTCGCACCGTTCGATCCGCCCGCCACCGGCGCGGGGGAGAACCCGTACACCCTGCACAGCGAGTTGCAGCAGACGATGAACGACCTGGTCGGCATCATCCGCAAGGAACACGAGGTGCGCGAGGCCATCGAAAAGCTGGCGCAGCTGCGCGCCAGGTACGCCGAGGTCACCGTCGAGGGGAAACGGCAGTTCAATCCCGGCTGGCATCTGGCGCTGGACCTGGCCAACATGCTGCTGGTCAGCGAATGCGTCGCCGAGGCGGCGCTGTTGCGCACCGAGAGCCGCGGCGGGCACACCCGTGACGACCACCCCGGCATGAATCCCGACTGGCGCAACAAGCTGCTGGTCTGCGCGGTGGACCCGGCCACGGCCGACCGGCAGGTCCCGGCGGTCACCGTCACCCCGGCCGATCAGACGCCGATGCGCGACGATCTGCTCGCCCTGTTCGAGCTCAGCGAACTCGAGAAGTACTACACCGAGCAGGAATTGGCCGCCCATCCGGCGGCCGGCTCGACCGAGGGAAAGGCGTAGCGATGGGGTACGACGCCCGGTTCCGGGTCTGGCGCGGTGATCTCGACGGCGGCGGCCTGGAGGACTACACGGTGCTGGTGAACGAGGGCGAGGTGGTGCTCGACATCATCCATCGCCTGCAGGCCACCCAGGCACCCGACCTCGCGGTCCGCTGGAATTGCAAAGCGGGAAAATGCGGTTCGTGTTCGGCGGAGGTGAACGGCAGGCCGCGGTTGCTGTGCATGACCCGGATGTCGACTTTCACCCCTGACGAGGTGATCACAGTGACGCCGATGCGCACCTTTCCGATCATCAAGGATCTCGTCACCGATGTCTCGTTCAACTACGAGAAGGCAAGGGAGATACCATCTTTCACGCCTCCAGCAGACCTGAAGCCCGGTGACTACCGGATGAAACAGGTCGATGTGGAACGCTCACAGGAGTTCCGCAAGTGCATCGAGTGTTTCCTGTGCCAGAACACCTGTCACGTCGTCCGCGATCACGAGGACAACAAACAGGCCTTCGCGGGCCCGCGCTATCTGATGCGCATCTCCGAACTGGAGATGCACCCGCTCGACACCGCCGACCGCCGGGAAATGGCACAGGAGGAAGCGGGCCTGAGCTATTGCAATATCACCAAATGCTGCACCGAGGTGTGCCCGGAACACATCAAGATCACCGACAACGCGCTCATTCCCTTGAAGGAACGCGTTGTCGATCGCAAATACGACCCGATTGTGTGGCTCGGCAAC